>Ga0335072_10000467_pt1 | contig 79463 bp, 83 predicted proteins | sample Lox_Sample_21_FD_206725 | JGI IMG/M metagenome (GOLD analysis project Ga0335072, IMG submission 206725) | Soil microbial communities from Loxahatchee National Wildlife Refuge, Florida, United States - Lox_Sample_2.1 | ecosystem: Environmental > Terrestrial > Soil > Wetlands | place: USA... | reverse complement strand
AACCTTACCACATATCACAGAAATGGAAGCAACCTTGCTCGCCGCGATTGAAGCAGCAGGGCAGACTGCTCGTATTACCGTCCTCGGTGCTGAGCTGACTGCTGAGAATAGCCGTACTGACCAAAGTCGGTTAGCCTTCTTGACTGAACTCTGTCCGCGCATCAGTGCTATTCCAGAAGACGATAATTTTTACCAGTCAGCTGGCACCGCTAGCGTGCACAACGAAGCCACGATCAAAAGCGAAGTCGGTAAGCTCGTCGAGGCCGTCACTAAGGCAAGTAAGCCACTTGACGTCAAGGAATTGACACGCGCTACTACAATGCCGAGCGATGCCTACACAACCGCATTAGCTAGCACATCAAAACAGCTAGCCACCCTGAACGGCCGTTGGGGACTCGTCAAGTGGCCAACGGTCAATCCTAAGAATATTCGTGACAAAATCTATGTTATCCTAAGCGAGAACGGTAAGCACATGCACTTCAATGAGATCGCGGAAGCCATCAAAGCTAGCGACTTCAAACGCAAGGACGTAACCACTCAGGCCATCCATAATGAGCTGATTAAAGACAGACGCTTCGTCCTCATAGGTCGTGGTATCTATGCGCTGCGCGAATGGGGCTATAAGAAGGGTACTGTATCAGATATTATTACCCAGGTCCTTAAAGAGGCAGGGGAGCCACTGCACCGTGACGAGATCGTTAAACGCGTCCTTAAAAGTCGCTTCGTCAAAGAAACGACTATCCTCTTGAACCTGCAGAGTAAACCACAGTTCAAACGCGTTGCGAAAGCCACGTACGAGCTAGCGGAATAAAAGAGACTCGCTGTGCGTCGTCTCGACCAGGAACCATCCTGGTTTAACCCGAGTGAGGTCGTCTGGGATGCATCACCTTGGACGAGAAGGAGCGACCGTACGAAAAAGGCTGAGTATGTTGACGAGTACCGACATGAGGCCGGACCGTGTCAATTGCGAGAGCTTGACTCGAGTCAGTTTCTGTATGGCACACCGCGCCCCAGACCAGGCGCAGACGAGATCACACTTATCGACATTGAGCCACAGCACCAGATGGTGGTATAGCAAGGTAAACATTTTACGAACACAGATAGATCCGTCACTTAAGTACGTACAAAAGATGAACACTGACAAGGCGTAATGTGGTAAATACGAGCTAGAGCGTATGTGGCAATCAGGAAGTAATTAGAGCGGACAGTACAATAGGTAGGGTAGAGGAACAAAAGACAAAGGATACAAGCGAGCATAAATGAGAATCTGGTAAATTGCTAGTGATTACGTACAGAAGAAAAAGTAGTAATCATATGTCGCACAATGTATATTTTGCGACGCATATATACCAATCAAAGCTGCGATAAAGGGACATAGCAGTGCACAGGGGAGACCATGCGTTTTGACGAGAAGACCCTGGCTAAGATTAAGTAACGTCTACTTAGGACCGTTACACATAATGGTTGGGAGTCTACATAGCAACGACACACTCTTACATGTGGCCATATAAGCACCCGTCCACTCGCTTAGATAAGTCGGATATGTGAGGCCGTCCGCGGCATAATACCATTACCAGGACTTATCCACAGAAGTCCGTGAAAATATTTGCAATATTTGCATTTTCACAGCTTTATTGGCTTTTACGCCTTCCCCCTTCCTTCTCTTCTCCGTTGATCTAAATATTTGACATGTATAACATAATATATATTTCTATACTTTTTCTACTCCCCTTATCTACTCTACATGTGGTGAACAAAACACGAACGTCAGTAGGGCTAAGGGGGACTTCGCTCTCTATTTGTAGTACACCCTACCAGGTACTCGTACATCTAAATACGTAGATGGGGGTTTGTTACCTAGCTGTTGAATAGTTGCGACTGCTGCCCCGCACTGTATAAGTGCGTCTGCCTCCAGATTGAACCGTACGATATACGACTGCCCTTCTAGTCGAACGTCGAGCTCGTATGGTGCATTCGCCGGCAATACGAAAGTGCTAATGGTAAGGTGCTGTGCAGCAAACTGATATGCCACCGTATTGATAAACGCCACTGCACCGCTTGATAGGGCCTGTTTACCAACCTGCAGTGTAAGACTCGACTGATCGACTACTTCCGGTACGTCGGCTGGAATCTCATGCAGGCGTGACAGTATTATGCCATCTCTGTTAAGCGCATAATTGCCATCCGGGGCTTGTATTACAAGCACCGGCGTAGCAGGTTGTAGGTACAATACTGGTCGATTACCAACAAGCGGGATATTCATAGACACATTTAGTAGTTCTGGAAATTCTTTCTCAAGGGTCGTCGCGACACCAGCTGGGTCGACAGTTAGTTTGCTGCGATTAGTGATGCTACTAGCTAGTACTTTCTGCGCCGCAGACGCATACGCAGCATTAGGTTGCATATAGCTTGCTGTTATCTGCGTTTCACCAACTATAATTACCTTAGGGCTACTACTAAGTAGCAAAATTTTGCCGGCACATACAGCAGCGACGAGAACTAAAAACCAGAACGCCCAACCAGTTAGCCACACCCGCGCTGATGATTTCACTGGTTGCTGTTGTGGTTCTGCTTCAGTACGCTGCAGGCGTCGCGTTGGCTCACGTTTGGGTTCAGGGTTCCCAGAGATACGACTCGTATAATATGAGAAGGGACGCACATTACTATCGCTAGCCACCCGGCGGCGTTCATTTGTCTGTGCGCTTGTCGGTTGTGGCTTACGCCCGAGCATACCCTTCCCCACCAGCAACTTTTAGGATGAGTTCGGCCAGCTCTCTTGCAGCTTGCGGATGTGCGTATTTTGCCAAGTTCTGTGCAAGCCGTTCTCGGCGTACATCGTCATCTAGCAGCTCGCTTATTGTCTGCCCTAGTTGTCCCGACTGCATCATCTGCGCTTCGCTCAAGTTTACGATAGCTTTCTCACGATCAAATACCTTTGCATTCTTAGTCTGATCCATTAACTGAGGCGCGGGGACGACCACACAGGCCTTTTGTTGTATCGCTAGTTCCGCTAAAGTCGTTGAGCCGCTGCGAGTCACGATCACATCAGCTGCGCCGGTATACGAGAGTAATTTAGTTGTAAAACCATACACCTGGACACGTTCACGATCGCCATCGAGGTGTAGTGCATCATAGGCACGTTTCGTTTCAGATTCGTGCGCCCTGCCTGCGATATGTACAATGGCCAGTCCTGGGTATCTGTGTAGTAAATAGTTGGCGTTCTGTACCAGTGCTTCGTTAAGTATCGCCGAGCCGTTACCACCGCCCGTAAGCAGTAGAACGTACTTATATCCATCGAGCTTGAGCTCTTGGCGATACTGATACTGTAGCTCCGCCGTCACTGGTTGATACTGGGCACTGACTGGCACTCCTACAGTGACCGTCTTGTCGTGCGGATATGGATAAATTTCAGGAGGTAATGCAACCGCATGAACCGCCGCTTTCGGTGCAATAAGTCTGTTGGCCAGGCTCGGTACACTGTCGCTATCATGAGTAATATACGGTATATGGTTAAGGTACCCTCCAATAGCTACCGGCACACTCACGAAACCTCCGCGAGTAAATATTACATCAGGCCTCAACTTGTGCAGTAAGCGGTAGCTCTGCCCTACCCCGCGCGCTGAGCGCGTGGCATCACGAATGTTAAGTGACTGGGTATGCACATTGAGCCACTGTCGCCAGCCTTCATCAGCATAGCGCCGGAGCTTGCCAGCCCATATTGCGAATACCTCGTCGACATTCGGGTCGGACCTTGGTATATCTAATAACCCGTCGCCCTTCTGACCAATATAGACGATCTCGACATCGGACCTAAGGCGCTTCAGTTCACTAGCGACTGCCAAGATCGGGGTGATATGCCCTCCGGAGCCGCCGCCCGTCACCACTACTCTCATAGTCCGTGTCCTTTCTGTGCTGTATATTGCGTGCACTGAAACTGGTGTAATGTGAGATTTGAAAAACCAGACCGAGCGCCGCTCCCACGAATAACACACTCGTGCCGCCATAACTGACGAATGGCAGCGTAATACCCTTGAGGGGTAGCAGACCGATCATTGCACCCACGTTGATAATAGTCTGCGTACTTAGCCATGCCAATACACCAGACACCACTAATCTGCCAAACATATCAGTCGTGCGCTCTATTATAAGCCGCAGACGTGCGAATAATGTCACAAACAATCCGAGCAATATCATGACTCCTATAAATCCGAACTTCTCAGCGTAGATAGCGAAAATAGAATCATCCTGCGCCTCTGGCAGGTAACCGTACGCCTGTACACTGCGGCCAAGCCCCAATCCATCGACACCACCTGATCCAACTGCTATAAGCGCCTGGCACGCCTGGTAGCCAGTCGTTAGGCAGTTAGTATCTGGATGTAGGTATGTTGCTAGTCGTGCCCGACGATAGGGCGTACTAGTTATCAGTAAAACCCCGCCAATAAGTAGTACCGCTGCGAAAGGTAACAGCTTGCGGATCGGTACTCCCGTTAAGAAAGCCATGGATGCGACCATCGCGATAATAACTACCGTAGAACCAAAATCACTCTGTATACCGGCGATAATCACACCAGTGATACATATAAAGACCAGCAGCGGGTACAACGTTCGTTTGGTGTCTCCCAATAACCCCTTCTGGTAACGGGCCGTAAAAAAACTTCCGAGATAAAACAAGAGCGCGAACTTTACGACTTCGACTGATTGTAATGATAAGCCGCCCAAACGTATCCAGCGATGCGCCGGATACTCCGGAATAACGGGTGTAACCAGCGCAACGAGTGTACCTATAATCGCTACAACGAGCAGAGGTATTTGCCACCTTCGCCAAACCTGCAGGGGCACCCGAGCCGTCACTAAAAATGCCACTGCGCTTAAAGCAACTTCTATTAGTTGACGCGAAACATAGCGTGCGCCCGAGCCACTACCATTGGTGACATTAAGAGCCGGACTAATAGCATATATAACGATCAGGCCGACCGCCACTAGAAATAGTGCAATGACTATAAGCCAATAATCCGGTCGGTGGCGCCGTATCTGAGTCGTATCGTTAGCAGCGACTTCATGCATACCACCCCAGTACATATAGCACTAGCCCCACAAAACCAGCGACAAGACCAATAATCCAAAAACGCTCTGTAACCTTAGTCTCTGGCCAGCCATTGAGCTGGAACAAATAATGGACTGGTGAGACTTTAAATATCTTTTTGCCGTTTCGGAGTTTTTTGGACGTGATCTGTAGGAGCACTGACCCAGCTTCAGCTACGAATACAAGACCAATGACTGGCAAGAGGAGCACTGTATCCGTCTGCATAGCGACCACACCTAGTGCTGTACCAAGCGCAAACGAACCCACATCCCCCATCAGAAAGCGTGCCGGGAATAGATTGAACCAGGTGTAACTAAGTAATGTACCGACGAGAGTTAAACAAAAGCCAGCGATGCCATAACGACGCTCCAGAAGCGCAATAACAGCATAGAATGCAAACGCAATAGCCACGAGGCCGCCGGCTAGACCGTCTACGCCATCACTAATATTCACTGCGTTAGCAGTTGCCACTACCACTAGTACGAATAATGGTACAATCCACCAGCCGATGTGGACAGCTGCGTGCACCCCTGGCCAATGTATGGTATCAACCCCAAGGCGCCTATAGAAGAACCAGCCACCGATGAGAGCTACCACTATCATGAGTAGTAGTTTGAGCTTAGGTCGTAGGCCTGCAGTACCCTTGCCGTTGCTACGCAGATTGATTATGTCATCTATAAAGCCGACTAAGCCGGCACCAAAAAATGCCGCAAGCGGTAGCCATGTTTGCGACCGACTAAGGTTAAACCACATGGTCAGCAAGCCGACTGTGATGATAAATAAAACGCCCGCCATAGTCGGACGTTTTGTCTTACGCTTTTCCGCATGGAGTTGTGCGACAATTGTAGCTTGTTGACCAGTCACGGTTGTTTCACGCGGACGCTTCCATAACTGCAATTTGAACGCAACGGTCGTATAGAGCGGCGTTAGTATGGTAGAGACGACAAAGCCGCCTACAGCCAAAAGAAGAATTTTAAGGAGAGCGTGAGAACTGAGTGCGATGTGCAGAGTTTGATCCATATCGTTTTCTTACGTTTGCTAAACTTTCCGTAGTATACCCTACTAGCTCTTCGGCGTCACCCCAAAGTCATTTACCAACATGTGCCCAATACTAGCAAAAACAGGCTGCGCCGCCCCTGCACCACCAAAACCGCTATAATCACTCGGCTCCAGGTTATAGACAACGATAGCATATTGCGGTGTATCACCGCCAACAAATCCCATAAATGTTGCGTTGTAGGTATCTGGAAGGTAGCCACCGAGAGGACTTGCAATCTGTGCTGTGCCAGTCTTCCCTCCCACGTTATAGTTTGGTCCGAAATTTAGGTAAGAAAAACCCTCTTGGATGTGCCCGGTATTGTTTTGTTCCATCAGTGAGATAATATCGTCACTTACCTGCTTTGAAACAACGTTTTTAGCAAGCACTTTCGGCGTAACATTGCTTACGTGACCGCTCGCGTCGGTAAGCTTATCGACCAGCGTTGGTTGGTAGTATGTACCGCCATTTAATAGACTACACAAGCCAGTCAGCATCTGTAATGCCGTAGCAGTGTAGGCTTGGCCGAATGAGACGTTAGCATATGTAAGGTCGATGCCAGCACCATTATCGGCAGGAGTTGGCAAGTAGCCACCCGACTCTTCACCGTTCCCTTGTTGAATGCCCGTCGGCTGCCCCAGTCTGAAGTGGTTACTGAAATAGTCATACAGTGTATTACGTGCCTGTGAGTCGATCTGACCGCCACCTAACTGCATGAGCATCCATGTTGCGCCAGTATTGAGAGAGGCAATGAGCGTAGACAAGATAGTTTGCTGACCCTGACTATGATCCTGTGCGACATCACTTACGGTCGCACCATCTATCGTCCAGCTACCAGGATCATAAAATGATGTTGTCGGGGTAATAACCCCCTTCTGTAGACTGGTCGCTACGGTGAATAGCTTAGTGATAGAACCGGGCTCGATTGCATCAGTCACGGTATCGTTCTCAAACAGACTCGAGTCACTCACATTCTGGTAGTTAGCTGGGTCGTACGTAGGATAGTTACCCATTGCAAGCACTTGACCGCTATGAACGTCCATCACTACCGCACTCACATCTTTAGACTTGTATTGTTGTTGGGCGCTTTTGAGAATTTTTTCTAGCTGCGATTGCATGCCGATATTTATCGTCAGATCTATATTATCTCCATTAACTGGGGCTATCGAGATATTATCTGGACTGGCAGCCAACGGCACGCCATTAATGTCAGTAACCGCCTTGAGTTGCCCTGGCGTGCCAGACAGCTGTTGATTAAATGCTTGCTCGATACCATATTCCCCTTGCCCGTTATCATCAACAAATCCGAGCAGTTGCGACGCGAGCGTCCCCTGCGGATATGTACGATAGTCCTGTTCTTCGGTGCCTATACCCGGTAATTTATAATTTAGTATTTTGTCGCTCTGAGTTGTAGTTAATCGCGTCGCTAATACTACGTAGCGCGTATCCTGCGTCTCAAGCGCGGTCGTGATATCGCCTGTACTGCCACCGATCACGGGCTGTAGCATCGCCGCAATTTGACGAGGCTGCTTGATGAGTGTCGGGTCAGCATACAGCGTATAGAGCTGCTGGTTTAGCACAATCGGCACCGTACTATCCCCCAGGTGCGCTGTTATGAGTCCTCGTTCCGGTGCAATCGTATACTGCTTGAGTTGGTCACTCAAAGCAGCCTGTTCATAATAATCGTGGCGAATGACTTGCAGATAGAACGATCGGAGAGAGAAAGCACCGAACACCACCAAAAGTAACGCATACCAAATGCGAGTCCGCTGTACCGGATTGACGACCTTTGTGGCCGGTTGCTGATTCATTAGTTTAATTATACCGCGTGTGTCAGTTGACGGTGCCGCTTGGAGCAACCTGCGTCATAGACTGTGCCTGCGCACTGCTTGCCACACGATCCACAGACTGATCGCGAGCTGATGCCACTGTTAGATCTTCATGCTGCTGCTGGAGCTGTGACTGCTGCTGCTTCAGGCTGTTGATCTGATAACCATACGAGTTCGTACGAGTCACTTGCGTAAGATACAGGAGACCCAGCAAGCAAGCTAGAACGATAAGAATGACGGTATTACTGACAGGACCCAGCTGTTTGTCAGACGTACGGACAAATGACACGGAGTTCTGACCACGGGATAAATTCTGCTGCCGACCGAGGGCCAGCGTGCTTGAGTATGTCATGTGTTTATTTTTGTTTTCCTTTTTCCTTTTGGAGCTCGGCACCAGACTTTAGTGCCGATGCCGAGCCCTGCTTTCCTAGCGATGTACGACGCGAACGTCGATACGCTGGGCGCGGGATTTGTCTACAACTAAGATGTCTTGACGTATGTCGCGATCATATGACATAGAGCTATCCCTTTCTTTTTTATTTTTTCACTACGGCTCGAAACTTAGCGCTCCGAGCACGCGGGTTAAAAACGATCTCTTGCCTATCCGGGATTACTGGACGCTTAGTCAGTAACTGTAAATTTGCGTCGTAGCGATCACCAGCGACTTCAGTGAATGCCTGTTTGACGATGCGGTCCTCCAAACTATGGAAGCTTATAACGCCTAAGCGTCCGCTCGGAGCTAGTAATTCTACCCATAACGGTAGACTCGCTCGCAGCAACTCCAGTTCGTCGTTTACAGCAATACGGAGTGCTTGAAACGTGCGTGTCGCAGGATGAGTCTTACTACCCTTCGGCATAACCCGCCGAACTATGTCGGCCAGGGTCTGAGTGGTGTATATTGGCCGAGCCTCCACAATCGTATGTGCTAGACTGCGAGCTCGTGGCTCCTCCCCGTACTCGCGAAGAATTCGTTCTAGTTCTTCGACTGTATAGGTGTTTACCACAGTAGCGGCGTCAAGCGTTTGCGTTTGATCCATCCGCATATCAAGCGGACCATCCTGCGCGAACGCAAAGCCTCTCTCGGCATTATTAAGGTGCGGTGACGAAACACCCAAATCTGCCAGAATGATGTCGAACCTCTTCCCTTCAGCATATAAATGCTCAGAGGCCGATAAAAAATCCCGATGCATAAGCTGCACACCCTGTTCTTCGAGATCTGCCAATGCCGCAATAGCATTCGCGTCTCGGTCAACAAGTGTCGCCCGCTCCGGTCGTTTCGTACGTTCCAGTATTACGCCAGCGTGCCCTCCGTACCCGGCTGTCAAATCAAGATAGCTTTCGCCTTCTTGTGGCTTAAGATACGCAAGAACTGTCGATAGTAGCACTGGTACGTGCTCATTTGACGTTTGGTGCATTCGCACTATTATATTTGAATATTTTTGTTTTGGTGTTTGTTTTTGTTTTCTAGCCGTAACCGACTAATACAACGTATGACAAGATCACCTATTCAGCAGCCAACTATTTGTTTTTGTAGAGTTTTTGTTTTTGTGGTGTTGCAAGCGTCGATTGAGCAAGTAAAAGTGTTTAAGAGACTAAACCAAGTATCGCTACTTGTAATACTTGCGACCCCTGCAACGTTTGAGAGACTTATGTGTGAGGTGGAGTTTTGGGAGGTGTTTTAGGGAAAGAACGAAGGTTTTTGGTATGGTTATCCTTCTCAAGTCCATATGTTGACTGCCGAATAGCTGACCTCGCGATAATGAAACACCGACAAGCGGTTTTTCATCGCACCAGGCCGCAAATATATTTTCTGGCCTGACTATGTACCCCTAGCCTGTGTGGCCATAGAGGTTTCTATTCGTTTTTTGCCTAATTTTTAAAGTGCCTTCGTAACTTGCGGTGTTTTTAGCCCATTATTTACTCCGCGGCTATGATACGCCAGTATTTGCCGACTGAAACTGCCGAGATATCTTTATCGATACCCGCATACTCTAACAAATGCTGCTCCAGCGTGATCCTACCCTGCTTACCGTCCGGCGCCTGCTCAATCTTGCCCATACGGAACTGTACGTTTAAATCCGCAATGCGCTCGTCAAGAATATCGCCTTCCAGTCGGGGTTCGACCAGCTGATCCCATACATCCTTTGGGTAAAGGTGTAGGTACTTGCCAAATCCTCGGGTGATGACCGCTCCACTTGCAAATGTATCGCGAAGTTCGGTCGGTATCGTCAACCGCCGCTTCTCGTCTAGCTTGCGCTGGAAGTAGTCCACCTGTGTCATTGGTTAGGTAAGTTTGAAGTTACTAGTGAGTTTTTGTTTTTTGTTTTCAGTAGGTAGGGTTGCTACCTACCATTACCCACTGGGAACAGTCTACTACCCACTTGCACCCACTTACAAGTACTTTTTTAGCAAAAGTTAGGGTTTTACACCATGCTTTTCCACAGAAAATGCACCTGTGTACAAACCACACAATATATGTGGTTCCCCACTTATTGCGTAACACCATCGACACACATCAACACGTTCACAATATCGCTAATCATAAACATGCAAGCTATTTACCACTTGCGGCTGCATGACGGGTTCCCACATCTATGATGATGGGCGTATGCTCCGTCTCCGGGTCACGTAGAAATATATCTTGTGCAATAACATTCGGCGTCGGTACCGCCTGGAGTGCTCGCAACATGCCACTGCTACATTTGATACTAGTAAGTAAGATAGCCGCTACAGCTAACAACATACTGCTATGCCAATGGATTGGGTGTAGCTTGCGGTGTAATGTTCTACTTTTCATGACTTGCTATGTTTGTGTTTACTTTTATTTATTTTTCAAATAGCAAGGATATAATAGCAAAACATTAGCATTTTGTCAACTTCATGACAAAAACAGTATTATTGTTTTACAGACGTTCACGTCCCCGAATAGGATAACTTTCTGTCTCCAGTATCTCACCAATGGCCTCAGTGGCATTCAATCTGTCTTCCATGAGCCGGCAACTATCTTCTTTCCCTGGAAACTGGCAGCCTTATGTCTGCTAACGGACTTCGGCATGGGCTTTTCTCGCCAAGTATTCGTCGCTAGCTTTATTGTGGCTCAGTACCCATTTCCCGGCTTTCACCCTTTGGCTGCTATTGCCTACTCCAAGCCACATGCCATTAAGCTCCGTACCTTCTGCATTACGGAGAAACATAATAAGGCCGCCAAACTCACGATCTTGATAATGGCCCATAGGCGACGTCAGCTCTACCCAAGTGCCCCTAAATTCCATTCCTTAAACCGGTCAGCTCGAATCTGATCTTAGAGCCTTCTTCATTAGGTAGGCCGGTACCTACCCGCCTATCCTGCTCGCTCACAAATTGAACATCATGCTCACTAGAAAGTGTCTCATCTGCAGGACCCTGGCCGTATTCATAGTAGCTATGCCACAGACCGGCAATCTCATTAGGAAGTTTCATATGGCCTAGTCTACACTTTCACTGAGTTTGGCATGTCCCAAATACCTTGACCAGTAATACGCATCGCGCCGAAGCCCACGTGATTGACCGTCTTGTCACCAATCTTCAGCACCTTATTCATACGCCCTTCCTACACCTGGATTTCAAACGGCACCCCACTTACTGCTTTTATAAAAGTTATCTTGTGCGCTATAAAGAGTTTCTCTAAGCTCGCATAAAGTCCTTCGCGCGCTTCGTCGCGCCAATGCCAGTCGTGAATTGGTACGACATATTTGGGCTGAAGCTCTAAGACCAGGTCAACTGCCCGCTGGGTTGAACCCCATGGACCCTGCACCGGTAATGCCAAAATTGACTTTGCCTCTTTAAAACTATGACTGTCGCCTGGGTGGCTTATAGTGTCCAGATAGTGCACGCCGATGTTCTGGGGTGGTGTGAGAAATGGAGGGTGACCTTCGTGGGGAGCATCGAAGAAAGTAATACCCTCAGAAGCTGCGCTAGTGGCCGGTAGGGTCTCAACATTAAGCCGCTCAACGATTTCATCAGTTGCAGTTATATGCACACTCGGGAATCGCGTAACTAGCCCTTTGATAAGCTCTAGATCAAAATGATCGGGATGGATGTGTGTAATGATAATATCGTCTAATCTAGACAGCTTGTTAGGATCTACAGTGCTATAAATACCAGGATCAAACAGTGCGACGCGCTCAGCCGTTTCTATCAGCAGACATGAGTGGACTAGCTTGGTGATTCTCATGTATCTCCTCCTTGACTATACATAGTATACGTGAGTTCTTAAGTGAATACTGTGAGATAAACTACCCGACTCGTTTTTTGTGAAAAGGCCGATCGTGATATGCCAGTTCACCACGATGTTGATCAACTCCTTCTATATACTGGTCGAAGTCTTTGAGTAGCGTACTGTAGCGCTGGTTAGGAGTTAGGAGCTTGAGCAATTTGTCCTGCTGCGCCAAATACTCTACGAGCCCAAAAAAATCACCATCACCACTTACAAGTACTGCCTTGTCATAGTTGTCATACTCTTTCATAGCGTAGAGCACTAGGTCTGCATCAATATTACCCTTAACAATCGGTTTTTGCCCTTCCTTACTCTGCTCCTCCTCAGTATTCTGTGTTTTGACTTCTAGGGTAGGTTTAAGCACTACCAGATATCCATGATCGTGCATCAGTTCATATAGACTCTCATTCTCGGCCATATAGCCGATAAACATATAGGCATGCGTTACGCTATATCTGTCGGCAAGCCATTGCCGGAAGCGTTTCCAGTCCATTTTCCAGCCAATCTTCTGTACACCGAGATTCAGATTTTGGCTATCTATAAATGCGTAGTTATTCAAAAGCTTTTTAGAGGGCTTCGGCGGCCGAGGCTTACGTGGCGGCTTCTGCTGCTGCATATTACCCTTATCATACCACTTATGTCGTTAGCTGGATGTGACAAAAATACACACTCGAGAAAGTCAGAGGCTGGGCATAGCTAGACTACTGCGAGGTTAGAATTGCGAGTAATTCAGTTCCGTACCGATCGAGCTTACCTTGACCCATACCCTTGACACCGAGAAGCGCCTGTAAAGTCTGAGGCTTATGTCGTGCTATCTCTTCAAGTACTGTATTGTGGGCAATAATGTACGGTGGCAAGTTATCTCTCTGTGCACGCTCGGATCGCCACGCTTTTAGCTGCTCAAACAGCTCTTCGTCATATGGCGCTGAAATCTCAACGTAGTACTCAACCTCTGGCTCGTCTACCGCATCTTCAGTGATGTTGGCTAGTGTCTCAGATTCAGCACGTAGATCTATGTCAAAATCAAAGATCATTGGGTGCATTGCAAGAGACATCTGGTTGATACCCATTAGAAACACACCGTCCATGCTGCGCACTCGACTCAGCGCTACATAACCCATACCTGGCGTAAAACTACGTGAAAGATCAATCTCTGCTGCATCCAGGCTCATACCCTGACTCTTGTGAATAGTTATCGCCCACGCCAATCGTAGCGGTAGCTGACTAACCTCGGCTCGTGTTCGGCCATCCTCATCGAGCTTCCAGCTATGTGGCTCGACTTTTATCTCGCGGCCACCAGACAACTCGACCACGGGTGCCTTACCGTCAAAATCTACTACCCTCCCTCGTGTACCGTTTACGAAGCCAGCTGAGAAATTATTCGCCACAAACATCACCTCAGCACCCTTCTTAAGCTCAAGCCGTTCTGGCGCTAGTACACTTTTCTGCAATTGCTCTACCTTGGCCGCCTGGCCAGTAGTCTGCGCAACATACACCTTGCTCTCGTCAGTAAGGTTCTGTAGGTAACGGTCATTGACGCTATCAACATCTATATTATGACTATATAGTCGTGTGGCTACGGTATCGTTCGGTCGGCTAGCGCTCAAACGCTCGCTGAGCGCCGCTTCGTGCAGCTCGCTTACATCGCCTCGGCGCATTGCTTCAAGCAAATCAAGTAACGCGTCATTAGTCTGGCGATGCTGTTCTGTGAGGTAGCAGATCTTAGGGCTGAGCTCTGTCCAGGCTGCGCTCAGGTGAACAAAATCGGATGCGTCGCTACCGCGTGAAATTGGCGGCAGCTGAAATAGGTCTCCTACTAAGACGACCTGCAGGCCACCAAATGGCTCATCGCTCTTACGCAACAATTTTGCCACCTCGTTGACCATATCAAGTCGATGGCCATGGAGCATGCTTACCTCGTCGATCACGAGCACGTCGGCACCGTTATAGCGTTTCGTGAGTCGGTCGTTTTGGGTCAGGCCTTGTCTATCCCAGTCAGTCAAAGAATCTCTAATACCGAGACCGGACCAGCTATGAATAGTCGTACCACCGATATGAGTCGCCGCAATGCCCGTACTAGCCGTAACAGCAACTATTCTCCCTGCACGGTTTGCACGCCGGATAAAGTCGTTTAATACGTATGTTTTGCCCGCCCCAGGTGCCCCTGCTAGAAATACAGAGTTGCCATCCAGGAGTACACGTAACGCTTGTGCTTGTCGCATAACCTGTTAGGCTCCGGGTGGAATGAGCGATTCGTCTTCTTTATCAGGCTTCAGGAGGCGCTTCTTAATAATCTCGTAGCGCTCGCCAGTCACCGGACTTTCCATATAGTCATCGTTCATAAGGTTAATCACCTTAGCAATGTCCTTATCGTCCATCACAATGATAGCACCGCTGTCATCGGGCATCACTCCTAGATCCAAATCTTCGGATTGCTGCAGAATTTGTTCCTGTGTAACTTTGCCAACATCCAGCTTCTGTAATTTCTTAACAAGAGCTTTCTTATCTCTGACTAAGCTTTGGATACCCTGCCCTTCGGTAAAACTTAAACGATACATTTCCTCAATTTCACGGATTTTACTCTCGGCGATCGCCTGCTCTTTGGCATCGTAGCCGAATAACGTTTTGAGCTTCGGCTGACTAAACACGTATAGATCCTGATCGATAACGAGTAGTTGTGGATCGGTTGGTAGACGTAGTGCCGCATCAGCGTCAAATGGCACAAATTTATTCTCGCGCAGCATCCATCCGACCTTACCCTTCATAACCTGGCTCTTGGGTAATACCTTAGCCACATAAAATGGTTTATCCATTTCGGCATGACTGACGCGTGCCAATACACCCTTCATGTGGTTAATGTCGTGCTCATCTTCCTTGAATAGTACGATCTCATGCTCCTGAGTCTTGAGCCATCCTAGTGTCTCCCGCAGTTTATCAACTTTATGTACTTGAGTACGCTGTAGCACGTGCTCCTCGGCCTCAGCCTGTTCAAAGCCACGGACTATTAAACCTTTATCAACACCTTCGAGAATATATTCAAGCATTTCGTCAATGAAAATTGGCTCGAGCTGCTTCTTAAGCTGTTCTGCAAGGTGAGTCTTATATAGGACATAGTTTTTACTAATAAAAAATAGCTCGAGCTTAAGTTCATCTTTGTATTGCACGAGGTTATTCGCCCAAGCAAAGACGTCAGTCTCTTGGTAGTTTTCGGGCTCAAACCCGTCCTTCAGTATGTTTTTATCCGCATCCATTAGAAAAATATTGTAACGTAAGTTTTACTCCCTGTTTGCTGTAAAATTAACCCATGATGCTCGAAATCCACAAAGCGATCGCCGCGGATACAGCCGACCTGCTTCAGACCATGAACGAGGCATTACGCTTCAAACTCTCGCATGGCGATACAACCTGGGAAAAGGCGCCCTTCACTACTGACGACATTGTACACGCTATCGAACGTGATACCACATATGCTGTAATGGTTAACGGTGCACCGGCTGGTGGTGGTGCTACTGTGGAAAGATGAACACAGCTGGGGCGTGAAGGGTTTGGATGGCCGAGCTGGCTATATTCATAGCCTCGCAACCCGCGACGCATTTCGCGGCCAACGCCTAGGAGAACGAATTATTGATTGGTGTTGTAGCCGAACTCGAGCAGCTGGCCGTACACTTATCCGCCTAGATTGTCCCGCCGGTAACAAAAAGCTGTGTAGATATTATGAAAAGCAAGGTTTTCGACAAGTAAGGCTCGGTGAGACAGGCTCTATTTTGTATCAACGAACCGTCTAGAGTCGGACGCCCCGGCGTGCTTCGTTAGCCCAGTGGTCTGCTAGCTCATTGCCGTCATGGCCATTATGGCCACGCACCCACACAAGCTTCGCCCGACCATGCTTATACAATGGGTATAATTCCTGTACAATATCGAGGTTTTTAATAGGTCCGCCAGACTTCTTCCAGCCTTTAGCCTCCCAGCCCGGTGCCCATTTAGTGAGCACGTTTATCCAGAATTCACTATCACTGTAGATCTCACATGGCTCACTCGCTGCGTGCCGTAGTGCGCTCATGAGTGCATAGCCCTCCATACGAATATTAGTTGTCTCTCTTGCTCCGTTTGGCTCAGCTCCTAGCGCTACCGGCTTACCATCCAAAATTACAGCGTAACCGCCTGGACCGGGGTTTGGGCTGGCACTGCCATCAGTGTAGTATGTATGCATATTCTCCTAGTCTACCAAGACTTGATCTACGGGTGTAGTGGTACCACAATCCAGAGGATGAGATACGGCAAGAAGCCCGGGAATCCTCCGAGAAACAGTAATAAGACCGCCACGATACGTACAATTGTTGGATCTACATCAAAATACTCTGCAATACCACCGCATACCCCTGCGATCATGCGATCCGTCTGTGATCGGTAGAGGCGCTTACTCATGCTTGTATCTTACCATCCCTAAGCTCATCAGCCAGAGCTTTATAGTCATTTTTCAATTGTTCGATTATTGTACGGTAGTCATGAGTGTTCACATAATCCCATGCCGCTTTGTAATCAGGCAGGTGCTCTAAGTTCTTCACGTCTCGTTCAAGACGCTCCGGCTCCTGCAGCACGTCTAGATAAATATACTTACTGAGCGCGTGTACTGGAATATGTACTAATGTATTACGCGTGAACTCGTTGCCGAAAAGCTTTATCCACCGCTCGCTTATGACTATCCTCTGCTCGCTGCTATGTATGGGGTAGACCGTGTTGTCAGTGAGGATAATATGACACAGCTCGTGTAGCATGATATCGACGAACTGGTTTGGATAGTAGGCGAAGTTCAGGGTTAGCGGATCACTAAAAGGTATAACCCCAGGAGTACACGGTGCATCGATAACGCTGCGATAGAATCTTATCTTAAGACTATCTACCAGCGCAGATAAAATAGGCTCAGAGTATTTCGACCACTCACTCCGATAATTTGCGGCGTACTCAAGTTGTTTATCTTTGGTCTCCAACCAGCTACTATTTTCAGTACCTTTTAAGAGCGGCACCGAGACATTATCGTAAAGCTGCCATGAGAAATAAATCCTAACCTCAGGGACTTTAGGAGCCTGTTTCACGTATCGTACAGTCTCCAACTACCAGCAGACACGACACTCACAGCACCGTCCACAACTTGAATCGCAGTCAGATCGTCAATTGCGTAGACTGAATTTGGTGAAGTGTCGGCATAAGCTTTGACCGCCTTAATCCGTGCCGCATCACAGTGCGGTTCTACTTCAAAGTCGACGTATCCCAATCCCGTTAGATCAGTCAGCTTCGGTAGATTATCGTCACCTGGTTCGAGCCCTGCCACTGCAATCGTAGGTGTCATTAGTATAGTGCTCGCGCTGCCACCAACATACACTTTCTTATCGATATTTTCTCGTAGCCACGTATCGAAGCCTGTTTTACGTACCTGGTCTAGCAAATAAAAGGTGTTTCCGCCACTCACATATAGCACATCTACCTCACGTAAACGATTTCGCCAATCCACATCCGCCGCGCTTGGATCGACCACATCGATCCATTGAAAGCCGTACTGCCACAAGTCGACAAACTGCCGAACCATCCAATGATGATTACCAGACTCAACATTAGCGGCCGTAGGTATAAAGGCGACTTTTGTGTCGGAAGCAGGTTTAGCGACCAAGTTTTCTAGGGACCGCCCAATTACCTTATGACTCAGCCCCGCAGATGTGAGAAGTAGTTTCATGTGTATAGCATAACTCTCGAATAGTTTTGACGCCATCCGGGAGTAAGGCCGAGCTTTCACCTATGGGTGCAAGAAGCCCAGTATTAAGGCCATCACTAACACGGTCGCAAGCTCGTGCGCAGAGTTAAGAATGGTCAGTTTCTTACGACGCATCTCAAATGTGTCGTGAACATATATACGGCCCGCCGTGAAGCCAAGCCACAGCCAAAGTCCTAACATAAGACTATCCTGAAGATAGCTATCATGCGTATAGCGAGTTGCCAGGAAGGTCATCGCTGCCAACACGTACGCCATAATAAGTGAGGCAATGAATACACTGCCATAAACCCAGATCATTCCTGTGCTCGACTGTCTCGCGCCACGCATCTTCTCCATAGTAATTCCTGTCAGCTTCATCCACTGCTTGCCAAATCCAGCTGGCATATACCATAAGCTCCCGACAACCATACTTGAAATAGCGGCCAGTAGTACACCCCAAACATTAACTTCTACGCCCACTCCCTAACCCTCCAGTTAATCATAAGCTGATTATGCACCTCTGGTCGTAGACTGTCCACTTCGTGCTCAGGGAGTGTGTTTGGGGGGAAGACTCAGGGCGTAATCGTACCCGATCGTCAGTAGTTCAATCAAATCTGCTGCATCTTTGATAGCCTCACCACCAGCTTGCAGCCAGTCGTGCATCAGACGATCGCCCATTATAGCAGTATGCATGCCGTCCAATCTTAGCAACTCATCAGTTTCCCCACCATTGACACGAAACAAGAGCTCGTTACCTCGAATAGCAAAAGCCATGTTGCCACCCTTGGCAAAATACGCAAGACCACCAAACATTTTCTTTTTCTTGAAGCGCAGGTCAAGCTCGCCTGCAGCTACATCAATGCGCCTCTCAAGCTCAAGACTGTATGCCATGTAGCTCTCTAGAGCATCTTAAATGCATGGTGACCCCCAGCATTACTCATAGCATTATTGATCCAGAGAACAGCAAGTGCCTCACATTCTCGCGACCGCTCAATAGGACCGGTGTCAAAAGGTTCCCATCCAAAAGCGCGTACTAGATCGCCTACCTGTTGTTTTGCATCGGTATTATCACCCGCTATGAACATCGTGGGTATAGCGTCAAACTGTGGCTTATAGAAATTATCGGCTCCGGTACTATTCCAGCACTTCACAACCTGCGTATCGGGCAGCCATCCTTGTACCATCTGACCGGCGGACCCCTCCCAACCTGCAGCAATGTGCACTGTGTCAGCCTCACGTTCTATAGGGTTATTAGTATCTACAAGCACCTTACCGTTTAGATTCTCCTCCGCGCGAGCAAGCTTTAACGCATCCTGTGCAGTAGGCCACGGTGTACAAAGTACTGCTAGCTCGGCTTCCGTGGCGGTCGTCGCAAAATCACATATAGTAACTTGCGGAAAACTCGCTTTCAGAGCCGCACTTTTCTGACTGTTCAGATCTCGGGTAGCTAGAAATACTACATGCCCCTCTGCAGCGAAGCCCTTTGCGAGAGCACATCCAACATTACCACTGCCTAGAATGCCAATCTTCATACACCCTCCTTGCTAAAATTTTATTATTGCAGCTTATAATGCTGCAGCTTGTGAAATATGCTACAAGTAAGGCTCAATGATCTTCCATAACTCGGGTAATGCTGTGACACCGCTAAAGTGTTCGGCGTTAGCCACAACCGTAATGGGGGCGCCGAGCTGTTCAGCAAGCCGCATGGTTGTAGCGAGTGGACAATATGGGTCTTTTGCACCATGCAAGAACGCGAGTCGATCAGCCCTTGCCTTTATAATCTGGAGATTAAAGCCTTCGGCTGGAAACAAATTATCAAATTGACCAGTCTCCCATTCACCTACCGGCATCCCATCAGGCCAAGCGGATACCATTACACCCAATCGGATCCGTGGGCAACGCGGATTCATGAGTAGACTCAATACCTCTACCGCACCAGCGGAGTGACCTACCACGATACAATCTGTAAGCTCACGGCCACCAAGTATTTGATGATCCCACAGCTCCCTGTTAGGCGTGTGAGCGTTTAGTAATTGCGGCACCCACACCTGATAGCCGTTAGTTTCAAGCTTATCTCTGAGCCAAGGAAACCAGTTCGCTTCAGGGTTCGCGTCTGTGCCATGTAAAATCACCGCTCGTTTCATACATCTTCTATACCAGGACTCTGCTTAGAAGGCTTGGGATCTCAACTCGGTCCTGTTCCGTCGTGTCGCGCTTACGAATAGTCACCGTGTCTTTAGTATCGCCTTCCAGCGTATCGAAATCTACCGTCACACAGTACGGCACACCGATCTCATCCATCTTGCGGTAATTTTTACCAATGTTACCAGTATCAACCCATACGACCGCCCCGAGCGTTTTCTTTAGCATGGCATAGACTTCACGGGCCTTAGTGACCAGCTCAGGCTTGTTTTTGGCAAGCGGTAGCACGGCAACCTTCACTGGTGCCAAGTGTACCGGCAGTTTCAAGAAGACTCGCTTCTCTCCGTTCACCTCGTCTTCGGTGTATGCATTGCTCAAGACTGCCATAACATGGCGATCAAGTCCGAAAGTAGGCTCGACAACATGAGGGAGAAACGCGCCGCCCCCATCCTTCGGGCGATATTCAAGATTCTTCCCAGACTTCTCCTGATGATTTTTGAGGTCAAAGTCAGTACGATACGCAAGACCAGTAAGCTCCTGGAAGCCAAGTGACGGGAAGTCATAGTAGCAATCGACCGTGCGCTTACTGTAGTGAGCACGATCAGCTTCTGGAACTTCATGCTCCTTAATACGTTGATCCACTCCAAGCAATTTAAACCATTCATGCTGCGACACCAGCCAACGCTCAAAGATTTTTTCCCAGTCTTGAGGGTCAATGAAGTATTCCAGTTCCATAAGCTCCAACTCACGCAGACGGAAGATAAAATTACCTGGGCTTATCTCATTGCGAAAACTGCGGCCAATTTGCGCCAAGCCAAATGGAAGGTCCGGATAAAAACTATCGATGACATTCTTGAAATTAGTGAACATACCTTGGGCGGTCTCGGGTCGTAGGTACGCTACTGATTCCTCATCCTCGACTGGGCCGACATGGGTCTTGAACATCATGTTAAATTGCGCCGGTGCACCGAGCTGATTGCCATCAGGACTCTTAATATCCCTGTCCTTAACGAGCTGCGCCATTTGATCAAGCGTCATGGTATCAACAGCTTCAACCCCTTGGTCTTCCAATAAATGATCCAGGCGATAGCGCTTCTTGGTCTCGATGTCTTCAATGAGCGGATCGTTGAATGTGTCTACATGTCCGCTAGCCACCCAGACGTCCGGGTTCATGATGATAGTGCTATCAATGCCGTACATGTCTTCACGATCGTCGACGAACATCTTCCACCACAAATTGGTGATATTTCGCTTGAGCGCAATACCGAGCGGGCCGTAATCATACGTCCCGGCTAATCCACCGTAAATTTCACTACCAGGATAAATAAACCCGCGTCGCTTAGCGAGACTCACGATATCTTCTAGCTTTGCTTCACTCATATATAAGGTTGCCTCTCTTACAGTTGTTGATCTGGATTGCAGAAAAAATATCTAACACAGGCCGAAGCCAATGCCGCGTACACTTCCAAAAACAGCCAACTTGTAGATGCTCATAGGGTGGATTATACCTGTTTTTTGCATAACAACCTAGTCTGTTGTTTTACACAGATAAGAAAATATTATATTGTTTACCACATGGTAAGCTCTGGACCAGGCGAAGCATGGCAGCCGATGTCCGTGTGGCTGATGGTTTTCTATAGTTACTCACGTAACGTAGCACGCCGTAATCCAACTACTAAAAGTTGACAACGTGCGACAAATTCAGCATTGCTCTCCACTCTTGCAAGTATGTGCGGTATGTTTCCGTTAAAAATGAGGCGCAAAAACTTTATAACATCAGCGTCGTACGGTGCATCCGGTCGAGCCATGAACGCTCTATCGTCAAAACTAAACTCGTATCTTTGGGTAGTTGCAAGCTTGGTACCATCTGGCTCGGTTCGTAGGTTTGGAGTATGGCCACTGAGTCGCAGAAGCTGGGCACTAAACCATACGCGTATTAGGTCGCATGAGATCGTTGGATCGTCCAAAGCGATGAACGCCTGCTCTAGAAGCTGGAAGTAGTCTGATTCTAACTCGTCCTCGGTAACTTTATGGAGTTGCTTGATGAGCTCATAACCGAGCATAGTCCGATCAATATTCTGCACAATACGCCCATAGTAGGTCTGTAGTCGAGCGGAGACTAAGGTACCAATGTCGCCGCGCCCCTTCACGAACGTGACATTCGTAACGCTAAACAACTCAATACTGCCCGCCAGCTTGCTTCTTACGCGCCGCACACCCTTCGCCATTAACCGGACTTTGCCGTAAGTTGGAGTCAGTAGTGTAAGAATGCGATCTGCCTCACCGTAATCGGTACGGGTAAGCACGATCGCGTCCGTAACGTGTTGTGGGGCGTTCATGGCGCTACTGACACTAGCTTCTGGATTCTTAGGCAGAGCACTTCCAATGAGGTTGAAGGTTTGTAGATAATCTGTCGCACACCTAGCTCTTCTTGGAGCGTCGCCGCATACGTAAGCTCATGAGGTGGCGTAAAAGTATATAACACAATCGGTATCCTCAACCACTCAGGGTAGCTGCGAAATTCGTACAGAAATTCAACACCGTTGTGACCAGGCAGCTGCAGTTCCAAGATTACCAAATCTAGCGGATGCTCGTCGGCAAGCTGCACCGCAGACTGCGCACCTGTCGCATGTGTAACAGTATGTCCTGCCCGTTCCAACGCTCTTACGCAAGCCCATGCCTGCAGCTTGTCTGGTTCTATAAGCAATATATGCATGCTAGATGAGCTGAAGCTGCTGGCTTGGCTGTAGGGTCGTCGCCAACCCACTTAGGTTATGATAGCGCGCTACATGTAAGCGGGCCGACAGCGTCCCTAGTAAGCTTTCAGCCACAAATACACCAGCTGCTGGCCCGTCGACGAATTGCTGTAGGGGTTGGTGTGCTCTACCCTGTACTGCCCTGGCACGACGTAAGCTCTCGACCCCGAGCTGCATCGAGCCGCTGTACAGCCCAGCCACCGCGCCGTGACGGCTACGATGTGCCATTAGATACACTGAGCCAGGCGTTTCAGACTCGGCCTGCGCCAATACGAAAACTTGGCCTAGACTCTCAAATGCCGATTGTAGGACCTGTCGATCAGCTACTACCGGCTGTACACGAGGACCAGTATTAAGCTCAACGCTTACTCCGTATCGTTGCGCGAATGGCTCAATACCCTCCGCAGCGTCGTACAGCAGTGCAGAAACTGTAACTGGTTCGAGCTGCAGCGGCGCAACCTTCCCGTGTACGCGGAGACTCAATGCATACCCTTCCGCCAATCTAAGCGATGAATTGGCTAGAACACGTACCGTCTGCCAATCTTCTGACATCGTAGCAACCTCGCTGAGGTGTGATATAGCTAAAAGAGGTCGAGTAAGTTGCTCAACTAGACCTAAGAATAATCGCTCTTGCTGATTCAGCTGCACGCCAACGCCCGTTTGTCGCATATCCCCTCGCGCATTTACCCCCACTCGTTACTTTAATACCAATAAGTATACATGCGGGTGTACGTACTTGACTACGGAGAAAAGCTTGCGTTCGGCAGAATATATGTATTGAAGTCGGAAAGGTAACTACTCGACTCCGTCCAGATTTCGAGCGTCGTGCTGCGCAGCGGTATAAGCACTAAGACACCAGAGCCACCCCCTGGTTGGTTAGGGACCACAGCCCCTGATAGCATGGTACCGATCACGCTTGGCACCTTCGGTAACGCATATGTCTGTGCGGTTACAGTACCAGCCTGAATTTGTGAATTGTAGCCGCTAAGAACGCTGCTGTAGGACTGTGCGTTAACCTGTACGCGCAAGTTATATGTGTCCTGACTGTCAAGTGCTGGTACAAAGCCATCATGGAAATAAGCATCAAGTGGTGTACCACTGTTGGCAGTATCAACATAAGCACTCCAGGTTTTCGGATAGCTAATTTTTACGCTACCATATGCGTCTGGTCCAGTATAGGTGGTCAGTGGATTTTTGGCCGCTTCGGCATATTGCTTGGCATCTGCTGCCTGTACAGTCTTCGTATTAGCACTTACCGCTACCGCAATCTTTGCATCGACATTATTCTTGTAATCTTGGCGACTCCCGAACGCCCATACAGCAAAACTAGCAGCCCCAATAAACAATAGTGTCAGTAGGATAACCGGGATAAGCAGAACGTTCAATTCGCCCTGCTCGCCAGCGATACGCTTCATACCGCTCATGGTAACTGAAGTAGTCACATTTTTCAATCTCAGCCCCTACCCGTCTCAGCAACATGCTTTTTAACTACCACTTCCGCCTGACTGAGGTACTCTTCTAGCTCTTTTACTAACGTAACTCCGGCGGCGTGTAGTTTAGTTGCCTCGTCAATCTGAATGTCCGAATCCTGCAATTTCGCGACGATTTGCTCTAGTTTAGCGGCCTTCTCAGTGTAGTTGAATTCTTTCTGCGTCATACGCTATTTCCCTATACTATCAATTGTAGCTTGTGCTACGCCGTCACTCAATTGCAACCGCACAGATGCGCCAACATGTAGCTCTCCGACTCGCCTAATAATAGTGTCGTCCATTTGCACAAGCGCATAGCCACGCTGTAGCGCCACAGTTGGGTCATATGCTTCCAGCAGACGCCTTTGTACTTGCAGGCTCATCTGCGCCGTTCGGAATATAGTTAATAGCCCGCGATCAAGCTCCGCACGTTGCTGTACAAGCCAATCTCGGCGGCGTCGCACACCATCCTGCAGTAACGTATCGAGTTCTTTGCGCACATCACGAAGACGCGTAAGGACAACCTTACGGTCGGGTGTCAGTAGTTCTGCCGCGTTGCTCGGTGTACTTGCTCGCTGATCTGCTGCGAGTTCGGCCAAGCTTATGTCCACTTCGTGACCGATAGCGACAAGTGTCGGTACACGGCTACCGGCTACCGACCGCACTACCCGCTCATCGTTGAATGCCGCTAGGTCGTCCGCACTACCACCGCCACGCGTCAACACAAGCACGTCTGGCGGTTCGGGTAGAGCGTTAACTTTTGTAATGGCCGATACGATGTGTATGGGTGCTTCGTCACCCTGTACTATTACATCGAAGTGTTCCACAACCACACCACGCCAGCGAGCATTTACGATTTTCAAGAAATCAACATATGCCGCCGAACCAGTTGCCGTCAGTAGGGCGATCCGTTGGGGTGGATACGGTAATGAGCGTTTGCGTTCCGATGCAAACAGTCCCTCTGCCCGCAATTTCGCTGCCAACAGATCAGCAGCACGACGCAAGCTTCCTTCTCCCACTGGGAGAATTGCTTGCACGTTCACGCTGAATCCATATTGCGGATGCATACGTGGATTACCACTCACACGTACCACCATGCCATCTTCAAGTGGTCCAGGTAATGCGTACACCGTACCAAAAAAACGTATACTCGCCTCTTCATCTTTAAGATCAAAATATACCCAGCGATTTCGGCTAACCCGGAAGTTTGCTAATTCGCCCTCAATAGTTACGTATGGATATGCAGTTTCAAGAGTCTGGTTCAAATAGGCGACAAAGTCGCTGACACGAAACACGAGTGACTCACTCATACCACGTCCAGTTCAGTTGGTTTTTTAGCAGCGTGTAGTGTCATATGGTAAAAGTAATACCCTGGCGGTAGTTGTACGAGCGTATTTACGACGCGGTACATCACGGTCACTGGCAAGGATAGACGAGATGGCACTCCAGTCGCCGTTAATACTAGAGTCATCAGGCCTTCATAAATGCCGACACCCCCTGGTAGAACACTTACGAGCCCTGCAAAATTTGCGACAGCGTACGCCAGGATCACCGCTCCAAAGTTAACCAGGTGCCCAAACGCAACATACACCACGTACACTGCTACCACCTCCCATAGATTCGCTAGTCCCGCCCAGAGAAATGGTTCACGCAAACGGCGCTTGTCACTCCGAATAAGCATATAGTTGACGTGCAGATCTTCAAACATAGCCTGTGCACGCTCTACATTGATAGTGTCACTACGACCATGTCGAAACGGTGCCAATAGCTTATTCAGAGCCCGTGTTGCCCACGTAAAGAAACCGGCAATCCGCTTCTCGCTACCGATAATATATGCAAAGCCAGCCGTGCCGATCACTAGAACCGTTGTCAACATACCCGCCATGAGCAAGATGACGCTGTTGATACGCCCTTCGATGGCCAGGCAAAATAGCCCAAATACTATCAATACTTCAAAACTTAAGAATAACAAGACTAGCTTTAGTAGTTGTACGACAGCCGCCTTCGCCCCAGTAATTCCACTGCCCCGCATCCGTACGCCAAAGTAACTAATGCCCGTTACACCCCCACTCGGAAACACGTTATTTATAAAGTTTAGCTCAAGACTGGCAGCGTACATTCGCCAGTATCCTAGATCGTTACCAACTATCCCAAATAAACTTTTGTATAGTCGTGCTTGGGCGTCATAGTTTAAGAATTCAGTCGGGATTATTAGCAGCAAGGCCCACGCGTGTACTTTGAATAGATTCCTGAACGTATCAGCAAGTTGCCCACGGATAGCTACCACCAACACAATCAGTGCTGCGATAGTAATCAAATTAACGATAAGCTTCCAACGTCGACGCAGGAATGGAGTTTCGGCCATATTCAAGTATTATACAAGGACATGAGTATTAATACCGTTCAGTCCGTCTGTATCCTTGGCAGACAACCCATGCTCGGCCTGGCCGAACTTGAGAGCCTATACGGTACTGAATCTGTTACGCCAATACGCTATGGGGTTGCTGGCATAAATCTACACGCTAGCGAAATTGACTTTAGTCGATTAGGTGGTAGTACTAGAGCGGCTCACGTTTTGGCTACAGTGCCGAGCACTGATTGGAAGACCCTGGAACGCAAGCTGCCTGAACTTATTATCGAGCTCGCGCTAACCTTACCAGATGGCAAAATACAGTTAGGGCTGAGCGCTTTTGGTCTAAAGACCTCACCTGCCAGACTAAATGCGGCAGGCTTAACTCTCAAAAAGATACTACGTGACCGTCTGAATCGTTCTGTACGTATCACGCCCAACCCCGAACTGGAGCTCAATACCGCTCAAGTTCTGCATAATCACCTCATCGGACCGACCGGCATCGAGCTCCTGTTTATTGCCACTAGTGATGGCCGCACGATTATCGCCCGCACCCACCGAGTCCAAGATATTGACAGCTACACCCTACGTGACCGTGGAAGACCTAAACGTGACGCTCGCGTTGGTATGCTACCACCCAAGTTGGCACAGATTATCATCAACTTAGCTAACCCTACACCAAGTGGCGTTGTGCTTGACCCGTTCTGTGGTACGGGCGTCCTACTTCAAGAAGCACTGTTGATGGACTTCAGTGTATATGGTACTGATATCGACCAACGCATGATTGATTATTCACAAGCTAACATAGAGTGGTTGAAGTCGCAGGCAGAGTCAGTCCGAAACAATCTCGATCTACACAAAAGCCGTAGCGCAGTATTCGAGAGACAAGATGCAACACAATTTGAAACTAGTTCCCCAATTGATGCGGTTGCCTGCGAGACATATCTCGGACGACCCTTTACGGCAAAACCATCACCCGAGATGCTTGCCCAGACTATCAGTGAGGTAAATCTTATCCTCAAAAAGTTTCTACAAAATATTCATGGACAGTTGACCCCCAATACTCCTCTTTGTCTAGCCGTTCCCGCCTGGCAGACCAACACCAATCAGTTCAAACATCTACCTCTTATTGACCAGATAAGCGACTTAGGGTATAATCGAGTCAAGTTTGAGCATGTTCGGGATTCGCAGCTTCTCTATTACCGCGAAGACCAAATCGTTGCCCGCGAATTATTAGCACTAATAAGGAAGTAATCTAGATGTCACACGTCAAAGCCGGCGGCACCGCCAAGAATACCCGAGACTCAGTCGGACAACGCCTGGGTGTTAAGTTATATGGTGGTCAAAAGGTTAAAACCGGACAGGTTATCGTGCGGCAAGTTGGTCTTACTAAACGTGCCGGCAAAGGTACTTTCGCTAGTCGCAACTTCACTATCCATGCTGCAAAAGACGGTATCGTTAGAATGACGACCCGCAAGGTTCGTACTTTTAGCGGGCGCAGTGTTCCACGCGTTGAAGTTACCGTCGAATAAAACGGTTTAGATAAACCCTATATATGAGGCGTTATTAAGGCTGTTTGCTCTAGTCAGACAGGCACACTACATTATATAGTCGCACGTGCTCCTTATGGGAGCGCTTTGATCAGCTGGGCCGATGAGAATCAGCCGCCCCGTACTGCATCACTGCTTCCGCAAGCGTCTCTGGTACCCTACGATGATCAATGCGAGGTAGATACTGCTCTTTATCTCGTCCAACCTCGAAATAGCCGACCCTACCCCTAAGAGCACGCCATGCAGTCTCGCCATGTGGCGATAGCGCGAGAAGCACCACTACCTGACGTCTATACTCTACCAAGTTGTCATTTCCGGCAGACACGTGAAATAAACCCTGTAAATTACGGCTCGGGAAACAATCTGGTGTTTGACTGGCGTCGACGAGTTCCGCAGTCGCTAAGAGTCGTGACACCTGATCAGCTACAATCTCTTCATTAATCGGTACAGCTTCTGTATCACCGTGGGTTGGTAGGCCGTGGTGCGCTGCAACTTCTCGCACCGTCAGGTTGTAATCGTATCGAATACTACTTTCAAATATCGTGGAACCCTTGGACTCCCCTTTGGTCGATATCCCTGTTCTATATCTTTCCGGAATGTCGCTATGGACACCCCCTTGAATGTAGGAATTAGGATCTGGTCTAAAGAAGACGAACACATCGACATCGCTACCTTGATCACTAGCATCACGTGTACCAGGCGCCCTCGCCTCGCCTCGTGCGGTCGATCCATAGTAAGTTAGCCCCTGGAATTCAGGAATAGACGCCCGCAGCTCTTCCGCAGTTTCGGCCAGTGCCTGTGTATAACGTATCGATGTTTCAGTAGCTCCAGGTGGTGACGTGTATTCGACCGATCGCTGGGTAGCCGTATTTTCAGCTTCAGTCATGTTTAAATTCCGATCGCGAGAAAGCAGCTACTGACTCAGGTGGTACTTTATCCGATCAATAACATCATTTATAACGACCTGCGATTTTACTAAATAGTCGTCAACACCCAGCCCTTGGGCCCGCTGACGATCACTCTCTTGACTCAGAGCAGTAAGCATTACTATCTTGAGACTAGCGGTCTCGGGTGTATTGCGCAGGATATCGAGTACATCAAAACCACTAACTTTGGGCATCATCGCGTCCAGTAGCACCAAGTCTGGCTTATATTCTTTGGCTGCTGGTAGTGCGTCTTCCCCATTTGCTACACGGCGTACCTCAAGGTTTTCGGCCCTAAGCCGCATCGTGTAGACATTAGCAAGCGCGTCGTCGTCTTCGACGAGCAAAATCTTTTTGCCTTTTGTATCTTCCGGCATATTGTTTATGCTAGCGGTTCGGCGTTACTTTTGCAACAAAGCCGCGATATAGCCACGAAACATAGGGTGTGCACGGTTCGGCCGACTCTTGAATTCTGGATGATACTGACTAGCCAATAAAAAGGGATGATCGATTCCTTCAATAACTTCTACTAAACTGTTCTCAGGGTTGATACCGCTCGCACGAATGCCCCATCCTTCATATTGCGGTACATATTTCCCGTTCGCTTCACCCCGGTGTCGATGGCGCTCTACAATATTTGCTTTGCCATAGACGTCAGCCGCTAAGCTATTGCTACTCAACTTACATGGATAATCTCCGAGACGCATAGTACCACCAGTCATACGTTTTCCTGCCTGATCAGCCATAGTATCAATTACGAGGTTTGGTGATTCTGGGTCGAGCTCAAATGTCGTCGCGTCGGCGACCCCTGCATTACGCGCAGCAGCAATAACCATCATCTGCATACCCAAGCACAGCCCTAAGTATGGCTTTTTGTGTGTAAGCGCATACTGCGCCGCCTTGATCTTGCCTTCCATCCCACGCCGACCGAAGCCGCCAGGCACCACAATACCGTCAAAGCCCTTGAGTATTGGCGCAATGTCCGTACCCGGCACGTCAAACCTACTTGCGTCAACCCACGTAATGTCTACTGAGCAGTTATTTACCCATGCTGCACTCTTAAGTGCTTCGAAGACTGACATATAGGTATCTGTGTTGTCCATATATTTCGCTACAAAACCAACCCGTACCGTTCGGTCGTAGTGTTTGGTCGCCTCTTCGACAACCTCACGCCATTCCTGCAAATTAGGCTTTTCAGAGTAATCCAATCCGAGACGCTCCAGCAACGTAGAGGCTATGCCACTATCTTCGAGCGTTAGTGGCACACGGTAGATAGTGTCAGCATTTGGTAATAACACGATAGCTTCTTCGGACACACCACTAAACAGACTAAGTTTAGCGCGAACATTGTCATTTGCTGGTAGCTCGCTGCGCGCAACCAATATATCGGGCGCAATACCAAGCCCACGTAGTTCGCGCACAGAGTTTTGGGCTGGCTTAGTTTTGGTTTCGTGACTTGCGTTCAGATATGGCATATAGACTACGTGTATATATGCAACATTCTCGAGCCCGACACGGACGCCAAGTTCGCGAATTGCCTCGATAAAACTTAGGGATTCATAGTCACCCACCGTGCCACCAATCTCTACAATATGCACGTCGTAGCCTTGTCCAGCATCCATAATCCAATCCTGGATCGCTGCAGTCAAATGCGGGATAATCTGGACGTCCTCACCCTTAAACTTACCCTCGCGTTCGTCTTGGATCAATTTGAGTAACACCCTACCGCTCATTAAGCTACTTGTAGTCGTAAGCTCTTCGTCGATAAAGCGCTCATAGTGACCTAAATCAAGATCAGTTTCGGCACCGTCGTAAGTTACAAAACACTCACCATGTTCTCGTGGGTTCAACAGACCTGCGTCGACATTGAGATATGGATCACATTTCTGTAGATTGACTTTAAGACCACGTGCTTTTAAGAGATTACCGAGGGAGGCAGCTGTAATGCCCTTCCCTAACCCTGAAAGAACGCCACCTGTTACAAACACAAACTTGGTGGATTTAGCCACTTCTAACACCTCACTATCGCCACTTACTATACCGGTTACGGCCTGCCAAAACAAGAGAAATGTCCAAAAACTGTAATTATTTTGACTGCAGATACGCAATAGCTGCGTTCAGTTGAGTATCAGTACCAGATGAGGCGTCATCTGCACTTAAAGAGACTATCTGGTCAGGCTTGATGCCGACGTGGTTGATGTTCTCACCATCCGGTGCGTACCATTTAGCAATAGTCACTTTCAATTCGCTGCCGTCACTAAATGGTATGATACTTTGCACAACACCCTTGCCATACGTCTGTTCACCCATAACAGTCGCAGCGTGGTTGTCGCGCAGTGCCAGCGCTGTAATCTCAGAGGCCGAGGCGGAACCAGCGTCCACCAACACGACTGTTGGCATACCTTTGAGCGGATCTGTACCAGTTGCCTGTATGGTGTCCACCACCGTATTGCCTCGCTTCTCTTGCTCAATGGTTGCGTTAGCATTAAGCCATAAACTCGCAATATCCTGAGCGCTCGTAACCTCACCTCCGGGGTCATCACGTAGATCAAGTATTACCTTTTTGACACCAGACTGCTGGAAGTTTGCCACCGCCTTCATCACCAAGCCATATGTGTCGTCACTGAATTGGCTGACCTGCAAGTAACCAATATTGCCGTCGATAATCTTCGACGTTGCAGTTGGAATCGTAATTGTGTCACGCGTAATTGTGAATGTTAGCTGTTGGCTTCCACGTATAATACCGAGTGTAACTTTGGTACCCTTTTGTCCGCGGATCTTATCCACAGCATCGCCAACCGACATGCCGGACGTACTTTGACCGTTAATGGTCGAGATGATGTCTTTGGCCTCGACGCCCGCCTTAGCCGCCGGCTGACCCGGCAGTGGCGACATAACTATGATGTCACCACTAGTATCCTGATCGAGTTCTGCGCCGATGCCACTAATGCTCTGTCCTTGTAACTCACCGTTAAATGCACTGGCTTCGCTTGGCGAAAAGTATTCCGTATAAGGATCCTTCGGGGCATCCGCTAAACCATGTTTAAGTCCATCGATAACCTGCGCTTCGGTGAGTTGGCCATCGTAATTCTCTCGTAGTGCATCGTATAGCTGGTTAAGGCTAGAGTAGTCTAGCGTACTGGGTAAACCGGTCACATCAGCGTATTGGCTGCGTGGGGTGATGCGCAAGCGGCCATCACCTACTAGTACACCGACGCTAAATATAAGCAACACGCCTACTACAATGCCGCCGGTTTTAGCCACCGAATGTAGATTCATATTTTTAGGCAATTTTAGAGACCCCATGTATCCATATCAGTATACAGGAAGTTGTACGCATGCAGGTTATAATATTCAACAATGAAGACTAGCTTAACTGTAATCGAATGTGGGCCAGACGAATATGCAGCCGCACTCACTAAATTATCACGTGTGTCGTCAGTACCCCTGACCCAGTCTCCACTATACGGCGCCTGGCAGGCACGTGATGGCAAGTTGGTCGTCTATTTTACGGCCCGCGAAAACCGTAAACTGACTGCCGCGGGCTTGGCAGTAAAATATGATGCCCCTGGCGGTATTAGCTTCTTTTACTGCCCGTATGGACCTATTGCGCATACGTGGACACCTGAGCTATACCTAGCACTACGAGACTTTTTTACAGTAACAGCTAAGCATACTGGGGCGACGTTCATTCGATTTGACAGTTACCCACAAAATACACCACCGGTAGCGAATCACTTAGCAATAACCGCCAGTCTACAGCCACGTTCCGAATGGCTACTCGACATCTCCGGTACACAAGAAAATATATGGATGGGTATGCATAAGCATGCCCGCTATAACGTCCGGCTTGCCGAACGGGCGCATGCTGAACTCAAATTTTACAAACCAAATGACGCACCGCTCAAAATATTCCTATCACTCATGCAGACCACAGCTGGCCGTGATAGCTTCAGCCTGCATACACAAAACTATTATGAATCCGTCCTGCAAAGTGTACCAGACGACAGCGGTTTCGTAGTACTCTGCACTATCGATAACAAGCCGGCGGCCATCGCACTTTTCGCAGCATATGACGACGTCATGCACTATGTGTTCGCCGGCTCTTCAAACGACTTTCGCAAGATTGCTCCACCCTATTTTCTTATATGGAACGCTATCTTAGAGGCTCGTAAACGCGGCTGGCGCACACTCAATTTTGGCGGTATTGCCGATGAAGTCAAAGGAACTCACCTTACTGGCGTGACTGGTTTCAAAAAACGTTTCGGTGGCCACGAAGTAGACCATCCCAATCCTGCCGATCTAGTATATAAGCCTTTCAAGTACCAACTATTCAGCTTATACAAAAAACTTCGTTAGTGCTACGGCACATTCTTGAGCTTGTTAGTATCGGACTAAAACCACTAGTTGAAGTAGATGTACGTGAAAGTCGCAGCTTGTGCAGCACTCACGGTCATTTCACTATAGGTGCCATTGTAACTGTAGTTATACTGGCTGACGAAAATGGAGCCGTCTGGGTTTACTGCTTCGACCCACATAGCGTGGCCATCTGGGCCGACGTTCCAGATCGCAACTGAATGTACTTTCGGCGTATGACTAGTGGGTATTCCAGCATTCTTGGCGTCACCGATCCATTGGATTGCGTTACCGCTTCCACCCCAATATGGCATGTACCCGTAAGTCTGATATACCTTAAACGCGGTATAGCTAACGCACTCGCGATTGTACATACCCCAATTATCGAGTGTGTTGTCCTGCGGATAGTTACAACCCCAGTATCCACCTACCGGACTTTGTGCCTGTGCAGGATATCCGCCGCCACAAGTACCAGTTGACACTAGTCCGTTACCGAGCTTCGCGTTTTCGGCCGCCTGTTCTACTTCAAGCTGCGATATCTGTGCGTTATTTGCCTGAATCTGTGCATTATACGTAGCTTGCTGGCTTTGATTGTAGTTCAGTAAGCTAGCCTGCTGAGATTCAGTGCTTGCCAGCTGATTTTGCTGAGACTGTTCATCACCAAGCAACTGATCGACCGCAGCCCTCTTGTTCTGAAGCTGATCTTGCAGCTGCGCGATCGTGTTGAGTGTGTCCTGCAGTTTATTCTGAACGCTTGTGCGATACTCTTGTTTATCGACGAAGTCGCTTAGATTTTTACTCGTAGCCAATACCTCGAGCGTGCTCGGCGTACCGTCTACATACATTGTCTTTACGTCGTCAGCTAGAACGGCTTTCTCTTGTGTAATCTGTTGTTGGTCATTAAGTATATCCTGCTGTAAGTTCGCTTGCTCAGCCTTATTTGCATTAATGGAAGCCTGGATACCATTGATCTGCTGCTGCAGTTGCGTAATCTCATCTTGATAACTAGCAGCTTGCGTCTGCAAGCCACTCACAGTGTTTGCAGTATTACTGTTCTGCTGGTTCAGCGCGTTAATCTGATCTTGTAGGCTGTCAGCGAGCACCATTTGCGTTGCGGCAGGTAAAAAGCTGCCACTAATTAGAATAATACCAGACAATAGCAGCGTAAACTTGCTGCGTCCGGTAGCAATGGTACGAGAAACTTCTGATGTTAGTTTCATAGTTTTAGTTTTGAAAACTATCATCTTTAGTGTATCACGCTGCTGCTTATCGCTCAATCCCTTTTATCCCCTTTTCGGCCAAAAAACGCCAGGCAGTGGACTTACAGGAAGCTCCAAAGCTGGCGTGTTGATTATCGTTTAGGTGTTTTGAATTTCAAGTATCTGCGCGTCGCGATCATTGACGAGGCAGCACCTATAAATATACCAAGCGCAAGTTGTATGGTCAACAGCTGCCAATAGTGGTTTTGGAAAAACGACTGGCTGTAGCTAATATCGAGCAACCCGAAGCTAGTTGCCTGCAGTGAACTGCTCGCCGTTACGAAAATGGCATTAATAATGAGCACTGATGCCACCGCCGATAATAGGCCGTAGATGATCGTCTCAACTACAAATGGTCCGCGAATGTAGGACGTACTTGCACCAAGTAGACGCATAATTTGTAGCTCGTCACGTCGGTTGAAAATCGCCATTTGGATAGTATTAAAGATGATGAGCACAGAGATAACGGCAAAGACGACTACGGCGCCCGCGCCAACTCGCCGCAGTATATTGGTTGCGTGTGTGATCTTAGCAATTGCTTCACGCCGATCACCACTATCACTGGCTGGGTCAGATTGGAGTTTCACAATAGCAGGTTCGTCGACAAAACTGCGAATACTGTCAATATCATTTAGGCTCTTAGGCTTGATGTTAACGGTGGCTGGCAGTGGGTTGTCTGTCTCATCTATAGCCTGCAGCAATTGCTCGTTACCAGCGTTCTGTGACTCATACAGAGCAAGTGCCTGTGCTTTACTCAGATACTGCACACTCTGCACCCCCGGCAGTGCCTTCAGCTGACTGATAAGTGTCTGGGTTTGCGCCTGAGTAACGGCATCCTTTAGAAACATCGACACATCTATTTTGCTAGTGATCTGCTGTACTGTGTTATTGAAAGTAGCATTCACAATAACAGAGAATAGAATAATGGTGAGTGTGATAATCATGATGGCCATTGCCGCAATAGCAAGCCACAAATTACGCACAAAGTTCACCATACCGGTGCGGATAATGCGCGAGAATGTCGTCAAAGCTCTCATAATCAGTCGGGTTATTGCTTATTGGCAGCTTTAGCGGCAATATCAACTGCTATCGTTGCACTGGTGTAGTTAGCTCGTGCCTTGTCACTAGCGATTCGCCCATGGTCAATCGTGACCACTCGTCGTTTTAGTCGATTAACGACGTCTTGGTTATGGGTGGTCAGCAATACAGTAGTACCATATTTATTAACCTTCTCAAGTACACGTATTACATCCCAGGCATGTTTCGGGTCTAGATTTCCGGTCGGCTCGTCAGCGATTAACACTTTGGGTTGACGCACGATAGCCCTTGCAATGGCGACTCGTTGACGCTCGCCACCACTCAGTTCCATTGGCATGCGTTTTTCCTTACCCTTCAAATTCACTATGTCGAGCACTTTTGGTACCGTACTGTTGATCTCCCTTGTGCTCACACCCACGATCTCTAGAGCAAATGCTATATTCTCGAATACAGTGCGGTTCGGCAAGAGTTTGAAGTCTTGAAATACGACACCGATCTTACGTCTCAGTAGCGGTATATCTCGGTCACGTAAACGATCATAATCTATACCCCCCACGATTATCTTGCCGCTCGTGGGCCGTTCTTCACGCGTTAACAACTTCAGCAGTGTGCTCTTGCCCGCACCACTCTGTCCTACGATTATCACAAATTCTTTTGGCTCGACATGCAAACTAATACGGTCGAGTGCTGGTCCCAAATTTTTATTATAAGTCTTCGTTACCCTGTCCAAAAGAATCATCGTGCTTATTGTAACACAGGGTCAATCAATGTCGGCACACATTAGCCCTCGCGCGGTACACCTCCGGGCGCTTTATAAATTTCTCTGCGTAAGCTCGGCTCTTTCGTGGCCGCGTATGCACTGACTAGGCATGCCATTCGGATAACCGAAGTATGCTCACCATGTGCTTGGCGCCAAGAGAATTAACGCACCCTATCGAGAGCAGGGTTTGTATCCCACTTGCATAGATCATAGACTGTAACCCTTGTCACAATCTCATAATGGGGCGTGATCAAGGTATGCTTCTATGAATGGACCAATGTTACCATTTAAAGCATCGTCTGGATCAGAGCTTGTGTAACCCGTGCGAAGGTCTTTAATCTGCTTATACGGGTGTAGCACATATGAGCGAATCTGATTACCCCAAGCGGCCTGCTCGTTCAGGCCTTTAAGCTCACTAACCTTTTCGGCATGTTGCTCAAGCTGCAGCTGTGCGAGTTTACCGCGCAGAATATGTAGCGCAGTTTCTTTGTTTTGTAGCTGCGAACGTTCATTCTGTATCGCGACCACAATGCCCGTTGGGAGATGTGTTATCCGCACCGCACTATCGGTAGTGTTTACAGATTGACCACCATGCCCACCGCTACGATAAACATCAATCTTTAGATCCTTATCGTCAATCTCAAGCTCCTCAGGCACATCAATCTTCGGTGTCACCTCTACCTTTGCGAAGCTAGTTTCGCGACTTTCTGCATTGAATGGGCTTAAGCGTACGAGCCGATGGACGCCATGCTCACCCTTTAATCTGCCATATGCAAACGGACCAGAGATCTCAAGTGTTACACTCTTAATCCCTGCTTCCTCACCAGATGATTCTTCGACTGTTGTTATGTGCCAACCCTCCTTCTCGGCATACCGCACATACATACGCAGCAACATACTCGCCCAATCCTGAGCATCAGTACCGCCCGCGCCAGCATGGATACTCAATATGCTGTCGTGATCATCGTATGGACCATTGAATTTTAATTCTTCTTTCAGAATTACGAACTGCTCCTGGGCACCTGTTAGTTGCTTCTCTAGATCACTCTTTAGTGATACGTCGTTGAGTTCTGATAGCTCGACTACGTCCGCAATCGATTGTTTGAGCTTACGCCAGGGCGTAATACGCTTTTCGAGACTCGCCTGTTCACGTAGGACTTTCTGTGCATGTTCATTATCGTGCCAAAGGTCAGGCGTAGCCGCTTCACTATCCACTACTCGTTTTTGGCTCTCTAATTTTTCGAAGCCAACGCGTATCAATGCTTCCGCTACGAGCGCCTGAAGTTCAAGCGCACGCGAATGAATATCGTCCATAGCTACTGCTCCTTTGGTGCCGTTTTGTACTTCCACAGAACGGCAAGTTGCTCATTAAGCTGCGCGGCCAACTTATCATCAACCTTCCCATATACACCTAGCCCACCAGTACTGTCGGCAAACATGGCGCGAGTAACATCTACGATGGACTGTTTAGTGACAGCCTTGATGCGATCGGGAATGGCGTAGAAATCGTCAATATATTCATCAAAGAAGTAGCGACCCGTATAACCGCCGGCAGTCGCGGCGACAGTCTGTGCGCTACGCTGGTAACGACCCAGCGCATAAGCCTGTGCGGCTGCAATATCAGCCTCGGCCAGCTCGCCCCGGAAGAGATTACTCAGCTGCTCAGTCACGATGTCGAACAGTGCTTGTGCGTTAGCCACAGACACTTGACTGCCAAACCATAAATTGCTGCTAAGTTTAATCTGTTGAAAGCCGCTATTCATACCATAGACTAGGCCGCGTTCGCGGGCAGTACCGAGGATTTTACTATATAGTGTCTCGGTCAGAATAGCGTTTACTAGCCCCAAGGCATCGAGCTCAGTCTCTTCGAGTCGTCGATTCATGAAGGTGTCGATATAGAAATAGATAGTGTCAACGGTGGTGTTGGGGATGCACACCGGATTCTTTGGAGGCTTAACTACCTCATCCGGCATAGCGAAACGCTCGCCGCGCGGCAGATCAATATCCTCCAGCATACGAACTATAGCGCTTTTACGTTTATTGCTAATGTTACCAGCGATAACGAACCGCATATTGTCAGTGGTGTGTGTCCGGCGATAATGTTCGCGTACGTCCTCGAGGTGCACGTTTTGCATCAGCTCCAAACGTTCTTTGTCAGTTTCAGCTACCAACCCGTAAGCCTTACGCGTGTTGGCGCCAAGTTGTCGGTAATGTTGGTTAGCACGAGCACTTAACTCCTCACGCACATTACCAAATTCAGCATCAAATTCTTCCTGTAGGAATAACGGATGTTCTATAGCTAAGATGAGCAGCTTAAAGATGCGTTCCCATTCAAAATCAGCACACTCGGTTTCGTAGATAATGTCGTATACGTCGGTACTAGCGTTGCTATATGCTCCATTCTGCTCAACAATAGCCTGAAACTCACGAGCGCGCGGATAGGTATCATTCGCCCCGAGAAGCACATGCTCCATTAGGTGAGGTGCTTCCCATTTATTGCGTTCTACGAGATATTCGCCGGCCCGGAAGTTTAGGTAAACGTCGAGTACAGTCGCATCTGACACATGTACTAGTAGACCCTTGGCGCCGTTCTTTAGTATGACTTCTTCAACTGCGTGTTTCATACTCTACTTTATTTGCGACGACGAGCCGTTGTTTTTCGTTTTCGTTCTGCTTTGTTGGCCTTTTTACGCCTAACGCTCGTGCTTTTCTGCTTACTGGCATTCTTCTTAGAGGACTCGAAATCGCCCTCATCAAATTCAGCCTCACCTTCCATTACTTCACCTGCGTTGCTAATGGAATTACGTGCGGCTTTGGTCAGCTCGGTCTCAATGGGTCGCTCCAACTCATCCTCTGATGCCGGTTCGGCATAGAATAGTGCACGCACAATTTCATGACGTAGCATCTGCTGCATCTCTTCAAAAATCAACTGACCGCGGCGTCGATACTCAACCAGCGGATCACGTTGACCAACACTCATCCAGTGAATACCCTCACGAAGATGGTCCATGTTTTCAAGGTGCTGCATCCATAGGTTGTCTAGCACTTGAAGGTAAATGTCACGCTCTACTTTGCGCAGAAGCTCGGCGCCAAAGGCCGCCTCTCGCCCACTGTAATACTCTTTCGCTTCCTGCAACAGTATTTGCTTAACCTTGTCGGTACCGGCTGAGAACACACGATCGAGCGCTGCCTCATCAAGTGGCAGCAACTCCCGTACGGCTGGTTCGAATTGCTCAGTAGTACGAATAGGACTGTCGGCAAGAAGATTTATCTCGTCTTCAATGTACGCTTTGACGCGCTTGCTAATGTCATCCGCTTTCAGGATTTCCCGACGCATAGCATACGTCGCGCGACGATGCCTGTTCATAACGTCATCGTACTGCACTACATTTTTACGCTGATCAAAATGAAAGCCTTCGACCTTCTTTTGAGCATTCTCAAGCGCACGACTAATCGAACGACTTTCGATCGGCACATCGTCATCCATCTTCAGCCGACCCATAATACCACCAAGCCTGTCCCCACCAAAGATACGCATAAGATCGTCTTCGACGCTCACATAGAACTGTGTCGTTCCCGGGTCACCCTGACGTCCAGCGCGACCACGCAGCTGGTTATCGATACGACGACTCTCGTGGCGCTCGCTACCAAGTACAAACAGTCCCCCCAATTCCTTCACACCCTCGCCAAGCACAATGTCAGTACCGCGTCCAGCAATGTTCGTTGCAAGCGTAACCGATCCCTGTTCGCCCGCCTTCGCGACCGTGCCAGCCTCACGTTCGTTATTCTTCGCGTTGAGAACGCTGTGGGGGATATTTGCCTTTTTGAGCATATTACCCAATTTTTCATTCTTCTCGATACTGGCAGTACCAATAAGTACTGGTTGCCCCTTTTCGTGAAGCTCTCCTACCTGTTTGACGATAGCCTTAAACTTAGCAGCCTCATTCCGATAGATACGATCGGTTCGATCTTCTCGCGCAATCTGTCGGTTCGGTGGGATCTCCACTACGTCCAGTTTGTATATCTGGTGGAATTCTTCGCTCTCGGTCATAGCGGTCCCGGTCATGCCAGCTAATTTGTTATAGAGTCGGAAATAATTCTGGAAAGAGATGGTCGCCAAAGTCATAGACTCTTGCTGCACCTCAACACCTTCCTTTGCTTCAATAGCTTGGTGTAGCCCTTCATTGTAACGACGGCCAGCCAATAAACGACCGGTGTGCTCGTCCACAATTACAACTTCACCGTCATTAGTTACTACATAATCTTTGTCGCGCTTAAAAAGCGTCTGAGCGCGCAACGCCTGCTCTAAGTGGTAGATGGTTCGAATATGTTCACTAGCATAAATATTTTCAATACCGAGAATTTTTTCTATACGATTAATACCCTGTTCAGTGAGTACTACCGTTTTGCGCTTTTCATCAACTTCATAATCGTCAGCCTTCAACTGGCGTACAGTACGCGCAAACTGTTCGTACGCGTTACCGGGCGTGACGCTCGGTGCGCTAATAATAAGTGGCGTGCGTGCTTCGTCGATAAGAATAGAGTCAGCTTCGTCCACAATAGCGTAGTTCAATTCTCGTTGACGCAGCTGTGCAACCTCACGCACCATGTTGTCACGTAAATAGTCAAAACCGAATTCATTATTAGTACCATATGTAATATCAGCGGCGTATGCATCTTGCCGGCTGACTGGTTTTAGATGTTTAAAGCGCGGATCATCATGGCTGTCATCTTCAAAACCGGGGTCATATACATACGACTGATCAGGGATGATTACGCCAACTGACAAACCCAAAAAATCGTATACTGGACCCATCCAGCCCGCACCGATTCGCGCTAAGTAATCGTTCACCGTTACGAAGTGTGCACCCTTACCCGTTAAAGCATTCAGACACAACGGTAAGGTAGCCACGAGCGTTTTGCCTTCGCCGGTTTTCATTTCAGCGATATTGCCTTCATGCAGCACAATACCTCCCATCAGCTGAACATCAAAATGACGCTGGCCGATTGCGCGCGTAGCCGCCTCACGCACTAACGCGAATGCATCGGGCAAGATTGCATCAAGTGATTCTTTTTTTAATCGCTTACGTAATACCTCAGTCTGTGCTTTTAATTTAGCGTCTGTGAGTTTTTCATATTTAGGTGCTAGGTCGTTAATTACTCGTACCCGCTTGCGCAGCCGCTTGATAGTCTTGGCCTGCGGATCGCCAAGCAATCGCTTCAGCAGTCTGTTCATAAGACGTCTACCGTCATCCTCCGTTAGTTTGGCTATATTTGTGCTATATTGTACCCTTTTTATCCTCACTTGACGAGAGTATTTTATAGCTTTTAAAAATCGATCTCCAGCAAAAAATCAGTCACGCACAATTCGAAAAAATCCTCGTCGTCGCCCATGCGTGTATAGTTTTAGCTCCCGCTCAATACGCACAACCACGATATCAAGCGCTGCATGTATATGCTGTGTCGATTCCGTAGCACTAAAACTTGCATTGCCGCCGTTGACTACGAATACGATGGTACAGGTGTTTTGTTTGACGCCTGCATGTGTGGTTCGTGTAAGTATAACTTGACAATCGGCATCTGCTCTAAGTTTACGTGGCAGACTCCGCCTCAGCCGATTTACCCTACGGCGAGCATATCTCTCTAGCTCGTCCGTCGGTGCGAGACCTTTAATCGAGCAGTGTATCGTCATTGCAGCGTAATGTCGAATTAGATCTTCTGACGCCCACTCATATATGGCCTGAGCACTTCTGGCACTATGACGTCACCGTCTTTGGTTTGAAAATTCTCAATTATACAAATGAGTGGCCGCTCCGAGAGAACAGTGGCGTCGTTTGTGTGCACAAATTCAACCTCTCCATTTGCACGCCGTACCCGCGTTTTCATTGGGCGCGCCTGATAGTCGGTGATGTAATCAGCCGTATGGGTTTCACGGTATTTGCCTTGTCCAGGCAGCCAAACCTCTATATCGACACCTTTAGCGTTCGGCCGACCGATGTCGGCAGTACATTTTTCAAGTACACGGTACGGTAGTCCGAGCTGCTGCATTAAGTACTCTTCTATGCCGATCATAAAAAGATGCTCACTGAGTGATGTATCTGCCGTCGTAAAGCTTTCCATCTCCATTTTATTAAACTGGTGTAGCCGGAATATACCTTCCGTGTCTTTGCCGTACGTACCTGCCTCACGGCGGAATGCCGTAGTATAGCCTACCAAGCGGATTGGCAGCTCAGCCTCCGGCAGGATCTCATCCATGTACATGGGCGACAGTGTATGCTCGGCGCTGGCATTCAGCCATAAGTCTTCGTCCTCAAGTTTGTATGTCTGCTCTTCCTTATTAAGACGTCCTGTTGCTTGGAATACCTCTGTACGAGCAACGGCAGGTGGTAGGACGGGCGTAAACGGCTTGTTACTGAGGTCTTGCAGGCCTGCATTGTCAATAATTGTCTGTAATAGTTTTGCGTCACTTAATACGGTTAGCGCGAATTGCCACAATGCAAACTCTAGCCGCACTAAGTCACCCTTCACATATGCAAACCGTGCGCCAGCAATCTTGGCCGCTCGATCTTTATCAATCCAATCTTTCGACTCGGCGATTTTCCAATGGTCCTTTGGCGTAAAGTCAAACTCTGTTGGCTCACCTACCTTACGCACCACGACGTTTTCGTCTTCGCTGTACCCGATAGGTACACTGTCAAGTGGCATATTTGGCACAGACTTCAGTAGTGGCCAAAAGTCAGCCTCTACCATATCTAGCCTTTTTTCCTTTTCCACCAACAGACTTTTGATCTGTTTGCCTTCATCTATCAAGGCCTGCTCCGGCTTACCATCTTTCATCTTCGCCGCATTGTCATTACGTCGCGCACGGAGTTCTTCGATCTCGTTTAGCAGGCTACGCCGGTCAGCATCAAGCTTGAGTAGTTTCGTAACATCTATCTCATAACCCTTTTGTTTGGACTTCTCGGCCACAGTCTGGGGGTTTTCGCGAATGAATTGGATATCTAGCATATGTTCCTCTCCGGAAGATCAGTTAGCGTTAGTCAGTTAAGATAAAAAGATTACTACCGGCCTCAGGCCGAACGACTTGAGCTCGAGGTGACTAATGCAATCAACATACTCATTAGCGCCAATTATACCAGTATCTCTACTTTTCGGCATATTTCGTGGTATACCTTATATTAAAGATGGAAGAAACAGACATAATAGCCCCGCCAAAAAAACGTCGCATATTCATCAAGCCCCGAGAGCTCGTCTTTGGTATTATCCTTATTACCATTTGCGTCATAGTATCGGCAGTGGCGATAAACAAGATAGGACTCGAGCGAGACACAACAGATGCTCGGACGATATCAGATAGAGTCATCGCAGCTATCGCTAAGCGTGACGGAAGCGCCATTCGCGCCACAGGATCTCCCGACTTTCAAAAGGCGTATTCAGCAACTCAGCTTACGCAAGGTTTTGAAAACGTAGAGATAGCAACCCTTAAGACACCGACGCTTGACCGTCAAGTTATCGTCAATACTCCGAATGGCCGTAGCTTCTATTTTGTATACAAATATAGCGCCCTCAAAGTGCCCTTTTATGTACGCACTACTGTGCAGCGCGAGTCTGGCCACTGGTACCTCACTAGTATTGCTGGCAACATCGATGAGTCTGTGCTTACGAGTAATGATTGAACGGCGTCGCTAGCTATAAGACAAGCACAGTCCGGCACACACCCTATCATGCCGATGGAGCTATTTGTGTAATTTGCTCGACAATCTGTCTACTTAGAGCGGCGACCGACTCCACGAGTTGGCATACTACGTCGGGCGTTCGATGGTCGTGGTTCACGATGCAATACAAGTAGCTTCCGGCTATTTCTATGTCTTCTTGTTGGCTATAGCGTACCAGTGTCTGCATAATGTCCGGGGTAAGAATCTCTAAAACATCAATCTCCTGGCCCTTTTCGATCTGTAAGCTAAAGTAGTTTTGAAAACCACCCTCAAGCTGTAGCGTTGCACAGTCAGCGACGTCGTGCCCCAATTCTGCGGATCCTTTCTTGGCACGCAGCACTATATGCGGTAGAGCTTCGGGTAGCACAACTCTCGCGACAGTGGCAAAATACATCTGTTGAGACTTTCCGTACCCGACAACAGTTTTGTGCACGAATAGGTCCGCACTTACGTCATCAAGTTGAGCGGTTATAATCGGGCTGAGACTTTCATCATGACCGAACTGCAAGCTCGGTGGAACTACAACCACATATGGATCACGACCACATTTATTGACCACCCGTTGACAGCTGCAAATGTATCCCACACCTCATTCTTGAAGGCCACAGTCCGGATACTAATAGCTATGAGGCCCAGGAATACTACACCCAAAGCAAGTGGCGGTAAGATAAAACCCAGTACAGCGGCAATTATCAGGACAGCAATACTCGGTACTCTACATCGGTTAACTACTTTCCAGAATACATGCTGCTCCGCATCGAGCGGTTGATAATTGATAGTGTTTGTATTCATTTACTTCTTCTTTGCAGCGCGTACATGTTGCAGAGTCAGTTCAGTACGACGGCGGGCATACTCACAATGTTCACATACACCCCCCATTAGACTTACACCAACCGGCGGCATATCACCATCCATACACACTTTCATCTCCTCTAGGGTAGGCTCGACCCAACCATCATTGCCTGTATACGGAATAAGCTTGGTACGGAATTCAAGTCTATCACTAAAATCATCCACGTCAATCCGGGCGTTCGTATACACGAAGTAACCTGTCTTACTCACCCTAAACCCATTTTGTCGCAAGAGCCACTGATAGATTTCCATTTGTCGTTTGTAGCTCACCTGCCAGTCACTGTCTATACTGACGTCTCGATCTTTGCTAGTCGCTTTGTAATCCACCACGATTAGCTCACCATCCTGACCCACCCAGACGTCATCAACAGCACCAAATACGTGTAGATTAGTCGGCTTGTGCAGCGTAATTACACCGGTAAAATTTTCACGCCATACGTCAAGTTCTTCATGCTGGAATGGTACGATACCAGTTAATTTATTTTCGAGCATAAGTGGGTGCGGCTTACCAGCTACACGATACACATCGAACTCTTTCTTAAACAGCTCGTCGATGGTCTTATTGATGTTGAACGGTGGACTACTGGGTCGTGTTATTTTGAGTCGCACATCCAACCAGAAGCAGCGCGGACACTGCATATAGAGCTCGATTTTCGAGCGAGAGATTTTGTAGACAGTTGTTTGTCCAGGCCGATATGGATCAGATCGTGCTCTCCAGTAATCACTCATCAGTCCTATTATAGTAGCCCGACCTCTTAGTCGCTAATACAAACACAGCGTGGCGTAAAACTACTTTCGTGTCAGTATTGCCAAGGTTTCTATATGAGGAGTCTTCGGGAAAAAGTTATAGATTTCAAAAAAGTTAATCTTGTACTTACCCTGTAAACGCACAAGATCACGAGCTTGAGTGGCGGGATTACAACTGAGATAGATAACCTGAGGTGGTACAACCTCTAGACAACGCTCAACAACTCGACTATGCAGACCTGCGCGTGGAGGATCGAAGACAACCGGTCGAGTAGCTTCAATATGCGCCAATGCCTTCTCAGTCGACGTTTCAGTAACCGTAGTTATCAAGCCGCTCTTAGCAGCGTTCACACGAGCCATTTCGACTGTTGTCGGATCGAGTTCAACTAGCTCTACCTGCTGTTGTGCCACACTCAAACCAATACTCCCCACACCAGCGTACATATCGATTGGGTCACCCATACAGTACTCGCGAATGCGCGTAAGCGCCTTTTCGTAAACGGGCAGATTCACTTGGAAAAAGCTGTCCACGGTATACATAAACGTCTTACCCAAGATATCGTCCTGTAGTGTTGTGTCGCCTAGTTCACACAATAGACGCGTAGCTACACTTGCCGGACTCTTCGGATCACTGTAGTAAACACGTAGCCCCTTTACTCCACTGGGCAATCCTATTTTGGGAAAGTTGTCAGTTTTTGTATACAGCGCCGCCACTGTTTCGTTCTCCTGAGAACAACGAACAACTATCGTCTTCAAGTCCCCTGCTCGTAGACCGATGTTTTGGAGTTCGAAAAGCACAGCCTGTGCTGCCCTATCCAATACAGGCAAGGCTAGCTCACTACCCTCTACGATCTGTTTTCCGTGGCTGCCACGTCTATACAGTGCCAGATGCAAGCCGTTTTCATCACCCCAAAAGCTGTATTCCATCTTGTTGCGATAGTGCCACTCCGGACCAACCGTAACTATCTCACTGACATCCGGGAGGGTTACGTTCTCGTGCGCAAACAGCTCGTGTATGATTTGTGTCTTGTGTCGATTCTCGGCTTCGAATACCATCATCTGCCATGGGCTAGTTGCCAAGTAGTTCGCTTCCCGTGGCACGCGTCGTTCCGACGAAACCTCTATGATCTCTTCCGCAATTGCCTCAGCGTAGCTTCGTTTTCTCTTTATAAACCGTGCTTGTACCTGCTCACCCGGCAAGGCATTCCAAACAAATACCTTACGGCCATCTTGGAGCTCGGCGAGTCCTTGGCCACCATAGACTAGCTTTTGGATAGTCACTTCTTCCATGACGCTTCAATAATCTGCACGATATCCGTGGGCTTGGTAGCAAATCCGTCGGGATGAGCTACTTTAAGTTTCTCTGGACCGGCAAACCCCCAACCTACCGCCAAGCTACGTACACCCGCCCTCCCCGCAGCAGCAATATCCCCTACTTCATCACCTACGTACCAAGTCGAGGACTTTGGCAATCGATACTGTACCAGCAGTCCACGAATAAGAGCAGGCTTACCAGTAATACCCGCGCTACTCCGTATAGTACGAAAACATCCTAAAACACCTTGTCGTCGCAATAAGTGGCGGATGTTATGTCCGCTGTTCGAGCTGGCAATAAAGAGTCGATACCCATCCGTGTCAAGTGTACGAATGACGTCGACCATACCAGCAAAGGGTTGCACGTGCTCCATATGGGCCCTCATGACCCGGCGTCCCCTAAAATACGTCGTGGGCATATGCCAGACTGGCACTCCCAAAGCAAATGCCAGGTCTTTCATAGACATAGTACGGAACGTCTTGATTTCTGAAGCACTATACGTCTTAGTGTCCATTGCCTCCTTTTTCAGGAAGTCGAATACATACTCAAAGCTATCAGCAATCGTGCCGTCGAAGTCAAAGATGACAGCCCCTCGATGACGATTCTTTTCACCGTGTACGTTCCTCAGCATAGCCTAAACTATACCATACAGGCTTTTAGGGGGAGCTCCTATACAGACTCCTTAGCTAAAGCACAGCATCGTCCCCATACGCAGCATGCCTTCCATTTATTCCGGTATTCAAATTGGAGCGTAGGGTACATGACAGAGGCCACGACCAGTCTTTTCGGCATATTTCTGGTGGTACTCCTCTGCTCTATAAAACGGTCCTGCTACCGCGATTTCAGTGACGATTCTGCCCTCAAACTTTGGCTGTAGTTCATCGCGTATACGTTCAGCTACTTCCTTCTGCTCATCCGTGGTGTAAAAGATAGCACTACGATAATTTTCTCCAACATCTGGTCCTTGGCGATTTAATTGCGTCGGGTCATGCATACGAAAGAATTGCCGTACGAGTGTTTCGTAACTTACCTTATTCGTATCGTATTCTATCCACACCGCCTCTGCGTGACCGGTCGTGTGTGTGATGACATCTTCATATGTTGGATTATCGAAAGAGCCCCCTGTATACCCTACGGCTGTCTGCGTTACACCTGGCACCTGGTCGAAATAAAATTGCACACCCCAAAAGCAGCCAGCAGCAAAAATAGCCTGTTCCATCTATTCTTCTACTTTCACGTCACGCCAGAACGCAACATAGCCTGAAAAATCTTTATGTACGGTATCGATAGCACTTGGTTTGGGCTCTGGATATGCCCAAGCGTTATCCCTACTCCAGTCATCACCCTGGCCTACGTCATAATACTGACAAACACCTTTCCACGGACAAGTGTACGGTGTGGGACTTTCACGCAAAAATTCCTTTCTAACCTTACTTGGCGGAAAATACCAATTCTGCTCAATGTAAATTAGGTCATCTTTATCAGCCTCGGCGATAACCGACCCCTTCCAGATTGCTTTCATATTCGTTACCTCCTCTTCAGTAGTATACACATCCATTCTACCAATGGCGCGCGAAGCTGCATTTCAGCTTAAATTTTCCTTGCATATTTTACAACGCTATCATACAGTAAAAATACATCAGGAGACGCGAGATTATGGGCAATACAACGAACAGGCTTGAGACAACCCTAAATGATATATTCGTAAAGAGCGCGCCGGAATTACCGGATGGAGGTAGAAAGTTCTTAGTAGCCTGCGCGCCGGTCATCAGTCTCGTAATTGGTATTCTTACTCTGCTCTCTGCTTGGTCTCTCTGGCATTGGGCGCGCCTTGCGGACAGTGTCGTCAGCTACGCCAACACCGTATGCAATACATATGGCGGGTATGTATGCGAAACACCCGTATCACGATTCACCATATGGTTATGGCTTGGGGTAGTCTTTTTAGCGGCAGAGGGCTTGCTATACCTATTCGCCTACTCAGGCCTGAAAGATCACAAGAAAAAGGGCTGGAACTACTTATACTATGGTGCTTTGTTAAATTTAATATACGCCATAGTAAGCCTATTTACTTCATATGATATCATCGGACATTTTATCGGAGCATTTATCGGGTCTGCCGTCGGCTTCTATCTGCTGTTCCAAATACGTGATTCTTATATAAAGAGCAAGGAGAGGAAACCCGCAACCCTAGTTGACTCACCAAAAAACAGTAAGCCGTAGCCTCCTCCATGTTATCTGATAGTCTTAAATAAGCGAGCAAAAAGCAACAGCTCATCGAAGAGCTTGCCAAGTGATTTTTCGTAACGCTCACGGTACTCGTCTTTGATACCACCATCCTCGTTGAATATGTTCTGTACATAAGGAAAGTAGGCATCCCAGCTTAGTGACACGAGACCGAGTTCACGGATTGCAACATGTAACGACTCAGCGGCACGCACACCTCCCCAATTACTGTTAGACACACCCGCAATCGCCGCCGGCTTATGGTTATAGAGCTGTAATTCACTGTCAAGCATACGCTTTAAACTTCCCGGAAAGCTGTGATTATATTCCGGTGTCGTGATAAAAAATGCATCGGCCTTAGCCACGATTTCTCCATAACGTGGATCCTTACCTTCTGGATCGTTGCCATCCCCTGGAAAGTTAAAATCCCGAGGGTCCACAAATATAACATCAACACCAGGTAACCGCCCTGCGAAGTCAGCAATATAATGCGCCGCTTTTATTGATTGACGCTGCACCCTCGTAGTTCCTGCTAACACCGCAACGGTAATACTATCTTCCACGATCACCCATGCCCTCCAGCTTATGGATATCAGTATGGTTCAAACCATAGTAATGTGCAATCTCATGCCAGAGTGTGTGGCGGATCGCTTCTTGCAATGTACGCTCGTCAGTTGCCTGCAGTAGTAGCGGCAGCTTGAAGAGCGTAATCCTATCCGGGAGTAGCGGTTGAGTACCCTGACGCTTAGTCAGTGGTATCCCCTGGTATAGCCCAAGCAACGTTTGGTCGTGTCTAAGCGCCAGCTCGTGACGTTGCTCCGGTGTTGGTTCATCGGCAAATAGGATTGCAACGTTCTGTACGCGATCACGGTGAGTCTTAGGCAAGCTATCGAACGCCTTATCGATAAATTCTTGGAACTGGTGGTCTGAGATAACTTGCATACATCAAAATTGTAGCACTCCGGGTCATTGACTGCCAGAATAAACATAAACAATAAGTTTGTAATTTATGTAAAACCATTGACTAATAGTGTATTTAGCATTACACTGGTGTCGTAATGCAGGGCCCCGCCCTAAAGGAGTTCGGATGAAGAAACCTGTCATCATAACGAGTTTTGGTTTGGCGACATTATTCAGCCTAGCCGTACTAACTAGTTCAGCTTATGCCTGGCATCCGCAAGGCACTATCCAAAAAGAAGTACAAGACCAGACAACTGATAGCGCCATCATGGACGCCAACGATTCTTCGACAGCGCTCACAGTAAACACCGGCGACACCCTTGTGTACACCATAACTGTCAGCAACACTGGTGCAATAGCCAGTAATGGGGACAACGATATGGTTGACACTATTGTCACCGACACATTACCGGCAGGCCTACAGCTAGTTGGCAGTGCACCTAATACAAATCTGGGCACTATCAAACCAGGCCAGAAGACAACAATACAGTATACCGCTAAAGTTACCGACGCGACCGATGGAGACATAATCACTAACCAGGCGTGTTTTACAGGAAACAGTAGCGCTGGCGACGCCCCACAAAATGGATGTGATACGGCCGTAGTTAAGGTACATGTTCCGCCAGCAGCACCAGCCCCTTCTGCACCAGCCCCGACTCCCCCACCCGCCCCTGCGGCGCTGCCCAATACCGGTAGTAGTGTTTTTTCGGCCGGCATATTTGTAAGCTCTGCAGCAATCTTAGTCTACGCACTTAACACGCTACGTCTAAAGCTTCGCGGCGACGCATAATACCATAAAAAGACTAAAGAATTAAAAACGAGCCCAGAGAACGGGCTCGTTTTTAGTCTTCGAAAAGAGTTTATAGATTTATTTTACTTCCAGAGTTGCAAGCCTTTAGTGAACTTGTCGGCAATCTCATTTGGCGCAAAAAAGCTAATTCCGTAAAAGGTTGTGTCTGCTATCGACCTACTCTTGAGTGCAGTTACAATTTCCTCATCATTATTCGTGTCTTGCATCTCTTTGATAAATACGTGGTATTTTAGACCCGCCCTGCAAACTTTATCGTACAGTGTGTGTAGCTCTCTCTGTTCAGCTCGCATAATGATGATGGGATACTGGCTATTGCGCGGAATGGTTAGTTCATCGTTACCCACAAAATAGTCACCACTCGTAAGCTGAGTCTTGGGAACCTCATTCCCAATGACAGCTTCCATGTGTGCTACTGCATTTACCACCCTCCACGGCGCAAGCGTCTTATCAACAACCGTCACAATTCGGCGCGAAAAATCCTGCGGTCGACTACCGTGCACTTGTGGCGTAGCCGTATAAAGTTCTGGATAGATTGCTTTCGTCGTTTCGTCGATCTCGGAGCGAAGCTGCGGAAACGGGACACCTTCCCGAGCCGTTACACCCTCCAGTGACCAAAAAATTCGCTCACTAAAGCCAAGCCCGCATGCTGGCGGCATCCCATATTCCAATGCTTCAACATAATCAATATCGAGCATTTGCGCCTCATCGTCGCCAGCATCACGCATAGCCTGCTGTTCGCTAAACCGTCGAAGCTGATCGAGTGGATCATTCAATTCTGAAAACGCCTTACACATTTCACTACCACCAAAGACAAGATTGAACTGCTCAGTTAGCCTAGGATTGTCGGGCTGGACTTTGGCGAGCGGCTGCATAAATGTGGGCATATCCACCAAAAAGGCCGGTCCGGCAAGTGTTGTACGATATTTTTTCCAGAGCTTATCTAGTGAGCGTTGGCGGTTGTCTTGTTTCTCAACCTCCAACCCTTCAGCTTTTAAGCGTGCTGCAATATCCTCAATCGGTGAGTTAAAGACATCAATCTGGTACTGCTCTTGCAGGATTTTTACGAAGCTAATGCGCGGAAAATGCTCTTCATCCCTACCAAAGTCAACCGTATCACCGCTGGCGAGAGTGAAGACACGCTTGCCCCACGTGTAATCAACTAAAGCGCGGATCATGCGCTCGGTTAGCTCCATACCCTCTTCCCAGTCCGCATAAGCCCAATACCACTCCATAGCGATATGTTCCGGGAGGTGTTCATCGCTATAGTTCTCGTTACGGAAACGGGCACCAATATCGAATACCTTCTCAAACCCCGCAACAAGCAACCGTTTAAGTGGTAACTCGTGCGAAATGCGTAGATAGAAATCTTGGCCTAGCGCATCCATATGCGTCACAAATGGGTTAGCGTCTGCACCACCCGCTGTATTCTCAAGTACTGGAATATTAATCTCCAAAAAACCCTCAGCAGTGAGAAAGTCGCGCGTAGCTTGCCAGAACCTACTCCGACGCACAAAGCGCTCGCGCACATCTATATTGACGTTCATATCGACGTAACGACGACGGAAACGCTCTTCTTTATTCGTAAATCCATCCTGTTTATTTGGCATCGGACGCAAAGACTTAGTAAGCAAGCGTAACTCGTGTACTGTCACCGACTTTTCACCCGTCTGCGTTTTTTCGACGACACCGCTAGCCTGTACGAAATCGCCCGCATCGAGCAGTGGTAGCTGCTCTATAGCAAGACTTCCGCTAGCGGCATTGAACGAGGCCATATCCTCAGCTCGCAAAAATAGCTGCAATTCCCCGCTGACGTCGCGGATAACAATGAAGGCAATCTTGCCAAATTTACGGATATTCTGTATACGACCAACAACTGTTACTGGTCGACCAGTCAGTTCATCAAAGTGGGCTACGATATCAGCTAGCTCGTTTGTTCTCTTCACCCTGGCTGGGTACGGATCGATTCCTAGCTGTTTCAGCTCATCTAGTTTGCGTAGCCGTTCATCACGATAATCTTTCAATGTTGCCATATTGGCTATAGCTTAGCGGATTTTAACAGATTACGCCAGGGGTAGTACAGCGAGCAATGCGCTTCAGTCAAGCTACGACAGCAATTATATAAACCGTCGTCTCGGCAGGTGTTTTAATTTCAACCTCATCACCCTCTTTTTTACCGAGTAATGCCTTACCGATCGGCGACTCATCACTAATCTTCTGAGCTAATGGATCCGCCTCAATAGTGCCCACGACTTGTAACATGAGTTCTTTGCCTTTTACACTCTTGAGAGTTACGGTCGACCCCAGACCAACCTGCTTTTTTCCACCCTTCGACTTGATAACTTCTACATTTGCCAGGATGTGTTCAATCTCATCAATTCGCGCATCATTACGCTCCTGCTCCTGCCGTGCAGATTGATATTCGGCATTCTCAGCTAGATCGCCCAGTTCGCGTGCGGTTTTAATTGCATCAGCAGTAGCCGTACGTTTAATACGTAACGCCTCTAACTCTACAGTTAAGTCATCAATACCTGCTTGTGTCAGGTGAAACAGTTTTTTCATCGATTTTACTCCTTATACTTCGGGTCCGGAGACCGGGTAGGCATTGGCCATCGCCCAGGGTCGAGCACCTATATTAACGCCTTATCTTTTTGCGGTCAAGATACTTTTCAGTTTTTCAACGTCAAGCATTAGACTCTCCGTTTCGGTACGTTTCTTGTACTCAAATACCTGTCGCCCGAGTGTCTTGTCACTTACCACCACTCGGTGCGGTATACCGAGCAAGTCAGCATCTGTGAACTTCTCCCCTGGCCGCGCATTACGGTCATCATACAGGACGCTTATACCTGATTCCTGTAAGTTTTCATACAGCTCGTCTGCTGTTTTTACGACCTCGTCACCTACACCAAGACGTGCTAGATATACCTGATATGGCGTTACAGCCTCAGGCCACACAATACCCTTACTGTCATGATGTTTTTCGACAATGGCCGCAAGCGTGCGACCAACACCAATGCCATAGCATCCCATGTAATACTTCTCGGTTTTACCAGTGCTGTCGGCATATTCAGCGCCGTCCATCAGATTGCTATAATGGTAGCCTAATTGGAAAATGTTACCTACTTCTATACCCTTCTTCTCGCTTAATTTACCCCCATCCATACCCGTCATACCCGCCTTGGCTAGAGCAATATCAGCTTCAATAGTAGGCTGCCAGTCGCGATCAATGTTAATATTCAACAAGTCCTCGTTACGAGAGTTGTTTCCACCATACATGTTACGCACCGTGCGCATACTCTTGTCGGCTACAACTACTACATCATAACCACTTTTAATACCCTTCTTGGCAAAACCGACAGGCGAAATAAAACCTGGTTCGCTATTCAAGTCATCACGGATTTCCTCATTAGTAGCAGAGCGTAGTTCCCATGCTCCAGCAGCTTGCATCAATTTAGTCTCATTGACATCAAAATCACCGCGAATCAGGGCGAGTATGTAACGTTTCGTTGCTTCGTCAAAAAATAGCACATCTTTGGTCTGTTGCCATATGGGCAGTCCATGGAATTTCACGCCATCCTCCATTGTAGTTCCGCGGATTGCATCGACTTTTCGTAAGTCTCGCACTGGTTCGTCGACATTCTTTTCATCTAGCTGAAACACTGCCACGTCCTCGTGTGCCGCGTAACCATTTTCCGTGTCAATGAAATACCGACTCTCACCGACTTCACTTTCGGCAACGAATTCGTGACAATATTCGCCACCAATATAACCATTATCAGCTGCCACCACATCAACTTCTAAACCTAACTCTTTAAAGATGGCATTGTAGGCGTTCCACATCTGTTGGTAAATGGCTTTGAACTGTGCCTCTGTACTAAAGCTATACGCATCTTTCATAGTAAATTCGCGAACGCGTAGTAGACCACCCCTAGCACGAAGCTCGTCGCGGAACTTAGTAGAAAACTGATAGATATTAAATGGTAAATCCCGATAGCTAATGTTAAATTTACGCACCAAATCGACCGCCATCTCTTCAGCAGTGCCGCCCAACGCAAACTCGGCATCGCGGCGATCCGTAACCTTCATAAGCTCAAAGCTAACACTAGTTGTACGATTTGTTTCACGCCACAGCTCCAACGGATGTAGTGTAGGCATGAGCACTTCCTGTGCTCCAGCGGTATTCATATGGTGGCGTATGATTTTAATAATATTATTGTGTACCTGTTCACCAAGTGGCAACAAGAAATAGCGACCAGCAGTCGATTCACGGATATAGCCGGCCTGGGTGAGTAGTCGATGAGAAGGTACTTGATAATCAGTGCCTTCTGTTTTGCTAGTTTTACCAAATAATTTGCTTACTCGCATTAATGTTTCCTCTTTAGGTAATTAGAAAATCGAATACAAAAAATATCTACCGCCGAGGCGGAATCGAAATAATGGTCCTAGGTAGATTTCCCAAATAGAGCAAAATCATCGTAAGCTATTGTACCGCAACTGACGGCAATGTGTATTATATGTGCGGTAAATCACAATTACCGGATGATGTAGAGGGCCATAAATGCCACACTATTCTTTAAAGCGTGCAATAAGATACCTGGCCATAAACTATCTGTTTTTTGGCGCAGATAGCATAGCACCAAGCTCAGTGTAAACGTATCCAATCCAGCGACCCACACCAGTGGCTGCCCTGTACCGAATTCGAGATGTGCAGTACCAAAAAGTACGCTCGTGATTACTAGTGCCCATCCCCACTTTAGACGAGCGCGTAATCCGGTAAAGATAAAGCCACGGAATACCGTTTCTTCTGCGAGAGGCGGCAGTATTACTAGGCTTAAAAACGTAAGTAACAAGTTTTTGCCACCTTGCACATTTTGAAAACCTAACTCTTGCTTTTGATTGACGTTCAGTGACGGGAATAGGTGTGTTGCTATAGTGAGTAGTACTATATAGCCAAAGAAGTAGACAGCGAAACCGCAAAGCATAAGCGCCACATCCCACCATCTTGGCTTACGCCAACCAATAATGCGTAAGTTCGTGCCGCGCAGTCGCAGAAACCACCACACTCCGCCAAATGTTAACACTTCAGCGAATAGCACATACCAGAATTGAGCTACTATTGAATTATTAAGCCAGACTTCTATTCGCTGTTGGCTCCAGTTCTCCACGCGTGGGTATATCCCTATGAGATTACTGGCAAGAACTTGTGCCGCCAAAAAGATAAATGCAGCATAGCCCACGCCCAACCATGGACTCCACGGCACCTTACCTGCTACTAACTTAGTGCTTGCTTTTGGTACTATCGGCTTAGGCGCTTGAGCGCTTGCTATCTGTTCATTGCTCATTTCAATAATAAGCGGCTATAAGAACCGCTTTACATCCACGATACTCACCAAGATTATTAAACCAAGTAAGACAGCAAAGCCTGTTGCATTGATCAGTTCTTCGCGTCGGGCGTTCAACGGCTTCTTAATGGCGTGCATAAACAATGTGAGCCATAATCGACCACCATCGAGTGCAGGTATGGGCAGTAGGTTCATAACTCCAAGTGTCAGTGCAAGTACTGCCACTACCATCAAGATAAAGCGAGCACCTAGCGCTGCCCCGTATTTCAGTACGAAGAATATACCGATCGGTCCAGAAACCTGGCTTGAAGCTTCCGTCTGGGCTTCTTGTCGTGCGACTTTATTATCAGTGACACCGCCAGCAATAGTGCCACCTAAGCCAGCAAGCGCTTTACCAAGCCCTTCAAATGTTAGACCGGTAAGTTGCCCCATGGTCCCAGCAGCAACTATTGGTGCTGACCATGTAGATCGTACCACCGTTAACCCATCCTGCCACGGACTCGTGCCAACACCCAGATAGCCTATCTGTTGCCCCTGCTTTGCCGCAGTAGTAACCTGTGCCTGGGTACGCAGCTGCACCGTTATTCGCTCTAGCTCACCACTGCGCGTAAACACAACGATCACCTTCTGGCCAGCATAACGTTTAGTAAGTGCCGCAAGGTTATCGGTTATAGAAATATCCTTAGGTTGACCACCAACGGGACCGATGGCCGTAATATCATCGTTCGTCTTTAAATCCACAGCAGCTGCAGGAGACCCCCGTTCTATAGATACAACCGTAGTATGTAACGTAGACCTACTGTCGTAACGTGCATCACTTGCTACAGTGAACTGATTATCAACGAGGTGCGGCATACCAATAAACGCGAGTAGCGTGAACATAAGAAAGGCGGTCACTAAGTTTACAGCAATGCCGGCAATCATAATCTTAGACTTCGCCCTCAGGCTCGCCGCCCCAAATGATCCCTTCTCAGTATCGCTATCGTGCTCACCCTTCAGCTTGACAAAACCACCTAACGGCAACAAATTTATTGTGAAGTCCCAACCACCCTTAGTTTTGTGTCGATAGAGTGTTGGCGGAAAAAATATGCCAAACTCCTCTATCTCGACGCCATTCCTACGGGCGAGCCAGAAATGGCCGAGCTCATGTGTAATAATCAGGCAGATAAACAGCACTAAACCGACGATCAGTAAAAATACACCCATGCGTTATGATTTAGTATAACCTATTTACCAAACCTGCGATGTCGTTTTGCGTACTCACCAAGCATTTCATCCAGCTCTTTCACAGAAAAATCCGGCCATTTTGTGGGCGTAAACATAAACTCACTATATGCGGCGTGCCAAAGCATAAAGTTACTCAGCCGCTGCTCACCGCTCGTTCGTATGATGAGATCAAGTGGCGGTACACCATCTGAGCGCAATTGATCGGTGATACGCTCTGGTGTAATCTCACTAACAGATGTACCATTTGTTAATAGCTGCTTCATAGCGTCAACTATCTCTTGCTGTCCGCCATAATCCAGGCAAAATAACAGCGTACCGCGCGTATTGTTGCGCGTCTCTTCTTCGGCCTGATGTATCACCTTAAGCAATGCCTTACCAAGACGCAGCTTGCTGCCCAACACATGGATCCGAACTCCATGACGCTTCAAATTCTCAAGCTCATGCTTAGCGATCCACAGAAACAACTTCATGAGCTGTTTTACTTCGTCAGCTGAACGATTCCAATTCTCCGTCGAGAACGCATACACTGATATACACTCCACCCCACGATCGAGAGCCGCATCCACTATCGTTTCCATATTTCGGTAACCCGCTTTATGGCCCTCATATACCGGTAAGCCGCGCTCTCGAGCCCATCGACGATTGCCGTCTATGATAAACCCAAGATGTTTTGGAACTACCGCTTCACTAACGCTACTCATGAGATTATTGGTCCTATTATATCAGTACTTACGCAACCTAACTTAGATATTATCGTCCTCTGTTGACAGTATATTCGACTAGTGCCAATAAAAGTGTCTTACCCTCTGTAGGCCATGTTTCTTGAGCTACTAATGCCGCAGAAGCTGCTTGTGCAGCGTTGCGCGCTTCTTGAGAAATGTGGCTATGCGAGCCAATTGTCGTAAGTATCTCGCATACTTGAGTGTGCTGTTGTTCTGTGACGCTCCTATTGCCGTGGGCCGCGCGCAGGACCGTCAGCTGCTCACTATTGGCATGCTCAAATGCGTGTTGCATCAGTAGTGTCATTTTGCCTTCACGTAGATCATCCAATGACGACTTGCCTGTTACTTCACCGTCACCAAACATACCGAGCAAGTCATCTTGCATCTGGAAAGCCAGTCCAGCATATTCACCAAATCCTCGGATAGCTTCCAGTTGCATTTTGTCCGCCCCAGCCAATGCAGCTCCTAGTTGTAGTGGATTAACAAAAGTATAGTAGCTGCTTTTAAATATATACATCCGCCGCGTATCTGCCGCCTTTAGTGCCTTACCCGCCTGCCCCATCAGATCATCCAACTGTCCAAAGCCGGTCACTGCTAAATTTGACTGGAAGAGCCGTTGGGCTCGAACTATGCGTGCAGGGTTATCGTCCAGCTCACTCAGAACCATAGAAGAGAAATGTTGTGCAATGAGACCAACATTTACAGACAGCATGTCAGCTATATGCACGAATTCTTCGGACGTATAGCGTCCCAGAATATGGCGATATTCCTCGTGCACCGTAGCCCCACCACGTCGTCGCTCTGAACGGTCCATCACGTCGTCAATTATTAGTAGGTAATCCTGTGCTAGCTCCACGGCTAAAGCTACGTCTAGCGCGACTTGATGCTTTGTGCCACCGAACATCTTATACGCTACCATCGCCAAAGCTCCCCGTATGCGTTTTCCCGGTCGCAGTGCGAATTCTTGCAATAACTCAAGCGCTAACTCACCATCCGAAGATAACGTTATTTCGAGAGTATTTGGTAGTGCTGCTAGATACGCCTCCATATGTGCGTTGATCTCTGCACGCAAGCTTTTAAGCTCTTGTGGCATGTCCGACATCGAGATAAGCCTCTTAGAGAGTCATTATTTCTGTTTCTTTTGTTTTTGACGCAGTCTCTATTTGACCTTGGGCGACTTTCATTACATCCTCTATTTGCCCCTGAAGCCGTTTCGCATCGTCTTCACCGATTTCTTTATCTTTCTTTGCGTGATCGATAACATCAAGAGTATCGCGACGAATATTGCGAAGTGTGATCATTGCGTCTTCCTGCTTGCTACCAAGTTGTTTCACGATTTCGCGACGACGCTCTTCTGTCAGTGCTGGGATTGGCACACGAACAACGCGACCATCATCACTTGGGTTGAGGCCCAGTGAGGGATTATCGCGAATTGCAGCTGCAATCGCTTGAATATTGTTCGGGTCGAATGGTGTAATCTGCAATAGTTGCGCCTCAGGTGCGGTTACATTTGCCACTTGGTTAAGTGGCATCTGTTGACCATACGCTTCTATCGTTATCCCATCGAGGATGGCGGCACTAGCGCGACCAGTGCGTAAGCCCTTTAGTTGTTCACCGTAGTGCACTACCGTGCTATTAAGCTTCGTTCTTGTGTCATTAATGAATTGACTTGGGTTCATATGTCTCCTATTCGAACTTTATTATATAACAAGAAACCCGGTAGGCTGTTTTTCCTACCGGGAAGACCTTGGTTTGAGCTATGAGTATAAGTACGAAACTGAACTCTTAGAAACGTTCCAGAGCCAGCTCATCAATATGATTTAACTGGCCACCAGTGAGCATCTCGAGCGCATCGTTAGCAGGACGCTCGACGAGCTTGATAGTTTGCATATTACTCATGTGTAGTGCCCTTTGTCTTTTTATAGTTTTTGTCTTATTCAAGACTAAGTAATAATATACACCAAAGTTGCAAAAAAAGCAAGTACTTCTTTTCTTTACTTACGCTCTTTTGTATTCAATCCGTCAAAAACTATAACGCTACTCAGCCCTTGACTACACTTTTTATCATTTAAACAACTTCTCCTAAGGCCATACGGTTAAAGCGTCGGATCAGTATGTTCTCGCCCAATCGTGCATTGTGCTCTTTTATGTAGTCGCCTACAGTTTGGTCGGGGTTCTTAATGAACGGCTGGTCTAGCAAGCAACGCTCTGCAAAGTACTTCTTGAGTTGACCATCAACAATCTTATCAGCCATTTCGGCTGGTTTGCCTTTAAGGGAATCAGCTGCTAACAGTTCTTGCTTTTTAGCTTCGCGAATTTCGGCTGGTATGTTGTCAATGCTGACATACTCAGGTGCACTGGCCGCAATATGCATCGCTACATCTTTTACTAAGCTTGTAAAGATCTCGTTACGTGCCACAAAGTCAGTTTCGCAATTTATCTCAACGAGCACACCGATACGACTGTCGTGGTTGTAGGTACCGATAACACCTTGCCGAGCTTCACGCTCTCCACGTTTTTCTGCTTTCGTTAGACCTTTTTTGCGCATTTCTTCTAGTGCCTTGTCGAAATCACCTCCTGTTTCCTCAAGAGCTTTTTTCGCGTCAGTCAAGCCCACGCCCGTCAGATCTTTGAGCCGTTTTACTTCTTCGATACTAACTGTCATTATCTCTATTTATCCTCTTCTTTCACTTCTGGTTTTGCTGTTTTGGTCTTACCAGTGGTCACAGCACTCTGCATATAGTCAGCTACAAGCTGTAACGCCTTAATTGCATCATCATTCATTGGAATGGGATATGTAATACCGGTTGGGTCAGCATTACTGTCGACGATACCTACGATAGGCAAGCCTAGCTTTTTAGCCTCCTTGACTGCATTCGCGTCGTATACAACGTCAAAGACTACCACAGCACCGGGACGAGCGTTCAGCTCTTTGATACCACCGTAGAGATAGTTAAGGCTATCGATTTCTTCCTGGAATCGTTGCACTTCTAACTTATTGAACTTACCAGCCAACTCGCCGGAAGCCATTTTGCCTTCCAATTCAACCAGGTGTTTAATTTGCGCGCCTATTGTATTCCAGTTAGTTAACATACCACCGAGCCAGCGGTTAGTTACGTATGGCTGATTGAGATCAGCTGCTAGCTTCTGAACAATTGGCTGAGCCTGGCGCTTAGTGCCCACGAATAGGATCTGTCGATCTTTAGCAGCGATTTCCTCTAGAAACTTTAGTGCTTCTTCGAGCTTATCGACGGTCTTAGTAAGGTCAAGAATGTGGCTGCCACCACGTTTACTATGGATATAGGGTGCCATCTTAGGGTGCCATCGACTGGTTTGATGTCCAAAATGTGCGCCCGCCTCAAGCAATTGTTTCACGTCTACTTCTGTAGCCATTTGTTTAAGTCCTTTCTCTTCGATTAGGTGCTCGCCTGGACCTACACGGTTCACATGCGAGAGGATCATGTCCCAATCTGCGTAATTAGTTGACGCTAGTTATTATAACAGCTGATACGTAGTTTTACCAATACATACTTTTTCGCCTGTATAAATCTTCGCTCGGCGTGGAAAAGTGTCGCAGCTATTCAGGTAATTGACATATCACTAACAGAGGTAGTATACTTAGCACGAATTAGTTGGGATATATTGACTGCAGCTCGCCCACTGCTAACCAATTACCAACATATCGAATCAAGTAAGGGCTCGAGGATGACTCAAGTGAAAAAAAATCTACATCCGGATAACTACCGTTTAGTTGTATTTCAGGATCTAAATAATAATCAAACATATCTTACGCGTAGCACAGTCGTCACGAATGAGACTATTAAATTAGACAACGTGGAGTACCCTCTCGTAAAAGTACACATTACTGGCAGTAGCCACCCCTTTTACACGGGAGAAGAACGTGTGCTTGATATTGAGGGTCGCGTCGATAAGTTTAAGGCCCGCGCCGAAGCCGCTCAGGCTGCTCGTGATGCTCGTATTGCCGCCGCTAAGAAACACAAGGCCCGCGCCGAAGCTAAGGCAGCTAAAGTTACTGACGATAAAAATACTAAAGTCGAATAGCTATCGTGTTTTAAACCGCTCGCAGATTCTTTTTCGGGGCGGTTTTTATATATACTTTATCTAGAGAAAGTAGCAATGGAAACAAAAGAACAAGCCTATCGTGAGGAACAAAAAACACTTGAGCTCAAGTTGGCCGATCCAAGTATTTTTAGTGATCCGTCCTATCCAAAGCTTGCTAAACGCAAGGCTCATGTAGACGAAATCATAGCCCTTTTTGACCGCCAAAAACGGCTGAAAGACAGCTATCGTCAAGCGTCAGAGCTAATCAACAGCGATAGTGATCTAGCTCAACTCGCGCAAGAGGAATTGCATGGAACCGAGGCGGAGCTGAACATTATAGAAGCACGCTTAATTGACGCACTGACTCCTAAAGACCCTAATGACGAGAAGGACGCCATCGTAGAAATTCGTGCTGCTGCTGGTGGTGACGAGGCCAGTCTGTTCGCGGCAGACTTATTTCGTATGTATAGTCGTTGGATAGAGCGTCATGGCTATAAATTAGAGCTTATCGGTGAAAGCCCATCGGAAGTTGGAGGTTTCAAAGAGATAATCTTCGCAGTACGTGGTATTGATATTTATAAACAACTGAAGTTTGAAGCTGGCGTTCACCGCGTACAACGCGTACCTACTACCGAAAGCCAGGGACGCATTCACACCAGTACCATTACTGTAAGTGTGCTGCCCGAAGCCGAAGAAACAGACATTGAGATCAAAGACTCCGACCTACGTATTGATGTATACCGTTCCAGTGGCCACGGTGGCCAATCCGTCAACACTACCGATAGCGCCGTCCGTATCACTCACCTACCAACCGGCATCGTTGTTACTCAACAGGATGAAAAATCACAGATCAAGAACAAAGCGAAAGCCTTGAATGTATTACGCTCTCGTTTGCTGCAAATGAAGATCGAAGAAGAACAAAAACAACTCAGTTCAGCCCGTAAAGCACTCATCGGATCTGGTGATCGCAGTGAAAAGATTCGTACCTATAACTTTCCGCAGGATCGCATTACTGATCACCGTATTGGTTATTCACGATCCAACATCCCAGGTGCTTTGAATGGAGAAATCGACGACCTGATTGAGAGACTGGCTGAATACGAACGTCAACTCATCAATGAAGAACAGTAATGAACACCTCTGGCTACTACAGTGTTAAATCCAGCCAGGGCATCTGACACACGTTGATGAAATCATCGGAAAAACCCATAAGCAGCGGTGATTGGCTACGCAAATCCGAAAGAATACTTCGGGAAGTCGATATTATTACAGGACACTTGGAGTGTCTGGTGCTGCTCCAGGACATCACCCGGAAAGACCGAGCGTGGTTATTAGCTCATCCAGAATTCTCACTAACCACATATGAGACCACAACCCTGGACCACCAAATCACAGAGCGGGCTAGGCATATACCATTGGCATATATCCGTGGTCATACCGAATTTTATGGCCGAGAGTTTTTGGTAGATAAGTATACGCTCGTACCACGCCCCGAGACCGAGACTATGGTTGAGCTGTTGTCCAAGATAGTCGCATCCTTAAAGATCGCGAGAGATATACGAATTGCCGATATAGGGACCGGTAGTGGAGCCATTGCCATTACTGCCAAATTAGCATTTCCTAAAATCCGGATTACCGCCACAGACATTGATGAACGGTGCCTACGTATAGCCCGTGAAAACGCAGACAGATTCAAAGCTCCGATTACATTTTTACGTGGTGATCTACTTAAACCAATTGCAAAGTCACGACTATCATTTACTGCCCTGCTCTGTAACTTACCTTACGTGCCAGACGGCTTTGCCATTAACAAAGCGGCAACCCACGAGCCACGACAGGCTATTTTCGGTGGTAACGACGGGCTTGACTATTACCGGAGACTATTCGCAGAGACCAGTACGCTCTCCACTAAGCCACTATATGTATTCACAGAGTCGCTACCCACACAGCACGAGCTACTTACCGGCGTCGCTAACAGTGCTAGCTATGAGCTGTGGGAAACTGACGATTTTATTCAATGCTTTCAGTATAGCCAGGCCTAGTCCTAGCTCGATGGCACAGCCCCAAGTGTAACATTTATAGTAATTGTCTTGCCGTTTCGTACAATTGTCAGCGGAACAGTATCTCCGACCTGATGTTTGTCGATTACCGCTGTGATACTTGTCGTCGAGTCTATCGCCATACCATCAACCTTAGTGATAATATCGCCAGGCTGGACACCAGCCTTGTCAGCCGGACCACCTGATAATACTGTCGTTTGGCCACCGTTCTGGTCGGTCGTTGGGATATAAGCACCCTGACTAACACTGAGGTTATACTGGCTTACTACATCGCTTGTTATTGGCACATATAGAACTCCTAGATAAGGCTGCTGGAGCTGTCCAGTTTTCTCTACGCTACTAATAAGCCCCGTCAAGTCGTTGATAGGAATAGCAAAGCCGATATTTTGGCTATCACTAGCAACTGCTGTATTCATCCCTATTACTTGACCATCAAGATCCACCAGAGGACCACCAGAGTTACCAGGATTGATTGCAGCATCAGTTTGGAATAGATCCTCGAGGTTCTCGGTCGACGAACCGTCATCGCTGCTTGCCTGTACACTGCGTCCGTAGCCGCTGATAATACCGCTTGTAACAGTATTTTGATATTGACCTAAAGCATTGCCGATCGCCACAACTTGGTCTCCGACGTTTACCTTACTACTGTCGCCAAGCATTACTGGTGTGAGCGTCTTACCTTGCGTGTCTGGGATCTGTAGAAATGCCACATCCAAACTACTGCTGTCAGATGTGCGACCCACAACTTTCACGTTGTTATATACCGTACCGTCACTTAGCGTAACACTCACACTAGTGGTGCCATCAGGTACTACGTGGCGATTGGTCATTATAAGGCCACTGCTCGTGAGAATTATACCCGTACCAGCATCACCTTGAGTCTGGTCACCACTGGAGTTACCAAAGAGGCTGTCTAGCGGGTTCTCGGTACTGGATTCCGTGGTCGCATTCACGGACACTACACTTGGTCCCACGTCTTGAGCAATCTGGCTTATAACCGCAGCTTCACCTTTTAGCTCGACTCTCTGTTCAGTTATATTAGTCGTGCCATTGTCATGATGTGCTGCTGCACCGAGCCAACCGCCACCAAAACCAATCGCCAATACTACGATAGCTATAAATGCTAATTCAAGCGAGCGCGTACGTTTAATACGTATCAATGATGTGGGTAGGTGCTTAAGTTTCTCAGCAGTAGCCAGCGACTTTGATTTGGTAGTAGATAGAGGCGCCGTCTTATCGTTGTTAGGGGTCATAGGTGTAGGTTTAAGTCTTCCTGAGCGCTTCACCTGCTCCGTACCAGCTGCTGGAACCCGCCAATCATCTTGGTTCATATCAGTAGTTGTTTTATCTTCAGAACTATCCGCCATTACACCCTCCCGTTAATCAAACAATTTTGTCACCCCAGTCAGAAAACGCCAACACAACAAGCACAACAGCCGCCATAATAAATACTATTTGTCGCCTGATACCCAGACTCAGTTTGTCGAAATGATCCAGATAGTAAAGTGTACCCAAACCAAAGCCGATAGCAACCATTAATAAAGTCGGTTGCGCAACCGGCCCATAGAATAATAGCCAATGCCCCAATACCCACGTTAACGCCGCGCCAAAATAACCCCACAGTAACGCGAGAAGCCGTACGTAGGGTTCATCGAAACTATCAAAAAAATGATGTGCCGCGAAGAAACAAAGTAATCCGCTGGCAGCGACCAGCACAAACAGAGGTGCTCGATCCCATGTATAGAACATGGCCGTCATTCCCACCGTAAAGCCAATAAAGGCTTGTAGCGATACCCACAATGTATCCGCCTTTGGCTTCACTATTACCAACCATGCAGCCCAGAGTATGGCCCATGCGAGCTGAAGAAATTCGCTATCTATAGCAGTCATAAACGCCAGTACTGATATACCGATAACTATATCAATCGCATTAGCCCGAATATTTGCTAACCAGAATCGTGGGCGCACCGCTAACATACGCCACTTACTTAACAGGATAATGCTTAAGGCCAACTGGACGAAGCCGGTTCGTACGAGCAAGAACACCAATACTGGCAACAACGCATTGTATATGAAGTAGAATACGTGGGCGAAACCACGGCTCGGCGTAAACTTTTGTATCAGTGGCTTCATCTCATACTCTTTTAGGATTCTTATTATAACAAATCTTATGTACACCCTACTTATCACTGCGAGCCATATACTTATGGCTTTCGTGTTTTAGCGATATGCCACAACAATATACGTGCTACTCTCAGGCTCTCGACTGAAGCCACACAGTTCTTGCGCCAACCAATTAGCATAAGGAGCTAAACTCAGTTTAGACGCAAGACGCTTATGATTCAACTCATCTATGTTACTGATGGTGACAATAAACAGCAGTGTAGACCGTAAGATTTCCTTGATAGTTTTTCAGCCTGTTGGCTATCGATCTTAACTAGTCTTGGCCTAATGTCTTATGTGCCGTATAGTAATTTGAGTGAACGAAGATACATCCAAATCGGGTACGCCAGCTTCGCGGCCCACGGTCTCTGAAATCAAACCACCGCACAGTCATCGCCTTCTTAATACTTTCGTGACAATCGGCGTACTGCTTCTGGCCCCCATAATAGCTATCTTGCTTACAGCGTTCGTGTTTCAGTCCTACCAGGTAGATGGACCAAGCATGCAAAATACACTTCACAATAACGACCGTCTTATAGTATGGAAGCTCCCACGCACTTGGGCACGTATTACCGGACATCAATACGTACCAAAGCGTGGTGATATCGTTATACTAACTGAGTCTGGCCTAAGTAATTACGGCGATACACAAGACACTAAGCAGCTTGTAAAACGCGTGATTGGCCTACCGGGCGATCATATCGTCATAAAAAACGGTGCGATTACGATATACAATAAGCAATACCCGAACGGGTTCAATCCGGACACAACATTACCATACGGTAAGAATGGAGCCATTCCAAGCACTGACAATAACCTTGATATTACGCTCAGTTCCGACGAGCTCTTTGTCTGTGGTGATAACCGCGGTGACAGTCTAGATAGTCGCATCTTCGGGCCTATTAAAACAAACCAAATCATCGGTAAACTTATCGTCCGCATTTATCCTACACCAGCAAAATTCTAGTTAGAGATCTATACGTCTGTAATCATAGAAACTAGCAACGAAAACATATAAACTAGGAGTATGGCAAAACAGACAGGCTTAGGTAAGGGCTTCGGCTCGCTCATACCACAGACTTTTGATCCCAGTCTTCTAACTGATGAGAACGAGCATATTTATAAGTTGGCAATAACCGCCCTTGCACCCAACCCCGAGCAGCCCCGAACTATATTTGAAGAAACAGCACTCGAAGAGCTTGCTGCTTCAATAAGAGAATATGGGATTGTGCAACCATTAGTAGTTGCCCCCGTTAGTGATGGCTACCACATTATTGCCGGTGAACGACGTTGGCGAGCAGCTCAACGTGCCGGTTTAAAGACAGTGCCCGCTGTGGTGCGTACCGTGGAGCAGCAGGAAAAGCTTGAAATTGCCATTCTCGAAAACGTTCAAAGAGTTGATCTCAGTCCGTTAGAAACCGCCGTGTCAGTTGAGCGTCTACACCAGCAATTCAACCTGACATATGGTGACATAGCGAAACGTCTGGGCAAAGCAGAGACGACCGTACACAACACAGTCCGCCTGTTACAGTTGCCAGAAGAAGCACGCAAAGCATTGGCTGATGGTAAGATCAGTGAAGGACACGCTCGTCAGGTATTAGCCCTTAAAGGGCTACCTAATGCGCAGGCCGAGTTGCTACGCCTCATAATCCAAAACGGCTGGTCAGTACGCCAGTCTGAACGCTACGTCACCTCTCTGAAGGCGGGCGTCAACGAGACCACAAAAGCGCAAGAACGCGTTAGTGGTGACACACCCGAAACCGTGCGGCTTAGTGAACGGTTTGGCACCAGAGTACATATTCATCGCACAGCGCATGGTGGTCGTGTAGAAATTGCATTTACAAATGACGACCAGCTAGCTTCCTTGCTCAGGGAGCTCACTAACTAACTATCGAGTAAATTTTATACTCAATATAAACAGGGGCGACTGTCATATTTTAATTAGTTAATCGCTTCGCAACCTCGTCACCAAGGTGTTTATAGGCCCGCGCGCCCTTGCTCCACTTATCGTGTTCAAATATAGTACGGCCGTAGCTTGGTGCCTCAGCTAGGCGTATATTTCGCGGCACGACTGTATTAAGTAGCTTTGCACCAAAATGTTTTACAAGCTCTGCCTTTACTTGCTCACTGAGACTTATTCGCTTATTAAACATAGTAATAACCACACCCAGGATATCAAGCGATGGGTTAAGTCCTTGTTTTACTAGCTGCACTGTCTGTAATAGCTGCCCGAGGCCTTCGAGTGCAAAGTACTCAGCCTGTACAGGTATAAGTATATCTGTCGCTGCGGTCAAAGCATTGATCGTGAGCAAACCAAGTGCAGGCGGACAATCAATAATTATCAGCTCGGCATCGACTCTAGCTACTATGTCACGTAGCTTGTACTCGCGCCTTGGCAATGCAACTAAGTCAACCTCAGCCTGCGCGAGTGAGCTATTAGCTGGTAGTACAAAGAGATCTTGTATATTCGTTGACAGGACTATATCAGCTGGCTGTATACCCAAAACTAGTACGTCGTACAATGTTTTAGGTAATGCCTCTTTATCTATGCCAAGGGAGCTTGTGGCGTTACCCTGTGGGTCCATATCCACGAGCACTACGCGATGACCAGGACTCGCTAGCTGCGCGGCAAGGTTAACGGCAGTAGTAGTCTTGCCTACTCCACCCTTCTGATTCGTCACTGCGATAATATGTTTCATACCCTCTTCCGAGTACAAGCCTAACAGAAAGTCGACAAAACATAAACATGTCTAAGTACCATACAGGACGCTGTAACATATACTTTATTAACCAGCCAGATAATACGCTAATAAATCTATGGTACTTTACTGCTACCCACTCTGCTTTTGCTACAATAATGTCTATGCAGAACGAGCTACCCGTGCGAGAGCGAGCGTTTTATCATAACAAAGTTATTGTTGGTGGCTTCTGTATGATAGTGGTGGTCATACTAGCGACCACTATGATCTTGTACCACCTAAAACAACGTCACATATCTCCTGTGCCGCAAAGCATTGCCCAGAGTGTAGACTTCCCCATTTACTACCCCGTACAGAGTAGGCTACCGAGCGGCTTTACATTGGACCCTGGATCATTTAAACAACCCATACCGACCGGCATCAACTACACGGTAACGTATGGTAATCAAGCTACCGAAGATCTCGTTTTCTCACTACAGCCAAAACCATCTGATAGCGCGCTTCAGAAGTTTGATGCAAGTTATATTCCACTACACAATAGCTATCAGACATCTATTGGCCAAGCCTACATCGGCGCGTATAACACCAAACAAGTAACTGAGACGCTAGTTAGCCTACCGGTCGACAGCTCAGACACTTGGATAATCGTTACCGCACCATACAACATCAACCAAGGACAGTTGAAGCAGGTGCTTAGCTCGCTTAGTAAAAATTGAAGTTACAATAAAGCACACCTCTAGTCTCTGTAGCTTTTAGTTACCCGTAACTATCAGCTGCTCAAGTGTAGCACTGCTACTAGTCGCCCCTTCCGTTGGGAATAGGTACAGATTCTGTGCCGAAGTCGTGGATACGGTCGCTCCATTAACCGGCGTCGCCTGCCCGAGAGATGTTGCACTGCTACTAGTCGCCACAGTCGCGTAGCCTTGTCCGTTGACCGTGGTACTTGAGAAACATATTAAAGTATAGTCGACAGTCCACCCTGTCCCCGATGGACTTCCCGATGCGGATGTTTGCGTGGTTCCGCCAACCTGTACGTCATTACTAGCGGTTGTTGAATCGGTTCCGTAATATAGACCAAACGCTATAGTACTCGAGCTTGCGGTCCATATACCACTTGCTATCACATGTATGACTCGTCCGGGCTGACAGTAGTTTGCAGGAATTGGCACGGTAGTGTTAAATGCCGCACACGAAGTAGTACAAGACGTATTTGCTGATGAGGCGGCAGTATTGGAGTATAGCAATCCATCACAGGTCTCCCATGAACCTGATACTCCACACATAAAGTCACCGTTAGTGGGACTGTAGAACATAGCTCCATCAACTTCTGTAGGCGCATTCGAAGCACTGCCACTACTGTAGGTTGAGTCAGTATCGCTATCGAGCACTAATAATTGACCCGTTGACTCACCACCGCTACCCGATCCAATAACAACATTGCCCGTGACCGCATCAAGGTTTATTCCTCCAGACCCACTTTGGAGTGTCGTGGTACCAGCCTCACTATGATTACCGATCTGAATCGCGGCAGCATTCGTACCGCCTATCGAGATAATGGGAGCTGCGGTACCGGAGAGCAAAAAGTCGTCGATATATATGGTCGAACCAGTATCAGCACCACCCACCTCAGGAACAAGATTAGTTGCACCCGCGGGAACTGTCACAGTACCAGTAAATTTAGTCCATCCTGTGGTACTTATCGTACCAGATGCAGCCGTACTAGCACCACCAGTCCCGCCATGCCATATCGCATTAAGCGCGACGCTTTCAGACATGGTTCCTCTAATCCATAAGGTTAGTGTGTAGGTCTGGCCTGCGGCTACAGAAACTCCCGGATATCCGCCATCGCCTTCGATAGCCCAACCATAATTATTTGTGGTTGTCGTTGCTGAAAGACTATCTGGTCCACTATACGCTTGTGCGCTTGTTGGTGCTGGCGTAGAGGTTGAGTACCCGCTTATCCAGCCGTCTGCACTACCGTCAAAATTATCGCTCTCCAGATTGGACCCCCCCACTACCGCGCTAGACCCGTTATCTATAGTTATATTGCCGCTCGTACCAGTAGATGAGTCACCACTTTGAATCGTAATGGCTCCTGTATTACCCGATATCGCACCAGTGGCAATACTAAGACCCCCGGTTCCGGCTTGCAGTGTTGTTGTACTACTTGAGCCTGTAGAGCCAAGGGTTATAGTCTCTACACCCGAGCCTGTACCAATCTGGATACCGTGGTCGGTGTTAGAATTCCCTATCTGAATAGCACTAGAGCCGGTACCCGCATCAATCGTAACCGTACTAGTAGTGGCACCATTGGAGCCAATATTAACGGTCTGTGTAGCATTTCCACTCGTATCGGCAAGATTAAGAGTTGTAGCATTTGCCGTGCTACCCACCGATCCAATATCAAGTGTGTTCGCATTTGTTGTTCCGATACTAATAGTACCCGCTGTGCCGGCTTGTATGGAGACTGCCGTAGCGCCAGTACCTCCTTGAACAGTGGTAGTACTTGTTCCACTTAACGAGCCGATCGTTACGTTTGAGGTTTCACTACTACTATCGGCAATATGTACGGTCTGCGTCGCACCCGTAGAAGTAGCTATATTTACAGCCGTAGAGAGAGCAACGGTACCAGTAGCGCCGAGGTCCACATTATCTCCAGAGGTATCAACAGCAACAAGATCATTGCTAGTCGCATCTTGTATCTGGAAAGCTGTGGTGGAATTATTAGCCTGAAAGGTTGCCGAACCATTCGAGCCAAGGAACATCGCAGCGGTCGTACTTGAGAAGGTGGCGTATAGACTTGCCACATAGCCGTTATAAGTAGACATGCCGGAAGTCGGGAAAGCCGCCGGAAAGCCATTATCTGGACCGGATTGCCATGTATATGTATTGGCGGCAGACGAAGCCCCGCTGATACCACCGCCATCATAAGCTAGGCCATTATTCGAATTATTTACATTATCGTTCTGCCAATATACCAGCCAGTAGGTTGTGCTCGGAGACAGAGTCGCTGTAATGGGTCGAGTATACCATGCGCCCGCTGTTGATAACGTGCCCATAGTAGAGGATGCAATGTAGTTACCTGGCGTACCTGAGCTATCACTGTATATAGCAAATTGGTAATTATCATACGGTGATGCTTCTACTCCAGCACCACCAATATAAGCACTCATCGACTGGATCGTCCCGCCAGCGGTTGTCGTAAACTTCTGCGCGAATATTGTGTCTTGACCAGCTCCCGCAGCCTGACCAGCACTACCAACGCTAGTGTACCCTAGTGTCGATGTAGGCCCAAAACCCAGACCAACCACTCCATTGTCAGCAAACTGCGCAAGCGCGCTACCTGCAGCATTAGTGAGAGCAAGTGCATCTGTTGATCCTGATGAATCTGGGCCCTGGATAGATACACCACTGCTGCTGACCGACTCTGTGGTTCCGCCGCCCAGCAAAGACACATGACTACCGGCACTCGTCGCACCGACTGTCACCAGGCTATCCCCAGAACCAGTTGCTCCTGTGCCAATATTAACTGTGTCGCTACCCGAGCTGATCGCTCCTGATGCAATATTAACCGTCTGACTCGCATTAGCCGAAGTGGCTATATTTACAGTAGACGAGACTGCGGTACTGTCCGTTGCACCGAGGTCCACATTATCTCCAGAGGTATCAACAGCAACAAGATTCTCGCTACTTGTATTCTGAACTTGGAAAGCGGTACTAGAAGTACTTTGAACCAACATACTTTGGTATGAGTCCGTCATATGATTAGCAGTATCAACTTGAAATGCAGTGCTATCTGTATCGTTCGCCACTACAAAGGCCTGGGCGGAAGCCGGTGAGGAGATGTATATGCTGCCCGTGAAAGAACCATTGCTGGCATAGAGGTCACCCGTGGCAGTACCGTAGCCTTGAACTACGTCATTAAACTGGGTAGATACATACGCTCCTGGTGACGACCCGCTAACTAGTTGTGCGCCCCAGGCATACACTGAGGCAGTGGAGCCGTTGCCGGGTAGTATCTCAACCGTAAGGTTCGACGGACTACCTGTGATTGCTTGTGTTACACTGAACCGCTGCCAGACCGATGATGGATGGACGACCGTAGATGTACAGCTACTCGGCGTAGCGTCACTGAAGATACATAGACCCGTAGAACTGGAACCCGAGAGCTGTTTGAGCCATACACTAAATGTATAATTACCGGCCGCGACCCCGTCGACCGTATTTTGTTGGATACTAGAGTCGCCCGTCCCCACGAGAGTGTCAGCCGTATATGCACCATTAGGAGCCGTCGTAGCGTTTGTTGATATAGTCATATTAGTGACAGGAGTCCAGTAATTAACTGAGGCGGTATTTGCTATATTGAACTGTTCACTGTAGCCTAATAGGTTTTGTAGCGTCCCAAAACCGCCGTTCGGCGTAATTAGGCTGGCATTATTAAGTTCGACACTCGAGTCAACGGTATTGACATTCAAGATACTTAAGCCGCTCGAGTTCTGGACCTGAAGCGCATTAGTGCTATTAATAGACGTCTCAATAATATCGCTCGGTCCACTTCCGCTGTCACCAGTGATTGTTTGAGCAATACCATTCCCTTCCAACGTCAATGGCTCGCTACCAGTAAGATCACCGAGAGTTATAACACTATCATTATTTGTACCAATATTAATACTATTACCTGCTGCAGTGGTTACATTTACACCATCTGCTCCACCCTGTATGAGAGTTCCTCCAGCAGCGCTAGTGTTACCGATAATGACCGCGGCGGCATTAGTGTCACCAATAGCCACGAATGGTGCGGCTGATCCGCCATCTATCCTAGCATTGTCTACATATACTGTATCTCCAGATGCGGTATCACCGGCTAAATACATCCATACATTAGTTGCACCTGATGGTGCCGTGGCATAGCCACTCAATTCCGTCCAACCCCCCGTAGTAGCATTAGTAATCTCATCAATGCTACCACCCCCAGAAGTACCCCCAACCCATGTAGTGCCTAACTCTATAGCGCCTGATGATGTACCTCGAATCCAAACACTGAAATGATACAAGCCTCCAGGCGTAACGGCAGGGCCAGGATAAGTGCCATTGATATCCCAAACATTACTATTAGTCGTAAATGTTAAGCTGTGACCTCCCTCTTCCGGATCAGTAGTCGACAGGCCTAAACTTGAGCTATCATAGCCATAACCAGCACCCCAGCCCTCCGTGGTGCTCTCAAAGCCGTTATGTTCGAGATTAGTGCCCGTAGCAGCAGAGCTAGCCCCTGTATCTATCACAACATTACCACTTGTACCACCAGTGTCATCACCGCTCTCAATAGTAATCGAGCCCGAGTTGCCACTACTCACAGTACCCGTCTGCAGTGTCAGACCTCCCGTCCCACCCTGAATGGAAGTCGTAGAAGCACCGCTCAGAGAGCCAACAGTAACTGTTGAAGTTTCGTTGCTGCTATCACCAATGTGGACGATCTGGGAAGCATCGGCTGAGGTTGCGATATTAACGATTGAAGCTAAGTCAGTACTACCTGTAGCTCCAACATTTACAATATTACTCGTGCTATCAACTCCAATAAGTGTCAGACCGGCAGCGTCCTGGACTTGGAAAGCGGCAGTAGAGTCATTGCCGGTGGTAGGCTTAATGATTGTCGTGCCATTTATAGTGGTTGCTATGTTATCCGAACTATTTCCAAGACTAATTCCATCCGCGCTCGTCGCACCTATGTCTAAGGTCGCCGTGCTCGCAGTATCAAGCTCGTCAGTCTTAATAGTTGCTGCGCTCGCCTCTCCACTTACCGATACATCACCTGAAGCATTTTCTGCCAATAAGTAGTAAGTGCCTGAGGCGCCTTGATCCTGTATCACGAAATCCTGGCCTCCGGCACCTGAACTTGGGCCCTGAACACTTAACGTGTTCGTACCATTTCCGTTAGTGGTAGAAAGTTGTCCAGCACTACTCGCAGTTCCAGCGGTATTAGCCTGCTCGGCATCAAACGCAAATGGCGTGGCGGTCAATGGTAAGCGCGGATTCATTTCTCCATCCCATATAGGGCTACCTGTACCGCCAATGTTCATAGTGAGGTAGAGCTGCTGACTCCAGTCGATAGTGTTCGGGAATGAGGTGATACTACCAAGACGTACGCTTAAATAGCCATCCTTAACAGTCACCGTGTTGACGCCGGTATAGTCTTCAACCCACAGACAGTGAGAGTCACCACTACAAGTACCCTGAGTGGATGAGTCACCTGTCGCCTCGTTATATAGCTTAAACTCAATGTTGTAGTTGCCGTCTGGTACGATAGCACCTCCAGCAGTTTGCAGGCGTGCCTGAAAATTGACCGTGTCGCTGGCCGTTGCGTAGGCTAGCTTTGTCGACTTTAGAGCGAGACCCAAGTAGACGGAAACACCGAGAATAACAACCAGCGCAGGAAGCAGCCTGCGCACGAAGAGTACTCGTTTTTTCGGTGTTGAGAAGACCATTTTGTTTGATTTGTTTTGGTTTGTGTTTTACACGTTTTTTGTGTTGAAACACTATCTCTATTTTCTCTCTGCGTGACTCCTAGAGCAATACTTTATATAGCCACTTTTGGCTGCTCCGTCTAAACCATAAATGATGTGATTTTGAGTAATATTTCGTTGTGTCTATTACATCGTATAATGAATTTCAAGATAACTTATCAATTGTTTGAGTAATATATTCCTAGAAAATCGCTAACTATAAAGTTGTTATAAATACTACACATATAGTATTTAGGCCTTTCGAGATCTACTTTATCCACAGATCAAAGGAAAGCCCCGACCTATTGCTGGTCAGGGCTTAACTCAACTTGTATCGGCTTAATCTAAGCTGTGATTTTGTCAATCTTTACAACTGTTTGTAATTGACGATGCCCGTGTAGTTTATGTACTCGTTTTTTGGCCTTGTAGCGAATAGCTGTCACCTTCTCTGCCCTTGCATCTGCATCAATCACAGTTGCCGTCACGTTCGCCCCATCTACTAGTGGTGTACCTACTGTAACTTTATCACCGTCCACTATTAGCAGCGCATCGAATTTTACTGACTTACCCGGGTCGGCTAAACGTCCTACTGTAATAGTTTCACCTTCCGTGACTACGTACTGCTTTCCGCCGGTGGCGATGACTGCCTTTTTCATTGCTTATTCCTTAACTGAAGCTAGTAATTTTAATAGATTGTAACAGATAAATGATACTAAGTAAAGATTATCTGGCTACGCTTTTACGAGCCGTACCGTTACAGGATAGTCATCTATTTTTAAGTCTGTACTATAGCCAACCACTTTACTGTCGTTCAGGCTCACAGCTAAGGTCTCCGCCTTGATAGAGTCGCCGTATTCAACGATCGCTTGCCGCATTTCGTCATCGGACGTCTCTAGAACTAGCAGGATCCGGTCATCAACCTTTAGATTAGCTGCCTTTCGTGCCGACTGTACCTGGCGTATGATCTCACGCACAATGCCCTCACGTTTAAGCTCTTGGGTTACCTTCAGATCAAGGCTTACCACCAACTCCCCCTTCTTCAACTGGAGATCGAGCTTCTTAACATTCAATTCTTCCAATAGGATACTAGTGTAAAAACCTGCCTGCGGCGCATCTCGCTTAAGAAACTCCAGGCTCTCACCCTCTAGCCTAACTGCAGTGAGGGGTTGGCGCACTTTGATCTTGTTGGCGGCGCGTTGCGATAGACCTTCATTAATGGCATCGCGGATAAATGCCATCCTTTTTAGCGTATCTTCATCAACCTCACCATCACTAGGCCAGTCCAAAAGATGTACACTTTTACCCATGATACCTCCGGTCAGCTTTTGGAACAGTTCTTCTGCTAGAAATGGCATAAACGGAGCCAGAAGCATACTGAGCCGCAGGAGGAGATAGTGTAGTGTCTGGTAAGCTTGGGTTTTGTCTATATCGTCACCAGACTTCCAGAAACGGCGACGCGATCTACGTACGTACCAGTTGCTGGCATCATCTACGAATGCCAACACCGGCTCCAAGGCACTCGCTATATCATAGCCATCCATACGATTCTTTATGTGTACTTGTAACTGATGTAGTCGTGACAGTATCCAGATGTCGAGTGGGTTAGAGAGCTTAGCCAAGGGATCGTTTAATACACCTCCCCACTCCCAGCCATCGACAGATGCGTAAAGTGTAAAGAAGTCATACATATTCCATATCATCGCCAACTTACGCTGAACATCCTGCACATCTTTATCATTGAGTGCAAAGTTTTCACCATGAACTACTGGAGAACTCATGACTAAAAAGCGAAACGCGTCGGCCGAGTATTGATCCATCAGCACCATTGGATCAGTGTAATTTTTTAGCTTTTTACTAAACTTCTTGCCGTCTCCGGCAGTGATTAGACCCGTACAGATGACATTTTTAAACGGTGCTTCGCCGAAAAGTCCGACGTTCACCGCCATGAGGCTGTAGAACCAGCCTCTAGTTTGGTCGATAGCCTCGACGATGAAGTCAGCCGGAAAACTTTCTTCAAATTTTTCTTTATGTTCGAACGGATAATGAAATTGGGCAAATGGCATAGAACCGGACTCAAACCAACAATCGAGAACCTTGCCGATGTGGTGCATCTGTACGCCATCACATTCAAATGTTACATCCATAACCATAGGCAAGTGATAGTCATCAAGATTTTTACCTGTGAGCTCTGCGAATTCTTTATAGCTACCGATAACTTTTGTAACTGGCGTACCATCAGGCCGTTCTCCCTGCCATACTGGAATCGGTGTTGCCCAGTAGCGATCGCGGCTCAAATTCCAATCAGGTGCCGACTCGATGATGTTGTGAAAACGACCATCTTTTAAATGTGCAGGCATCCAGCTTGTTTCATTCTCGTTAGCACTCAACATTTTGAGTTTTTGGCCCTGAATGTCCATAAACCAACTAGGGTGTGCTCGGTACATAAGCTTACTACCACACCTATGACAATGCGGATACTCATGTGTCACGTATTCCACCTTAAGCGCTTTACCGTTAGCTACTAGCGTTTTGGCGATCTGTTTATTGACATCCCAGATATTCTTGCCGAACCACGGGCCTTCAGTGTAAATACCGTTTTCATCAACCAATGAAATGACTGGTACATTCTCGCGTTTGCAAAGCTCAAAGTCATCCTCACCATAGGCAGGTGCCTCATGTACGATACCAGTGCCCTCGGCAACCGTAACGAAGTCAGCGTGTAGCACACGGTGAGCTTCCGGCCCACGATTCTCAAACAAGGGTCGGTAACGTCTACCGGTCAGATCTTTGCCCATCACAGTCTTTACTGTCTTGAAGTTCAATCGTTCACGTCTTTCGTTCTGCATAACGTGCTTTACTGCATCCGTCGCTACATAAAACCTTTTGCCTTCATACTCTAATAGCGAATACTCTACACGCTCGTTCACGGCTATTGCGACATTTGCAGGTAGCGTCCACGGTGTAGTCGTCCAGGCAAGCAAATAGTCGTCGCTGTCTTCCAATTTAAAATACACGTACACACTAGGGTCCGTATCACGCTGATAACTGTTTTCCATTGCGATCTCGGATTTACTAATCGGCGTTGCGTCCTTGGTACAGTAAACTAGGATCTTCTCACCTTCGTAAACCTTACCTTCGTCATACAATCTCTTGAATGCCCACCAGACACTTTCCATATATTCCTTATCCATGGTCTTGTAGGCACCTTCGAATTCGACCCAGCGACCGATTCGGTCGATAGTGTCTTCCCACTCTGTACCGGTCTTTACCATGGCAGCGCGGCATTCTTTTACGTAATCGGCAATACTAATCTTATCGCCAATCTCTTTTTTACTAGCAATGCCGAGCTTCTTCTCAACAAATAATTCTGCCGGTAAGCCGTGACAATCCCACCCCCATCGTCGTTCAACGTGCTGGCCCAGCATGCTATGATAGCGCCCCATCGTATCTTTTACGGTTGAGATGAGCAATGTGCCATGGTGAGGTAGGCCAGTCAAAAATGGTGGCCCATCA
>Ga0335072_10000466_pt1 | contig 79566 bp, 62 predicted proteins | sample Lox_Sample_21_FD_206725 | JGI IMG/M metagenome (GOLD analysis project Ga0335072, IMG submission 206725) | Soil microbial communities from Loxahatchee National Wildlife Refuge, Florida, United States - Lox_Sample_2.1 | ecosystem: Environmental > Terrestrial > Soil > Wetlands | place: USA... | reverse complement strand
CTGGCTGGCCTGCGGTTCGGGACACAACGTCACGTTCGCGATCATCCCCGCGAGCCCCTCGGGCGTCTTGAACTGCAGCTTTTCAATCCGCTGCTGATCATCACCCCGCTGCAACAGCAGGCTAAAGTCCGTGAAACCACCCGCCTTCACCGTGCTCGAGCCGGCCGTCATCGTCGGCGCGAACGGCAGTGGGTTCGGCGGGCAGGCGCCGCCACCCGCCCCTTCCGTCAAATCGAACGCGGCGGAGGTGTCGAAGGACGGGATGAACGGGCTCGCCCACGATTCGAAGTCCGCGTTCGTCGAGTAGCTTCCACACGCCGTCGGCGTCGCGAGCGCCGCCTGCGGCCCTCCCGAGAAGGAGAGCTTGAACAGCGACGCCGGCAGCTCCGGCGTGCCTTCGAACGTCGACGTGATGCGCCCGGTCTGTTCGTTGAGATGAACCGTGCCGACGAGCTTGAGGTTCACGCCGTCCGCTGACGCCGCGACGAGCAATTTGACTTCCGGCGGATTCGATTCCAGCACGTAGACGTTGCCTTCGAACTGCTTTTCCCCGGCCGATTCGATCAGCGGCGACTTCGCCAGCACGGTGCCCACTTTCGAGGCCAACGGGCATTTCGCCGGCCCGGCGAAGCGTTCTTCTTCCCCGTCTTCGCCCGGCAGCGGGAGATCGTCTCCACCTTCGACGTCGCCCGGTTTGCAGGCCTGCAATCCCGCCGCCTGACCCGGATTTATCACGAAGCCTTCCGGCAAGGTGACAGTCGTATTCTTGATGTCCGCCGTGCCGAGCCTTTCATTTTCTTCCAAGCCGCCGACCGGCGGCGTCACTTCGACCGTCAGGCCGGCCGGACCATCTGTGCGGGTGGTGTCCGGCGCTGTCGTCATGGTCGGCGCAAAGGCAAGGCTTTCGCACCCCGTGATCCCCGTGGGGAAGCCGTTGCCGTCGTGCCAGGTAACTGTTCTTTCCACCGCCGGCGCTTCAGGATGCTGCCACGTCGTCGCACGGATCTTGAACTCGAGCGGCGCTCCGCATTCCGTTGGTAGCGTCAGAAATTGTTTTGCAAGCGGGAAAAGAAGGTGGGCGCATTCGCTTCCGGATTCCGCCAGCTGTTCATTTGTACAGCCTTCGGCTAAGCTAGAGCGCCACCGGGCGTGGGTTGGATCCTGTGGCAGGCCCCACAAAATCATTGTGGACGTGAGCACTTCCCGCTGCGGGACATTGTTGACATGCGCGGTTATCCCGTAGTCACCGCCCGAACGTACGCTAGCTTCTATAAAACCGTTTATTTTTTCCAACGTAAACGCAAAATCAGCGGAGGCGCCCGGCGGAGGCACCAGGTTGAATACCCTGATTGCACTTCCGGCGCTGAACGTCGCCACACGCAGCGTCCCCACCTGCGTATCCGTTGGACACGTCGACATATTGAACTCTAGTCGCGTACATTGGGGCACCGCGGCTGGATTGCCCACAAAACCCGGAGGCAGCAGAACTTCGATATTGCGTGGTTCATCATTGCCATTACTGAGTTCGCGTCCTTCGAGGCGAGTAGACAACCCAAAGCTGAACGCCGCCGAGTACGGATGCGACCCTGCCTGAGTGTCGAATGTGCCGTTCGCGTTCGAGAGCCAGACGTCAAATCCAGTGAATTCGAATGACGAAGCGGCCGAACTGATCACGACCGGGTTCTCCGTGCTTACGGAAGACACCGCGTCACCGCCTCCGACGACGACATGATTTTCAAGCGAAGCTTCCGGCGCCTTAGACGACGCCACTACGCGCACGCCGATCTCTCCGCGTTCCGCTACTCCCGCACCTCCGTAAAGCGTCTCACTTGTCGAACAGGTGACCACCGTGGCGCCGGCGACACGTGTGCCTTCACCGCTCGGTCCGTTGCCCGTGCAGGACCAATGCACGTGACCGAGTTCAACGGTTTCCGGGTTACGGGTAAAATTCGTGCCGTTAACGAAATCCCCAGCTTCGACCGCCGTAACTCCTTCCGGCAGTGTGTCGGTGACCACGAGCTCGCCCGCGCTGTCGCCACCGCCGACATTAAAGACTTCTACCTCAATCACACCGGCGCTGCCGGGCGCGATGTGACTAGGATATGTGTGTGCTACCAGCGCCCAGCCCGCGCCACAGGAACCATAAAGCGATCCCGTCTCACACGATTCCGCAAAGGCGACAGGTGCACCGAACAGCATCCCGAGCCCCACCACCGTCATCATCAAGACGATTCCGCGCGAGCATTCGCGTGTCCTTGATCCTTGACGCCCTGCTCGGCTCGTCATCTTCTCACGTCGCCTTTCCGAGCATTCCCCCCATGCGGCACGCTCCTCTTCGGCGACTTGCCCCTCCGCACGGTCCGCTTCTTGCGCTTGACAGCCGAGCCGTAGCGCTTTCTTGCCTGCCGCTCGCAGTTTCTCCGCTTCGTCTTATTACGTTTAGCCCTGCACGCCTTCAAGGCCCGAGCAAGGCGCTGAGCCCGCGTAAGGGTTCTCTTCCGCCTGGTCGATGTCGCTGGTGAGAACGTTTCGGTCCCTGACTCTGTACTAGTCGGTGGTACCGCGAACATCAGAGACACACGAGGACTTTCCTGACAATCCGTGCCCACGCAGGCCCTCGCCGATTCCTGCACACAAGGTGCTTCTGTCGAGCATTCGTGAGCGTCGTATAGCTGCGTGACTTCGCTGTTCTCTGCTCGCACCAGCGGTACGCGGCTCGTAAAGAACACGTCTGCGCCGCTTTCGCTTGCCCCTACGAAAATCGACGCATCGCTTCCTTGACCGCTCGACAGCAGGTACACGCAACCGCCGTAGACGCTCGTCGCCTTAGTGCAGGATCCCGCCCCTTCTTCCTCCCACTCATAGATGTCCCCTACATTGTTCGTATCGGTATCGACGAGCGGAAGCTGTACTTCAAAGAACACGCGATCGCCATCCGCCGTAATCCAGCGCGGCATGAACGTGTCCTCCTTACTGACAGGCAGAAGCGTCGCGTTATGCTGTTGTGCTTCGATTTGAGGAGGCGTCCCAGCCGGATCGCACGACGCGCACACAAGCTTACCGCTTTTCGCCGAGTACATGAAGACCTCAATTGGTATCTGGCCGTTATCGACTTTACGATTTTCGTAGCCGGTCAGCTCTCGCCGAGACTCGAACACGAGATGCTGTCCGTTGTCTGTTGCCTCCGCGGTGCGTTCTGCGAGACTCGGTGCCCAGTCTCCTCCTGTTACACCTCCGGTACCAAATGCCAACTCGTCATCTTGCGGAGAGAGGGCTGCGATGAAGGTCGCGACGCCCCCGTGCAGCACATAGAGATTACACCCACGACCTGGCGGCGATCCGCCATGTTCTTCTTCTTCTTCTTCTTCCGTCAACTTCTGGGTAGCACCCATTTCTTCGCGTTCCTCTGCGGCCGTCTTACAGTTCAGGGGTTCAGCGCCGGGTGCAAGCTCGCTGGCGGCCACAAAGTAGACGTATTCGCCGTCGTCGCCTGTCGTGTTGATTGCGACCACGCCTTGCACGTTTGCGCCTTCGCCCCTGACTCCCTTTTCCGCGATCCGTTCGCGCTCGGGTTCGTGATCGACTTCGGGTTCACTGTTGAAGCGCCACAATACGCCGTCTTCGGTGTAGTACGCGTATCGCCCGTCGGGGGTCGCCGTCCAATACTCGGCCCGTCCGCTCCCTGAAACCTGCACCGACATTGTGCCATTCTCTAGCACAAATACATGGTCGAAATCCGGATTCGGATTTCCGCTTAGTAATGCTTGAGTGTCGGTCCAGTAGATTCGCGATCCATCGCCCGACATGACATCGCTGAAGTCCGGCCTGTTACCCACTTCGCTCAGTCCACCGAACGATGCGCTGGTGGCCACTCCCTCGCCTTCGGGCAGCAAGTTTACGAGAGCAAGTACGGGCTCCCCCGTTTCACGGTCGTAGACGGACTCGTAAAGGTTGCACCCGAATTCGCAAGGTTCTCCGACTTCCTCGGCTTGGCCATGACCATGGTGGCTCGTATGCCCAGCAGGCAGTTCTTCCGCTCGCACAGCGTCCGACGTAAGAGCCGCTTCCGATTGAAAGATGACGGCTTCGCCGTCGTTAGACTGGCCGGCCAGCAGAGGGTGGCCACATTCACCAGGCGATGCTTTCGTGAAAAGCGTCCGATACAAGCCCGTAACGCTCGATCGCGCGTACAGTACCTGGCATTCGGTAGGCGCGCCCTCTGCGAGCGGTGGCTGGAGCGTCGCCTCCATGAACGATACCGCGAAATCGTTTGAAAATGCTTGAAACGGCGTAAAGACTTCCTTCGCGAACGCCGCACCAGCGGGACTGATCACCTGTGCTTCCCAGCCCTCCGCCCCACGGTGCGCTAGCCACTCGTCTCCCTCGCCGAGTCCCAGGTTGCCATTGCCGCCGGTCGTGGGCGGTTCGGCATTATAGGCGACCGCTCCACCACTTGCCGAGACTTGATATAGCTCATCGGTTGGAATGTCCTTGATCCCCGAAGACTGTATGGTTTCCGGCACGTACACTTCGGAATTCGCGCGCGCTGTGGAAACGACTTCATACTGCCGGCCGTCGGGGAGACCCATAACGGATGAGCTTGGGATGCTCGTCGTGACGGCGAGAGCTTCTCCGTAGCTCACGCCGTCTTCGTTGCGCGCGGTCAAGCGCACATCGTATGTCGTATTCTGCTCGAGCCCGGTCAGACGTACCTCCACCCGCATGGCTATTGTCCCTTCGCCCGTGCTGACGGGCATCACAGGAGCTTTCGAACCGTATGCCGGGCTTGTACCGTATTCGACATAGTATTCCGTACGAGCCCCCGCGGGGTCTAGATAAGCCGCAACGACGGCTTCTGTCGCGCCAGCGTTGGTGACTTTCTCTTTTTCGATTAGCGGTCGCGTGGTCGTGAATACGGTGCCATCTTCGGAGCTTGCGCTCAAGCCGGATGCAGCTTTGGCTGTCAGGCGGTAGTGGTATGTATGACGTTCTTCTAGATTGGCGATCCGGGCGCTGACAGATTTCGTTCCCGTAAATGGTGCGATGGGCGAGCACGCGGCCTTCTCGGGGTAGGCGCCGGGGGCGGCTTCGCTTGGCCCGTATTCGAATTCGCAGGAGGTGATCGATTCTCCTTCGCGGCCCGCGGTTCCCTGCAGTGTGACGGCCGCGCCGCCAACTTCCGTGGGTGAGCTCGTGCGCACTACCGGCGGTTGCTGTGTTACGGCCTGTTTGGCAAATATCGCGATCTTGCCACTTCCGCGCTCGCTTATGAATGCCGAGCCGCTCGCGCCGCTGACGCCTAGGCCGTACACTTCAGATAGCGCTGTTTCCGCCGGCGCGGGGAACGTTTCTACAGGCGTGTTGGATTCCAGGAACGGCGGGAAGAGGTCGACTCGGATTTCGGCACTGCGCCTGACTACCGCTTTGGCAATCAGCACGTTACCGGTGCTCGGGTTCACTGCCACAGCCTTCGACGTTTCGCCTTTCACGCGATCTACTTCTCTATTGGTGGCGACATCCCACTTTCCCACTTCTTCGCCTTCGGTCACAAAATACAGACCGTCGTGCGGATCGACTGCCAATCCCGCTGAGGGTTCTGCCAAGATTTGGCTTTCGTCTTCGATCCTTTGCTCGAACTCGCCTTCGGCGTTGAACTCCACGATTTCGCCGCCTGGTTCTCTTGCCTTGTTTTCGTAGCCGTACACCCATACATCGCCGCTGGTGTCGACCGCCACGCCTCGCAGCTTGAGAAACTTCACAAACCCAATGCACCCCGGCGGCTTTTCGCCAGCGTTTTTGCAGCGCCCAGTCAGATCGCCCTGGTACGCGCCGTCCGGGGAGAACTTCTCGACCCGGTCTTCTTCTTCTGCTGCCGTCGCGACTTTTGGGCCGGGGTCTGCGACGTACACGTCTCCTGTGGAGACACTCGAGGAGTCATCCACCGCGATCCCACTAGACCTTTCGAGCTCCCCTGCTTCCGTGCCGGCTGTGCCGGCCTGGCATTCGACGCTTGACATGGCGACTTCCACCTCGGTGCAAACGTCATCTTCTTCTTGGTTGCCGAGGCCGCTTTCCACCTTCGTCTTGTTTACATCCTTGCCGAACGTGAGCACGAATGCTCCTGCTTCGGTGAACTCGTCGACCCGATGATTGCCTGTGTCCGCCACAAGCACATCGCCGCTGGTATTGACAGCCACTCCTTCGGGAAGCTCAAGCTCTCCAGCCGCGGAACCCATCACGCCGAATGTGCCTCCGGGTTCGTATTCCGCGGCGAGCGCGGGCGTACCGCTGCACGTCACAGCGACAAGCGTTATTACGCTTAGGGTGGCGCACCGGACGCCCGCATGGCGACGGAAACCAGCCTGACGGTGCCGCCACAGCGACCTCGATTTGTGCTCCGATCGAGCTCCGTTCATTACCGGCGATGATATGTGGTGCTGAGCTTTGCGCAAACCGATGTTTTTGACCGACTAGCATGAACCGTGTGATCTTATCCGTGTTCGGGCTCCCTTCTGCAGCGCTCACACAGCAGTCGCCGATCAGAGCCCTCGGACACGAGCGCGTCCGAGGGAGCCGAGCGACCGAACAGGCAGGAGGCGGCATGGGGCCCGTTTTGGGCCCGGGCGCCCGCCATCTTGATTGGGCGCCCGGGCATCGCTTACGACGCTATACGCGCCGCACAACTTATAACGCGTCTAACGCTACCTACGCTTCTGTTACTGCATCCCACGCTGCCTCTTCCGGTACTTCAACGGTGAAGTTCTCGAAATAGCTAGCTTCGTTTTCGCCGAGTTTCAGGCCGCTTTTTGCTTCCATCGTCAGGGTGTGGGCTTTGAGATCAACAGTTGGTTCATTGATCGTCGCTAACTGTTCGCCCGTCACATTATGCGTGCCCAGAATCGTCGTCGGGCATTTGGATTTTTGTTCAATTTTGATTTTAATGAACACGCCACTGTTTGCGGTGTTGACGAATTTGATGTCCCCAGGTTCCGTTAACGAGAATTCGCCCACTATGGCGTTGGTAGGTTCTTCGGTGGGGATCTTGCATTTTTCTTTGAGTTTACCCAGTAGCGTACATCCGCTGTATAATACGGTGGCGATCGTCACTTTACCGTCTTCGGTTAACGGCGAGGGCTGGACCAGCGTCGTGCTGTCCGCCGTGCCAGTTGTACATTCGATTTCAATTGCTTCGCCGCCCAGCGTCCCTTTTAGTTCTACATTGGACGACGCCTGCGCTACCGTAAGGGGACCTTCGCCTACGAGCTCCTTTAAGGCTTCCCCGTGTGCTGCTGTTTCCCAGCAGAGAGCGGAGAACACGCCTGATTTGCATGCTTCAGTGGATAACGCCAGCGACGCCGACGCCGACGCCGACGCGACCGCGCTCACCACCACGCACGCCACGGCCGCCATCAGTGCCGCGACGAGCCTGAGCTTGCCATTGAACATGAGCAGATACCTCCATTCGCCCCGGCAGGACCCGGGGCGGTAGTTGACTGACACCACAGTTGCAGCGAGCCGTCGTGCTGTTGAGGCCAGCCGCTGTGCTTCAGGCCAGGCGAGACGGGGCGTGGATAACCTGCCCTCGATCCGCCCACCTGGCTGCGCCAGCATGGATCGGGCCGAAGAGGCTGTCAAGATCCCGAGCGTACCAGAGGTGTGCGAGACCTTCGCGGAGGACCAGATGGGCGCTCTGGGACTGGATTTTCCACGACCGGACCATGATCCTCCGGTCGGAGACAATCGGGCCGGGGAGCGCAGCAGGCGGGCGTCCCTGTCTCGGCTTCAGCCTCGGTTCCCAGCCGCGATCTTGCGCAGGTCGATCGTGGCGTCATACAGCTTCGCGTCCACGCCCTCCTCGAGCGCAACCTCCCGCAGCGGCCGCCCCGACTCGGTGGCCTTCTTGACGATCGCAGTCGCCTTGTCGTAGCCGATCGCGCCGTTTAGCGCGGTCGCCACCGCCAGCGTCGCGCCCGCGGACGCCGCCGCCCCGGCCCCATTGGCCTGGATCCCGTCCACGCACTTCTCCGCGAAGGCACGGGAGGCCGTGCTCAGCAGCCGCAGCGACTGCAGCAGGTTGCGCGCGATCAGGGGGATGCGCACGTTCAGCTCGAACTGACCCTGCATGCCCCCGACGGTGATGGCGGCGTCGTTGCCGATCACCTGTGCGGAGACCTGCAGCACGACCTCGGGGATTACGGGGTTGACCTTGCCGGGCATGATCGAGGAGCCCTTCTGGAGCTCCGGCAGGACGATCTCGCCGATGCCAGCGTGCGGGCCTGAGCCCATCAGCGCGAGGTCGCCGGCGATCTTGGTGAGCGAGACGGCGAGCACCTTGAGCGCCCCGGAGAGCTCCACCAGCGCGTCACGGTTGGCCTGCGCCTCGAAGCGGTCGAGCGGCGCGGCGATCTGCCTCAGCCCCGACTCCTTCCTCAGCCGCGCGCGCACCTTCTCGGCGAAGCGGGGGTGGGTGTTGAGCCCGGTGCCGGTGGCGGTGCCCCCGAGCGGGATCTGCCCCACGTGCACGAGCGCCGCCCGCACCCGCTCCTGGGCGAGGGCGATCTGGGCGGCGTAGCCAGCGAACTCCTGGCCCAGCGTGACGGGCACGGCGTCCATCAGGTGTGTGCGCCCCGACTTGACGACCTTCTGGAAGCTCCTTGCCTTCTTCGTGAAAGAGCGTTCGAGCAGCTTCAGCGCCGGCAGCAGCTCGTTCTGGGCGAGATCGAGCGCCGCGAGGTGGACCGCCGAGGGAAACACGTCGTTGGAGGACTGGCCCATGTTGACGTGGTCGTTGGGATGGACGCTCTCCCCGGCCAGCTTCGCGATCACCTCGTTGGCATTCATGTTCGTCGAGGTTCCCGAGCCGGTCTGGAACACGTCGACGGGGAACTGCGCGTCGTGCCGTCCCGCGGCGATCTCCGCCGCGGCCTTCTCGATGCGGGCGGCGGCACGCTTGGGCAGCAGCCCGAGCTCGGCGTTGACGGCGGCGGCCGCGCCCTTGATGCGGGCGAGCCAGCGCACCACCGCAAGGGGCACGGTCTCGCCGGAGATCTGGAAGTTTTCGACGGCCTTGGCGGTCTCCCCGCCCCACAGCTGCTGCTCGCTCGGCATGCCTTCTCCAATCTGGGCGCGCCGCCACGGCGCCGCGCGTTCGCTTGCTCCTGCCCGAAACCCTATCCTCCGGGCGCCCGGCCGTCCGCCGAGCGCGCTCTGGCTACCCCCAGAGCGCCGTCAGCTCCCGTGCCAGAGCCACAAGCTCGTCGTCGCGAGCTACTGACGGTCGAGCTTGGAGCGTGCGGCCCCGCTGAGCCAGGCATCGAGCAGCAGCTTCTCGGCGAGGGCTGGCCGCTCGAGCAGGTGTGTGAGCATCGGCTCTGGCCCACGACATTAGATGAACGCCGCAGTTCGAGCAGCACAACTGGACGCCGATCCTTGACAAGGCGAGGGCCACGCCACATGACGCGGCCCTCGCCGTCAGTTCCCGGCGACTTGAAGGATGTGGTAAAGGCCCTGTCATCACGGCCCCACCGCGATCGAAGGACCGGGTCGCGCGCCACGGCCCCATGCGCACCCTTCGCCTAGTTGAGCGTCAAATCAGCTTTTGTTCGAGAGATCCCAGTATTTCTCTTCTAGGGTGCCTGCATTTGCGATCAATACCCTCATGTTGAAGTTGTGTATGTTGGCTTCTCCTTCACCGAGTAAGAGGCCGCTTTCTAACGCGCACTCCAACTGATGCGATTCGATGTCTTCTTCCGGCCGTAGGAGTTCGCATAACTGGAAGCCGGTCAGTTTATGTTTGCCGATGAGCGTCGCCGGGCATTTGGATACTTGTTTGATTTCGATAGTCAGCCATTCTGTCGTTTCCCCTGCTTCCGGTGCGAAAACAATGTCGCCGAGTTCGGATAACGATGGTGTGCCGATCAGTGGTTTTGTGCTGTTTGTTTCGGGCACCTGGCATTTTTCACCCAGTGCTCCCGTGAGTTTGCAACCACTGAATTCAATCGATGGCACCGTGATCGTACCGTCTTCCAGTAACGGGTGTGTCTGTACGGCCATTGCCTGAGCGTGCGCATCCGTGCATAAGATGTTCAAGTCTTCACCGCCGAGTTTGGCTAATAGTTCCAGATCTTCACCCGAAACCAGTAACGCTTCGAGCGGTATATTGCCAGCCATCTCTAATAATGCGCCATTTTCAGTTTCTGCCCAGCAGAGGTTCGTCCATGTCCCTTCCGTGCAGGCAATTGTGGATAATTCGAATCCGAATGCGGAGGTCGACGCGATCGCGCTCGTAACGACGATCATCGAGAGGGCGGCCAGTACGATGATTTGTTTTCTTGTACGCAGGGTCATAAGCGAGTGTCTCCCTGCCCCACAAAAGTGAAGCGTTGATTTTTTGCGTTGTATGTTGCATGTCAGGCGGTATCGCGGGCATATGACGCGGCCGCTCCTGCCCAGCGGCACAATGCACCATCGCGGCCGACCCGTCAACGGCCGCTCCGCTACGCCACAGCGAAGCCGGCGCGGCAGAAGCGACTTCAACGTGTGGTGAGGGTTCGTCCGTATTTGGACTAATCCCGTCAGCGTCGGAAACACGTGACGCGATGTCAGAATGGCGGACAGTCGCTTGCTCATCGGTGATCCAGCGATCCGGGCGCGTTCAGTAAATCGATCGAAGTGGCACTGCTCTACCTCAGCCGAGAGCATGGTCCTACTCGACGCCGCTTCGTCGGGACACCCACACCCACAACGAAGAGGCGACGGAGAAGGTGATCGGGCTCAACGCCGCCTCGCCGTGCTTCGCGTCCAGGCCCTCCCCGGAGTGCCACCTATCGCAGCGCGGCGCTCGCACGGTCGTTCTCCTCTCGAGCAAACCTCATCCATCGAGGTGCCTGGGCTATCCGCAGAACGCCGTCAGCTCCCGCGCGAGGCCCACAGGGTCGTCGTAGGCCATCAGGAAGCCGACGCTCCGGAGCACCCGCAGTTGCCCGTCCGGCAGCAGCGCCAGCGCCTCCTCGGCGACGGCAAGCGGGTGCATGGGGTCGCGGTCGGCCCACAGCAGCAGCACCGGCATCTCGAGGCGCCGGTACTCGCCCAGCAGCTCGGTGCGTGCCCCGCGTGGCCAGCTGCGGGCGCACCTGGCCCACGAGCGCGCGAGCGTGGCGTTGCCGGGGACATCGGCGAACGCGTGGCGCATGAGGTCACGTGCAGCGGGGTTGGTGCGCGCCGACAGGCCCATGCCACGCTCCGGGCTGAACACATGGGGGGCACAGTAGGCAAGCAGGCGGTCGAGCCCCGGCAGCGCTGCAGCCTGGGCAACGAGCTGCCAAACAGCCCGCGCAGGGGCGTGCGGGGGCCTTCCGTGCAAGCGGTTGGGCATGAGCACCAGCCGGGCGGGACGCACGCCGCCGCCGAGCACCGCCTGCAGCACGATCTCCGCGCCCGCGCCGTGACCCGCGAGCAGCGGGCGCGGTCCCACCACCTCCGCGCAGAAGCCCACGAGCACCTCCGCGAACCAGTCGAGCGTATACGCGTACCGCCCCCGGTACTCCGAGTCGCCGTGCAGCGGCAGGTCGGGGAGCACCACGCGGTAGCGGTCGGCGAGATGCTCCACGACAGGCTCCCACTCCTTGTGGGAGAGCAGCCCGGAGTGCACCAGCATGAGTACCGGGCCGGCGCCCTCCTCCCGGTACGCGACCCGCGCGCCGTCGGCGTGGTGGTAGAGGCGCAGGCGCACCTGTCCATCGTATGCACTTGGCAACCTGCCGTCGCTGCGCGGTACCTGCTGTGTGGCCGTGGCGTCGCCTCTCGCCGGCCGGTCCGGGCCCAGACGGCGCTCGCCTCTTTCTCCGTAGGGCGCCTTTGACTGCGCGACCCCCGCCCAGCGCTAGGGGGATTACGCCGGGCGAACGCGCACGACGGTCTCACACGGGTGAGAGCGGCGTCACATGACGCGGCCCTCACCCTCAACTCCCTCCCCGCCTGAATGACGTTGTACAGCCCTGAAGCCATATCCTTCGGTCGCGGTGGGGCCGTGACAGCGCGCCACGGCCCCACGCGGAGTCCGTCTTCTAGCAGGGCGTCACGTCAGCTTACGTTCACGAGATCCCAGTATTTCTCTTCTACGGTTCCCGCGTTTGCGATTAACACGTTCATGTTGAGGTTATGTGCTTCAGCAAGCGCTTCACCGAGTAAGAGGCCACTTTCTAACGCACATTCCAACTCGTGTGTTTCGATGTCTTCTCCAGCTCGCAGGAGCGTGCATAACTGGAAGCCGGTCAGTTTATGTTTACCGATGAGCGTCGTTGGGCATTTGGACAGTTGTTTGATTTCGATGGTCAGGAATTCTGTCGTTTCTCCCGCTTTCGGCGCGAAGACGATGTCACCAAGTTCCGTTAACGACGGTGTGCCGATCAGTTCCGTAGTTAAGTTCATTTCTGGTGTCGTGCATTTTTCGCCTAGTGTTCCTGTGATTTTGCAACCATTGAATTCTAGGAATGGCGTCGCAGATACTTCGATCGTCCCGTCTTCCATTAACGGGTGATTCTGTACGACCGTGGCCTGAGCGTGCGCATCCGTGCATAAGATGTTGAGGTCTTCACCGCCGAGTTTGGCTAATAGTTCGAGATTTTCACCTGAAATCAGTAATGCTTCGAGCGGTATGTTTCCTTCCAGCTCCAATAATGGACTGGTTGATGATTCTGCCCAGCAGAGGTTCGTCCACGTGCCTGCTTCGCAGGCAAGTTGCGATAATACGAACGCGAACGCCGAGGTCGATGCGATCGCGCTCGTGAGGGCTGTCATCGAGAAGACGGCAAGTACGATTATGAGTCTCATGGTACGTTGTGTCATAAGCGAGTATCCCCTTTGCTTCGCTGGTTTTCGCGGTGTCTGCTTCTTTTAGGCAAGGATCGGCGGCATGCGATGCTGTCGTTCCTGCCCAGCGACACGATGCACGACCGCAGCCGATCCGTCAACGGCCACTTGCTGCCCCATCTCGAAGCCAGCACGGCGAAAGCGACGCTAACCGGCTGGCATGAGTTCGTCCGTATTCGGACTAACGCCCTCTGGGTCGGAAACGCGCAGCGCGATGTTAAGATGAGTGTGCTCATGAGAAGGTCTTTCACCACAGCGGGTGCACCCGCGGTGGTGCCCACCACCGCACGGGCATAAACGCAGGCCCAATCTGTCGGCGCCGGTGAGAAACTGACCCCTCTTCGCCGGTTGAGAATTGACCCCCTTTGGGCGGTGGCGGAGGCGTCCGGGGTGCTGGTGAGCCTGGCTTGGTTGATGTCACCGAGACCGGGAGAAGGAGCGTGCTGGACGTGGAGCGCTGGGCCGAGCTTCGTCGTGAGCACTTCGTTCGCGGGGTGTCGATCAAGGAGCTGGTGCGCCGCACGGGTTTGGCGCGCAACACGATCCGCTCGGCGTTGCGCTCGGAGGCGCCGCCTGGGTTTCGTTGTCCTGAGCGTCCGTCGAAGCTCGACCCGTTCAAGGATGAGATCCATGAGCTTTTGCGCGGCGACCCGGCGTTGCCGGGCGTCAGGGTGCGTGAGCTGATCGAGCCGCTCGGGTTCGATGGCGGGAAGTCGATCGTTGATGACTATTTGCGGGAGGTGCGCCCGCTGTTCAAGCGCACGCGCACGCATCAGCGGACCGTCTACCAGCCGGGGGAGATCTGCCAGTGGGATCTGTGGGAGACCTCCAGGCCCGTCCCGGTCGGCCACGGCCAGGCCCGCCGGGCGTGGGTCGTCGTCTGCTGTCTCGGCTATTCACGGGCTGGCGCCGGCGCGCTGATCTTCTCCAAGGAAGCACCGGACGTGCTGTGGGGTATGGGCCGCTGCCTGTGGTCGATCGGCGCGCTGCCACGGCTGATGGTGTGGGACCGCGAGAGGTGCCTGCACGCGGCTCAGGGCGCCCCACCGATCCCTATGCCGGGTTCTGTGGCCAGCTGCGCCTCGACTGGTATTTCTGCCAGCCGGCCGATCCGCAGGCGAAGGGAGCGGTCGAGCGGCTGCAGGGGTATATGGAGAGCAACTTCGAGCCCGACCGGCACTTCGCAAACCACCTGGACTTCCAGCTGCAGCTCGACGCGTGGCTCGAGAAGGCCAACGCCCGCACCCATAAGACGCTGCGGGCGTCTCTATGAAGAAGGGCCGGGGTTCAACAGACGTTGTCACGGTGCGTTTGTTTGTTGTGGATAGAGAGATGAGCCCCGCTCCAACCCCTGCCTGCTCGTCCGGGAAGTCGTGCGTGTTGACGAGGATCGGACGGCCGCTGGAGCGCAGCTCCTTGCCGGCGTTCTTGTAGTTGCCGATCAGCTCCTTCTTCTTGGTGTCTACGCTGATCACCGGTTCTTTCGCGGCAAGCGCCGCGCCGGTGACCGAGGCGATGTGCTCGAACTGCGCGTTGCGGTCGGGGTGATCGGCTCCCTCCCGGCTCTTGCGGTTGGCCTGCAGGGTGAACCCCATCGTCTTCAGCATCCTGCGCACCGTGCTGGCGTGGACCGTGAACCCCTGCTCACACAGCTCGACCGCGAGATGCTCAGGCGTCAGCGTCGTCCACAAAAGCGGCGACATCGGATCGCCCGCGGTGACGCCGTCAGGCAGCGACAAGAGCGCCTGCTCAAGGCCCGGCTCGCGCTCTGTGATCCGCTTGCGTCCACCGCCAGCACGACGGATCCGGCCCGCAGGCGCCTGCTCACCCGTCTTGACCTCCGCGAGCCCACGGCGCACCGTCGCTTCCGAGAGCCCCGTCGCTCGAACAACAGCAGCGATACCGCCACGACCGTGGGAGCTCGCCTCGGCCGCCGCCCACAAACGCCGCCCACGCTCATCCAGAGCACCCACGACGACCAGCCACCGCTCGCGGATCGCAGACTCATCGACCATCGACCCCAGCATCGTCCATGACTACGCCGCAACCCGCTCGAACCCTCCCACCTCCCAACAATTATTTAGAAGGTAACCCTTATTTCTTCTTGCGGTGGCTCTTCCGCTTCTTGTGCTTCTTGTGCTTGTGCTTCTTGGTGTGCTTGGGGCAGCCCTTGACCGCGATCGGCGTGTTCTGATGGATTTCAAGGCCGTTCTCGGCGGTGAACGCCGTCGGCATCTTCAGTTTCTTCCTGACCTTCTTCCCGCAGAAGTCGTAGTGGTCCTTTGCCGGGAGGTTGACGCCGAACTCGGAGAAGGGCCCGGTGGGCAGCGTCACTTCGATCGATTCGAACGGGACGTCCGGGGTGTTGCGGAACGTCGCGCTCGTGATCCCCGTCTTGTTGTCGATGAACGTTTCGCCGACGAGTTCGACCGTGATGTTATCGCCCTGCAGCACCATCACCGCATCGGGGAACTTCGCGCCGCCGTAGGAGACGAAGTACACCGATCCCTCCAGCGGCACCGGCAGCACCGGCGTGTGCACGATCGCATGCCCGATCACCGACGCCTTCGGGCACTTCGAGCGTTCCGCTTCGAACACGTGCGCCAGACACGCCTGCTGCAGCGTCGTCAGCCGCGCCGGCAGCTGCTTCGGGATGTCGAACTTCGCCGCCCTGAACCAAGACTGGGTGCCCACCGCCCCCTTCGGATAGGCGATCCTGAACGTCAGGCTCTGACCGTCCGCTTTGCTCCCACGCGCTTTCGTCGTCACCGACAGCTTCGGCTGGAAGGCAAGGCCCTTGCAGCCCACCACGTCGAACGAGCTGGACAGGCTCGCGGTCGCACCCTGCGCGCTCGTAGCGGTGCCGCTGAACGATTCCGGTTCGCAATGGGTGGGGTTGAACATGAAGTTCGGGCGTTCGATCACCGACTCGACCTCACGCAGGTCGGTGGGCACACCCTTGACGATCTGCGGCAGCGGATCGGTGGTGATCGTGATCTGCGCCGTGTGCGGATCGACTTCGATCTTCGCGCGCGTCACGATCGTCCCCAGGTTGAACGGTCCGGCGATCACCGGGGTCACGATCGACAAGCCGAACGGGGCACCCTCATACGGGCCCGTCAGGTAGATCGGCAGTTCCGGGTCTCCGGGCTGGGGTAGCACCAGCGGATACGGGCCCGGTCCAGATGTGACCACAGTGTGCCCGAGTTGAGAGCTCTGCGGACAACTACCCTGGCTGGCCTGCGGTTCGGGACACAACGTCACGTTCGCGATCATCCCCGCGAGCCCCTCGGGCGTCTTGAACTGCAGCTTTTCAATCCGCTGCTGATCATCGCCCCGCTGCAACAGCAGGCTGAAGTTCGTGTAGCCACCCGCCTTCGGGGAGCTCACCCTGGTTGTGAACGACGGGCTGAACGGAAGCGAACCCGACGTACACGCCCCACCGCCCGGTCCTGCGGTGATCGCGAAGCTCGAGCCGGTTGAGAAGCTCGCCACGAATGGGCTTGCCCACGGCGTGAACTCTGCAGCCGAGGAGTAGACGCCGCACTGCGTGGGCGTGTCAAGCGCGGCCTGCGGCCCGCCCGAGAACGATAGCTTGAAGTCCTCAGCCGGAAGCTCGGGGGCGTTCTCGAAGGTCGTGATCAGTTGCCCCGGCGCTTCGCACGTCTTCTCGGCGCCTTCGGCTCCGAATGTTTCGCCGATATTTTCGCACAGGTGCGCGGTGCCCACGAGCTTCAGGTTGACGCCTTCTCCAGACGCGGCCACCAGCAGTTCGACTGCCGGCGGGTTGGACTGGAGCACGTATACATCGCCTTCGAGGCTGTGTGGCAGTAGCGGCGTCGTAACCGTGACGGTCCCGACCTTCGAGGCTTCGGGACAGTCCGCCGGGCCGTCGAAGCGTTCTTCGGCGCCGCTTTCTCCCGGTAGCGGGAGGTCGTCGCCGCCGGCCTCGTCTCCATGCTGGCAAGCCTGCAGGCCGGCGGCCTGTCCGGGGTTGATGACCATCTCCTTCGGTAGCGCCACGGTCGCATCCTGAATGTCCGTGCTGGCGAGACCTTCGGGGTCTTCGATGCCTCCGAGAGGAGGCTCGACTTCGGCGGTCAAGCCCGCCGCGCTGTCGGCATCGCCGGTGCTGGGCGTGGTCATGATCGTCGGCCCGAAACTGAGGTTCCCGCAACCCTTAATGCCCATGGGTTCGTCGTTTGCGTCATGCCACAGGACTTTCCTTTCGACCGCCGGCGCTTCGGGGTGCTCCCAGCTCGTGGCGCGGATCGTGAATTCCAACGGCGCCCCACACGCGGTCGGCAGGGTGAGGAACGGCCTTCCTCCCTCGAGGGCCGTGCATTCGCCCCCTGTTTTCTGAAGTTTTTCGAGTTCCGCTTCGGTGCAGCCGCCGTCTTCCTCGATAATGCCTTTACTATGCCAGCGGTTGTGCGTCGAGTCTCCCGGCACGCCCCAGATGATGAGCGTGGACTGCTGGATTTCTCGCTGCGGCACGTTGGTCGCGCGAGAGTCGATTTCATAGCGGCTACCGCTGCGAACGTTCGATTCGATGAAGACGTTGATCTTTTCGAGCGTCAGCCCGAAGTCGGCCGGCACGCCCGGCGGGGGCACCAGGTTGTAGACCTGCTGGGCACTCGAGCCGAAGAAGAATTCCGCGTCGGAGACGCCGATCTGGGTGTCGGGCGGACATCCCGACGGAGATGCGTCGAACTCCGCCCGTGGGCACTGCGGAACGGCTGTCGGATCGCCCACGAAACCGGGCGGGAGCAGCACTTCGATGTTCCGCGCTTCGTTGCCGCCGTTCGTGAGCTGTCTGCCTGCCGTGAGGAGCGTCGGGAAGTTGAGAGTGAACTCAGCAGCGTAGGGATGCGATCCGGCCTGGGTGTCTAGAGTCCCGTCGGCGGTTGAGAACCACACGTCGAAACCCGACAGTTCGAACGGGGGCGAGGCAGAGGTGATCGGCTCGGGGTCGAGGGTGCTCGCCGCGGCAGGCGCGCCGCCCCCCGCGACGGTGACGCGGTTGCACCTCGGCGTCAGCGAAGTCAAGCAACCTTCTGGAGTGTCTTCGGGGCTGCCGAGGTCTTCTGTAGCGCCGTTTTCGGCCTGAACGCGGATCCAGAGCTGTGACTTCAGTGACGGGTCCCCTGCCCCTCCCGGCAGGCCGCTGGGATCTCTGCACGTCAACCAGCTTGCACCGTCTATCTGTGGCGGTTCGCCTGAACCGTTGCCCGCGCATTCCCACATGCCCTGCGTCAGTTCGATCGTTTCAGGGCGTTCGCTCCAATGCCCAGTGACGCTGCCCGTTTCGATGGCGGTGACGCCCGGTGGCAGGGTGTCCGTGACCGTCACCGGCCCGCTGCTCACCGCGCCCACGTTGTAGACTTCGACCTTGATCAAGCCAGCGTGCCCAGGCGCGAGATACGTCGGTGAGTTGTGCGCGGTGACCTCCCAGCCGGGACCGCACGCGGAGGCGACCGACCCCGCGGGACACGCCGCCGCGTCGGCCGACGAGCTTCCGAGCACTCCAAGAGCGACGCTCAGCGCCACCGGACCGCTGAGCAGTCCGAGCGCCCTCATCCGTGGCCTCCAGGTCGTGAGGTAGCGCGCTTCTTCGTGGCACCGTGCTTCTTCGTGGCGCCATATCTCTTGCGCGCCCGCTTCTCGCACATGACCCGCGTCCTCTTGGCCCGGTCTCTTCGGCAGCGCTGAAGGGCCTTCTCCAGCTTCTGCGCTAACGTCGGCGCTGGTGGTGGTCGCGTCGGCTTCGCAGGCGAGAAGTCATCGGTGCCTGTGATCGTCGTGCTTTCGACCAGCGAGAACGTCGGCGGGGCGGAGGGCGTGCCCTGGCATGCTGCGCTGGTGCATGGCGTCGCGGCTTCTTGGACACAGGGCGCGGTTTCAGTGCATTGGCGTGCGTCGTACAGCTGTATCGCTTCTCCCCTGTCGCTGGGCACAAGGTCTGACCGCGTCGTGAAGAACACGTCGTCACCATTGGCACTCGCGTCGACGAAGATCGAGGCGTAGGGACTCGAACCGCTGGAGATCAGGTAGGTGCATCCGCCTGTGACCGATGACGTCTGCGCCGTGCAACTGCCTTCGCCCGGCGCCTCCCACTCGTAGACGTCACCGACGCCGTTGTCGTCCCGCAAAGCCAGAGGCTGCAACGTTCCGAAGAACACCCTCGCGCCGTCCTTTGAGACCCACCTCGGCATGTACGTGTTGCTCGAGCTGACGGTCAGAAGCGATGAAAGCCGCGACTCGATGACGCCGGGCCGCGTCCCTGTTGGAGTGCAGGACACACACGTAAGCTGCCCCCCGCCAGTTGCCGTGTACTCGAACACCTCCTCAACTGGCTGCTTGGTACCTTCGTCTAGATTGTCGTACCCAGTGACAGGCCGGATCGACTCGAACACTAGGTAGTTGCCATCGGGCGTCACCTGGGCTGTTCGTTCGGACAAGCTTGGCCTCCAGTCGCCGCCGCTTACGTTTTCGCCGATGTTGACGTCATCATCCACGCCAGACAGCGTCGCGACGAAGCTTAGTTCCCTTTCGTGAAGGACGTACAGGTTGCAGGTCTCGTTCTCCGCTTCTGCGTTGGTCGGAGGCGTGCAATCCCCTTGCGAAGGACGTTCCCCGCGTGGATTTCCCGTTGCCGTGAGGACGCCGTTGGCGACGAAGTACACATGCGTCCCGTCTTCGCCTTCGGTGTTGACCCCGATCACACCTTGGACTTCGGAGCCTCCCGCCGTGATCGCGATCCCCGACGCAGTGGCGTAAGCCGGGTTCGAAAGCTCCAGCTTGTGTTCGGCTGCATCGACATTTGTGATCCGCGTGCCATCGACGATACCAGCGCCGTATATCTCTAACCCGACCGAGAAGCTGCTCGCGGCCGCCACGGATGTGACTTCCTCCGCTTCCGCTTCTTCACTTTCTCCTTCGGGCCCCGTCTTGAACTGCGGCCTGCCCCTCAAGTCGCCTATGCCCACTATGCCGTGGCCATTCGTGAGAGCTTCGCGTTCGGGTTCACCGCCCTCCGGTTCACTGTTGAAGCGGTGCAGCTCCCCACCTTCGGTGTAGTACGCGTAGCGGCCATCGGGTGTCGCCGTCCAGTACTCCGCCGGATAGGATTCAGGCCCTTCCCTGGAAACCGGCTTCTCGCTTTCGTTGTTCTCGAATACGAACACGTGTTCCATGTTCGCACCCGCCTGGGTGTCGGTCCAGAAGATCCGCGATCCTGCGCTCGAGATGGCGCCGCTGAAGTCCGCCCGACTTGCGTCGTTCGAATCGCTCAGGCCGCCGAAGGTCGCGCTCGTCGCGACGCCACCTCCATTTGGCAGTCGGTTGACGAGCTCGAGGCGTCCTCCGCGCGAGTCATACAGGTTACATCCGAATTCACATGGTTCTCCGGTTGCCTCACCATTGGACTGGCCCGTGTGACTCCCTTCGTGACCGGGGGGAACCTCCGTTGCTCGCCCCACGCCTTCCACCAATGACGCTTCGTCCTCGAAGATCACTTGCGAGTCGCCGGGCGTGCCTCCGGCGAACTCAGGATGGCCTTCGCCGCACGGCCCTGGTATGGACCCAGCGGTGAACAGAGGGTCATAGGAGTCGTTGACGTCGTCGCGCGTGTAGAGCACCTGACGACATTCGGCTGGCGCATCTTCCGCGAGGACTGGCTGAAGGCTCGACTGCACGATGGCCTGCGAAAGCCTTTCACCTGAGAACGCCTGGAAGTCTACGCCTGGAAAGTCCGAGGTCGCTTCACCACGGGTCGGCGTGATGATCGCCGTGTTCCAGCCGCCTGTCGTCCTCTTCGAAAGCCACGTGTCGCCCAGCCCCGCTCCGATCGCGCCGTTGCCCGCTGCGCTCGCGGGTTCGCCGACGTATGCGACCGCGCCAGCGTTTGCTTCCGCCTCGAACAGGTACGGCGTCTCCGCGTCATCAGACGAGCCCAGCGCCGTGCTCGGTGTGTATACCCCGGTCCCCGCCGCCGGCGCGTTCGACACCAGTTCATAAGCACGCCCATCAGGCGGCACCGAGGACGAGGCGCCGGTCGAGCCGGTCGTTTGGAAGCCGGCGCCCGAGCCTTCAGTCGTCTCCTTGTTGTTCTCAGCGACGAAGTGGAACTCGTATTCTTCGCCTGCCTTCAGCCCATTCAGCGCGACCTCGACCGACTGCGCTTCCTTCCCGCCGCCGACGCCAAAACCCCCTTTTTCACTTGCGTCGGCGGGCACTTCCACGGCTTCTGCGAAGCCGCTGCTTTCGAACTGTGCCTTGGTGACGTACTGAACCCAGTAGGTCGTGGGCAGGCCCCCGGGATCGATCTCGGCGCCGACCGTGGCTTCGCTCGGCCCGACCGCGGAGGCCGCTTCGTTTGCCACCACGGGCTGGACCGTGGCGGAGAGAGTGGAGACGGTACGGTCGGGGGTCCATGCGCTTAAGGGGACTTCGTTGGTCGCAGTGAGGCGGTAGTGGTAGGTGTGACCTTCTTCGAGACCGGTGATTTCGGCGCTGACGGTCTCGACGCCCGTGAACGGCGCGGCGGGCGAGCAGGCGGCTTCATGCGGGTATTCGCCCGGTTCCTCTTCTTCGGGCCCGTATTCGAACTCACAGGCCGTGATCTTTTCGCCTGCGGGGCCCACGCGCCCGTTCAACGTCAACGCCGTCAGGCTCACTTCTGTGGGCGCTTCCGTTTCCACTATCGGAGGCGTCGCCCCGGAGGTCCTTCCGAACACCACGACCTCGCCGAGGCCGCGCTCGCTGACGAACACGTCGTTGCTCGAGCCGCTCACCCCAATACCGTACGTTTCGGAGAGTGGTTCTGACGCAGCGGGGAATGTTTCCACCGGCCTCGGTTCCGATTCTCCTTCCAGGTACGGCTTGTACAGTTCGACGCGGCTAGTCGGATTTCCTTCCGTGACTGCTTTGGCGATTAGGACATTGCCGGTGCTCGGGTTCACTGCAACCGCGTAGGAGGTTTCTTCTTCCCCAAAGTTTTCCACGAGCTCCTGTTTAGCGGCCGTCCACTTACTCACCGCCCCGTTCTCGTTTATGAGGTACAAGCCACCATGCGGGTCGATCGCCAAGCTCCCTCTCCCCAATGAAGGATACCTTCTGTTCGGGTAGGTAAAGCGTTCGGTGTTGTACGCCTCAGCGAGCTTGCCCGTCCCGTCGAACTCAGCGACTTGGCCGCTTTGCACTCCGACTTTGTGTTCTTCGAAGAGATCGTTGTCGTACACCCACAGATCGCCGCTTGGGTCGACCGCGACGCCGCGGAGCCCGTAGAACGCCACATACCCTATGCACTTCGGCGGCGTTTCGCCGGTGTTCTTGCAAGTCCCCGCAGGTTCGGTTGCGCCCAGGTAAGCGCCTTCCGAGGAGAACCTCTCGATGCGGCTTACTTCCTTTTCCCGTTCGTCGGCTTCGAATCCGGAATGGAGAGGTCCCGGGTCTGTCACGTACACGTCTCCCGTGGCTTCGTCCACCGCGATCTGATTGGCGTCTTCGAACTCACCCGCTTCTTTCCCCGACGCGCCCGCCTGGCATTCGACGCCCATTTCGACTTCCGCCTGGGTGCACACGTCGTCTTCTTCCGGGGTCCCGAAGCCGACCTTCGTCTTGTTCACATCCTTACCCCACGTGCGCACGAATTCGCCGGCTTCGGTGAACTCGTCGACCCGGTGATTGCCGGTATCCGCCACAAACACGTCATGGGTCGCGCCGTCGACGGCCACGCCTTCGGGTTCTTTCATCTGTCCCGCACCTGAGCCGGGGCTGCCGAGTGTGGTGGTCAGTAGTTCGTATTCCTTCGCGAGGGCAGACGGCACGAGCACCGCCGCAACGACCGAGGCCAGAAGCAACGCCAGCACTGGTGTCGTCTGCATCGACGTAACCACGCGCATGCCCCACGCCAACAATGTCTTCCCTCTCTTCTGATTCATCCTGCCCCCAAGATCGCCGATCCTTGCACGACCAGCTCCCAACTACCAGAATACAGAGATCCTAGTTTCGGAGGCCCCACTTCCGTAGTGGCGTTTCTGACTGGCTGGCGAGTCCTCGGACAGTCAGGGTTCGCGCCCGTGCGACAGCCCCGGCCTAGAATGACGCCCGCATGGCGGAGCGCGCACACCCCCTGATCCCCCCACGCGCGGTGGACCCCCGCCGACACCTGCCGGCCCTCGAGCAGGAGGTGCTTCAGCACTGGCGCGAGCGCGACGTGTTCGCGGAGTCCCTGCGCCGCCGCGCGGCCGCTCCGCAGTGGGTCTTCTACGAGGGCCCACCCACTGCGAACGGCCCGCCGGGCTCCCACCACGTGCTCTCGCGCGTGTTCAAGGACATCTACCCGCGCTTTCAGACGATGCGAGGCTACCGGGTGGAGCGCAAGGGCGGCTGGGACTGCCACGGGCTGCCGGTGGAGATCGCGGTGGAAGAGCAACTGGGCATCCGCCACAAGTCGGAGATCGAGCGCTACGGGATCGCGGCGTTCAACGCGAAGTGCCGCGAGTCGGTGTTCGCGTTCCTGGAGGAGTGGGACCGCCTGACGGAGCGCATCGGCTTCTGGATCGACCTGGACGACGCGTATCGCACGCTGGATGAGACCTACATCGAGTCGGTGTGGTGGGCGCTGGCGCGGATCGACGCGCGCGGCCTGCTCTACGACGGCCACAAGGTGGTGCCATACTGCCCGCGTTGCGAGACGACGCTGTCCTCGCACGAGGTGGCGCAGGGCTACCGCGACGTGGTGGACCCCAGCGTGTACCTGCAGCTGCGGGTGGCGCACGGCGAGGAGAAGCTGCTGGTGTGGACGACGACGCCGTGGACGCTGCCGGGCAACGTGGCGGTGGCGGTGTCGCCGACGGCGACGTATGTGAAGGCGCGCGTCGATGATGATTATTTCGTCGTTGCCGAGGCGCGCCTCGCGGCGGTGCTCGGCGAGGGCGCGGCGGTGGAGGATCGCTTCGCTGGCGATGAGCTGGTGGCGCGCTACGGCTCCTACCGGGGACCGATCTTCGCGGCGAGCGACCGCCCACAGGGGCCACTGCCGATCCTGACGGACGAGTTCGTGACGACGGAGGACGGCACGGGCATCGTGCACCTGGCGCCGGCGTTCGGCGAGGACGACTACCGCGTGGCGGCGGCCTCAGATCGCGTCCCCTTCGACCCCACCCGCGCGGAGACGCTTTACAACCCGGTGCGCGCGGACGGCACCTACGACGCGCGCACGCGCGACCGCGACGGCGGCGGCTACGAGGGCCGCTTCGTGAAGGACGCGGCGCTGACGAAGGAGCTGATCGAAGATCTGGACGCGCGCGGCCTGCTGCTGCGCGTGGAAGACTACGAGCACTCCTACCCGCACTGCTGGCGCTGCGGCACTCCCCTGTTGTACTACGCGAAGAGTTCGTGGTACCTGCGCACGACGGCGCTGCGCGAGCAGCTGCTGGCGGCGAACGAGACGGTGGCGTGGCACCCCGAGCACGTGAAGCACGGGCGCTTCGGCGATTGGCTGAAGAACAACGTGGACTGGGCGCTCTCGCGCGAGCGCTACTGGGGCACGCCCCTGCCGGTGTGGCGCTGCGCGGAGGGCCACCGCCACGTGGTGGGCTCGTTCGCGGAGCTGGAGGAGCGCTCGGGACAGGCGCTGGCAGACCACCACCGCCCCTACGTGGACGAGCTCTCCTTCGCGTGCACGCAGGAGGGCTGCGATGGGCAGATGACGCGGGTGGCGGAGGTGATCGACGTGTGGTTCGACTCGGGCGCGATGCCGTTCGCGCAGCACCACTACCCCTTCGAGCACGAGGACGTGTTCGCGCAGCGCTTCCCGGCGGACTTCATCTGCGAGGCTCAGGACCAGACGCGCGGCTGGTTCTACTCGCTGCTGGCGGTGGCGGCGCTGAGCGAGCTGGGTGGCAGCTCGGATGTGGCCCCCTACCGCAACGTGGTGTGCCTGGGGCTGATCCTCGACGAGGACGGCCAGAAGATGTCGAAGTCGAAAGGCAACGCGGTGGAGCCGTGGCAGGTGCTCGACGAGTACGGTGCGGACGCCTTCCGCTGGTACTTCTTCACCTCCAAGCAGCCGTGGGACGGCTATCGCTTCTCCACGGAGGCGATCGGCGAGGGCGTGCGCCTGTTCCTCAAGCAGCTGTGGTCGACGTACTACTTCTACGTGCTGTATGCGCAGGCGGCGGCGGAGCAGCTGCGCGCAGCGCCGGCCGCCTCCGAGGCGCTGACCGACCTGGACCGCTGGGCGCTGTCGCGCACGGAGGGCACGGCGCAGCTGGTGGCGGAGCGCCTTGACTCCTACGACGCGACGGCGGCGGGGCGCGCGATCGCGGAGCTGGTGGACGAGCTGTCGAACTGGTACGTGCGCCGCTCGCGCGATCGCTTCTGGGCCGGCGACCGTGCGGCCTTCGAGACGCTGCGCACGTGCCTGCTGGCGGTGGCGAGGATGCTGGCGCCGCTATGCCCGTTCGTGGCGGACGAGATCTACGAGAACCTCGACGGCACGCTGGCGAGCGTGCACCTGTGCGACTTCCCCGCGCCCGGGGAGATCGCGCGGCGCGACGAGCAGCTGGAGTGGGGCATGGCATTGGCGCGCGAGACGGTGCGCCTGGGGCTGGGCGCGCGCGGGCAGTCGAAGATCAAGGTGCGCCAGCCGCTGGCGGAGGCGGTGGTGGTGGCGGCGGGACGCGAGCGCGAGGCGATCGAAGCGCTGGCGGAGGTGGTGCGCGCGGAGCTGAACGTGCGCTCGGTGCGCTTCGTGCAGGCGGCGGACGAGCTCGGCAGCTACGAGGTGAAGCCCAACTACCGCACGCTGGGACCGCGCTTCGGCAAGGACATGCCGCTGGTGGCCGCTGCGGTGGCGGCGCTGGACCCCGCGCACGTGGCGGCGCTGCTACGCGATGGAGGCAAGGTGGGGGTGGCGGTGAGCGGCCACGACCACACGCTCTCGGCGGCGGACCTGCTGCTCACGCTGCGCCCGCCGGAGGGCTACAGCGTGGAGCGCGAGGGCGGCCACGCGGTGGCGCTGGACCTGTCGATCGACGAGGACCTGCTGCGCGAGGGCCGCGCGCGCGAGATCGTGCACGCGGTGCAGAACGCGCGCAAGAGCGCGGGCCTGCAGGTGGAGGACCGCATCGAGCTGTGGCTCGGCGGCGAGGAGGAGCTGATCGCCGCCGCGGCGGAGCACCGCGACTACATCGCCGGCGAGACGCTGGCGCGCGCGCTCGACCTCCGTCCATCCGCAGATCCCGCCGCCTCTGGCGCGACGAACGACGGATATGAGGAGATGACGGAGATCGACGGGCTGTGGCTGGCGATCGCGCTCAGGCGGCTGTGAGCGCGGGCTCGAGCTCTTGCTCGAGCTTCCTCTTGGGGTAGGCGCCGATCACGGTCTTCACGGGCTGGCCGCCCTTGAACAGGATCATCGTGGGGATCGAGAGCACCTGGAAGCGCGCGGCGGTCTGCGGGTTCTCGTCGATGTCGAGCTTGACGATGCGCAGGTCGGGGCGCTCGGAGGCGATCTCCTCGAGCACCGGCGCCACCACCCGGCACGGGCCGCACCACGGAGCCCAGAAGTCCACGAGCACCGGGCCCTCGGCCTCGAGCACCTCGGCGTCGAAGTTGTTGTCCGTGATCTGCGCGAGTGTGCCTGCCATCTCGATCTCCTTGGTCGCTTACCACTCACTATACAAAATGAAGGGAGGCCTCCTGGCTATCGTGTGCGCATGCTCCCGATCGCCTCGGCCAGCGGCTACGCAGTGATCGGCGGCGCGGTGGCGTTTGCCGGCCTGTTCGCGTGGTACCTGCTGCGCATGGAGGCACGCGTGGCGCGCTCCGAGGAGAGCGAGGCCGAGACGCAGGCGCCGCCGCCCGATGCCAACGGGCTGCCCGGCGCCTGAGCGGCCTGGTCGGCGCCGGAGCGGCCGGGTCACCTGAACCGCAGCAGCGGCACCAGCCACATCGCCTCGGCGGCGATCCGCCACGACATCTTGCTGGTGCCGCGCTGGCGGTCGCGGAAGGTGATCGGCACCTCCACCACACGGAAACCGGCCTGCACGGCGCGGTAGGTGAGCTCCACCTGGAAGGCGTAGCCCTGCGAGCGCACCTCCTCGAAGCGGATCGCCTCCAGCACCTCGCGGCGAAAGCACTTGAAGCCGCCGGTCAGGTCGCGCACGCGCAGGCCCAGCACGGTGCGCGCGTAGGTCGAGCCGCCCTCGCTGATGAAGCGGCGCAAGAGGCCCCATTCCTCCACGCCGCCGCCGTCGACGTAGCGCGAGCCGAGCGCCAGGTCCGCGCCGGGCCCGCCGTCCCCGTCGCGCACCGTCGCCAGCAGTCGCGCGAGGTCGGCGGGGTCGTGCGAGAAGTCCGAGTCCATCTCCATCACGAAGCCCGCGCCCGCGTCCAGCGCGTGTCGGAAGCCCGCCAGGTAGGCCGGGCCGATGCCGTTCTTCTCGCTACGGTGCAGCACGCGCACCCACTCTTTCTCCGCCGCCAGCGCATCGGCCAGATCGCCCGTGCCATCCGGTGAGCCGTCGTCCACCACCAGCACGCGAAAGCCCTGCGGCGCGGCGCGCGCCAGCACCTCGCCGGCTGCGCCCACGATCGCCTGCACGTTCTCGGCCTCGTTGTAGGTGGGCAGTATCAGCCACGGCTCGCCGGACAACAGGCCGGGTACCCTAGTGCAGGAGTGCCCGCGCCCGAGCTGTCCAACGCCGTCATCGCCGACGCGCTGGCGGAGCTGGGCGACCTGTACGAGCTCGACGGCGCGATCGTGCACCGCGTGCTCGCCTACCGCAACGCCGCCAAGGCGGTGCGCGAGGCGCCCGTGTCGGTGGCAGCGCTCGCGCGCGAAGGTCGCGCCAGCGAGCTGCCCGGGATCGGAGCCACGCTGCAGGAGAAGATCCTGGCGCTGGTGAGCACCGGCGCGATCCCCGCTGCGGAGAGGCTGCGCGCCAAGTTCCCGCCGGGGCTCGTCGCGATCACCCGCCTGTCCGGCATCGGCCCCAAGCGCGCGCAGCTGCTGCACGACGAGCTGGGGATCGACTCGCTCGAGGCCCTGCGCGAGGCGGCGCTGGCGCAGCGGCTGCGCACCGTGCGCGGGCTCGGCGCCAAGACCGAGGAGAGCGTGCTCGCCGCGCTCGACGCCAACCCGGACGGCGCCGCCGGCGGCGGGCGCATCCTGCTGCCGCGCGCGATGGAGCTCGGCGAGGCGCTGGTGGCGGGCCTGCGCGAGCGCGCCGGGAGGGGCGCCGAGGTGCAGCTGGCCGGCTCGATCCGCCGCCGGGCCGACTCCACCAAGGACATCGACATCGTCGCCGCCACCACGCGTCCCACGGCGCTCGCGAAGAGCCTCGCGAAGCTGGAGCAGATCGAGCGGGTGAGCAGCGCCGGCAGGGCGGGGGCGAGGGGGCGCACGCACTCCGGCGTGCCGGTGGACCTGCGCATCGCGCGCCCCGAGCGACTCGGCAACCTGCTGCAGCACTTCACCGGTTCGGGACGCCACAACGCGGCGCTGCGCCAGGACGCCGTGCGGCGCGGGCTGCACGTCTCCGAGCACGGGATCCTCGACGACGCCACCGGCGCCACGCTCACCTGCGCCGGCGAGCGGGAGGTGTACGAGCGCCTCGGCCTGGCCTACATCGAGCCAGAGCTGCGCGAGGACCGCGGCGAGCTGGAGGCGGCGCTGCTTGAGGGCGGCTCGGGGCTGCCGCGGCTGATCGAGCTGGGTGACATCCGCGGCGACCTGCACAGCCACACGGTGGCCTCCGACGGCCACCACACGATCGAGGAGATGGCGCTGGCGGCGCGCGAGCGCGGCTACGAGTACCTCGCGATCACCGACCACTCCGCCAGCCACGGCTTCGGCAACGCCGTCTCCCCCGAGCAGCTGCGCCGCCAGATTGAGCTCGTGCGCGACGCCGACGCGCGCGTCGACGGCATCGAGCTGCTCGCCGGCAGCGAGGTCAACGTGCTTCCCGACGGCTCGCTCGACTACGAGGACGAGCTGCTGGCCGAGCTCGACTGGGTGGTGGCCAGCGTGCACACCTCCTTCGGCATGAGCGAGCAGAAGATGACCGAGCGCATGATCGCCGCCATCGAGCACCCGCTGGTGCGCGCCATCGGCCACCCCACCGGCCGCCTGATCGAGCGCCGGCGACCCTACGCGCTCGATCTCGACGCGGTGTTCGCCGCCGCCGCACGCACCGGCACGCTGCTCGAGATCAACGGCAACCCCGACCGCCGCGACCTCTCGGACGTCAACGCCCGCGCCGCCGCGCGCGCCGGCGTCACGCTCGTGATCGACTCAGACGCCCACCGCACGCGCACGCTCGCCAACATGCGCTGGGGGGTGGCCACCGCGCGGCGGGCGTGGCTGACGCGCGGCCAGGTGGCCAACACGCGCCCGTGGACCACGCTGGCCTCACGCTGACGTTCTGCGCCTTCGTTCGCCACTCAGTTTTTGGGGAGCTCACCAAAAGAAAGGGACCCGGAGCGGACTCTGTCAGTCCACTCCGGGTCTTGCGCGGGCGCCCAGGTTATGAGCTCACCGCGCGCCTGCGACCTTGCTCATGGATAGAGATACACGCCCTTCATCTTGAAGGTGATTTCGCCGGCCAGCGTCGCGTTGTGCGCGAGATGGGACGGCCCAAACCGGTGTTCTTCCTCGTAGTAGTACTGCTCTTCCTGTTCCCCGCCTCCGTTCACACCGTACTGGATGCTCACTGCCTTTCCAGTGGCTTTGATCTTTCCTATCAGGTATTCTTCGCCTTCCAGCGTGAATGTTTCGCTTCCGCAGTTGAACGACGGATCGTCGTAAGGCTGCGTGTTGGCGGCGACTTCAGTCTCCGCTTCGTTCAGGAAGGGAACGAAAACTCCCCATTCGCCGGTTTCGATGGTTCCCTTCTTGCCGACGCCACAGACGACTTTTTCGCTGTTGGCGCAGTCCTCCATTTTGAGTTTGAATACGATGCTGTCTTCGTAGTATTCCCCCGAGACCGCGCTCTTTCTGCACGTGATCGTCTCTGCTTTGGCACCTTCGCCCGTGATGTGAAGGGTGATGGCCTTGGCCTTCCCCTTGATTTTCGCTTCTTTCGCTTCCCCTCGTTCGTAGCTGCCGCCGGACAGCACTTCCGCGGTACACGTCTTGTTCGAGTATTTGCCACCCGCCTGCTTCACGCAGGTTGCGAATTCGGCCACCGCCGGCGAAGCCGACGCGCTCGCAACGAACACGCCCAGAACGAGCGCGGCGAGCGCGCCCATCCCCATGATCTTGATCTTGTTGCCCCTCACTCTCCATCTCCTTTTCGTGGATTACTGCGCGCGCTTCATGCGCGCTCACCTCGGCCGGCCCGCTTGCGGGCTTACCGCGTAGTGTTGGGTTTCTTGCTCAGGACTGCCGTACAAGCTCCTCTGCCCCGTCGGTTCTCGACTTCTGGACTCGCAAGCGACCATGGCGGGCTTGCCCCCAGAGCCGCTGAACGACGGTGCTTGCCGATGGCAGTAGGCGGAAGCTAGACCATCCGTTTTCGCACGTCAAGAGCTAGTTTTCGTCGGGCGAGTACTTGTGATTAAGGTACAATGTCATTTACATTATTTTTGGCCGATTGGGGCCAGCAGAATCGTATGATATTCGTGTGTAAGGATCGTTTTCCGGAGGCAAATGGCCGGAACCTGAGGGCGGGAGACTCTCGCCTGCTGCGCCACGCATAGGCTCTATGCCAAGCGCTGCAGCGCACGCGCCGCCGCGTGATCCGCCGAGCCGCGAGAGAATCCCGCAAGAGCCTGTCGGGCGCGTCTCTCATAGCCCGGCACGGGGTCGTGAAGCGCGCAGCTCAGCGCCTGCGCGAGGTCCTCGCTCGTGAGCCGCGGATCGAGCTGGCGAGCGATTGGCAGCGCCACGTACGGTCCCGGCGCCGGAGTGGTGACCAGCTGGCAGCCGTCGGCCAGCGCCTCGAGCTGCGCGATGCCGTAGTCCTCGCGGCGCGGCGCGCACACGAACACGCGCGCGCGGCGCACCAAGGCGCGATACTCATTCGAAGGTAGCGCGCCGACCACGCGCACCAAGCTGGCCTCGGTCGACACGCCCGCCCGGCGCAGCTCTCGGGAGTCTGCTCCTGCGATCACCAGCTCGCCGGGTGTGGCATCGAGGCTAGTTGCCGCTCGCACCCGCTGCCACGCGGCGAGCACGCGGTCGATCCCCTTCTTGGCCGGGTTGGCGGCGTACGCGATGGCGGCGATGTCGCGCTCGCCCGCGGGCTTCAGCGCTCCCGACGGCTCCACCGGGACCGGCAGCACCAGGCTGCGCTCGCGCAGACCCGCCGCGTCCGGCGTCTCGGCCAGCGCCCCGTCGCTCCAGGGCAGCAGCAGCGGCGCCTGCTCGAGGCGGCGGCGCTCGAGCGGGCGCTGCCACAGGCCATGTCGCCCCGGCCTGTTCGCGACGGAGAGGGCGTCGAAGCGGATCGCCCCCGGCCGCGGCCACAGAAGCGCCGCGGTCGTGCTCGAGTAGATCACAGCGGGCTCCCGGCCCCACCGTGCCCTGGCCTCGGCGAGGCCCCTGACCGCCGCCGCGCGCGCCGCGCGCGCCCACGCCAGATCGGTCAGCATCATCGTGCGCGCCGGGCGGGGCGGGTCCGCACGTGCCAGCGCTGCGTCGGCCCCGGCCCGCACCAGCGAGGCGCGCAGCTCCTCGTCGGCGCGCCTGAGGCCCTCAGTGGAGCCGAGCGAGACGATCAGGATGTGCATCTCAGCCGACGGCGCCGTCGAAGCGCTCGGGACGCGTGGCCTTGAAGCCGGGCGTGCGCACCAGCGACATCGGCCGCAGCGGCGAGGTGCGCTGCACGTAGAAGGTGGCGCCATCGCGCTCCTCGATGGCGGCCACCGCGGCGTCCTGGCGGCGCCACGCCAGCGCCCAGATCATCGCGAAGCCGGCGGCGATGCCGGGGATCTGCGGCGCCAGGAAGGCGAGCCCGCCGGACAGCAGCGTGAAGACCGCCAGCGGCCACAGGCGGTTGATCAGCACCGCCGTGGGATGGTGCTCTGGCAGGGAGGTCTGCGCCTTGGCGGAGAACAGCAGGCGCGCGATCGGCGGGCTGGCCTGCGCGCGGCGGCCGAGGCGCAGGCCGAGCGCGATTGCGACGATCCACCAGCCCACCGACACCTCCGCCACCTGCGTTTCCGAGCGCGAGCCGGCTGCGAGCACGGCGACGGCTGCGAGCGCGGTGGCGGCGCCGGCGCTGAGCAGCACGGTGGTCTTGAGGAAGTCGACGAAGCGCACAGCGCTACAGGAGCGCCTCGAGCAGCTCGCGCACGCCCGCCGGCCCGTCGACCACCAGATCGGCCTCCGCGGCCAGGCCGGGGGGCGCTTCGTCGGAGCTCACCGCCACGCACATCGCCGCGGCCAGCTCGCCGGAGTCGACCAGCGCGCGCAGGCCGCGGAAGGCGTCGAGGTCGGTGGTGTCGTCGCCCACGTACAGCGCGGCCGCCGTGTCGCGCCCGCGCAGCAGCGCGGCGATGCCGAGGCCCTTGCCGAGCGTGACCGGCGGGCGCACCTCGAGCACCTTGCGCCCCCAGTGCACCGCGAAGCCCTGCTCCTCGGCCGCGCTCGCGATCGCCTGCACCGCCTCGGCGGCGCTGGCCTCGTCGGGCGCGCCGCGCCAGTGGAAGGCCGCGATCGTGTCCTTGTCCTCGCTGCGCACGCGGATGCGTTCCTGCTGGGGCGTGTAGGCGCGCGCGGCGAACTCGCGCAGGCGCGTGCGCCACTCGGCGAGCTCGGGGTCGACCTCCGGGCGCGTAGCGCCGGGGCGCAGCAGCTCGCCGCCGTGGTTTCCCACATACGCAATCGTTCCGATCGCAACGATCTGGCGGGCGATGCTGGCGCGCCGCCCGCTCACGCAGCCCACCACCGCGTAGCGGCGCGAGATCTCGATCAGCAGGCTGCGCGTGGCCTCGGGCACGTGCGCGTCGGCGGCGTGCCTGACGATCGGCGCGAGCGTGCCGTCGATGTCGAGCAGCACGGCCGAGCGGGCGGGGTCTGAGCGGATCGGCTCGAGCGCCTCCACTAGCGTCGCGGCTGGGGACACGCCGACTAGTATGGCGCCATGGTGGCCGGCCCGCCCGCACCTGCAAGTGGCCTTTCGCACCCGCAGGCCGGCGCCGGCGCGAGCCCCAAGCGCGTGCTCGAGCTGGCCGCGATCGGCACGCTGGCGGGCGTCTTCAGCGGCCTCTTCGGCGTGGGCGGCGGCAGCGTGGTGGTGCCGCTGCTGGTGCTGTGGCTCGGCTACGGCGAGCGCGCCGCCACCGCCACCTCGCTGGCCGCGATCGTGTTCATCGCCGGCTTCGCCGCCGCCGTGCAGGGCGCCTACGGCAACGTGCGCGTGCTCGACGCGGCGCTGATCGGCGTGCCGGCCGTGGCCGGCGTGCTGGCCGGCACGTGGCTGCAGCAGCGGCTGCACTCGCGCGCGATCGCGCTGCTGTTCGCGGCGGTGCTGGTGGCGAGCGCGGTGGAGCTCGTGATCAGGTGATCGGCGCGGTCGGCATCGGGCTCGCCGGCGGCGTCGTGGCGGGCCTCTTGGGCGTGGGGGGCGGCGTGGTGTTCGTGCCCGGCCTGGTACTGATGCTCGGGCTCGGACAGCACCAGGCGGAGGCCACCTCGCTGCTCGCGATCGTGCCGGTGGCGATCGTCGGCAGCTACCGCCAGGACCGCTACGGCAACGTGCGTCGCGCCGACGCGCTGCTGGTGGGTCTCTTGTCGCTGGCCGGCGCGGCCGCCGGCGTGGTGCTCGCCAACGCCCTCTCCGGCGCGCTCCTGCGCGACGCATTCGCCGCGCTGATCGTGGTGGTCGCCGTACAACTCGCGCGGCGCGCGCTGCGGGCGACCCCAGTCGTTGCCGCAGGCGGCCACCCTCCCGCCGGGACCGGCGGCGAAAAGGCGTAGACTGACTCCGATGGGACTCGACAATCCACTGCACATAGCCTTCCTGCTGATCGTGCTGCTGCTCGTGTTCGGGGCCAGGCGGCTGCCTGAAATCGGCCGCTCGATCGGCACCGGCATGCGCGAGTTCAAGGACTCGATCAGCGGCGACTCCTCGCACGCGCACACGCTCGCGCAGAGCACGCAGCAGCCGCAGGCGGTCGCCCAGCCGGTGGCGCAGGCGCCGGCGCAGCAGCCCGCGCCCGTTGCGCCCGCGCAGCCGGCGCAGGCCCCGGCCGAGCCGACGCCGCAGGCGTAGGCGCACGTCGCCCGCTCGGGGCTGCGCCGGATCTCGCCCGCCGTTGACCCTCGCCCAGGAGACGGAGACGATTCCAGGCGTCTGCCTCCTAGTCGGTCTTGCAGCGCACTCCAGATCAATGCGCCGTCCAGCCTAGCCGTTGGGCCGTTGGCCGCCGTGCCGCCGCACGCGAGGATGTCCTCGGCTCCGCCTCGCCCTTGACATCTTTCCGAATCCTCGGATGATCGCTCTGTTCCCATCCATGTCAACGAGGGTCTCGCTAGCTATGACTACACCAAATCACGCTTGTGCCGACCGGCTTGGCCCGAGCAGGCCAGTCGCGCTCACCCTGATCGCCCTAGTAGCGCTTCTCGGCTGCACGCTGGCCGCCGCGCCGAAGGCGTCTGCCTTCGAATTATCGTCGTCTGAATGTGCGTATAGCTCGTATGTGAACGCGTGCTGGGCGGAAGCGGAAGGCGGCGCGTTATTAGTCCTGAAAGGCGAAATACCATACGAAGCGTCACTGGAAACCGGCACGAAAGCGATCCTCAAGGGCACGCTCGGCGGCGAAGAAGTCGACGTCGAATGCGCAGCCGCCTCGATCTCCCGCACAACGGGTCTGCTTTTACAGGCAAACCCCACGAGCGAAGACGACACGTGGGATGCGGTACTCACGCTCGGAGAATGCCATCTCACCGGGAAACTCGGCGAAAAATGCTCCGTCCCCACCGAACTTACCACCAACACGATCGTCGGAGAACCCTCCTTAACAGAACTCGGGCAGGTCACCTTCGCGAACACCGCGAACGCAGGCGTCATCCTGACACTCGAAATCAAACAGAAATCGAAATGCCCGGCCACCATACTCGGAGACCACAACCTGACCGGTAAACAACTCGCGACGCTCGGAACACCCAACGAAACGTTAGCGGCGCACACGCTCACCACCACCGAAAAAAGCGAACTGTTACTCGGCGAAAACGAAGCCAACCTCAAACTAGGCCTCCACATCACCATCCCCGAAGAGAACTACTGGGACTACACAAAAGGCTCGCCGTTCGAATTATCGTCGTCTGAATGTGCGTATAGCTCGTATGTGAACGCGTGCTGGGCGGAAGCGGAAGGCGGCACGTTATTAGTCCTGAAAGGCGAAATACCATACGAAGCGTCACTGGAAACCGGCACGAAAGCGATCCTCAAGGGCACGCTCGGCAGCGAAGAAGTCGACGTCGAATGCGCAGCCGCCTCGATCTCCCGCACAACGGGTCTGCTTTTACAGGCAAACCCCACGAGCGAAGACGACACGTGGGATGCGGTACTCACGCTCGGAGAATGCCAGCTCACCGGCGAACTCGGCGAAAAATGCTCCGTCCCCACCGAACTTACCACCAACACGATCGTCGGAGAACCCTCCTTAACAGAACTCGGGCAGATCACCTTCGCGAACGCAGGCGTCATCCTGACACTCGAAATCAAACAGAAATCGAAATGCCCAGCCACCGTAATCGGAAACCACAAACTGACCGGTAAACAACTCGCGACGCTCGGAACACCCAACGAAACGTTAGCGGCGCACACGCTCACCACCACCGAAAAAAGCGAACTGTTACTCGGCGAAAACGAAGCCAGCCTCAAACTAGGCCTCCACGTCACCATCCCCGAAGAGAACTACTGGGACTACGTCGGAGAATGAGAGCTCAGCCGGCCTGGTCCCCGTCCACCGCCGCCGGCCGCGCCTCCCGCAGGAGCGGCGCGCCGCAGTGCCAGCAGAAGGCGGCGCCGCGCGAGTGCACCGCCCCGCAGGCGCGGCAGTGGCCGTGGATGCCGGCCTCGGCGGTGGCGAGCAGTCGCTGCAGCTCGCCGAGCTGGGCGTCGGCGGCCTGCAGCTCGGACGCTTTGCGGGCGATGACGTCGAGGCGGTAGTGGTCGCGGATCGCCATCTCGTAGGCGAGCCCGCCGAGGTCCCAGGTGAGCGCAGCGACGCGCTGGGCGAGCTCGAGCCGGTGCTCGCGCAGGTCGGAGGTGGAGGGGGGTTCGCTCCCGGTCATGCTCGCGCTCATTTGACTTCGATCGGGGCGGTGCTGATCTTGTTGAGTTCTTCCTCGTGCTTCTTGCCGGTGGTCTTTTCGAGCTTGCCGACGGCGGCGTCGCCGTTCTTCACCGGCGGGGCTTTCGCCGGCGCTTTCTCTTCGGCCTTTTCTTCGGCTCTGGCTTCGGCCTCTTCCTTCGCTTCTTCGCTCTTGCTCGAGCTCGGCGCGCCGGCGGCGGCGCTCGAGCTGGGCGTGGTGGAGCTGCCGGTGGCGGTGGTGGAGCCGCTGGCGGTGGTGGCGCCGGCGCCACCCCCTGCCGTCGCGGCCAGCCCACCGAGGCCTTCGATTTTCACGACCTGGGGGGCGTTCGAGGCGGCCCTGCCCTGGCTCACCCAGTGCCCCAGCAGCAGCCCCACCACGAGCGCGAGCAGCAGCACGGAGGCGAGGGCGAACAGGGGCGCGTAGCGGCGCGCCCAGGCGGGCCCGCCGGCGGCCTCCGCGTAGGGCGCGTGGGCGAGCGGAGCGACGCTGGCCTGCGCGGGCGCGAGCTGCGGCGCTCGCTCTGACTCGAGCACGTCGAGGAACGCGAGCCGCACCGGCGAGACGGGCTGCCCGCAGGACAGGCAGTAGCGCTGGTCGGCGAGGAGCGGCGCCGAGCAGTTGGGGCAGGTGGGCTCCTCGGAGGGCACTGGGGCGAGTGCGGCCATCTCGTGCTCCGCTCGGGCGGCTACCCGAAGGCCCCTCGCACGTATTCGCGCGTGCGCTGCGCGCGCGGGTCCTCGAACACGTCGCGCACGCCGCCGTACTCGACGAGGTCGCCGAGGTACATGAAGGCGACCTTGTCGGCGACGCGGTGCGCCTGGGCGAGGTTGTGGGTGACGATCACGACGGCGAGGTCGCGGCGCAGTTCGCCGATCAGCTCCTCGATGACGCCGGTGGAGATCGGGTCCAGCGCGCTGCAGGGCTCGTCCATCAGCAGCACCTCCGGGCGCGGCGCGATCGCGCGGGCGATGCACAGGCGCTGCTGCTGGCCGCCGGAGAGGCGCAGCGCGGGCCGGTCGAGGTCGTCGCGCACCTCGTCGTAGAGCCCGGCGCGGCGCAGGGCGTCGACGACGAGCGGTTCGAGCTGCCTGCGGGCGGGGCGCTTGCGGCCCTGCTCGCGCAGCGCGAAGGCGACGTTGTCGAAGATCGACATGGGGAAGGGGTTGGGCTGCTGGAAGACCATCGCGACGCGCGCGCGCAGCGTGGTGTCGACGAGGTCGTGGATGTCCTCGCCGTCGAGCAGGATCTCGCCCGTGCGCGAGGCGCCGGCGGTGAGCTCGGTGAGGCGGTTGAGCGTGCGCAGCAGCGTGGTCTTGCCGCAGCCGGAGGGGCCGATCAGGGCCAGCACCTCCCCCTGGTGGATCGACAGCGAGACCGAGCGCACGGCGTCCTTGCCGGCGTAGGAGACGCCCACGTGGCGCAGGCTCAGCCGCTCGGGGCCGGCGAAGGCGGAGAGCGGGCGCACCGCCTCGCGCTCGGGCACCGGGCGAACCAGCGTGGGCGCGCGGTCGAGCACGATCGTGCGCACGGGCGGCACCGGCAGCTCGGGGGGCGCCATGGCGGGCGCCGCAGGCATCGCGGGTGTCACAGCCGTCGCGGGCGCCGCGGGCGTCTTGGCGCTGCTGGCGTTGGATCGGTCGAGAACCATCTCATCGGCATACATCGGCAACTGGTCCAATCGATATGACTTTGTTAATCAGATTACTGAGCTTATCACGTCTCTGCGCCCCCTGCCGAGGCGCTCGATGACGACGTTGAGCGCGAGCACCAGCACCAGCAGCACGAAGGCGGCGGCGTAGGCCTTTTCGGGCGCGGCGCCTTCGCCGGCGGGCGAGTTTTCATAGACGTAAGTGGTGAGCGAGGAGCCGGTGCCGCGCAGCAGGTTGACGACGGGGACGGCGCCCTGGGTTTCGATGCGCAGCGTGCTGCCGAGCAGGATCAGCACGATGGCGGTGGAGCCGACGATGCGGCTGATGCCGAGCGTGGTGCCGGTGGCGATGTTGGAGCGCACGCTCGGCATCAGCACGCGGCGGACGGTGGTGATGCGGGTCTTGCCGAGCGCGAAGGCGGCCTCGCGCATGTGCGCGGGCACGGCCTGCAGCCCGTCCCTGGTGGCGGCGTACAGCGGCGGCAGCGCGAGCAGCGACATCATGGCGCCGGCGGCGATGAAGGAGCGCCCGAACACGCCGCCGCCTTCGGCCTGGAAGGACAGCGGCGCGAGCAGCGGCAGCTGGAAGACGGCGAGGCCGAAGATGGCGATGACGATGTCGGGGGTGCCGGCGACGATCTCGATGCTCGACTCGACGACGCGCGCGAGCGCTCGGCTGAGACGCCCGCCGTGGCCGTACTCGGTGATCCACACGGCGCTGGCGACGGCCAGCGGCAGCGCGATGGCAATGCCGACCGCGCTCACCACGATCGTGCCGAGCAGCGGGTCGAGGAAGCCGCCGGAGCCGGCCTGGTCGGCGCTGGCCTGCGGGCGCTCGAAGATCATGCCGGGACGCAGGTACTGGATGCCGCGGTAGCCCATGTAGAGGACGATGGCGGCGGCGATGAGGCACAGCGACAGGCCCGCGAGCCAGGCGGCGGCGAGCGCGAGGCGGTCGCTCCAGCGCCAGCTCATGGGCGAGGAGCGCCGGCCGCCGGTGCGGCCGCTGCGGACGGCGACGGCGCTCATCGGCGGGCCTCGCTCACGCGCGCGCCTGGTGGCGGCGCAGCGGCAGCTTGACGAGGTAGCCGCCGACGGACAGCACGAAGGCGGACAGCAGCAGCAGCAGCGAGAAGGAGTAGACGGCGGCCTTCAGCGAGGGCGAGCCGATGCCTTCGCGGAAGTCGAGGATGGCGGAGGCGAGCGTGCGCAGCGGCTCGAACAGGAACACGGGCACGCCGTGGTCGAGGTTGGGCGCGAAGGTCTTGCCGCCGGAGACCATCTGGATCATGACGGCCTCGCCGAGCGCGCGCGCGGTGGCGAGCACGGCGGCGGCGACGATGGCGGGGCGGATCGCCTTCAGCGTGACGGCGCGGACGGCGCGCAGCGGGTTCAGCCCGAGCGCGACGGCGCCCTCCTTCCAGGACGGCGGCACCGCCTCCAGCGCCTCGCACACGAGCGCGATCATGATCGGCGTGATCATGACGGTGAGGATCGCGACGGTGGGCGCGAGGCCGGCGCCGGTGAGCTGCACGACGCCGAGCACCGAGCGGCGGTCGCCTTCGCTTACGAGGTGGTTGCCGACGAACGGCACCAGCACGAGGATGCCGATGAGGCCGTAGATGACGGACGGCACCGACGCGAGCAGCCGCACGACGGGGATGACGACGCGGCTGAGGCGCCTGGGCGCGAGCTCGACGATGAAGACCGAGGCGAGCACGGCGATGGCGATGCCGAGCGCGACGGCGATGGCGGTGCTGAGCAGCGTGCCGTAGAGGAGCGGCCAGGCGCGCAGCTGGTAGTCGGCGGCGGTGGGGTGCGCGGTGGCGGCGTTCATGCGCGCGATCTCCGCTTCGAAGTCGCCGCCGCCGCCGAGCCAGCGCAGGCCGTTGTGCTGGAAGATCGGCCACGAGCGCACGGCGACGAAGGCGATCATCGCGACGATGACGACGCCGAGGAGCAACGACACCGCGCCGAGCGCACGCTCGGCGCGGTGGTCGGGCCAGGGCCTTTTCAGCCTCTCCAGCACTCGGGCCTCTCGCGGTCGGCCTCGGTCGGCCGCTCAGCCGATCGGCACCCACTGGCTGGCGATGATCTTCCTGGCGGCGCCGGAGGAGTCGATCCAGTGGATGAAGGCCGCGGCGCCGCCGCTGGCGGGCCCTTTGGTGACCTCGAAGAACACCGACACGCCGGCGTACTGGCCGGAGGCGGCGGTGGTCTTGTTGCAGGCGACGCCGTTGTAGGAGACGGAGTTGAGCCCGCCTTTGTCGGCCTGGTAGTTGGACAGGAAGCCGATGCCGCCGGGGGCGCTTTCGAGCGCCTGTCGCATGAGGCCCTCGGTGGCCTCTTCGGTGGCGCTTTTGACGACGCTCTTGCCTTCGAGCAGCAGCGACTTGAAGCTGGTGAGCACGCCGGCGACGGACGTGCGCGTGAACACTTCGATCGGGCCGCTGGCGCTGGCGCCGGGGATCTGGCTCCAGCTGCTGTCCTTGCCGGTGAAGATCGCGCTGACCTGCGCGGAGGTGAGGTTGGCGAGCGCGTTGGCCTTGTTGGTGACGACGCAGATGGCGTACTTGGCGATCGGGTAGAAGTCGAGGCCGGCGTCGGCGCTGGTGGGTTCCTGGGCGACGTCGGCGATGGTGACGCTGCCTGCTTTGACGTCGTTGATGCCGACGGTGGTGCCGCCCTGCGCGATCTTGAAGCGGATCTTGTGCGGGTGCAGCTTGACGTACTTGGCCGCGAGCAGCGAGACCAGCGGGTAGGAGGAGGTGGCGCCGCTGATGGTGACGAGCGAGGTGGCGCCGGCGGCCGCGGGAGCGGCGACGGCGACCACGCCGGCGACCGTTAGGGCTGCGGAGAGACGGCGGATTCGATGCATTGCAGGAGGACTCCGTTCGGGTTGGTTTGACACGCGGGCGGCCGACCATAGCAGAATCTCGATGAATCTGATCGAGATTAGTTATTTAGTCGATCAAGTTGTTATAGTCTGCAAAGCCCGCGTCCCGTCGGCGGGCGAGCAAGCGCCCGATTCCGATCGACACCATGCCCAGCCACCGAAAGTCGCCCCCGCGCACGCCCTCGCCGCCTCCGCGCGCGCCCTCGGCACGGATCACGGCGGCGCTGGCGGCGGCGATGCTGGCGGCGGGCATCGTGGTGGGCGCGGCGATCGGGCCGGCCCCCAGCCCCTCCTTCGCGCTCGGCAGGCTGCTGCCGCTGCTGCCGGCGCTGGTGGGAGACGCGGCCCGCGCGCACCAGAGCGCGGCGAAGGCGACCGCCGGCCCCGAAGGCACGCCGGCGCCCGCGCCGCCGAGCCCGAGCGCCGCCGCCGGCACCGGCGGGCAGAGCTCGGCCGGCGAAGCTGGCGCCGCAACGGAAGCGCAGCCGGCGAGCACGGCCCCGGCGACGAGCGCGCCCAAGCGCACCGGCGCCCCGACGGGCGCCAGCGGCGTGGAAAAGGCGTCGAAGCTGCAGCCGGTGACGAAGGTGTGGCTGATCGAGCTCGCCAACTCGAGCTTCGCGGAAGCGGCGGCACAGCCCTCGGCGGCCTCCTACATCGACACGCAGGCGCTGCCGGCGGGCACGCTGCTGGGCCGGTGGTCGGCGATCGACGCGAGCGCGTTGGCGAGCGACGCGGCATCGATCGCCTCGACGCCGCCCCAGCTGCTGGACACGATCGTGCAGCCGCCCTGCCCCGAATCCGCATCCCTGTCCGAATCCGCATCCCCCTCCGCATCCTCATCCCCCTCCGCATCCTCATCCCCCTCCGCCGGCGATGCGACGGCGCCGGCAGAAGCGGCGACGAGCGCGAGCTGCGCGCCCGACACGCCGGGGGCGCTGACGGCGGCCAGCGAGTTCCTGGCGGCGGCGCTGCCGACGATCACCTCGACGGCGGCCTACAGGGAAAACGGCCTGATCGTGGTGACGTTCGCGTCGACGGCGCCGGCGAGCGAGGCGGGCCTGCCGGACGGCGCGAGCACGGCGACGCTGACCTCGCAGCCGCCGGCGGGCGCGCTGCTGATCTCACCCTTCGTGGCGGCCGGCGCCAGTTCCTCGGCGGCGTTCGACACGACCGCGCCGAAACGGGAGCTCGAAAGGCTCCTGCGGCGATGACAGACCCATCGACCAACGAAACGGAGAACCAGTTGCACGCATTCCAACCAGCCCACCGCAAAGCGACATGGTGGCTCGCCGCGATCGTGGGCTTCCTCGCCCTGCTGCTGGCGACCCCCGCGATCGGCCACGCCGAAGAAAGCAACCCCAACAACTACAACTGCCTCGGGGCTCTCGCGGCCGGCGAACCGGAAGAAGGCAGCGAAGAACAGCAGGTGAAGTACCACTTCTACTGCGACGGGCCGATCACCGGCTACCAGCTGCAGGCGCAGGTGCCGCTGACGGGCATCGCGGGCCAGCCGGCGCTGACCGCGAACGCCACCGGCAAGGGCCTGAGCGACACGTTCTCCTGCCAGGGCGAAGTTCCGGGCTACGCGCTCAACTGCGTGGGCCTCGCCAAGGAAGGCTACGAGACGATCGCCGGCCAGTTCGCGATCGGCACGAAGCTGTGCAGGGAGCCGCGCGTGGACCCGCTGCTGACGGTGACCTACGCGTACCTGGAAAAGGGCGCGGTGACGCAGGCGATCGCGGGTCCCTTCGACCTCGGCCGCCCGGCGGGCTGCCCGAAGGACGCGCAGTCGGGCTATGACCGCCTGAACCCCAAACCCGAGGCGGCGCGCAAGAAGAAGCCGAGCAAGAAGAAGCACAAGCAGGCCTCGAGCAAGGCCAAGGCTCCGAGCGCCGAGAGGTAGCCCGGGCGCCGGCGACGGGCGGGGCGCGCGGGCTGCGACGCGCCCCGCCGAAGCGGCGGCGCGCCTACAGCAGGCTCGAGGTCATGCGCTCGATCTCGGCGATCGAGGTGGAGCCGTCGCGCACGCGCCCCAGCCCGTCCTCGCGCAGGCGGCGCATGCCTTCCTGCTGGGCGACGGCGACCATGTCGTCGACGGAGGCGCGCTCGAGGATCATCGCGCGGATGCGCTCGGAGACGGTCATGACCTCGTACAGCGCGAGCCGCCCGCGGTAGCCGGAGCCGCTGCAGCGCGAGCAGCCGACGGGCTCGTACACGGTGGCGCCGGCGAGGTCGTGCTCGGCCAGCACGTGCTCGGAGAGCTGCTGGCGGCGCTTGCAGTGCGGGCAGAGCATGCGCACGAGGCGCTGGGCGACGATGCAGTCGACCGCGGAGGAGACGAGGAAGGGCTCGATGCCCATGTCGATCAGCCGCCCGAGCGCGCTGGGGGCGTCGCGCGTGTGCAGCGTGGAGAGCACGAGGTGGCCGGTCATGGCGGCCTCCACCGCGATGTGGGCGGTCTCGCGGTCGCGTATCTCTCCCACCATGATCACGTCGGGATCGGCGCGCAGCATCGAGCGCAGGCCCACGTCGAAGGTGACGCCTGCCTTGGGCGCGATCTGCATCTGCTTGACGCCTGGGATCTGCTGCTCGACCGGGTCCTCGATCGTGAGGATCGAGCGTTCGCCGTCGTTGAGCGTGTGCAGCGCGGCGTACAGGGTGGTGGACTTGCCCGAGCCGGTGGGGCCGGTGACGAGCACAGCGCCGTTGGGGCGGTGGATCGCGCGCGAGAAGCGCTCGCGATCCTTGCCCTCCATGCCGAGCGAGGCGAGCGCGTCCTGGGGGTCGACGAGCATGCCGGCGCCTTTGTCGAGGATGCGCATGACCACGCCCTCGCCCTTGACCAGCGGCAGCGTGACCACGCGGATGTCCACGCGCCGTCCCTCGAGGTTGAGCGCGAAGCGCCCGTCCTGGGGCACGCGCCGCTCGGAGATGTCGAGGTCGGCCATGATCTTGATGCGCGAGACGACGCCCATCGCCATGCGCCGCTTGACGGTGGCGGCAGGCACGAGCACGCCGTCGACGCGGTAGAGCACGCGCGTGTCGCCCTCTTCGGGGTTGACGTGGATGTCGGAGGCGCCCTGCTGGACGGCCTGGGCGACGAGCGAGTGCACGAGCTTGATCACCGGCGCGTCTTCGTCGGCGTCGTCGAGCGAGACGTCGCGCTCGCCCTGCTCCTCGGGCTCCTCGTCGACGAGGTCCTCGATCGACTCGTCCATGCGGGCAAGCCGCGTGAGCAGCAGGTTGAGGTCCTCCACGGAGGCCGCCGCGGGCCTGATGCGCCGGCCGGTCATCATGCCGACGTCGTCGATCGTGAGCACATTGGTGGGGTTGGCCATCGCGAGCAGCAGCGCGCCGTCCTCGGTGAAGCCCACCGGCACCGCCTGGTAGCGCTTGGCGGCCTGGAAGCCGATCAGGTTGACGGCGCCCATGTCGAGGTCGAACACCGACAGGTCGACGAAGTCCAGTCCGAAGCGCTCGGCCACCACGCGCGCGAGCTGGTCGTGGCGGAGGATGCCGCGCTCCACCAGCACCACGCCGGTGGGGCGCCCCTGCGCGCGCGCGGCGGTGACGGCCTCCTCGACGGTTTCGGCGTCGGCGAGCCCGAGGTCGACGACGACCTCGCCGATCATGCGCTGCGAGCGCCCGGGGTGCCGCGGCGGGTAGAGGCCCTTCTGCTCCGCCCCGACCGGCTTGCGCGGGCCGTTCTCGCGACGCTCGCCGCCCTTCTCGGGTGGGCCCTCGGAGGGCTCCTCGGCAGCGGGCGACGCCTGCGAGGTGCTCACCGCGGGCGCGGGCGCAGGCGCTGGGGCCTCGGGCGCAGGCGCTGGGGCCTCGTTCGCAGGCGCCGTGGCCTCGGGCGCAGGCGCCGGCGGGGGCTGCTCGCCGGCGAGCGTGGGCGGGGTGGGCGAGCGCGGGACGGGCGGGCGCTCTGCGGGCGCCTCCGCGGGCGTGGCAACGGTTGGCGTGGCGATATCGCCCATCACTAGTTCTCTATCGGCAAGGCCGCGGAGGCGCTTAACCGTGCTCGAGCGCGCCCTTGACCTGGGCGTCGAGCGCGTTGAGGCGGTGCAGCGCGAGCGCCTCGGCCGATTCGAAGCGCTGTCCGGTGGCGGGCTCGGGGCCGTGGTGGAGCACCACGCAGTGCTCGAGCGCGAGCCGGCGCTCGCCGGCCAACGTGGCGGGGGCGTGCTCGGCGAGCACGCGCAGCCCCAGCTGCACGTGCCCCAGCAGGCGGCCCTCGCGGCTGCGCCGGATCTCGGCGCCGTAGTCGAACTCGCGCGTCTTGCCGAGGTCGTGCACGATCGCGGCGCAGGTCAGCAGGTCGCGGTCCAGGCGGGGGTGCAGCGTGCACAGCTCGAGCGCCATCGTGGCGACGGCGACGGTGTGCTCGAGCAGGCCGCCGAGATAGGCGTGGTGGCTCTGCTGCATGCGCCCCGCGGCTGCGCGCCCGGCGGATGCGGCGCCGGCTGGCAGCGGCAGCGAGCAGGGCGCGCGGCGGATCTCGGTGCGCAGCCCGCGGTCGCCGAGCAGCGCCTCGAGCAGCGCCTGCAGGGGCGGGTCGTAGACCTCGCGCGCGAGATGCTCGAGGAAGCCTTCGAGCTCGTCGCGGTCGCGGTAGGCGGTCGGCAGGAAACGCTCGGGCTCTCCCCCGGCCGCGTCCCCGCCGGCGCGCGCGATCGTGCTGAGCTCTATCTGCAACTCGTCGCGGAAGCGCTCGACGCGCCCGCGCACGCGCACGATCTCGCCGCGCTCGAAGCGGCCGGCCAGCAGGTCGGCCTCGCGGAAGGCGCGCGCGCGGATCGTGCCGGTGGCGTCGCGCAGCTCCACGTTCAGGTAGGGGGAGCCCGTGCGCGAGACCTGCCGCTCCTTGCCGGTGCAGGCGAAGACCGCGTCGAGCCGATCGCCCGCCCGCAGCCCGGCGATCGTCTGCGTGGACGTGCGCTCCGGATCGTCCCCCGCGGAGGCGGATACGGCTGGCAGGCTCGTGCCGGCGCTCATCGGCTCATGATGTACGGTGGTTCGGATGCAGCCCTTCATATGGGACCGCCGTCCGGACGGCCTCAGAGCCCCGGCGATGGTGTGCGCCTTCAAGGGCTGGAACGACGCCGGCGACGCCGCCTCGAGCGCCGTCGCCTTCCTCTCCGCCGCGCTCGGCGCGCAGCGCTTCGCGCGCATCGACTCCGAGGAGTTCTACGACTTCCAGGCCAACCGCCCCTGCATCCGCTTCGACCGCGACGAACGCCGCGAGATCACCTGGCCGACGGTGGAGGTGTTCGAGGCGAGCGCGCCCCGCGCCCCGCGCGACCTGGTGCTGGTGCTCGGCACCGAGCCGTCGATGCGCTGGCGCACGTTCAGCACGCACCTGGTCGACATGGCCGAGGCGCTGGGCGTGCAGGCGGTGGTCACGCTCGGCGCGCTGCTGGGGGACGTGCCGCACACGCGGCCCGTGCCGATGAGCGGGCACGCATCCGACGCCACGCTGCTCGAGCGTCTCGGCCTGCAGCCCTCGAGCTACGAGGGGCCCACCGGAATCGTGGGCGTGCTGCACACCGCCTGCGCGCAGGCGGGGCTGCCCTCGGCGAGCCTGTGGGCGGCGGTGCCGCACTACGTGGCGGCCGCGTCCAACCCGAAGGCCGCGCTCGCGCTGCTGCGCCGCGTGGAAGTGCTGGTGGGCGTCTCCGTCGACGCCTCCAAGCTCGAGAGCTCTGCCGCCGACTACGAACGCCAGGTCGGCCTCGCCGTGCGCAGCGACCCCGACATCCAGGCGTTCGTGGAGCGCCTCGAGCAGGCCGCCGACAGCGAGGAGGAGTCCTCGCCCACGGAGGTGCCCTCCGGAGATATCATCGCCAGCGAATTCCAGCGGTTCCTGCGACAGCGCGGGCGCGACGGTCGATGAACAGCCACTTAGCCAAAGCCGGACTCGGCAGCGGGTGCGTGAGATGGGCGGCTCTGACCGTCCTGCTCGCGCTCAGCTCCGCGGCGGGCGCATCGGCATCGCCGCACCCCGAGGAATGCCGCGGCGGCGCCTTCACCAACATCTGCGCCACCGAAGGGACCAGCTCGACGCTCGTTCCGCTCAGCGGCGAAGGGAAGGTCGAAATGCATGGCTCCGGGGCGGAGCTGCGCGCGGCCCACACGCCGGTCGGCGAAATCGCGATCGTGTGCCACGAAGACGAAGTCAACCCCCTCGGCGGCGTGATCTTACAGCCGAGTCCTTCGACGGCAGACGGCACCATGCTCAACACGATCTACCTCGAGCGCTGCGCGCTCGGCGGCGCGCTCGGCGAGAGGTGTCAGATGCCGACGGGCTTAGACACCGACGCGCTGGCCGGGACCTGGCGCTTAGACGCCAGCGGGAGCATCATGTACCGGCCGGTGGTGGGCGAACTCACCTACTTCTTCAAGCTCGAAATCAGGAACATGCCGGGTGAGCGCTGCCCGGCGCCGGTGATCGGCGTTCGCTACGTCGACGGCGAGCAGCCGTTCCTGCTCGAGAATGCGCAGCAGCCGCTGCAGGCGCACGTGCTGAGGACCGTGCCCGCGCACAAACTGCGCGTGTTCGAAAGCCCCGCGAGCTTCTCCACGGCGCTCAGCTTCCGCATACCAGGCAAGAGCCTCTGGGCCCTGTCGCGAGAAGCTTGAGCGCGCTCAGCCCTCCGCCACCGGGCACACGATCCGGTAGTCGCACATCGCGCACACCGCCGCCGAGGGGGTCGGCTCGAAGGCCTGCGCCATGATCCCCTCGCCCACCTCCAGCACCGCCCGCTCCACCGCCTCGAGGTCGCGCTCGGCGCCCGCCACCTGCACCTTGAGGTCGTCCAGGACGTAGTAGTAGGCCTGCTGCGAGCACTCCAGTCCCCAGTCCTCGCGCGCCGCCAGCGCGTACAGCGACAGCTGCACGTCGCGATCGAGCTGCTCGGCCGTCTTCGGGCGCGAAGTCTTGTAGTCGATCAGCTCGTAGCGCGCGCCGGCGCCGGCGCGGATGGAAGGGGGGCCGGCGCCGCAAGCGACCCCTTCCAGGCGGTCCACCCGGTCCACGCGCCCGCGCACGTGGTGCGGGCCGAGGCGGAAGTCGAACTGGCGCTCGAACCACACCGGGCGCGCGCGCTGCTCCCCCAGGCGCGCGTGGTAGCGCGTAAGCGCCGCGCGCGCCTTCTCCAGCAGCCCCGCCTCGGCTGGCGCCTGCTCTGCGCGGCCTCCCCCCATTGGGAGGCCGCTGCGCCGCCAGCACGCGTCCAGCAGCGACAGCATCTGCGCCAGCGTCTGCAGGCGCTCGCGGTGGTAGCGCTCCAGCACCTGGTGCACCACGATGCCGAAGCGCTGGCTCAGCGTCTGCTCCAGCGGGATGCGCAGCACGCGCGCGTACTTGTAGCGCAGCGGGCAGCTGCGGTAGGTGTGCACGTCCGAGGCCGACAGCGCCAGGCCGTTGCCGCGGCGCGGCAGGAACGGCACCAGCGAGCGCTGCGCGCGGGAGGCCGTCGCGCTCGGCGATCCGCCGTCGCCGTGGCCGCCCAAGGAGATCGCCTCCTCCTCATAGACGTCCCGCGCACCCAGCGAGCGGTCGAGCGTGGAGGTCTCGAGGATCTCGCGCTGCAGCGGCGTCGCCGCCGCCGCCAGCCTCGCGTCGAGGTCCGCCAGCGCCTCCTCGAGGCTCTGGCCCGGCGGGCGCTGCAGGAGCGCCGAGACCTTCAAGAGCTCCAGGTAGCGCACCACGCCGTGCGCCACGTCCAGGTCAGTGTCCAGGCGCAGCTCGCCCAGGCGCGAGCCGATGCGCGCCACGCTGTCCAGCACCTGCTCGCGCAGCGACGCCAGCGCCGCCTGCAGCGGCTCCTCCGGCGGGGGCCGCTCGGTGGGATCGGCCTGCTCGGAGGGGCCGGCCGCCTCCGCCGGTGTCACCGTCGCGAGGTGGCGCGCCAGCGCGCGCGCATCCGCCGCCGGGTTCGCGCGCGCGAACTCGTCGGCCAGCGCCTGCAGGCGGGTCAGGCCACTGCGGCCTGCGCTCGCGCCCTCCCCCGCCAGCAGCGAGCGCCCGCCGGCGCCCACGCGCTCGATCAGGCTCGCCAGGAACTCGTCCGGGGCCAGCGCGTCGAGCTCCGCCGCCGCCGCCGCGTGCAGCGCCACGAAGCGCCGGATGCGCTCGCGCGCCTCCAGCGGCACCTGCGGCGACTCTGTCGCCGCAGCCAGCCCCGCCACCAGGCTCTGCCTGCCCGCGGCGCCCAACGCGCTCCGCCGGCGCGCCACCTGCAGCACGCGCGCGATCTCCGTCTGGCGCAGCTCCACCGGCGGGCGCGCCAGCGCGCGCACCACCGCCACCGCGTCCTGCGGGTCCGCCAGCAGGCGCATCCACGCCAGTACGTCGCGCACCTCCGCGCGCTTCAGGAACGCGCCCGCGGGCACCGCGCTCTGCCCCGGCTCGGGAGCCGGGCGCTCGCGCGCCCGCGGCGCCGGCGCCCGCGCGGTGTCTTGAGCTGTCACGGTCCCAGGATACGCGCGCCGCGGCGGCGCGCGCGAGCGCCGCGGCTACGCTGGACCGAGATGGACATCGTCGACTGGCGCACCGCACAACGCATCGGCGAGCTCGTCGCCGGCTCGCCGCCGTTCGGCGGCGTGCGCGCCGCCGCCGTCGAGCCGCTCGTACGCCAGTTCGCCGGCCGCGTCGGCGACTACAGCGGGCTCACCGTGCAGGGCGAGCTGCCCCACCTCGAGCTCGTCGACCGCCCCGGCTGGATCGCCGCCAACCTGCACTCGATGCGCCCCATGCTCGCGCCGCTCACCGACGGCCTGAAGCAGGGAGGCGGTCCGTTCGCCGGCCCGCTGCGCTCCGCCTCCGGGCTGCTGCTCGGCGCCCAGGTCGGCGCGCTCGCCGGCGTGCTCTCCCAGCGCGTGCTCGGCCAGTACGACCTGGCGCTGCTCGACGCCACCACCCCCCCGCGCCTGCTGCTGCTCGCGCCCAACCTCGCGCAGGCCGCGCGCACGCTCGGCGTCGACCGCGACGAGCTGGTGCTGTGGGTCAGCATCCACGAGATCACGCACGCGGTGCAGTTCTCGGGGGCGCCGTGGCTGCGCGAGCACCTGGGCGGGTTGCTGCGGGAGCTGATCGAGGGACTGCAGGTCACGCTCATGGGGCGCGGCGACAGCGCGGCCGACGAGGAGGACGGCGCCGGCGGGCGCTCGGGTCACGGGCGCTGGGTGCCGGACCTCTCGAGCCTGAGCGACCGGCTGCCGGACATGCCCGACACCACGGAGCTGCGCGTGATGCTCGAGCGCGCGCGACGCGGCGAGCTGCTGCGGCTCACGCTAGGCGAGGACCGCTGGGCGCTCGTCGAGCGCATGCAGGCCGCCATGTCGCTGATCGAGGGGCACGCCGAGCACACCATGGACGCCGTCGGCGCCGAGGTGCTGCCCAGCCTGCCGCGGCTGCGCGCGGCCATGACGCGCAGGCGCGAGCACCGCGGCCTTCCCTGGCGCGTGCTCGAGCGGCTGCTCGGGCTCGAGCTGAAGCTGCGCCAGTACGAGCAGGGCCGGCGCTTCTGCGACGCCGTCGTGCAGGCGCGCGGGCGCGAGGGCCTCGCGCTCGCCTGGCGCGGCCCGGAGACGCTGCCGAGCGCCGCCGAGCTCGAGCGCCCGGCGCTGTGGGTCGAGCGCGTCGCCGGCGAGAACGGCGGCCAGGCGGCGCCTCCCCCAGGACGAACGCACGTTCCTCCTGTTACAAGCTAACCGACTCTCCCGTCCCGTGGTTACGGGGATTTCATGAGCTGCTACGATCTTCGTGTAACGATCTCGTCGATCGGGGGTACAAACAAGTGTTCGGCCGCTGAGAGCAGCGGCAACACCGTCTTGAACAGCCCCGCCTCGCGACCCGTGAGGGCGAGAAGGAGATCCACACATGCCAACGGCAACAACCGCATCCCCCAAAGCCTCCAGGCCGCGCGCCAAAGCGACCGCCAAACGCAGCGGCGCCGCCAAAGCCACGAAAGCGAGCAAAGCCGGCACCACCCAGGCCAAGGCAGCGCACGCCAAGGGAGCCCGCACCCGCGCCGCCCATCAGGCCGAGTCCACCGTCAGGCAGGCGCAGACCGCCACGCGCGAGACCGCCGAGGTGCTCGGCGACTACGCCGAGCGCGCCGTGCTGATCCCCGTCGGCGCCGCGCTGCTGGCCCGCGACCGCGTGGTCGAGAGCGTCACCGACACGCTCTCGACGTACTCCTCCCCGTCCAAGACGCAGGCGCAGCTGCGCCGCTTCGAACGGCGTGCCAACACCGCGCGCAGCCGCTTCGAGCGCGAGGTGCGCAAAGCGCGCGTGCGCGTCGAGCGCGAACTGCGCCAGCGCCGCCGCAAGCTCGAGAGCACCGTCAACGGCACCGTCAGCGACCTCGAAGAGCGCCGCGACGCGATCGCCAAGGGCGGCAGCGACCTCGCCAAGGAAGTGCAGGAGCGCATCCTCAGCCTGGTCTGAGACAAGAGCTTCCCCCGCCCGGCCTGGAGAGGGCCGCCGCGGGACAGTCTGCCGGCCTCATATCCCGCCGGCAGTAGTAGCACCCTCTCCTCCCTCGACCCGCGGGCGGCCCCCACCGCCCGCGGGTCATTTTCATGCTTGTGCGAGCTAGGGTGAGCGCACCCCGCGCCGACGCGGACATGCTTGTCAGCATTCGAACATTCCTAGGGGATGGGAGACAATTCCGCGAACGAAGCGCTGCCGCTCTAGTAAATCCCAATAAGCTGAACTAATCTGACTGCATGCTGCAGACGGGGGTTGGGCAGCAGGGCCAGAAACCACGCGTGCACAGAGCCTGGACGCCGCTCGCGCGGGCGCTCGCGGCGACCGGCGACCGCTGGACGCTGCTGATCGTGCTGGCGCTCGCGCCCGCGCGGATGCGCCTGACGCAGTTGCAACGACGACTCCCGGGCGTCAGCACGGGGGTGCTCGAGCGCCACCTGCAGCAGATGGTCGAGCTGGAGCTGGTGACGCGCACGCGCTATCGCGAGATGCCGCCCCGGGTGGAGCTCGAGCTCACCGACGCCGGTCGCGAGCTGCTCGCAATCGCGGGCATGCTCGCGCGCTGGGGCATGCGCAACCGCTGGTCCGAGCCGGGCGAGTGGGAGCAGATCGACGTGGCCGCGCTGCTGCGGATGCTTCCCGAGCTGCTCGAGGAGCATGCCGGCCTGCCCGAGCACGCGACACTCGAGGCGCTGGTCGATGGCGACGCCGGCCGGGAGCGCGTCCGCTACCGCGTGTGTCACGGCCGCCTCGTCACCATCCCGGTCGAGCACGCCGAGCAGAACGGCTTCGACGCGAGCACGCCGCCGGCCGGCGGGGCATGCGAGCCCCCGCCGGCCGCGAGCGCCACCGTCGCCGGCGACATGCCGTCGTGGATCGCCGCGCTCGGCCCCGCGGCCGACTTCGGCCGCCTGCGCTTCTCGGGCGATGAGAGCCTCGCGCGCGGGCTGCTGAGCGCGCTGCCCCGGCTCGAGTCGGAGGCCCCTTGACCCCGCCGTCGCGCACGGGGCCGGGGCGCGGCGGCGGGTTTGCCAGAATGAGGGCGTGACCGACCGATCGCAGATCCGTGCGGCGCTCGAGGCCGTGATCGACCCCGAGCTGCGCCGCTCGATCGTGGAGCTCGACATGGTGCGCTCGATCGACATCGGCGCCAACGGCGTGGTCGACGTGACCGTCTCCCTCACCACCCCAGGCTGCCCGATCCGCGGCCACTTCCAGACGTCGGTGACCTCGGCGGTGGCAGCGCTGGACGGCGTCACGCACGTGAACGTGTACTTCGACGTGCTCGACGACGCGCAGAAGGCGGCGCTGCAGCAGAAGCTCGGCCGCGGCAGCCTGCCCGAGGGGGCGCTGGCGCAGGTGGCCAACGTGCTGTGCATCGGCTCCGGCAAGGGCGGCGTGGGCAAGTCCACGCTCACCGCCAACCTGGCCGCCGCGCTGACCGCCGAAGGCAGGCGCGTGGGCGTGCTCGACGCCGACGTGTGGGGCTACTCGATCCCGCGCATGTACGGCCTCGGCGCCACCCGCCCCGACGTCTCCGCGCAGCGCAAGATCATCCCGCTGGCGAGCCACGGCGTGAAGGTGATGTCGATCGGCTTCTTCGTCGAGGAGGACGCCGCCGTGGTGTGGCGCGGGCCGATGCTGCACAAGGCGCTCACGCAGTTCCTGCAGGACGTCGAGTGGGGCGCGCTCGACTACCTGCTCGTGGACCTGCCGCCCGGCACCGGCGACGTGTCGATGACGCTCGCGCAGCTGCTGCCGCAGGCGCGGTTCCTGATCGTCACCACGCCGCAGCCCACCGCCCAGAAGGTCGCGCGCCGCGCAGCGCAGATGGCGCACAAGGTCGCCCTCGAGATCGGCGGCGTGATCGAGAACATGACCGCCTTCACCACCCCCTCCGGGGAGCGCTACGAGATCTTCGGCAGCGGCGGCGGCCAGGAGCTCGCCGACGAGCTCGACGTGCCGCTGCTCGCCAGGGTGCCGCTGACGATGCCCCTGCGCGAGCAGGCAGACGGCGGCGTGCCGCTGGTCATCGAGGACCCCGACGACCCCGCCGCGCAGGCCGTGCGCCAGGCGGCGCGCGGCGTGATCGCGATCGCCCCGGAGCGGGCCCCGACGGCGCTGCCCACGCTGCCGCTGGTGGAGGCGGCGCCCGCCGCAGCACCGGCGCAGTCCGACGGCTCCAAACCCGTGGGCATGTCGCTGCCGATGGCCTGAGCGCCTGTATCGTCTTCGACATGGCCACTCAGGACCAGCAGGCGCAGCCCGCTGCGCCCGACGAAGCCACATCAGACGGCGCCATGCCCGCGCCGGCGGCCAGCGACGAGCGCCAGGAACTCGACGCCCGCCGCGCCAAGATGGAGCGGCTGCGCGAGGAAGGGATCGACCCCTACCCACCGGTGACGCTGTGGAACACGCGCACGCGCATCGCCGAGGTGCTCGCCGCCCACGCGTCGTCGCCGGAGACGGAGCCGACGCAACTCGAGCACGGCGAGCACCCCGAGCTCGCCTACGAGATCGCGGGACGCATCATCTCCCGCCGCGGCCACGGCAGGACCGCCTTCCTCGACGTGCGCGACCTGTCCGGAACGATCCAGGCGGTGGTGCGCGTCGACGCGCTCGGGCAGGAGGCCTACGACCGCATCCTTAACCTCGACATCGGAGACATCGTCGGCATCGAGGGCTGCGTGTACGTCACCCAGCGCGGCCAGCTCGCGCTCGCCGTGAAGCAGTGCACGCTGCTCACGAAGGCGCTGCGCCCGCCGCCGGACAAGCACCACGGCCTCGCCGACACCGGCACCCGCTACCGCTACCGCGAGCTCGACCTGCTCGCCAACCAGGACACGCGCGACCTGTTCCTCAAACGCCACCAGATCGTGTTCGAGATCCGCAAGTGGCTGAACGCGCGCAACTTCGTCGAGGTGGAAACGCCAGCGCTGCAATCGCTCGCCGGCGGCGCCGGCTCGCGCCCGTTCGTCACCCACCACAACGCGCTCGACCGCGAGCTGTACCTGCGCATCTCCGTGGAGCTGTTCCTCAACCGCTGCATCGTCGGCGGCATGGAGAACGTCTACGACATGGGCAAGGTGTTCCGCAACGAGGGCATCTCCCCCAAGCACTCGCCCGAGTTCACGATCATCGAGTTCATGTGCGCCTACTCCGACTACAACGACGTGGCGACGGTCACGGAAGAGATGTTCCGCGACGTGGCGCAGGCGGCGCTCGGGCGCACCACGATCAAGGTCAAGGGCGAGGACGTCGATCTGGCCAAGCCCTGGCGGCGCGTCACGATGCGCGAGCTGATCCTCGAGCGCCTCGGCGTGGACTTCATGGAGTCATCGCGCGAGCAGCTCGCCGAGCTGCTCGACGAGGACCTCGACCCCGCGGCGAGCTGGGCGGACGTGGTGGCGGACATCTACTCGGAGAAGATCGAGAGCACGATCATCCAGCCGACGCACGTGTTCGACTTCCCGCTCGAGCCCTTCCCGATCACCAAGCGCCACCCGGTCTACCCCGAGCTCGCCGAGCACTTCGACGCGGTCATCGGCGGCATCGAGCTCGTCTCCGGCGACACCGAGCTCAACGACCCGGTGGATGAGTGGCAGCGCTTCGTCGACCAGCGCAAGCGCCGCGCGGTGGACGACGGCGACGTGCCGCACCCCAACGACGAGGAGTACACGCGCGCGCTCGAGTACGGCTACTCGCCCACAGCCGGCGGCGGCATGGGCGTCGACCGCCTGGTGATGATCCTCACCGAACGCGACACGCTGCGCGAGGTGATCCCCTTTCCGATCGTCAAGGAGCTCAGGTGAGCGCCGCGCCCCGCTCGACCATGCGGATCTCAAGCGCCGCCGGGCGGTGTCCGAAGGAGCTTGCATGAGCGCCTCGAAGCTCGACCTCGACCCCGGCGTGGTGGCCGCCTGCCGCCACGCCGCCGGGCAGATCGCCGAGCAGGCCTCCGAGCGCATCGCCGGGCACACCACCGTGTCGGTCGAGCGCAGCGTCGCGCGGCTGCTCGGCGTGGACGGGGCCAACGAGCTCGAGGCGCCGCTGCCCAACGTGCTCGTCGACCACGTCCACGACGGCGGCGGGCTCGCTCGCGGGGTGGCGCACTGGATCGGCAACGCGATGCTGCAGACCGGGCGCTCCCCGCAGCAGATCGCCGAGGCGGTCGACGCGGGCGAGCTCGACCTGTGCGCGCTCGAGGCCGCGGAGGAGGCGGCCGTCCGCGAGCGCGTGGGCGAGGCGTGCGCGCAGGCGCTGCGCGAGATCTCGCGCCGCTTCGAGGAGCGCCGCGCGATGCGCGAGCGCCTAGGCGAAGCGGCCACGCCGCTGCGCTACGTGCTCACCGCCACCGGCGATGTGTACGAGGACGTGGTGCACGCCAAGGCGGTGGCGGAGGCCGGCGGCGACATCGTTGCCGTCATCCGCTCCACCGCGCAGAGCCTGCTCGACTACGTGCCATACGGCCCCACCACCGAGGGCTACGGCGGCACCTTCGCCACCCAGGCCAACTTCAAGATCATGCGCGAGGCGATGGACGAGTGGTCCGAGCGGCACGGCCGCTACGTCCGCCTCTCCAGCTTCTGCTCGGGGCTGTGCATGTCGGAGATCGCCGTGATGGGCGCCTTCGAGGGCTTCGACAACATGGTCAACGACGCCCTCTACGGCATCCTCTACCGCGACATCAACGTCCTGCGCGGGCTGATCGACCAGCGCGTCTCGCGCATGGTCAACGGCTACTTCGGCGTGGTCATCAACACCGGCGAGGACAACTACCTGCGCACCGCCGACGCGATCGAGGCGGCGCCCTCGGTGACCGCCTCCCAGTTCGTCAACTACGAGCTCGCGCGCACCTCCGGCGTGCCGGACGCGCAGATCGCGCTCGGCGACGCCTTCGAGATCGACGTGCCGGTCACCAATGGGCTGCTGTACGAGTGGGCGCAGGCGCAGCTCACGCGCGAGCTGTTCCCCGACTGCCCCGTCAAGTACATGCCGCCCACGCGCCACATGGACGGCAACCTGTTCCGCACGCACGCCGCCGACACGCTCTTCAACCTGGTCACGGTCGCGACCGGGCAGGGCATACAGACGATCGGCGTGCCCACCGAGGGCATCTTCACCCCCCACATCCACGACCGCGTGCTGGGGCTGCAGAACGTCGACTACGTGTTCAACGCGGCCAAGGACCTGGGCGAGGAGATCGAGTTCAAGCGCGGCGGCATCGTCCAGACGCGCGCGCGGCTGGTGCTGGACGGCGCGCGCGAGATCCTCGAGCGGATCGCCGAGGAGGGCCTGTTCGCCGCGATCGCGCAGGGCACCTTCGGCGATGTCAGCCGCCGCGAGGACGAGGGCCGCGGCATCGACGGCATCGTGGCCGTCGCGTCGTCCTCGCAGGGGGAGGAGGGCTACTTCAACCCGGTCGTCGAGCAGATGCGCGAGGCGAGCCATGCATGAGGTGGATCTGCAGGCGGTCAAGCCCTACGCCGACCACCGCGGCGACGGGCTCGTGCAGCTGAGCTTCACGCTGCCGGTCCCCTTCTCGCTGGCCGCGCGCCGCGCGGCGCTCGAGCTGGCCGCGAAGATGGGCTTCGAGGAGCCCGAGGTGGTCCACTACGAGCGGCTCACCGAGGGCTACACGTACTTCGTGATGTACGGACGCTGCGCGCAGAGCGTCGACTTCGCCTCGCTCCAGGACACGGGCTTCGACATCGAGTACATGAGCGAGGACGAGGTCGAGTACTTCGCGCAGACGCACCTCGGCCGGCGCGTGGTGGTGGTGGGGGCCAGCACCGGCTCGGACACGCACAGCGTGGGCATCGACGCGATGCTCAACCTCAAGGGCTATCACGGCCACCACGGCCTCGAGGGCTACCGCTGCTTCGAGACGCATAACCTCGGCAGCCAGGTCCCCAACAGCGTGCTGGTGGCGAAGGCGATCGAGGTTGGCGCGGACGCGATCCTCGTCTCCCAGACGGTCACCCAGCAGAACCTGCACGTGCACAACCTGACCGAGCTGGTGGAGATGGTCGAGGCGGAGGGCCGACGCGGACAGACGATCCTCGCCTGCGGCGGGCCGCGCGTGACCGACGAGCTGGCCAAGGAGCTCGGCTACGACGCGGGCTTCTCCAAGGGCACCGAACCGCAGCACCTCGCCACCTACATCGTGCGCGAGCTGGCCGCGCGGGCCGCATCGGCGCTCGCCTGACGTGCCCACGCTGGGCGAGCTCACCGCCTCCACGCAGCGGCTCGCGCTCGTGGGCCTCGCCAAGAACACGGGCAAGACGGTCGCCCTCAACGCGCTGCTGCGCGAGCTCGACCAGCGTGACCGGCGCGTGGGCGTGACCTCTGTCGGGCGCGACGGCGAGGAGCGCGACGCGCTCGACGCGCGCATCGAGAAGCCGCGCGTCGAGCTCGCCGCCGGCAGCCTGGTGGCCACGACCGACGGCCTGCTGCGGGCGAGCGGGCTCCCCAACGAGCCGCTCGAGGACGCGGGGGTGCGCACGCCGCTCGGCCGCGTGCTGGTGGCGCGCCTGCGCTCCGCCGGCGCGATCGAAGTGGCCGGCCCGAGTGCCGCCGCCGACGTGCGTGCGGTCGCCGACGCGATGCTCGCCCACGGCGCCGAGCAAGTCCTGATCGACGGCGCCATCGACCGGCGCGCGGCGTCCTCGCCCGACGTGGCGGACGGGCTCTTGATGGCCACCGGCGCGATCCTCGATGCGGACCTGGAGCAGGTGGTGGCGCGGACGCGCGACGCGGTCGAGCTCGTCCGGCTGCCACCTCCGTGCGCCGAGCAGCCCGTTCGGGAGCGCTTGCGGGACCTGTGCGCCGGCGCGCCGGGCGAGAGCATGCTCGCGAACGCGGAGCTGGCGGCCCGGCCGCTGCCCCGCCGCTTCGTGCTCACGGCCGAGGCGGAGGAGGTGGCCGGCCAGCTCGACGCGAGCCCGGATGCGAACTGGCTGCTCGTCGCAGGCGCCCTGCCAGAGCGGTTCCTGCTCGCCCTCGTGCACCCGCTCAAGCGCCGCCGCCGCGAGCTGACGGTGGTGGTGTCGGATCCCACCCGGGTGTTCCTGTGGAAGCGCGGCCCGGCGTGGTTCGCGCGTCAGGGCGTCAATCTGCGCGCCCTGAACGCCACCGAGCTGAAGGCGCTGACGGTCAACCCGCTCGCGCCGCGGTCGCACCGCTTCGACTCCCGCGAGCTGCGCGCCGCGCTCTCGCGGGCGCTGCCCAGCGTTCCGGTGCTCGACGTCCTGCACCGCGATTACCCGGCGCTCGAGGCGGCCGAGGCGAGCACAGCGGGCACGGTGGGCGGGGCTGGCCAAACAGAAACGTTTCTCTGATTCGCTTGGCCCCGGTGAGACGATCTGAGAAGGTCGCCCTGGACAAGGAGCATCGTCGGCAACACGACCAAGGAGCTTTGGACATGCGGGGCGGATGGCGATCGAAGGCGGCCTCGACGGGGGCGCTGCTGGCAGCGCTGGCGCTGGCAGCCTGCGGTGGCTCCGGCTCACACCCCACCACGGCCACCCAGACGGCCGACGTGAGCAGCACCGCCTCGCAGGCCGCCACCAGCGCCGAATCGACCGAAAAAGTCCCCAACGTGAATCTGGCGGTGCACATCTCGGTGCTGCACGGCGTTGCGGGGGCGAGAACGATACCGCGCCGCTACACCTGCGACGGCGCCGACGCCTCGCCGCCGGTCAGCTGGGGCAAGGTGCCGAGCAACACCGCCGAGATCGACCTGTTCGTCGTGAGCCTCGAAAACGGATCGGAATACGCGAGCTGGGCGGTGGCGGGGATTCCCGCCAAGGCCCGCTCGCTGAGCGCCGGACGCCTGCCGCACGGCGCTGTGGTGGGGCGCAACCGCTTCGGCCGGGCGGGCTACTCGCTGTGCCCGCGCAAGGGCAAGACCGGCACGTACACGCTGCTGGTGGACCCCCTGCCGCGTCGCATCCCCGCCAAGTCGGGCTTCAACCCCGAACAGCTGCTCGACCAGGTGATCCACACCGCCGAAGTCGAGGGCGAGCTGTCCTTCTCCTACAAGCGCGCCTGAGCGCCGGCCCAAGCGCGTCCGGGCGCTCGCTAGCGGCTGTTGGCGAAGTAGTCCGCGTTCATCTGCGCGTACTTCTGCCACTCCTCGGGGAGCTGGTCCTCGGCGAAGCAGGCGTCCACGGGGCAGGCCTCGACGCACGCGTCGCAGTCGATGCACTCCTCGGGGTCGATGTAGAGCATCTCGGCGGCGTCGTATCCGGGCTCGTCGGGCGTCGGGTGGATGCAGTCGACAGGACAGACCTCAACGCAAGAGTTGTCCTTGGTGCCGATGCAGGGCTCGGCGATCACGTAGGCCATTGGCTTCCTTCTGGTGGGGTTTGCTTGGGACGGCCGCCGGCCACCTGCTGGCTCGCCGACGCGAGAGCATATTGTACGAACCATGCTGGTTCTGCTGACCGGCGCGACCGGCCTGGTGGGCTCGGCGCTGCTGCCGCGCCTGCTCGCCCGAGGCATGCAGGTGCGCTGTCTGGTGCGCGATCCGCGCCGCCTCGGCGCTCAACGGGTGCGCGTGCAGATCGCGCTGGGGGACCTCTCCGACCCGCCGTCGTTTCGCAACGCGCTGCGCGGCGTGCACACGGTCGTGCACCTGGCCGCCTCGATCCGCGACCAGCCGCGCGGGTCGATCGAGGAGCTGGGCGGCATCGCCACCTGGCGGATGGTCGAGGCCGCGGAGCGCCAGGGCGTGGAGCGCTTCGTGTTCTTCTCGGCGCTCGGCGCCTCCACGCACCACCGCACGCGTTTCCTGCGGGCCAAGGCGCTGGCCGAGCAGGCCGTGGGCGAGACCGCCACGAGCTCGATCGTGTTCGCGCCCTCGATCGTCTACGCGCCCGGCGATGCTTGGCTGACGCTGCTCGAACGCATGGCGTGGCTGCCCGCGATGCCGGTCTCCGGGCGCGGGCGCGCGACGTTCCAGCCGATCTGGGCCGACGACGTTGCGGGGTGTGTGATGGCCGCACTGCAGGGGGAGGTGGAAGCGCCCGCGACGCGCTATGAGCTCGCCGGACCCGAAACGCTCAGCCACTCGGAGATCGTGCGCACGCTCCTGCGCTCGTCGAACCGCAGGCGCCCGCTGGTGCACGTGCCGACACCGATCGTCTCGCGCAGCCTGCGCGCGCTCGAGCGGGTGGCGGGCGCTGGCGCGTTCGCCACGTGGGACGAGGCGGAGCTGATGGAGAGCTCGATGATCTCGGCGCGCGGCGCGGCGGACGCCGAAGCGCTGGGCGTCTCCCCGCAGAGGCTCGCGGCGGTGCTGGGCGCGGGCTGAGCCCGACCTGCCGTCCGGCCGGCATTTCCTGCGACGATGTGCGTCTGCCCACAAAGGCAGCGGGCGAGCGCGGCCCGTGAAACCATCGAGCCCAGAAAGCGAGTGTTATGAGCGCGGTTCAATCAGCACCGGAGGTCCAGTCGGGACTGGAAGGCGTGATCGCCTTCGCCACCGAGATCGCGGAGCCCGACAAAGAAGGCGGCGCGCTGCGCTACCGCGGCGTCGACATCGAGGAACTGGTGGGCGCGGTCCCGTACGAGCAGGTCTGGGGGCTGCTCGTGGACGGGCGCTTCAAGCCCGGCTTGCCGCCGGCCGAACCGCACGCGCTGACCGTGCGCTCGGGGGACCATCGCGTCGACGTGCAGTCCGCGCTTGCGATGCTCGCGCCGGAGTGGGGCTTTGGGCAGCTGATCGACATCAGCGACGAGGAGGCGCGGGACAACCTCGCCCGTGCGTCGGTGATGGCGCTCTCGTTCGTGGCGCAGTCGGCGCGGGACACGGGCCAGCCGCCGGTGCCGCAGGAGGAGATCGACCAGGGACGCACCATCCCCGAACGCTTCCTGATTCGCTGGCGGGGCGAGGCCAATCCCGACCACGCCAAGGCGATCGACGCCTACTGGATCTCCGCGGCCGAGCACGGCATGAACGCCTCTACCTTCACCGCGCGCGTGGTCGCCTCCACCGGCGCCGACTGCGCCGCCGCGCTCTCCTCCGCGGTCGGCGCGCTGTCCGGGCCGCTCCACGGCGGCGCCCCCTCGCGAGTCCTGAAAGTGCTCGAGGAAGTCGAACAGACAGGGGACGCCGAGCGATGGGTGGCAGCCGCGCTCGACAGGGGCGAGCGCCTGATGGGCTTCGGACACCGCATCTACCGCGCGGAAGACCCGCGGGCGCGGGTGCTGCGACGCACTTGCCGGGAACTCGGCTCACCCCGCTTCGACGCCGCCGAGGCGCTGGAGAAGGCCGCGCTGGCTGAGCTGCAGGCGCGCAGGCCAGATCGCGTCCTGGCCACCAACGTCGAGTTCTGGTCGGCCGTGATCCTGGACTTGGCGGAGGTCCCACCGGACCTGTTCACGCCGATGTTCACCTGCGCCCGCGTGGCCGGCTGGTCCGCCCACATCCTCGAGCAGAAGCGCGAGGGCAAGCTGATCCGCCCCACCGCCAAGTACGTGGGGCACGGGCCGCGCTCCGTCCACGACGCCGAAGCGGCCTGACGCGCCGCTCGCATCACCAGCGATGCGGAGGGGCCCGCGGCAAGCGCGGACCCCTCCGAGATTGTCGCGGCCGGCCTCACCACGCCAATCGCGACCGTCTCCCCTGTTATTCGCTTTCGATGACGCCTTCGGTGGTGGCCTCCCGGATCGTGTTGTTCTCAATCGCCGTGTTGTGGCCGTCCGCCGAGGGAATCCCGAGTTTGGCGTCGATGATCGGGTCGACCAGGAAAGCGAAGCCTCCGCCACAGCCGCTCGCTTCCGGTGCCGCGAATTCGTTGCTCACCAGCTGGTTCCCGGTGATTTCCAGGAAGTTGAATTCGTCTTCGGCGCTGATTTTCCCGATTTTGCCTTTGATCGGGCTATTTGGCGGTTCCGGATGCGTCGTGCCCGTCGTCAGCGTCAGCTCGATCGGTTTCGCGCTCGAGCCGATGTAGCATTCTTCGCCCAGCAGCTTGTTTTCCAACCTGACCTTCACCGGCAACGTCAATGCGGTGCCTTCACCCGATTCCAGGTTGAACGTGCTTATCTGGATTTCGCTGGCGGGCTTCGCCAGTTCGGTGACCGCCTTGATGCCCGTCCATTCGTTTTCGAAGATGTCTTCGCACAACGCGCGCAGTTCGCGTTCCCACCAGCCTTCGCCTTTGATTTCTTCGCACTTGATGATGTCGAGCAGGCCGCCCGGCACTTTCTGGGGCGTCCGCGACAGCGTTTCGCCGTTGAGCGCACCGACGAACTGCTCTTCGAAGGTTTCTTCGTTCAGCGCGATCCCGCCCTGCAGCGTGATCGTGTTCTTGATCGGCACCGTCTGTTTGTTGAGCGTGACTTCTCCGCTCGTGGTCTGACTGTAGAGGCACAGGTTGACGCCCGCTGTGAAGCGCGGGCACTGATTGAACACTGCGTATTTGCCGGTTGGGCCCGACGCCCACGCCGACGTTGCGACGATCGCGCTGCACAGCAGCGCTACGCCCAGGGCTCCACCCAACCGTCGCCGGCGAGCTCCGAGCACTCCGACAGCACTCTTGCTTAGCATGGCCACCTCGTTGCTTTCGTCTTGTGAATGACACCGCGACGCCGCCAGGGTGAACAGTCTCGCCACCAACATGAGCGTCGCCTTCATTCAGGCCGTGTTCCTCCCGCTCAGCGCCCCGCAGGCGAGCATATGCACCGTGCTTCGCTCACGGCAAGGCGTGTCTCCGACCATACCGTGCTTTCACAGCTTCTCCCGATAGGCGAAAGGGGCCCGCGGGCTGCGGACCCCTTTCGAGCACGTCGCATGACGCGGAGCGGGCGCGATCCCCGCTGTTACGTCATCGCATCCCCCCTAGGGGGTGCTTATTCGCTTGCAATGACGCCTTCGGTGGTGGCCTCCCTGATCGTGTTGTTCTGGATCGCCGTGTTGTAGCCGTCCGGCGAGGGCAGACCCAGTTTGCTGTTGATCAGCGGATCTATGAACAGCGCGAAGAGGCCGCCGCACCCCGACGCTTCAGGCGCTGAGAATTCGTTGCTGACCAGCTGGTTTCCCGTGATTTCGAGGAAGTTGAATTCGTCTTCGGCGCTGATTTTGCCGATTTTGCCTTTGATCGAGGTGTTCGGCGGCGACGGGTGCGTCGCTCCCGTCGTCAGTGTCAACTCAATCGGTTTCGAGCTCGAGCCGATGTAACAGGAGGGTCCGAGGAAGACGTTTTCGAGATGCACCTTCACCGGCAACGTCAATGCCGTTTCTTCGCCCGATTCCAGGTTGAACGTGCTGATTTTGATTTCGCTCGCCGGCTTCGCGAGTTCCGTCACCGCGTTTACGCCGGTGAAGAAGTTTTCGAAGTAGAATTCGCATTCGAGCCGCGCTTTCACTTCGAAGAAGCCCGAACCGGTGATTTCGTTGCATTTGACGAGTCCGAGCAGCCCGCCTGGCACTTTCTGCGGGGTTTTCGAGAGCGTTTCTCCGTTGAGCGCGCCCACGAACTTCTCTTCAAACGTTTCTTCGTTGAGCGCGATGCCGCCCTGCAGCGTGATCGTGTTCGTGATCGGCACCGCTTGTTTGTCCAGGGTCACTTCGCCGCTCGTGGTCTGCGAGTACAGGCACAGGTTCACGCCCGAGGTGAACCGCGGACACTGCTTGAACACCGCGTATTTTCCACTCGGCGACTTCGCCAGGGCCTGCGAGGCCAGGGACAGCGCCGCCAGCGACGCGACCAGTGCGACGACGACAGCGAGGATGCTTCTACTGCGCATATTCATAGAACCGTCACTTTCGTCTAGTTCACGTTATGTCAGTGCGGGCACTGCGCACGGCGTTGCCGGCGATCACGAGCGAGATCTAGCCCCCGACCGTCCGGTCTTCATGCGCCTATTCAGCAAACTCCCGCACTCCCATACCACATTAGACAGATGCCACGGTCTGTCGCAAGCTTTGTTTTCGACTCCACCTCCCGCCTGCTCGTCCGCTGAGGCAGAGTGTGATCGGCCACCGGCAACCAACGACGGGAGCCCGCCGGTGGGCGGGCTCCCATACGTCCTGCGTACTGCTGTGTGTCTCTACGAGCGCACCCCTACGGCGTGCGTCTCATGCTCGCGTCATTCGCTTGCGATGACGCCTTCGGTGGTGGCCTCCTTGATCGTGTTGTTCTGGATGGCCGTGTTGTAGCCATCGGGCGAAGGCAGCCCCAGTTTGCTGTCGACCAGGGGGTCGATCAGGAAGGAGAAGATGCCGCCGCAACCCGACGCTTCAGGCGCTGAGAATTCGTTGCTGACCAGCTGGTTCCCCGTGATTTCGAGGAAGTTGAATTCGTCTTCGGCGCTGATTTTGCCGATTTTGCCTTTGATCGGTTCATTCGGTTTGGCCGGTTTCGTCGTACCCGTCGTCAGCGTCAGGTCGATCGGTTTCGAGCTCGAGCCGATGTAGCATTCGCTGCCAAGCAGCGTGTTTTCCAGTTTGACCTTGATCGGTAGAGTAAGCGCCGTGCCTTCGCCCGATTCCAGGTTGAACGTGTTGATCTGGATTTCGCTCGCCGGCTTGGCCAGTTCGGTCACTGCTTCGACGCCGGTCGTTTTGTTTTCGAACACCGCTTTGCACGCTTCGCGGGCGAGGAATTCGAGGATCCCGTTGCCCGTGATTTCCGTGCAGTTCACCAGGTCGAGCAGGCCGCCGGGGACGTTCTCGCCGGTTTTGGAGAGCGTCTGACCGTTCAGCGCGCCCACGAACTTCTCTTCGAAGGTTTCTTCGTTGAGCGCGATCCCGCCCTGCAGCGTGATCGTTTTCGTGATTGGCACCGTCTGTTTGTTGAGCTTCACTTCGCCGCTCGTGGTCTGCGAGTACAGACACAGGTTCACACCAGTCGTGAACCGGGGGCACTGCTTGAACACCGAGTATTTACCGGTCGGTTCTTTCGCAAACGCCGGCGAAGCGACAGTCATCGCTGCGATCACCGCCACCATCGTTGCGCCGACGGCGAGCATGCGCCTACCGCTTTTCATAGAATCACCACTTTCTTTCTGTAGCCTTTTGATCTCCGTGCGACCAGCAGGAGCGAGGCTGCCCTGATCGAAAGCTTGGGCCCGAAGCCCACCCCCGTCGTGCTCGCTGAGCAAGCACCGCACAGATCACGACGCTAGTGCGGCGCGCCACTGCGGCACAACCTTTGTTTTCTACTTCCGGTTCACGATGCCGGGCGGTCGGGTGCCCCGTGCGGATTACCGGAATACGCGAAGGTGGGTGGTCGAGCACTGGATAGGCTGGGGCCCGCCTGCAGGCGGGCCCCATTGTACTGTGCTGCTGAGATGCGCAGTCGTGCGATGCTCAGCGATGACCTGCGCGTTTGCTCCTATTTTTCGCTTTCGATGACGCCTTCCGTGGTGGCCTCCCTGATCGTGTTGTTCTGGATGGCGGTGTTGTAGCCATCTGGCGAGGGGAGACCGATTTTGCTGTTGACCAGCGGGTCGATCAGGGCCGAGAAGGCGCCGCCGCAACCGGTCGCTTCAGGCGCCGAGAATTCGTTGCTGACGAGCGTGTTTTCCTTTAGTTCGATGAAATTGAATTCATCTTCGGCGCTGATTTTGCCGATTTTGCCTTTGATCGGTTTGTTCGGTTCCGCCGGTTTTGTCGTGCCGGTCGTCAGCGTCAGGTAGATCGGTTTCGAGCTCGAGCCGATGTAGCATTCGCTGCCAAGCAACGTGTTTTCAAGTTTCACCTTGATTGGGAGCGTCAGTGCCGTACCTTCAGCCGATTCCAGGTTGAAAGTGTTGATCTGGATTTCGCTCGCCGGCTTCGCCAGTTCGGTCACGGCTTCGACGCCGGTCGTTTTGTTTTCGAACACCAGTTTGCAAGCTTCGCGAGCGAGGAATTCGAGGATCCCGCTTCCGGTGATTTCGGTGCAGTTGACCAGGCCGGAGAGCCCACCCGGGACGTTCTCGCCGGTCTTCACGAGCGTTTCGCCGTTGAGCGCGCCCACGAAGCTCTCTTCGAAGGTTTCTTCGTTGAGCGCGATGCCACCCTGCAGCGTGATCGTTTTCGTGATCGGCACCGTCTGTTTGTTGAGCTTCACTTCTCCGGACGTGGTCTGCGAATAGAGGCACAGGTTCACGCCGGTTGTGAACCGCGGGCACTGCTTGAAGATCGAGTATTTTCCGGTCGGTTCCTTGGCGAACGCCGGCGAGGCCACGGCCATCGCCGTCACGCACGCCGCGAGCGCCATCAGAGCGACTGTCCAGCGCTTTCTCTTCCCTGACATAGAAACACCACTTTCCTCGTTGCTGCTGACAGAAGCCAGCACGCGCACCGGTTCGCCAATCCGGTGACCGCACGCACCGATGCGCCGGGGAGCCCCACGCGCCGGCGCGTTGGAACCCACCGAGTTTGTGCTGTGAGGCAACGCTACATGGCGCGATTCGCGCGCGCCAACTGCAGTTTATTACTGAGGAGAGATTCGGCTGAAGCGACGCCTTCGCGGATGCCCCGGGCGAGGCTCAGGTGCGCGAGAGGGCGATGGCCGGCGCATCGGTGAACAGCCACGGCGCCCGCTGGCCGATCACCTCGCCGCGGAAGCGCTTGCGCGCGCCGTAGACCACCCAGGTGGTGTCGACCGCGCCGTAGACCTCCTCGACACGCAGCAGCTGCGGGTGTTCGCGCGCATAGTGCAGATGGGTGAGCCCCGCGTCGTAGTCTCCCGCCAGCAGGTGACGCGCCACCACGGGCTTGGACGGCTCGTCGATGATCGTCTGCCAGCGCGTGAGGTCGAGGTAGCCCCTGGTGGCGGAGACGATGCCGAGGCTCTTGGGAGCGGGCCGGTCGCTGCGCACCAGGAGCGAGAGCTCCTTAGTGGGGTAGATGAAGGTGTCGATGACGAACACCTCCGTGTGGAAGCGCTCGGTCACCAGATGCACCTGCACGTGCGCGCTGCACTGCACGAGGAACGTGTTGGGCTCCTCGCGGACGCGTCCGATCGCGCCCAGCAGGTCTTCCACCAGGTCGATGCGTGCGTCTTCGATCCCCTGGAACTCGAGATAGCGAAGCAGGGCGTTCTCGTGGCAGGTCCCCCGCGGGCCGAGCGTGATGAAGGTCGGCGCGGGAAGCTCGGAGCTCACGAAGCGCCCCCGGAGCGCGCCTCGCGCGCGCCCACCGCGCTGTCGCCGGCGACGGAGTCGCGACCGGCCATCAGCTCGTCCTCCATCTTGCAGGTCGCACCGATCAGCAGCTCGAACAGCGCGGCCGTGAAGTCGGCCGGCAGCGACACGTCCTCGCCACGGCGCAGATAGCGCGAGCGCACCGCCTCGACGCGCCCGGGCTGCATCATCGGGATTTCGTGCTCGTGCTTGTGGAGCGCGATCTCGCGGCAGACCGCGAAGCGCTCGCCCAGCAGGGCCACGATCCGCTCGTCGAGCTCGTCCAGGCGCCGGCGATACGGCTCGAGACCGGAGCTCATCGCGTCTCCTCCTGGCCCAACAGCCCCTCCGCGAAGGCGAACGCGCACTGGGCGAGCGTGCCGAGCGCGTATCCGCCCTCCTGCACGATGCAGACCGGCAGCGCCGAAGCGGCGAGCCGCTCGCCGATGGCGAGGAAGATGGCGGGCTCGAAGCTCCAGCTCCCGTGCGGGTCTCCCGCGACCGTGTCGTATCCGAGCGAGAGCACAATCGCCTGCGCCGAGGACGCCAGCCGCGCGATCGCCTGCTCGACCGCCTCGAGATACCGATCCGCGGCCGGCGGCTCGCGGAACTCGAACAGCAGCTCGCGCTCGCCCGGAGGATGCGCGGTCTGCGCCGCGACGTTGACGACCGGCCAGGAGTGAAGCGAGCAGAGCGTCGTATCCGATGAGCGTGCGACGATCGCGGCGGTGCCGTTCGGGTAGTGGATGTCCAGGTCGATGATCGCCACCGGGCGCAGACCGCCTTCGCGCAGCACGTGGGCCGCCGCCGCGGCGTTGTTGAAATAGCAGCAGCCCCCCAGCCAGCTTGGACCGGCGTGGTGCCCTGGAGGCCTGCACATCGCATATGCGAAGCGCTCGCCGGCGAGAACCCTGTCGGCAGCAGCGATCGCCGTGCGCACGCCCTCGAAGGCGGCCACGGCCACGCTTTCGCACACCGGCGTGTCGGGCGCCATCCCCGGCGCGGCGAACTGCGACATCAGGGCCGGCTCCTCGCCGGCCACGCGCGCGATCGCGTTCACATAATCGGGCTCGTGCAGAGCCGTCAGCGTGCGCTGCAAGCGCTCGGCGCTCACCCGCGGCTCGGCGGCGCGCACGCCGGGGTGCCGCGACAGGCCGGCGCCGAGCTCGACCAGCCGCCTGTCGTGATCCTGGCCGTCGAGCACCGAGCCGTCGCGCGCCAGCAGCCACGGCTGCAGCGCGCGCGAGCGTTCGTGCTGCTCCACCATCACCATCGCGCTCAAGCTATCGCCCTCCGCATGCGCGGTCCGTTGGGCTCGAATCCGTTCGCCAGGTAGAAGCCCTCGGTGGCGGCGAAGCGCGCGAAGCTCTCCCGCGGCAGCCCGACCTCCACTCGCCGGCAGCCCCGTTCGCGCGCGAGCGCGAACAGCGCGTCGAGCAGCTCGCGTCCGATCGCATGGTTGCGCCAAGCGGGATCGACCCACAGGTCCTGGATCAGCGCGTATCTGCCGGGGGCGTGCACGGCCACCTGCCAGCTGGCGGCCAGCACGCCCACGAGCTCGCCTCCCGCGTCCGCCACCAGCACGGCCCCCAGCCCTGGATCGGAGATGAGCTCGCCGGCCGCCCCGCTCATCGCCTGCTGTGCCGGGGGAGCGCCCCCCAGCTCCAGCAGCAGCTCGCGCACAGCCTCGGCCACGACGCTCGCGTCCTCGGGGCGCGCGGGGCGCACGTGCCAGCGACGAGCCGCGGCTGCGCCGCCGCCCGCCCAGCCCGCGTCCCGCGAGACCGCTGTCGCCGCCGCGTCGAGCTCGCCGCTCATCGCGCCGTCGCCTGCAGCTCCGGCTCGAGCTCGACCGACCATGAGGCCGGATCGTCGCTGCCGGTCGCAGCCAGCGCGATCGTGGCCATCGGCGCGCGCGCCTTCAGCAGCAGCTCGTCGAACTCCTCCTCGGGGTCGGACTGGATCACGATCGCGCCCCCGGCCCCGATCGTGGTGGCGCCGGGTCGCATCACGATCGTGCGGATCACGATCGACAGGTCGACGCTTCCGTCGAAGCCGAAGTAACCGAGCGCACCGGAGTAGACGCCCCGCGCCTCGCGCTCGATGTCGTCGATGATCTCCATCGTGCGCAGCTTCGGCGCGCCCGTCATCGAGCCGCCGGGGAAGCACGCGCGCACGCACTCGACGCCGCTGCTGCCAGCCTCGAGCGCGCCCGTGACGGTGGAGATCAGCTGGTGCACCGTGGCATAGCTCTCCACCACCATCAGCCCCGGCACGCGCACGCTGTCGACCTCGCACACGCGCCCGAGGTCGTTGCGCAGCAGGTCGACGATCATCAGGTGCTCTGCGAACGTCTTTTCGTCGTCGAGCAGGCCAGCGCGCGCCTGCTCGTCGCGCGCAGGGTCCCCAGGCGCACGCGGCGCGGTGCCCTTGATCGGCCGGGCCTGGACCGCGCGGTCGCGCCCGACGGACAGGAAGCGCTCGGGCGAGGAGCTGAGCACGGCGCGGTCTCCCAGCTTCAGGTAGGCGGCGAAGGGGGCGGGGTTGCGCCGGCGCAGCAGCCGGTAGAGCAGCCACGGCTCCGGGCTGGCATCGGCATGGATCTGATCGGTCAGGCACACCTCGTAGGACTCGCCGGCGGCGAGCGCCGCCTGGCAGCGGGCGATGTCCTCGAGATACTGCCTGCGCCCGCGCCCGCAGCGGAACACCACGGGCTGCTCCGGCGGCTCCGCGCCGGCCTCGAGCTCCTCCTCCTCCACAGCTGGCGCGGCGAGCAGGAGCCGGGCCTCCCGCTCCGCCTCCTCGAGCCAGCGTTCGGCGTCCTGCTCGTCTCCGTCGCAGACGGCCAGCAGCGTGGTGCGATGGTTGACGTGGTCGACCGCCACCAGGCGATTGGCGAGCATCATCACCGCGTCGGGCATGTCGGAGACGTGGACGTTCGAGGAGCCGCAGTCGGCCTTGCACTCGTAGCCGAGGTACCCGACGTAGCCGCCCACGAGCCCCGCGGGCAACTCGCCGGGGCCCCGGAGGGCCCAGGCCTGCGTCTCGCGCTCGAGCACGTCGAAGATCGACGCCTGCTCGGTCTCGCTGCCGGCGGCCGAGTGGCGGGTGACCACGCCCTGGTTGACGTCGTATTCGAGCACCGCACGATTGCGGCCCAGGCTCGCGCCCATGTAGGAGCGGCGCGCGAGCTGGGTGGGCGCGTCGGCGCTGTCGAGCCAGAAGGCGTGCCCGCAGGCGCCGAACAGCCGCTCGAACAGCCGCTCGGTGTCGGGCTCGCCCTCGAGCGCGCGCACCCGCAGGCTCACCGGCGAGTACTCGGGGGCACGCCGGCGGCAGCGCCGCGGCGGCACCAGCGGCGCCTGGCGACCGGGCCGCCGCGGCGGCCGGCGCTCGCGCGCGAGCCGGTAGAAGTTCTCGACCAGCCGGTGGCCGTGCTCGGTGGAGATCGACTCGGGGTGGAACTGCACCCCCCACAGGGGACGCCGGGTGTGTTCGATGCCCATCACCACGCCATCGTCGGTCCAGGCCGTGATCCGGCCCTCCGGGCCCATCGAGCCGCTCACCGCCAGCGAGTGATAACGCACCACCGAGAAGTCCTGCGGGATGCCCTCGAACAGCCCCGCGCCGTCGTGCTTGACCTCGCTGAGACGCCCGTGCATGGCCATCGGCGCGCTCGTCACCCAGCCCTTCAGGACGTGTCCCAGACCCTGATGGCCGAGGCAGATCCCGAGCACGGGGGCCTCGCTCGAGCGCAGGATGTCGGCGCACACCCCGAAGTCGTGCCAGCGCGCCGGGTGCCCGGGTCCCGGCGAGAGCACGATCGCGTCGAAGTCCCAGCGCGAGAGCGCGCGCCAGGAGACCATGTCGTTGTGCACCACGATCGGCTCCTCGCCGCTCACGCCGGCCAGCAGGTGGAAGACGTTGTAGGTGTAGGAGTCGTAGTTGTCCACCAGCAGCGTGGTCATCGTCCGGCCTCCAGCCCCAGCCCGCGCGCGCTGCGGTCCAGCAGCGTGTGCACCACGCTCTGCACGTGCGCGCTCGGCTCGCTCTCCAGATACCAGCGCGCGAGATGCCGCAGGTAGAGCGCCAGCGGCGTCACGTCGAAGCGTTCGATCGCCAGGCGCAGGTGGCGCCGGTAGAGCTCGGACTGCACTACCGCGAAGCGGTAGTCGGGATCCTCGGCCGGGCGGCCGCCGTGGCTCGCCTGCTCGCCGCGCGACGCCCGGCGCGCGCGCGCCCGCACGAGCTGCCAGCCGAGGCTCTCGCGCTCGCGCAGCAGCCGCTCCGGCTCGAAGTCGACCGCTGGCACGGCCGGGTAGGGCAGGTAGTAGCCGAGCACCACCTGCGCGGGGATCCGTTCGGGGAAGGGATGCGCGCGGCGCACCTCGCGCAGCGCCGCCTCGGCGTCGATGCGCGCGTCGAGCTCGTCGATCAGGTCGTCGATCAGCAGCGCCCCCTCGGCGCTCGAGGCCACCGCGCGCTTCTGGCGCGAGACCATGCCGTGGAAGATGTCGTGCATGGGGTGCACGCCGCGGCCGTTGCCAGCCGGTTTGAGCGCTTTCATGTCGCTCATCAGCTTGTTGATGCAGACCGAGTGCGACACCCACTCGGTGCCGCACACCTGCAGCGAGATCACGTCCTCGAGGTCCGGGGCGTTGAGCCAGTAGGAGACGGCCCGCAGGTGCTGGGTGCTGACGCCGTCGGGCCGCACGAGCGCCATTTCCTCCAGGTCCTCGACGTCGGTGGGATAGACGACGACGCCGTCGAGCCGGCGCTCGAGCTTGCCCTCGCGCAGGCCGCGCTCGGCCATGCGCGTGCCGTCCTCGAGGAAGTCCGACTCGAAGAACACGCGGTCGAAGGCGATGCCCAGGTGCGCGAGCGTGGTGCGCTGCCCGGAGATCACCCACGCGCGCGTCTTGAACCACAGCTCGAGGGCCTCGGCGTCGCCCTGCATCACGCGCTTGAGCAGCTCGTCGGCGGCGTCGTCGCGAACCTGCAGTTCGCGCGAGAGCGAGTCGCCGGGCTCCTCGGAGCCGTAGCCGTTCAGCATGCTGCCGGCGGCCACGTACTGGGCGTAGCAGACGCCCACGAAGTGATCGCTCTTCTGGTCGCCGTCGGGCCAGGACTGCGCGTGCCGGCCGCTGCGCACGACCCCCGCCATCGCCTCACCCATGCTGCGCCCGGCGTCGGAGATGAGGCTGCGCCGCTCGACCTCGCCGCCGGCCTGGGCGAGCGCCGCGGCCAGCGCGTTGCCGATCGCGAGGTTGCGCAGGTGCCCCACGTGCAGCGCCTTGGTGGCGTTGGGGTCCCAGAACTGGACCGCGAAGCGTTGCGCGCGGGCGAGCTCGGCGAGCGCCGCTTCGTCGCCGCCGCCGGCCTCGAGCGCCGAGCCGACGCCCTCGACCCAGCGATCGCTGAGGCGCACGTTGACGCGATCGCTCCTGCGTTCGAGCGCCTGTACCCACGGCTCGCGCGCGAGCCGGTCGAGCGCCTGCAGCGACTCCCGGTCCCGCTGCCAGTCGCGCCGGCGCGGCGTGAGCATCAAGTCGAAGTCGCGGCTGGGGCGGCGCGGCGCGCGCGCGGCGAACGGCGCCCCTGGCTCGCTCGGCGCCGGCGGGACCCTGCCGCCCGCCAGCGGCGCTCTGCTGCCGGCCGCTCCGCGCGCGCCGCTGCCTTCGACCTGCTCGAAATAGTCGAATAGGTTCCAGGCCGAGGCCGTCGACGTGTCCTGGGCGATTGCGGTTGCCAATGCACCAGCCGGGGCTCGAACCCGGATCTCCAGCTCTTAAGGCTGGCCCGTTAAACCGATTACGGCACTGGTGCGGGTGATCCGAACGCCTGCCCGAACGCTTCCACTGGCACCGTAGGACGGCACAGTTTGCGTAGTCGGGCTGCGAAGGCCATGATAAGGCCTGCCATGGGATATCGCACGCCTTCGTCCACGCGCGCGGACGACGCCGGCGCGCTGCCGCCGGGACCGCGCATGCCGCAGCCGCTGCAGGCGCTGGGTTGGGCGCTGCGCCCGCTTCCCTTCATGGAAAAGTGCCGTCGCCGCTACGGCGACGCGTTCACGCTGCGCGTGCGCCGCGGACGTCCCTGGGTGTTTCTCAGTGACCCCGCCGACGTGGGCAAGGTGCTGACGATCTCACCCGAGCTCGTGCGCGCCGGCGCGGGCGAGGCCAACCCGCTGCTGGTACCGCTGCTGGGGCAGCGCTCGGTGATGCTGCTCGACGAGCCCGAGCACATGGCGCACAGGCGCTTCATGCTGCCGGCCTTCCACGGCGCGCGCATGCGCGGCTACGGCGAGATGATGGCGCAGGTGGCGCGCGAGCAGATCGCGAGCTGGCCGGTGGGCGAGCCGTTCGCGCTGTGGCCGCGCATGCAGGCGATCAGCAACGAGGTGGTGATGCGCGCCACCTTCGGCAGCACCGAGGGGCCGCGCATGGACAACCTGCGCGCCCTGCTTCAGCGCCTGACCGACTGGCTGAACGACTCCTCGCGGCTGACGCTGCTGGCCACCTTCGGCTCGCAGGTGCTCTCGCGCAACCGGCGCTTCCGCGAGCTGATGGCGCCGGTCGAGGCGGCGCTGCTCGAGGAGGTGCGACGCCGCCGGGCGGCGGGGCCGCGCCCAGAGGACGAGGGCATCCTCTCGATGCTCGAGCAGGCCTACGACGAGAGCGGACGGCCGATGACCGACCAGGAGCTGCGCGACGAACTGATCACGCTGCTCTCCGACGGGCCGACGGCGACGTCGCTGTCGTGGACGTTCGAGCGGCTGCTGCGCCACCCGGAGAAGATGGCGCGCCTGCAGGCGGAGGTGCTGGGCGGCGAGGGCGAGGAGTACACGGAGGCGGTGGTCAAGGAGATCCTGCGCCTGGTGCCGGCGGTGCCTGTAGTGATGCGCGGCCTGGTGGAGCCGATGGAGCTCGGCGGGCACACGATCCCGGCGGGCACGCTGGTGGCGCCGGCGATCTACCTGGTGCACCACCGCGAGGACATCTATCCGCGCCCGTTCGCGTTCATGCCCGAGCGCTTCCTGGCATCGTCCGCGCATCGCCCCGGCGCGGGGAAGGGCGAGCGCACGGCCGAGAACTACGCGTGGCTGCCGTTCGGCTCGGGCGTGCGCCGCTGCGTGGCCGCCACGTTCGCGCCGCTGGAGATGCGCCACGTGATCCGCGCGGTGATCGAGCAGGTCGAGCTGGCGGCGGCGCCGACGGGCGGCGTGCAGCGCCCGACGCGCAGCTCGGTGTCGTTCGCGCCCGGCGATGAGGCGCCGGTGGTGGTCCGCCGCCGGCGCAGCCCCGAGGAGCGCCGGCGCAGCGGCACAGGCGGCGATCAGCCGCGCCCGCCGGCCGGAGCGTCGGGGCCGGGGAAGGAAGAGGGAGCGTCGGGGCCGGGGGGCGGCGGCGCGTCCGTCCGCTCGGAGGGCGACACCGGCACGCGCGCCCCGCACGTGGGGCAGACGAGCTCGCCCGCCGGCGCCGCGGTCGGCGACTGAGACCCACTTCCCGGCGCCGCCCCCGCGACAGCGCGCCGGCCGCTGCGCAGCTCCAGGCGCAGATCGGCCACCGACAGGCGCTCGGCGACGATGCGCTGCAGCCAGTGCTCCTGCAGCTCCGGCTCGAGCGCCGCGAGCGTGGCGTGGTGGCTCCACGACAGGTTCTCCCGACGTCGGGAGATCTCGAAGCGCGAGGCCACGTAGACCATGTTCATGAGCGACTGCGCGTCGTAGCCGGTGAGCTTGGCGGCGCGCGTGTAGCGCTCGCCGAAGCGCTGGTTGCCGTAACGGATCCAGTCGCCGAGCCACCACTGGCTGCAGCGCCCGATCTCGCCGAAGCGCCGCCCGATCGCCGACCACTCCTCGAGGCCGACCTCGAAGCGCGGGGTCCAGGCGACGCGCGTGAGCTCCACCTGGCGGGTGCCGTGCGCGGCGCCTTGGCCGCCGGGTCGTGCGGGCGAGAGCGCGCCGCGCCCGGACGGTAGCGCCCGGGCGCGCGCGGGAGCAGGCGTCGTCGTGGGCGAGCGCATGACGCGAAGCTCGCATCAGCCGCCTTGGCTGTCAACAGCCTGGCCGGGCGCCGGCGACGGACTCATGCCTGCGGCTCGCGGATCGCGCGCAACGGCGGTGATTTCGGGCCCTGGACCGCGCTGCGAAGTGGGAGACAGCGCCCGCGGAGAACGCCGGGCCGGCCCGGCCGGCCCCGCTACAGCTTGCGCGCGGTGACGAAGATCTCGTACTGCGTGTTGCGCGGCTTGCCGGGGCGCCCATTGCCGCGGAAGACACCGGCGAGCTCCATGCCGAACGACGCGTAGATGCGGGTGAGCTCCTCGACCGAGTAGAGGCGTTTGCGGAAGGGGATGAACTCGAGCTCCTCGAAGACCTCGCCGACAGGGATCGCGGCGGTGACGCCTTCCCAGCAGCGCGTGTGCTGGTTCCAGTGGTGGTCGACCAGTTCGAGCGCGCCGGTGCCCTCGATCCACCCCTTCATCGGCATGAACTTTTCGGCGTGCAACACGTTGGCGATCTGCAACAGGTGCTGCCCGCCGCTGCGCAGCGCCTTGGCGATCACCTCGAACGTGCGCAAGTTGTCGGCCTCGGTCTCGAAGTAGCCGATGGCGCCGTCGTTGAGGCTGAGCACGATGTCGAACTCCTCCGCGAGGTCGAGCTCGCGCAGGTCGGCCACGACGAACTCGAGCTCGAGACCCGCCTCCTGGGCATCCGCGCGCGCCACCTCGATGTTCTCCGCCAGCAGCTCGACGCCCACGGCGTCGAAGCCGCGGCGGGCGAGCTCGATCGCATGCCGGCCGGTGCCGCAGCCGAGGTCGAGGATGCGCTCCCCGCCGCGCGGCTGCAACATCGCGAGCGCGCGCTCGACTTCGGCGACGGTCTTCTGCGCCCACGGCAGCTTGGCCATCGAGGGCGGGTAGGCGAAGCGGTACCAATCGCTTGGGACCTCGAGCTCGGGCACGCCAGCAAGGTAGTCGTTGAGAGCGCGATCGCGCAACCTCGACGCCGAGATGTTTCCCACCGATCGGCACTCCGTTGTCTCCCTCTCCGTAGCGTTTTAGCTGAACACGGATAATCGCCGTCCATGGGCCTCCTCGGCCGGTCGCGAGGTGCGAGCGCACCTCTCCGGTGCCGCCGGCTTGCAATCGCTTGTAGCCGCGGCTACAAAGGAACCCGCCTGCTCCCCGGCCAGCCGAGGAGGAGGTTGTGCCGCGGAACCCCGCTGGCACAAGCGGTGAACTGACGACGAAAGCAAGGCACCCTGGCAATCCGCCGGGGAGAGGGGGGAAGAGATGGTAAAAGCCGGCTTAATCCTGTCATGCGTGGTGATGGCGCTCGTGGTGAGCGCGATCGTCTCGGTGGCGGCATACGCAGAACCAACAAAAGAATGTGAACCGGAAGTCTTCACTGTCTGCATCGAAAAAACCCAAGGGGAAGGCCTGCTGTCGGTCGAAGAAACAGCCAGCTACACCGGCAGCAAAGCGACGGGCACGACGGCCAGGCTCGCCGCCTCCGGGCTCGCGTCGATCGAGTGCGAAAGAGCGGCAGCGACGGGGCGGTTCACCGCGCCGGAAGCCAAAAAAGGCACAGAAATTTTAAAACTTGCCATCGCGTTCGAAAGCTGCAGAGACACAACCAGCGAAGAATCCTGCGCAATCAAAGAACCGCTGGCGACGAAAGAACTCAAGGGCACTTTCAGCTCGGCCGAAGAAGCCACCGATGTCACGCTCGCGCCCGCGAGCGGAACCGAATTCGAGTCAGTTACGATCACCAGCAAGAGCGGCCACACGTGCGGGGCGGCGGGCACCTACAAAGTGACCGGCGAAAAGCTGTGCACCTTGGCGGAATTCGAAGCGGCCACAATCTCGCATCAGCTCGTCTGCCATGCGGAAGAAAAAGAATCGAAACTCAAATTTGGTGAAAAATCCGCCGAATGGGAACTCACGGAGGCGCTGGCGCTCAGCGAAGCTCTCAAAGAACTTCCGTGGGTGCTCATGAAAACCCCAGCGTTGTTCTTCAGACAGCCGACCGGGACCTACCCGGTCACAGTCGAAGGACGAATCACCGGCGCTGAACTGGAATTCAAAGCGGGTGGGGCGCAGCGCGCGAAATGCAAAACGGCGACGCTCACGTCGGGGGCCATCGGCGCGCCGACGCAGTGGATAAGGCTGACTTTGGCAGTTTCCGAATGCGGCACGAGCACGGTTACGGTCGCGGCGGGCTGTGGTCTTATCTTCTTCAACATGCACTTAGGCGGAGTCCTGCAGCGCACCTACATCGGCGCGCTGCACATCGCGGGGCCCGGGTGCACGATCACGGTGTTACAGATGAACAACTGTGAAGTAGTTTACGGCGAACAGATTCAGGCGAGCGGAGTGGAAGCTTTAAACTTCGGACCGCGAACCGGCATCGAAATGTTAGGTAATTTCACCGGAATGAGCTACACGGCGACGAACTGCGGCGCTCTGAACGGCACTGACGGCGCAATGATCGGCGAATGGAAAGAGGAAAAACAGGGTGGAGGCGCAGGTCTGATCATCGAATAGCGGCGCTCCCGGCGCTCCCACCGCCACGCAGAGGGCCCGGCGGCGATGCCGGGCCCTCTCTTTGAGCTTCGCTGGCCCTGTGCGGCGCCTGTGTGCCGCGGCCGGCGCTCGAAGCGGGCGGCCTGCAATGCCAGCGTCCGCGCGCGCCTGCCTACATCATCCCACTCATGTCCGGCATGCCGCCGCCGGCCCCCGCGCCTTCCTTCTCCGGCACCTCGGCGACGATGGCCTCGGTGGTGAGGATGTTCTTGGCGATCGAGGCGGCGTTCTGCAGCGCCGAGCGCGTGACCATCGCCGGGTCGATGATGCCCTCGGCGACGAGATCGACGATCTCGTTGGTGGCGGCGTTCAGCCCCTGGCCTTTCTTGGCCTTGCGCACGTCGTTTACCACCACCGAACCCTCCAGGCCGGCGTTCTCGGCCAGCTGGCGCAGCGGCTCCTCGAGCGCCCGCAGCACGATGCGCTTGCCGGTGCGCTCGTCGTCGGACCCGTCCGGCGAGGCGCCGTTGGCGCCGCCCAGGCTGATCGCCGAGGAGGCCTGCAGCAGCGCGACGCCGCCGCCCGGCACGATGCCCTCCTCGAGCGCCGCGCGGGTGGCCTGCAGCGCGTCCTCGACGCGGTGCTTCTTCTCCTTCATCTCGGTCTCGGTGGCCGCGCCGACCTTCACCACCGCGACGCCGCCGGAGAGCTTGGCGAGCCTTTCCTGCAGCTTCTCGCGGTCGAAGTCCGAGTCGGTGTTCTCGACTTCGGCTTTGATCTGATTGATGCGGCCCTTGATCGCCTCCGCGTCGCCGGCGCCGTCGACCACCGTGGTGGTGTCCTTGGCCACGACCACGCGACGCGCGCGACCGAGCTGGGAGAGCTGGGTGTTCTCCAGCTTCAGCCCCATCTCCTCGGTGATCACCTCGGCCTTGGTGAGGATCGCGATGTCCTCGAGCATGCGCTTGCGACGGTCGCCGAAGCCCGGCGCCTTGACGGCCACGCCGGTGAAGGTGCCGCGCAGCTTGTTGACGACCAGCGTGGCCAGCGACTCGCCCTCCACGTCCTCGGCGATGATCAGCAGCGGCTTGCCGCTCTGGATCACGGCCTCGAGCACCGGCAGCACGTCGCGCACCGAGCCGATCTTCTGGTTGGCGATCAGGATGTAGGGGTCCTCGAGCACCGCCTCCATGCGGTCCTGATCGGTGACCATGTAGGGCGAGATGTAGCCCTTGTCGAACTGCATGCCCTCGGTGAACTCGAGGTCCATGCCGAACGTCTGGCCCTCCTCGACGTTGACCACGCCGTCCTTGCCGACCTTCTCGATCGCGTCGGCGATCACGTCGCCGATCTCCTCGTCGCCGGCGGAAATGGTCGCCACGCGGGCGATCTGGTCCTTGCCGGAGATCTCGGTCGACTGCTTCTCGATGTTCTTGACCACGTCATCGACGGCCTTCTCGATGCCGCGCTTGAGGCCGAGCGGGTTCGCACCGGCCGCGACGTTCTTGAGGCCTTCGCGGACGATCGATTGCGCCAGAACGGTCGCCGTCGTCGTGCCGTCGCCGGCCACGTCGTTGGTCGCCGTGGCGACCTCGCGCACGAGCTGTGCGCCCTGATTCTGGAAGACGTCCTCGACCTCGATCTCACGCGCGATCGTCACACCGTCGTTGGTGATCGTCGGCGCGCCGAACTTCTTGTCGAGGACTACG
>Ga0335072_10000465_pt1 | contig 79692 bp, 63 predicted proteins | sample Lox_Sample_21_FD_206725 | JGI IMG/M metagenome (GOLD analysis project Ga0335072, IMG submission 206725) | Soil microbial communities from Loxahatchee National Wildlife Refuge, Florida, United States - Lox_Sample_2.1 | ecosystem: Environmental > Terrestrial > Soil > Wetlands | place: USA... | reverse complement strand
TAAGTTTTATAGTTGGCAGCAGCAAGGAAGAAGCGACATTCAATCGGATAGAAAGCCGCGAAGTTGACCACCGACGAGAAGTCGCCGCTTATGGGAATCACTTCTCTGGCTGTGGACTTTAGTCCAAATCCCGCAGTGTCAATCATCCTCTGAAGGTTGCAAGTACCGGGGTTTGTTGACGTGGCCGAATGAGGCCGGCAGAGCGAAGACTAGCTCATTGTGGCCCACATGTTGATCAAGGTGAGCTCGGGGTGAGCCTCACCCGCGACCCTCGCGAGCTCGCGTTGCTCAGAGCGGCGTCACCCTAGGCAATATTTCTGCACCGAGCTCACCCTAGCGCTCACGACCACCTGCCGCTCTAGCTGGTGAGTCTGGTGAGCGAAGATGAGCGATGGAGGAGTGCCTCGCGTCTCGCGCGCACGCTCGCCATGGGTACGGTTATACGTCGGACTCCCCTCTCATGGACGTGTGTCTTATTGGCGTGCATCTCGTGGGCGTGCATCTCATGGACGTGGACCTTACGGGTGTGCATCTCATGGCCGTGCCTAGCCTTCCGGAAGAAAGTACCTATAAGCGAATCAAACTGCACAAATGAGGAAAGTAAAAGTGCTAACGAGGAATGGGATGAATTAATGCAGACTCGTTGGGAGGATAATCGATGCCTGAACTGCGGATGTGAAGACCATTAGGAGGCGTGCTGCAAGAAAGACTGCTGTAAATGTGCGGCTCACAGTCCAGCCGGAGACTTTTTATCAGCTGTTAAGATTGCTAGGTCTCTATTCGGGGCATACGGCATCACGCTGTCGGTGGCAGGTCCACTGTTTCAATTGTACGCCGCACCTGACATCAAATATATGGCCACTGACTTGTTCCGTGTCAGGCTTCAAACAGCATCATATGGCAAAAACCCGCGTCAACTAGAGACAGATGTTCTATCGGGCCCGGCCATCGCTCTTAGCATCTCAGCAAGGGTGCCAAAAAGGGGCTCCCTTCAGGCTGTAACAAGTTGACTGTTTTCTAACTCTAGCACTGTCGGGCCATCATCCATGAAGAACCTTCCAGCTGGCCACCCGAGACAGAGTTAGATGCAGGACTATGGGGACTATCATTGTCCCTCTCGGCCTCCTCCATATTCCAGCACACCATGTCTTGCATCTTATTCAGAGTGGAGGATCTCACTTGCGAAGGATATGATTGACAGGATTCCTAAGGTTGGAGTCAGCACGGTAATGGAACCTGGCGAATTGCCAAACGGTTGGGGGTGTACAAATAGTCGAGAGACTGAATACAGCGTTCTTTACAAGGCAGGAATGGTCTTTACCAGCCGTCGAGGCTAAAGAGAGTTCGACTAATTTCAGTGACTCGTTCAAGTGACTCATCCAAGGCCCAGATGTCACCTATCGTAATTCATTCAAACCCCCTAAGACATAACAGAACCGCTATGCTGACAATGCCCTGAATATAGCTCGAGGAGGCTTCTTGGGTCCTTCATGGCCTGCTTTCATTATCGCCGTCCAGAATAGAGCGGGTGACATTTTTATTGAGGTTCCAGCCTCGCCAACCTCTCCTCTATGTCTTCAACCATCTTACCAATGACTTCTGTATTTCCGCTTACCACCTTCTGGTATTCCGCCATCTTCGCCTCTACATCTTCTAAGCCTTTCCTCCACCTCTCAATCTCTTGACTCGTCGCTGCCTGCTGATTCACAACTTCTTCCAAATCACTCTTTGCACCTGCTGCGTCCGCATGCAAGACATGTAAGCTTCGTAATCTCTCCAACACAACTGGAAGCAATGGCTGTAAGTCCTGGATGGTAGGTAGGGTAGCGTAGAGTGCCGCGATCTTAGCAGATGAATCTTCGAAAAGAGACGCCGCTTGGTCGCGAGGTGGGTCTGACTGAGCAGAAGCGGAGTTAAAGGAGGTAGGAAGTCTGATGCGTGCTTCTTGGAGGTCGTGGAGCGATTCGAGGGCTCGTTTGCGGGAGAGAGCTAGTTTATCTGACTCGCTGGTCAGATTGCGTAAGCGGGATGCGACGGCGTCAAGATGAGGAATGCTGCTGGAAGTTTGGCTCCGACCATAAGAAGAAGTGCTGGTACTCGAGGCCTGTAACGAAGTAGAGGCCAATGTAGTGGAAAGGGTGGTAATTTGAGTAGATAGAGAGGCTAGAGTTGGGAGGATCGAATTGGACTCGTTCGTCAAAGGTACGGAACCAAGGCCTAATGCTGATTCAAGGGATGAAAGGCGGTCTGCAAATGCTGCTATCGCGGCGGTCGTTGATGTTTGTGAGGGTTCTGCTCGAGCAGAGTTCTCGGACTCTTGCGAACGTTCTACTTGTGTATTCATGCCTGATGGAGCAGCTTCGTGCAGCTGTCTAGACAACGGCGCTTCTGCTGTACGGCTGGCACCATTGTTTGACCGGGACTTCATATGCAAAGTGTCTAATATCTCGCTTAGCTTGAGGACTCCATCCTCCAAGTCCTCTTCATCCTCAGCCCCGTCTTTCAAGGCTGGCTGTTCCTTTCTCTTGTCAAGCTCCAACTGGATCTCCTCGGCCTCCCATCTTAGCCTCGCCAGCTTCCTCGGAAGAGTCTCGCCATCGACAAGCTTAGTTGTGGTTTTGTAGGATCTTTTGTGGACGGCGATGCTATCCGAGAAATTCACACCTCGCGCATCCACATCTGAACGTTCGAAGCGTCTTCGGGCTTCATCCCTGTCCAAATGTAGACGGACTAGTCCGCTGTCACGGACTTCGTTGTCAGGTTTGGGTCGGCTGTCGTCGTCGGAAGGTGATGGGGATGATGTCCGCACGGTCGCAGTCTGCGAATTTGATAAGTATTCTTCCAGCCTAATGTAGAGTGTGTCTCACTTGGTTCGTCGACGCGTCGTCAACGAGGTCTGGAGTTTCATATATCTCTGGCGCTTGATCCTAGTCCAGTGGAACATAAGCCAATGCTTGAGAGAGACAAGTACTTGGTACAGAACATACCAGATCAAGCAAGCCCGCGTACTTTTTACTTTGGGCCATTGGTTCATCAACCTTGAGGGAACAGCTCGATTTGCAAGTTATCAAGATTGCTTCTCAATGGCATCCAAGTCAGGCGCGTTAGGGGTGTGCCTTTGTTTTCGTTCCGAGATCAGAAAGCCGTCGCGAACGCAAGAAACATTACGGTGGGGTATAACGACAGAAAGGGACTTTTCCCGAAAATCGATTCAAGCACCTCTAAACCTCAAGTTACAGAATCACAGTCACGCCAGGGAAGGATGTAGATAGGTTACGAGGCTCTTGATTAGTTGTATCCATGCTATGGAAGCTAGAACTCGCTGTTACTAACCTCGCTGGCGCCTGCACTGCCCTCAAGTAACTTGTGAAAAGATCCTAGTTATTCTTCCTCCACGTCTTCTTCCTCCGTGGTGTGATGGCAGGCCGGGGATCCGGAAAGGTGGGTATGGCGAGAGGCCTAGCTATGGATCTCAAGCCGATCCGAGTGAAACTGTGTCTCACCTGTAGCTATCGAGACTGAGGCTTGGGATTCTTTTGAGGGTGGCAATAGGAAACGGTAGATTGTGGATCTCTATAAGTCGAAGACTTTGTTGGGGACTGTTGGGAAGCCTGAGGACATGGCAGAAGCATATCTGTACTTGGTGAGAGATGCGTTTGTGACCGGCATCACACTTTTGTCAGACGGCGGGTATGTGTTGGTCTGAGCTGCGAGTTGCGGTAATTATCAAGATGGATGATACTTCGGCGCCAGAAAATGAAAATCAACATTTGCAGACAAGAACGAAAATTTGGAAATGTCATTTCCATATGCAAATAGTCCGCAGGTAGGGATAAGTCTAACGCCATGGTCGCTACCAACACCATATCAAAACGAAAGTCCGTCAAACGGCTTACTCCTCTCGCATTCAGAAGGCATCGGCATAGATATCCCATTTCCCATCAACAGCAGTACTGCTGCTGGAAACACCCCGTATAGATATTATTGTCATCCGGACAAATCTGCTGTGGTTCATAAGTGCACGAAGCATGGAACTGTCCATTCTGATCCAACCACATTGAGTCGCCACCGCATCCCTGGAGCGTGTATCCGCTATGAAAGCCGGAGTTGTCGATGTTGAAGGTCGTGCCACAGGGGTTGTTGCCTTGCTCGTTGATCAAGGCGGGGCTTACATCGGAATCGGCATTGACTGTCCCTTGGATATAGGCGACATTCCAGATCTCGTTGTCGATGGCGTCGCCGAAGTTGTTACCCCAGCAGACTGTTGAAATGGCGGGAGAGATAAAGAAGGTGATGGCGGAGAGCAGGATGGTGGTGGTGGCACGATGCATGGCTAAGAGGATGGTCGGATGTAGTTTGATAAACGTGTCACGGCTGAAGTCGATGGGCTGAGTATGTCGAGTCGATAAGTATAACTTGACGTTATGACAGTCAAAAAGGATAAAGGTTGATATCAACGCCACGCTTGAATGTGAGTGTTCTTAAGTACTTCTAGGCCATGTTGAAACAGAATCGAGCCCTTATCGTACGCTCAGAGAGCTGATGTCAGTTTTGGGATGAAAGGACGCAGCCTCCGTATACATTACAGCTCTTACTCAGCCAGTCCTTACAATAGGAAACAACGCTCTGCAACTGAATGACTTTAGTATGGCATCAGCTGATGAGCCAGTTCTGACAAGCCGACTTCTGGCTCGCCGACACAAGAGGCGAAATGATGGCCGTGCAGCTGAGGGCGAGAGGAAAATAGCAAGGTCATCATGTCTAAGATACAGGACCAGCAATGCGTGCTCGGGCAGTCAGAAAGCGAACATGAGAAGACAGACTGATGGCCACTTTTGCCAGCGCCACACTGCAAATTTCTCTACTGGCGAAGCGCTGACCCATCACTTGGGGCATCTCCAATTTCTCACCCCGGGTCAAGCTTCGGCTCACCCGAACTACGACGCTAGTGGTCAGCGTTCAGGGTGGCATCAGCCCTCGGCCCCGAGGGGGGGCTGGGGGCGGATTTCTATTCTCGTCACTGCTCATGAGCACGTCGTTCGCTTAGTAGCGGAGAATCTGGCTGTCTTTGCCGAGGAATCAAAAGCTGGGAAAACACGGTCTATTTGTTGACACTTCTCATTCCCAGCTTTGCGTGCGAATCATGAGTTTCTCTTGAATTGGACCTCCATATTGAAAGGGTGTACTAATGGACATCCTGGCCCTTCTGTCAGACAACACCCCTTGGAGACTCAGGGACAGGAACGGCTGCATATCAGTATCACGTACTTGATGCTATCTAACTTGCATTAATCATTGGTTTCAGAACAATTGGTCTCTGCTTATCGTCCTTCGATGCTCCATTCCCGATGCTCTTGCATTAGCCCTCGATTCATTTCCCTTTTTGCCGATTCGCTGTACGTCTCTGCCAGCAAGCCACTATGTTGTCAATCAATCAATCCATCAACGTTGCCCGACTGTTGGCTTTCACTTGACCTCGAATCTTCGCATGCGCTCTACTAGACGGTTTGTCAGGCTTCACGGCGACAAGGCCTTCAAGATCTTGCGCTTCCTATTTTCTCACAGCTAGGGCCTGCATGTCGAGATGAAGTATTTCTACCTTGATCCCGACCTTGTACGCGCGAATCCAAGAGATTTCAAAGAAGCCAAGACAGCATCCGACAGCGACACATACAAGAATGGCGACGTCGTAGAGGCCTGGGATCACGTCTTTCGCTGGAATTCAGCTTGCGTACCTCTGAGTAAATGGGGCGAATGGCGCATGATGAGCGATGAACTAGCAGATGCTGCACTCCCTGTTCTCACAGGTTCTGGCGAACAGGATGGTGGCACTGATCTGCTTGCACGGCTAGAGGCTACTACCATACGTACACATGCGGATGCTGCCGCGAAGAAGCTTTGGCAGCAATTACATGAAGGTCTTAAACAACCTCTTTGGCCAAGTAACGAACTGGTCCTCCCTCAGCCTATACCCACTATGTCCCTTATGATAGCCACATAGCACTGACCAACGAGCTTATGCTGATGCGCCATAGTTCCTGTGCCTTTGAATCCACCATTGCATACCCAAAAACCTGTTATCTAATGCGCTTTTTCCAGGGTGCGCGAGTTCTACAATGTACTAGCACCATCTCACCATTACCAAGACCGATCCTGCATGCCATACCTTCGAGCATATGACCTGCTTTCCGCTCTACTTGAGCATTTCCCAATCTCACCGACTCACCATGTCTAACGCGTTCGAGCATAAGCAATCTACAAGATAACACGATACCCGCGGTTGGTATTACTTCAGTCACCACGAGCGCTACACGGCCGATAGCTTGACTGCTACTGTGGAAGCAAGTCACAGCGTCGGGCGAAAATCAGTCCATGGATACAAGTGCCTAGCAAAAGAATGACTGCGATTAGCTATGCACTGTGTCACAATGGCTCCATCCTCGGAGCTTGATGATACATGCAAAGGTTAAATATTCTCTGTCCGCCTGACCTTCACGGACGTCGAACGCCTGCGTGAGTTCTCACTTTGTCGGAAGCTGCATATGCTCTACTGGTGTCCAGCTCGGAGACGCCGACACAGATTGCTCAGATATTACCTCAATCAAGCCACTAAATTTTTGAACCACATGCTCGCAAAGTTCTTGGTTAGCGGAAGTGGGTGGACAGGACCAAAGAGGTCGAGGTTCGCAATCTTTGTCCTCTTGCTGACCTTGAAGCCTATAAAACACGCCCTTCCTATTACCTTTTCCCTTAGTCCAGGTCCCCAAGCCAGCTCCAACAGACTCCTACCCTTGGATTACCACTGAAGCCATAAGATAAGTCTTAGTTATTCTTCTGAGCCATGAAGCTCCGAATCCACTCAACCTTCCTCCTGCTTACGCTACGCGCGGTGCTCGTGTGGTCAGCTCCTGGCAAACATCGGCAATTTGTTCCGTTCTCCTTGCCCTATTCCTGTTACAAAACCCTGCTAATAATGCTACTCCTCCTTCAGCTACACTTGAGCCAGCTATCCTCGCCTTAATGAAGCGCACCGACTGCGTTTTGACTCCGGCCAACACCACCTCACCCCAGGGGTTGACTTTGCACCGGCCACAGGCTCAACTCGCAGCTGGATCGGCCCCAGTCGTGGACCTCTACAAACCTACCACTGAATTTTGATTGATGGCAAGCCATTATACAGACCATCATTGCACGTTATGCTTGGATAGGTTTAGAAAGCCGGCATTGGAAATGCTTCGCTTCCCATAATATCTTCGCAGAAGCATTTTCGTGCTCGCAGCCTTAGATCATACACATTCGCTGTTCAGAGCGACTTCCATCCTGTGACTATCTAAGTTTTGATTATCTTATCTTCATGATTCTAATGGAACGCTTCGTCCTAGGTCAGAAATGCCTCGGCTTCGAAAGTAGAAAATCTTTCAGCATTCGGTCAGCACATGTATAGATTCTGTGGCACCGCCTTAAAATATGCCACTTAGCGCTGACAGCGGAGATGCTTTTGCATGCCCGTACTGATGTCTGCTCCTCCACATCAAACAGAGAGAGTCGATCTGAACGAGGCATGCTCAGACCTGTCCGGAAAGTCCTGGCCAAGTCGGCCATTCTTGGCCGACGTCCAGGCCAGGACACATCTGCTTGCTCTCCGATATGGTGTGATAGGGTTCTTCACATGTCCAGATAATATCGAATCTGTCCGCCGGATATGTTGGTGGATTGTGGACGCCTAGTGCCAGTGCTAAGTCGGTGAGTCGTTTATGTTCCCAGCACACCAAGACATTGCCCTTGCCCTTGTAACCCTTTATCTTGGCCGCAAGCCCCCCAAAATCGTCTCGTTCGCAGTCAGTATCCACGGTCAGGCCTAGCTCATCGGCGAGCGGACGTAGCGTGTCGAGAGGTCTTTGACGTTTACCACCCGCCTTAGGCCGTTGTGCGATCATGTATTTGACTTCATAGTCACTGTGTGGCCCAAAAAGCTTACTCAGCCATTTGGAGCGTTGTATGCCCTGTGCGTTCAGCCCATTCCCTTGAGCCGGTTTCTCTCCATGCCGAATGAAATAGACAATCCGCGCTTGGGCCATGGCTCTAACGATCAGGTAGAGAGGATAGAGGAAAATTTGTGAGTACAGCTTATCGTGATGGAGCCGGTGATGACGCTAACATGAAGATTCATCTGTTATTGTTGCAGCAGAGTCCTTGATTAAATGTTTCTCAGGTGGAAAAAGATGATAAAGCATTTTAGCGTTAGGATATGCCAAGCTTTCCGGGGATAGCTTGGTTGGATTTGCCCCCAGAAATTGACAAGATCGGCTTGATGATGTTCCTTAGAGCCCTCCATTCGAGTCGGTGATCACTACCTGAACTAGATTGGGATATCCCACCGGAGCAATGATCCTGCCCTTGCTTCAAATCTTGGGGTCTAAGAGAGCAATAGACACCATAATGTGGAACGACATAGACCCCGCAGACTCGATGACGGCCCAGGATCATAAGAGGAGCAGAGGGGAGCCTCGAGGTTTTCGAATCCCCAAACTCGCTACTGCGCTTATTGGCTATTGCAACTACAACGGTGCGGCTCACACTCACGATCAGACGTTTGCTTGCATTGACTATTTCAGGCTCTCTGACTCGGACTGACTGGTTTCCTACGTTCAGTGACGAGATAATCTTCCAATTTTCGCCTAACTATACCGTCCCGGATCACACACCATTCCGTCGCCTGAAGCACCCCAGTGCATTATGGCTGCCGGCGCCATACGCCTTCTCTTTGTGATATTGAGCATCTGTCGACACCCCTCCTCGACAAAAGTCCAGTCCTACCGGAGTGTTGTCTCTCTTCCCGTAGCCCAGACCTCACTGCTCAACCAATGAGATCGGCGCAGTAGAGAAGTTCAACGCACACAGTATTGTGGTGACCACTCGAAATTGTCACCAACACCATGCTCTACTGTAGAGGAGTGATGGCGGAACTCTCCGGTGTGCTCTGATATCAACACAAAGCTTGGTATCCTTTTCCGCCCAACGCTTTACCTAACGCTGCCTCCTGTACCGCTCCCAGACGAAATGTGGCTATTCCCTGTTGTGGCCAGTGCCGCCTTTCCTTGAAAATGTTCCCATTTTTGGGTGTGCTCATTCCAAGATCTGGCCAACCTCAGTCGTTCCTCTGCCTTTGTGGCTCCCAAATTCCACAGCTCCCGCTGTAGTGAGCTGCAACCTCTTCCGTGCTGACTACCTCATATTTTGCTTTGCTCTCGCAGGCCATTTTATCCTTCTCCAACGCTGCCCTGCGAATTTTGCCTCGAACCTTGTTAGCAATGATGGTGCCATAGACACTATCCGCTTTCTAGTCACTGACGCCATCTTGGAGGTGACCGAAGAAGGTCCGGTGATTCGTTGCTCGAAATATGCCAACAACGTCTCCTGTTACTGTTGCTGTGGTCTAGAAAGGTTGAGAGGGGTCCATGGATACGGACGGCTCAGACATTCCCATTTGGGAGAGATTTATACATTTGGTAGCGTTACTGTCGGAGTTCCCGTCTCGCTCTAGTTATTCGAGTCCTTTTGGCGTTTGCTAAACCACTCGAGCGACTCTTGCCTCTTCGAAAATAATGCAATGCAAACCCCTACAGAAAATGTCTGACAAAGACCCGCGAGGTGCGCTGTGCCTTCCTCAGACGGGGAGGCGTGTTCGGGAGCTATTCACATTGCAAAAGTACCAACTGCACGTATCTTCTACGACTTGTTACCAGCGAAGCGGGAGAACAATCCAGCTCTGTCACACACTCATTTCAGCTGTTTGCTTGGGTTTGTCACTCAGTGGAAGCAAGCACCATGCATGCCGCTCAAGACGGATTTCCCATTCGTTAACTCATACTTCCTTAGTTACGCTTCAAATCACTTTTTCTGTCAGCATGTTTCTTTTCACGTCGTCACCGCTTTGTGACACCCACGGTACCTATAGCCATGATGGCAAACGCCGTACTGCTTATATCTACTCAGCCCGGACATAGCTCTTACTTCCGTACAACACCATGCAATAAACATCCAGATCCAAAACATTAAGGAATCTATTGGGTATCCCTAAGCACTCCTAAAGCCTCATATCAATCCACAGATGTCCCATCGGACGGAAAACCAAAGCCTCACCTCAGGTCAACGAACGCCAAAAACGCCATGACCATCACCATGTCCAACTGCCCGGGCCATCGTTGGAGCATGATCAAATCCGACACAACCCTTCTGCTATGGAACTGCGGCTTCTGTGCTTCAGGACCTCACTGGGCGATTTTTCAGTGCAGTGTCTGTAGGGGGAAGTCTTGCCAACCGTGCATGATGCACTCGAAGAAAGGGAATAGACTAGGTGACACGAAAGTAAGCTAGCGGTGGTAGCTCATCAAAAATGAAGGAGGCAATTGGAGTCCATATCCATTTTCATACTGCCGGTAGGTGCAGAAAGGTGAGCACTGCAAGTCTGCTACACTGTTATGGGCATTCAGTTGGCTCCTATGAGCATATGGCCTAAGCATTACTTGGTCGATAGAATTTGCAATATGCTCTTTTGAAAATCATATTGTCAGACATTGATATGTAGAGATCTCTCCCTATGTTTGACGGCTAAGCGGGTCCTTGCTCCTAAATCCGCATGTCCTTTGACAAATGTCGCATGTCACGCCTGACTGTCGCTTGCGGAAATAGTACACTAAAGATCGGCTCTTCTGCTTTTCATGGACTACCTACCTTCTCACATGGACTTAGGCTCATATGGGAGCCTACAGACCCAGCCTGTATCTCCTGACGAGAGCGCCTCGCTTTTCTGGCAAGTGGATTAGTTCGACCACTTACCATCTTTCATGTACCTTGATCCCGGTGCACACCTATCGCAGCACGAGAACATCCTCTTGCCTTGTCGACGGGCAATACACCACCTCCGCGGTCGTACTTTTGCATCGTCGCACTCGACGAGGTGGTTCCGGTGGAAATGGCCACAGACGTAGTAGTAGGAGTAAGTTGTGCGCGTATTGGTCGGAGCCTTTTGCGCCTGCTGGGCGTTGGGGATGGGAGAGAAGAGGAGTCGAAGAGCAGGGACATGAATGTCATTGTTTGTTGCGTTTGGCTTTGGCTTTGTCTTTGAAAGCAAACAAGAAACATTGCCGTTGTTTGACGACGAGTTGATTGTTCTAGTTTCCTTGGTATCCTTCCCAGGCAAGGTGTGGCAGCATTGTCGACCAAAGATCTCTTTCACGTCAACAGCCGTTCTTCGTTTTGCGGGCTGAAGTTTGATATGAATGTCTTTTGTGCGCCGTATCGTCTTTCGTGGGGTACTGAAGACAAAGGGATGCCGAGAATTCTAATCGAACGAACGTCAATTGCTTCGAACAAGGACCGCTCAGCCACTTCAAAAGAGCTCTTGTTAATAGTGACAATGCGCTTACCATAAGCATCAACTGCTGTACAAGCAGCTATCCAGATCCTTGGACCCACTCGCTAGCCCTTCCACGCGTGTCAAGCCCCGAGTCTAGCTTTCATGTCTTGATGTCCACCAAGAACGTCTGCCGAATAGACTTTCACTTGATTACCAGAGATGGACCCTTAGGCAAGTTGTACAAGCAACGTTCGTGTCCGAACAGAAGATCCCAATGCATGATTTGAAGTCCTTGTATTAATCGCAGTGTTCAGCCAAGGGCCCGGATATGAGCCCGCTATACCTACCGTAATTGCATACTCATCAATGCTCATCATGCCACAGCTCTCCCCTTATTCTTCGGCTCCCTCCTCTCTGCCCCTTCTGCTTCCATGTCGCCTAAGAACCTCTCCCAAGTATCTATCACACCTCTATAAAAGTCCACATTATGACTAGCCAGGGCCCCAAGGCTGTCTCGAAATTCAAGGCCTTTTATGCGCTCGAAATCGGTCACCTCCCGCACAACTTGTTCGTCAAACATCTCGCTTGTCACTTTGGCACTGTCCACCTCACGATTCAGCTCTTGGATTTTCAGTTGCAATTTCCGTTTGCGTTCTTGCTTTGCCGTCTCATGATCCACGCCGCGCATATCTTCCATTTTATTCCGGAGGAAGGTAGCTGGATTTAAATTCGATGTCGCGCTAGAATAGGGGTTACTTGATGCCAAGTGGTCATACTCCGCAGTCGCTTTCTGGAGATACTCGGTTAGCCCTTCGAAATCGAGCTGTTTCTGCTCCCTTGTCCTTAGGAGCGACTTGACCGAGACAATGTAGGCTTCCATGTCCCGTAAACTACCGAGATAGTTCTGATCGGTGTGGTCTTTCAATCGCTTTAAGCCCCGACTCGTTTCCTCGACGCAGCCTGCAAACGTCTGGAGGGGCGCTTCAACCGCGGGTTCTAACGGGACAAGCTTGCGCATGTTCACTGCTAGATCCGCATAATCTTGTTCTAGATCCGCCTCGCGACGAGCGACCCGGGCAATAATCTTCTCAACGTGAGTCAAATCTTCGTCCAGCTTGTTGGCACGCTCTGTGACCTCGATGAAGCGTTTGTCTGGTTTGTGGACTTTGGAGAAAGCATTTAGCATCGTGTCTGCCATGTTGTCGAAGAAGCCGGCGGGCGCATTAGGAGAAGTTGACTCGCTGGCAGTATTGCTACGGCTGGGGCGGACGCGCATTTGCGCATTCCAATCTGTAGTCTCGAGGAAGAGTATAAGGATCGTGGCACGACGAAGAACGGGATGAAGTGTGAGGCGTTTGATGAATCGGTGGAGAGACCACGCCCGCCGCTGCGTGAACTCCGTGCTGAATCTGTCGCCTCGCACGTATGCCATGTTATTCTTCTCGGGAAGTGGGGGAACAGCGCAGGCTGGGTACTCGCGGTGGAGCGTTTGGCGGAGGAATACAAAGTCTGTGAAGCGTCGGCGAACTGAGAAGTTGGGCCTCTGGAAGGATTTGAAGTCTGTCTAGAGGCAAAGGTCAGTCATGTGAACAACAGCGGGATGCGATCTGAATGGGAGGCACACATGTGTGGTGACTAGGTATGAAACGTAGGCATCTTTGGTTCCATCATTCTCTTTTAGAGGTGTGTCAACAGTGCATTCGAGAACGCCGTCTCCTATTCCACCCAGATCTACAGCATCTGCGTACTCGCCCGCTTGTGGCTCACTGGGTTCACTCATGCTCCGCTTGCCGTTAACAGCCCTCGTAGGATGAGTGCTCCCGTGGGCATCTGCCCTTGTCGCCGGATTCTGAGAGCCCTCCTGCTCGGGCTCATGCGGCCAGGACACACTGTCGAAGTCGCCGTGGTCCTCCATCGCGCCCCCGGCTCCCCGGTTTATGAAGCCTGGACGCAAGGGTCGGCGGTGCGAAATGCGGGTCAGAGGTTTTGTGGGAGTGGTGATAGTGTCACAGTATCAGGTTTGAATGCGTCTGTATTGATTTTGTAGTCGAATAGCTTGTTTTGATCATATGCGCCATTGGGGCATTGTTCAAGGCAACTTCGTTGAATCACTGCGTTATGACGACGCGCTCTTGGCGGGCTGGCACGTTAGCCCTTCTTGCTTATCGTGGGCTACTCTACGGTCAGGTGAGCCCTTCAAAATTAGTACGCCATTGGCGGTAAGAAATGCTCGGTAGCGAGAGCTGAAGCTTGGTCGTGTTTCAAAGACGATAGAGCAATCTCAAATCCTTAGATAAGGTAGTTCGCCTTCGCTATGCTATGATTACTCAAACCGGGATACTAAGAATTAAGAGTCTATCTTCGGATCTGCGCCATGTTCCAAACCTTCACCGTGACGTGGAGCATCCTGATAAGGTTCGTCTTCTATATCACTGAACGCTTCGTCGTCACTCTCGCCAGCAAAAGCATCATACAGCTCGCCAGCTCTTCGCCTTGCTTTTTTGCCACGGGCATGCCCATTCATGTGACCAGTATCATCGTCGTGATCGTCCAGAACCTCAAATTCGTAGTCGTCGTGAGGATTGTTGCGTATCCGTTTCTTTCTTTGGACGTAGAAGTAAACACCTAGGGCGCAACAGAATACGACCATCAAACCCAAGGAACCGTATATCCAGATCTGCGTCCTCTTCGAAACGCCAAAGGTAGGGAAGAAAGCTGGCAAAAAGCTCTCCGATGGTGTATGGCTCGGGGTTGGAACACTAGTTGGCGTTGATGTTGCCACTGATGTGGGATTGTCGATTGAGGTGGTTGTAGAAGCCGGATTGGATGGCTTGGCGTTAACCGGACGGTCGATGTGGTCGCTAGGAGTCGCGGGAAGGTCTGTTTGGGGTGGTGAGGGAACAATACTGGTCGTTGAGACAGGTGCAATAGTGAAATCGTGATCATCGTCATGTTCATCGGGTAAAGGGTGAAGCTTCTGAATAGAGGCATCAATGCACTCTCCCCAGAGATTCAGTCTCCAATCAAGGAATCTTCCCTTCATTTCGTTGACATGCGTGTCTTTGACAATGATTGTCCAAGTCCCAATACCAGATTCTCCCCTGGCATATGTTAGAATTTGCCTAGTCGAAACAAATAGAAAGACTTACCAATGAGCAACGGACATAAAGGTCCAGTCTTCATAGCCACCTTTGAAGGCATCGTTTGTCCTAGCCGTAGCGATATGGCTTACTATCCCTTCAGGACTTCGGAGTTCGACGCTCAGATCACCTCGCCGAGTGTGGTTAACGTTCATTGTGATGGTTACATGTTCGAGGCGCTCCAGGTTTGCTTGCTTCAGCATGTCACTTGTAACATCAAAGGAGCTTGCCAGGCCTTGATCGCCTTGGGGAATATCGTGCTGCACCGTCAACCAAGGCGAATGATACCATGCCTGTGGTTTGACAGATTCGAAAGTCTTTGCGGCTTCGATAAACCGCCAAGCGTCCATCTTCCCATAACCAAATGTATGACTAAACTTCTTGCCAATGAATGTGTCCTGCCAGTCTGAGTCATCGAGGTGGATTGGAACAGCGGCCTCAATGCAGAGGTACTGCACATCGCGCCAGGACAAATCAGGTCGTATGCCGAGGGCCAGTGCTATGGTGCCAGCAACCAGTGGTCCAGCCGCAGACGTACCCCCATGACCGTTGTAGCACTTGTTAACTCCAACGTCAGTAGTATGAATGGCGTCACTAGAACCGGAGCTGTACGTGACGACTAGCTGTGCCGAACACAGCTCGGAGTAATAGGGATGATTGCCGTCCCTGTCGATACCGCCAACGGTAACACTGTAAATGCTGTTCGTGTAGCCGTCAAAGTTGCAATTGTCTCCACTCGCTGCACCATTTCCTGCGGCAAAAACATACACTGAGCCGTGGCCTTGTCGTCCCCTTTGCACTCCAGTCACCATAGCGCGCTTTATCAGGATTCCTGGTTCTTCCATTGTCATGCCGTCATCGGGTGGGCCCCATGAACATGAATAGATTTGGTTTTCTTGATAGTCGTAAATCACTGCAAGTGCCTCATCTTCATCACTGATGGCTTTGGAGAGGATGCGCACGCCAGAGACTTTCCCGTCGTAGGCCATACCGACCCCGCAGACATTGTTTCTGACTGCTGCAATTTCACCAGCGCATCTAGTCCCATGCTTATCATCGAATAACCTTGGTCTCGGTTCATCACCAGGATCGTTGAAGTCATGCGAGCCACGTGCAAAGTAGTTATCCTTGAGATCGTCGCTGTACATATCGAGTCCGTCGTCGACAACAGATGTGATCGAGCCATTGCCTGTAATGCCCTGCAACCATACGCCTGTGACATTTAGATCGTGACCGAGCTGGACAGAGTTGAATAGATGCCACTGTTCTTTAAAGATCGGGTCTTGAATGTCCAATGTTGTTGCAATTTCATCCAGCCGTTGGGCTGCAGCTTTGTGCTCTTCATCATCTGGAGGCTTGTTCACTGCAGGCGTCCCCTGCCTGACTCCCACTGGCGGCGGTGGAATTCTCTTGACCAAACGATGCCTTAGTTGTTGTTTCTCTGACCACAGAACTCCATCAAGTTGTGTAAGCTGCCTAGCCGAGAGAGTCGCCTTGCTTGCAACATGCTCGATTCCCCTTTTCCGTCTACGCCATTGGCGGACGTCGTGTAGTGTGTCTTCCACCAAGCCACTCGTTCGTTTGGGGGTCGAGTAAATGTAGTGATTTTCTAGTTCACCAAGAGGGCCTTCAAGAAACGCCCCAAGGGACTGAGCGACGGTCAAAGGAGAGGCGGAGGCCTCGAGTTGAAGGGCAAAATAGTCATGAGTCTCGTAATTTCGTATACGGTTTGCAGCAGAGGTCTGCCATGCTAAGGCGAGCAGGCCGATCCATCTGGACGCCTTCATGACAAGTGTGTTTCGGATAGAGGTTCACGGCCCCGTTCCATGAGTCCGACCAACCCAACCAGGCCCAATCACAGGTTAAATGTTGTTTGTTCTGAAGTGGAGTGTTCGAGAAGTGTCAGGCATCCAAATCCGTTGGCTCGAGTGTTTGCAAGGGCGCTGACGCAATGCACAGCGGGATAGAGAAAACGCACGGAGGTTCAAATAGAGGTCATAAGGCAAGAGCAAGAATCAATATAGGTTGTGAAATTAGTGATGCCGAGGCGACCGAGTTTCTCGGTCTCGTGCTGTCGTGGAAGGATGCGACAATAGTTGTCCTCAAAGGGGGACGGCTCACGGGCAAAAATCTGATAATCCCTTAACTAAGCGTTTAACTAGTGATCGCCAAGCCGGCGCTCGGGAGATCCCATGCACATGGGTAGGGAAGCCAGCGAAACGTCCGGACAAAAGCGCCAGCGGAGAAAGCTGCAGCCGAGAGCGGAAACATAATTATCCTGGTGGCTGGAAAAGAGTGAGCTTTGGTTGGATCCTTTTCTACTCTCTAATTCAGTTGGGCCCTTACTACATCACTTCCTCACCTCTAGCTCCATCTCCTTCTCCACACAATATTGCAAAACCACGACTGTTGAGCAAAGCGACCGGGGTTCATCAATATGAGCTTTCTATTCGCCGTAGTAAATGTTGGATCGACGGGCGCATGCTGATGACGGTTGGATCAATCGCCATCAAGCGCTCTCATTTTCTAACCACTCACACTGTTGAAAAGGTTCCGCAGCAGCTGCGTCAGCGAACCGGTGCGGGAACGCAAAAAGATCTCCTCGCAGCCAGTCCCGTCAATAGCAGGCCTACTGCCAACAAATGCACTAGCTACTTAGTCCGACCCCAAGTCCGTCGAGCCCTGCAAACCGCGCCAAGCCATGACTACCAGTGCGCAACGCTTGGCTGATCTACATCAACTCTCTTCGCTTGACGAACTGCCACAGCCAAACTGGGCAAATGGCATAAGCGGCGTTGGGAGTTATAGTAGAGGTGCAACCAAGAGCAACCAACGCAGCAACGCAGTCCATCCAATGAACCCACCAGCCGCTCCAGAGGTGCCACGCGGTGCACCTCTTTTATACAGGAGCACATCCGCCAAAGACAGTGCTTTACCGCAGCGCTCGTTCTCCCAAAGAGCCAAAGGCCGGCCTTTCGCGAAGGAAGCATTCGCTGAAAATGGACCAGGGGAAGACTACAAAACAAACGGCGTGAGCAGTCCGTCGGACGCCCCGTCCCATGTGTATGAAGATGAGTTGGCTCCAACGTCCCGAGAAGATAGGACGAAACCTCTCCATGTTGACACCGATGTCCGCCGCGGCAAGTCCGCAAGACAGACACCCAGATCACACGTGCCTGAACTGGAGAGCCCTCGGTTGTCGCAGAAGCCACAGAGCCAGTTACGAGATACACGCAGGGCGTCAGAAACCATTCCACGCTCTAATGACCCATCTTCGCCCCCCCAAAGGTCGAGTACGATGCAATACCCAACGAACAACATGACCGAGGAACAAAGAAGAGCATGGGCTCCAGATCGCTCACCACTCCAGAAGCTCGAGGTGACATTGAATGACATCAGCAAGGAAGAAAAGCGTGCTCGAGTGGAGGAAGCTGAGATGCTTTTGCGTGAATCAAAGGCTGGGCGTGGAGGTCGACGAACAACTCGAGAGGCAAACTCTTCAGCAGTGCAACAACCCGCTAGACAAACTTCGATGAACAAATCCGCACAACCTGTAAACATCGAAGATGCTGGTCTCGTCCGAGGATTGAGCAGTAAGCAGCGTGATCGGTTGCACCACAGCGCCACGGTTGACTCGCGGAAGCCTGACGTACGCCGCCTGTCTGGTGAGGGCCGTCGAGGTTTTGAATATGGAGAACAAGAATACAACAAAGAACGGACGCGGCCAGGCGTGGAGAACGCGCCCACGCCTTCAGGACATATTCAATCTCGCAGAAGGGTGGAAAATCCAAAAATGCGTGTTGCACAAGATCAACCGGCTCCGCGGCGATACGAGATCGAGAAAGGCCCCTTCTCCGCCGACTTATCCCAGCCTTCCCGTGAACAGCGAGGTCTACGACACAGCAGTGGTTCTACGCGCGATCAGAGTACCTCCGAACAGATCAAGCAGTCAGCACAGTACGCCTTGTCTAGTCGCAACAATAATCAACAACTACGGGATAATAGAAGCTTCCCAGCAAACGGTGATCACCGTCCAGATGAAAGATCGCAACAGACTGCGCCTGTCACACAGGCTTCAACGACGCAGACTGTCGCAAAGGCGGTGCCGACAAACATTACTCGAGCTATGTCATTGCAAAAGCCCTTGCCCCCTAACCCAGAAGAAGGAGATGTGCCACGATCGGGTCCGATGAGAGAAGCCAATTCATCTCATAAAGCTGCGCTTGCGGGTGTCGCTACTGCGGGAACTGCCCTATTGGCCGCGGCAGCTGTCACTAGGACCAACGGTCGCAAATTACAGAAGACTCCACCAAAAGATCGTAGCCTGACTCAACAAGTGGACACTGCGGGAAGGCTTGCAGATTCGGCTCGGCAACCTCGAGAGGCAGCTCCTCAGCCCGTGTCTGTCGATCAACCGCAGGTTCAGAAGAGTGCCTCTTCTGCCCTTGGTCCTGAAAATTCTAAAATTGAGACATTCCAGAGAGCTACAGCGAAGCAAGTGAATGTGCAGAGAACCACATCCCAGAAAGCGCCCCAGCCAATAGGACTTGGGCTGCGTGATGACCCAGCTATTCCACCGACAGGCCACGAACACCACCATCGCCTGCCAGACGTGTTGCATCATAAGCCAAGACGCCAGAGTGTCTCTTTCAAGGAGCCGTTGGGTCCAGGGCGACCCGAAGATGAGTGGAAGGAAGCAGGGGTTGTAAGACTGTCTCTAGCAGACCTAGCTCTTGATAGCTCTACGAACGCAGAAAAGAACAAGACTTGGTGGGAAAGCCAGAACGACTCTGCGAACCGAAGGAAACGTAGATCGTCTCCCGGGGCCAGTGCTGGTCCTGCAACCTCCGGGGATCCAATCGATGATCGCCATGCCGAGTTCAAACCTCCCCTTTACCTCAAATGCGGACCATTGCTGCGATACACGGGAATGAAGAGACACCGATCTGACCAAGCCGGTGCTACTGAATCTGCTGAGGGCCACCATCCTGCTCAGGACGAACACGAGACATGGAGAGGAAGTATTCTAATAGTCACTCAAGACTCTCGATCCTCATACGAGTCAGCGCCCACTCTTCGCATCTTCTCTCAACCAATGGACATCCTGCCACCTCCGCCTCAACAAGTCGAGGAATTAGCACCAGAATATGTCGACCCCATTGCCGGATTAACAAAAGTTTCGCGCACCGGAAAGGTGCTCTATGTGAGGCCTGTGGATCATCTTGAAGAAGGACAAGATCTGTCCCTGATTGAAGACGACAATGGCCTCTATGAGTCCTCCCCGAGCCCGTTGGACACACATGGTAGCAGCCACGCCACCACAGCAACGTCAAATAAAAGGACTCGTGGTGTTGATGGCGAAGCCCTGGGTAAATTCCAGGAAATTAAAGGAGCCAGACTGTACGCGGATCCGATTCGAGATGTGACGTTTTGGCGATTCAACATTGAGGTCGAGCTAGGAGAACATCAAGCGCACATCGCGTACCGAATCAATCGTGGTCCTGCCGTTGGCTTCTGGGTACCCGCTCGAGGGCAGTCGATGAACATCATGTTTCACAGCTGTAACGGATTCAGCCTGTCAGTTGATCCCAACATGTTCAGCGGACCTGATCCGCTTTGGCGTGATGTTCTCAACACCCACCAGACTCGGCCATTCCACGTAATGATCGGTGGAGGAGACCAGATCTATAACGACCGAGTAATAGTTCAGACGCAGCATTTTGGAGCATGGACACAGATTAAAAATCCACATGAAAAGCACAAAGTTCCTTTCAGCCCTGAGATGAGGGACGAACTAGAGAGCTTCTATCTCGAAAGATATGCAATGTGGTTCTCTCAGGGTTTATTTGCCATGGCTAATTCGCAGATTCCAATGGTCAATATGTGGGACGATCACGACATCATTGATGGATTTGGCTCGTACCCCGATCACTTTATGCGGAGTCCTGTGTTTTCCGGCCTTGGCAACGTAGCCTTCAAGTACTACATGCTATTCCAGCACCACAGTGTTCCTGAGGAAACCGCGAAAGACGAGCCAAGTTGGCTAGTTGGTGCAGAACCTGGTCCTTATATCAACCATCACAGCCGAAGTTTGTTCATGCACATGGGAAAGCATGTTGCCTTCTTGGGCCTCGACTGTCGTACTGAGCGACGGCGGGACGAAATCCTGACCAACGATACATATGATCTCGTACTCGAGAGATGCCGGAAGGAGATCATCGAAGGCGAGACGAAGCATCTGATACTGCTTCTTGGGGTGCCAATCGCTTACCCTCGGCTCGTCTGGCTTGAAAATATACTCACTAGCAGAGTGATGGATCCCATAAAGGCTCTCGGACGGAGCGGGATATTGAAAAGCGGCTTCTTGAACAAATTCGATGGTGGCGTGGAAATCCTCGATGATCTCGATGACCACTGGGCCGCGAAGGGCCATAAGCTCGAACGCAATGACTTGATTCTGGACTTGCAGGATCTTTCCGCCGAGAAATCGGTTCGCGTCACTATTCTTGGAGGCGACGTTCACCTCGCAGCTATTGGCCAGTTTTATTCAAACCCGAAGCTCAGAGTACCCAAAGATAAAGACCACAGGTACATGCCCAATGTCATTTCATCTGCCATCGTCAACACTCCACCGCCCGAACTGATGGCCGACGTCCTAAACAAGCGAAACAAAGTACATGTTTTGAATGCCTATACGGTGGAAGATATGATTCCAATGTTCACACATGATGTTGATGGCAAGCTGCGGAACAATAAGCGCCTACTACCCCGCCGGAATTGGTGCTCCATTCGAGAGTATCAACCTGGAGCTACACCTCCACCAACACCGCCCGAAACTCCTTCGTTGGCGGGATCAGAAGCCGAGGATGACTCACAAGAGAAGCCTCAACGACGTTTCTCTCTTTCCCGAGACGATGTCAATCCGCGGAACTTGTTCCGTCGTCTCAGTTCCCGAGGCGCTCCACCTTCGTCATACCGAGATGACATGGACTTTAGTCAGACCCCGCGTCCAGCTTCGCACGATGGTTCTCGCCCTCCACCTAGCTTTGGCCAGTTTACGCCGCAGTCTACTTCCTCAACACCTCAGCGGGCATCCTTAGACCCGGGTGCTTTAGCCCGTCCGCAATACCAAAGCCAACCATCAAATCGCCGTGCGTCTTTCGACCAACCACCTTCCAACATTCCCAACGATCCATCAGCGAGACCCAGAAATTTCCAAAGGAGGCCCACAAACTTGTCCGAGAAAGCGGCGCGGAAAGGTGTCGTCCCTGGGCTTGACAAAGAAGGCCACGAGGTCGAGGTAAATGAACACATCAATCTAGAGGGCGGCCTCGACATTATCATCAACTGCGAGGTAAACCAGAAAGACCCTGCTGGTATTACGACGCCGTATCGACTACTTGTGCCAGCATTGTGGTACGATGGCAGCAGCGACCGAGAGAAGCTTGACGAACCTCCCGCGGAAACAGTGCCTATAGTGAGAAAGCCGACGTTGCTGAAGCGCATAGGACTCGCCAGAAGGAACAGAAATCCGAGGTTAGCCGAGGGCCAGGGCAGCGGGAACTGGGGACAAGAGATGAGTGAGACGGAGAGCTACAGTGGCAGTGAAGACGTGCAAGAAGAACCCGAGGAACGGCCACGACGAAGATTCAGCCTTTTTGGACGAAAGCGTCGAAGTGAGAAAGAGTATGGACAGCAAGAAGGTATTCATGGGACGAACACGAGCAGAGATCAGCAAATGCAAGAAGATTACGCCAAGGCCGAGCAGCAAGTCAGAGAGGCATCAATGCCAGCACCTAGGCTTGGATTGCAGGATCAGCAGCGCAGAGATCAACAGATGCAACAGGGTCACGCCACTGCCTCACCACAAGTCAAAGAAGCAACAATGCCGACAACAGGTTCTCGATCTCAAGATCAATTCCAATATGCAGGCGGGCTCCCACCTCCTCGGCAGCTGCAAGGAGGTGGTGGAATAGGCTATAGTCAGTCACGGGCGACCTCGCAGAACAAAGAAGCGCGTCTTGATGATCAGTCACGAGCACTTGGCCGGCAACCTGCGGGAAGCGCGCAGCAGTACAGTGGTCAGATGGAGTCACCTGTCCTTTATCACCCGGAACAGCAAACTCAAGGCCAACAAATCCCAGATCCACGAGCCCAAGCCGGACCTTCTAATGGCGGCCCACCAATCCAGACAAGCTCGAAGCTTGCAAAGGTTCTCGGCGAAGAGCCACAATATAGCGGTCCACTTGATTTCGGCCGTGAGCGCCCTCCAGGCTACTATAGTCTGAACCAAACAAATTCTCAGCCAACCCGGTCGCAGAGCCAGAAAGTAGTCCTGACCTACTATCCGCCGCCGACAGGCGCCAACGCTGGCTCGAACTCGACTTATTATCCGCCCCCGGCTGGCTCTGGGGCTGGCCTGAGGCAACTAGACGGTCCAGATGGGGGAGGCGGATATGGCGGCGTAGCAGCATACAAGGAGCCGAAGAAGCGACGCTGGTCGTTAAGTGGTGGGAGAAAATGGATTGGAGATGGTAGGATACCCGATGCATAAAGTGGTGAAGTAATCCAACAGGCTTTGGATAAATATCGAATGAAGGTCTGTTGGATACATAAGAGATCTCAGACTAATTGGCGCTTTTTTGCACAGCTACTACTCATTACGTTTTTTGAGCATTTAGTTGAGCGTTCCAGCGTCTTTTCAGCACAGCAAGCGACTTTGATAATACACGCCATTTGTTACAAGCCTCAACCCCCGCGTAATTAATGCATTCAAGATCGATTTCCTGGGATCCATTCCTCAATACCTGCACCAACGTCCGTGCCAACCATGTCTTAGTCAATTCTCCGACTCGTTTAGGACAGAGATATGGCAAGGTCTTCCCCAGTTGTCCCCATTCCCCCAGTTCCCGAAGCTAACCATTGCATAGGCCAGTTTTGGGGGTATTGGATATGCATTGGAAGGTCCCGGGGGAGCTTAGGTCTGATCCCCCATTTCATTGAACATGTACTGCAAAGACAGGTAAAATCCTGATAAGAATGGGTCAAAAATTGCCGAGGTTTTTGTCCCGATCAAGGAGGGCACCAAAGGAAGGTGGGGCGGAAATTGGTTGGTCTGGGAGGGCCGCAGGGATTTGTGCAGGAGGGTGTGCAGACTGGACCGGGGGTCAGCAATGACCGAGGCTGGGTTGTTTTTCTTTCCAGTGTCAGAGGGACCGAACTCAGGTTGTTCTAGCTAGCAACAATAGACGCCTTCAATTAATGGATATGTGGTACGCAAGCGTTATGACTGCTAATCGTAGCTGCCCGTCTCTAGACGTAGAGACTGAAAGCTGAAGAATGAATCCACATCTCCACTCCAGAACTCCGCTTCGCTTGAGGAAGCTTCTTTGAAATTTGTAAAACGACACATTATCGTCTATTGACTAATGCCCAAAATATAGTTGGACATGGTAATATGGCTATGTCTTGCCGCAGCTATTTGCGCTTCCATGCTATTAATTGCCCGTCAGAAACATGCAAGCAAAATCTGTGGACACTGACAATCTATGGGAAGATATCCCTGCCAAACGTGACCTTTTGCCTCGGCTTGAACTTCTACCCAGAAGCTGCCCACAAGGAGGCTGGCAAACACCTCAGTGCATGGTAGCCATGCATTACACGGCTTTGAAGGAGGCATTGTAAATGACATTACCACCCAATGTCCTTTGCGCTAGTTCTACGTGCGCCACTCCGGGCCGTGGGAAGCCAATGTCCTCTCCACGGGTCCACTCAAGGAGCGGAGAGGTGTCATCGCCTGCATGATCCTTGAAGGGCTAGCGTGGAATCCCGCACCAACTAAGAACGAAGAGTACGGAGGAGCGTGCGCCAAAAGAAGTCGCCTAGACAGCTAATTGTAATGACGTAGAACGATGTGATCTAATTCTGCTTCCAGGCGTTGGGTGCGCGACGTGCCCGCGATGGCGGCGTATTGGTTCCTCAAAATAGGTGATCACAGGCATCGGGTGGGCCTAACTTCCAAGGTGGAGGGCTAGGGCTTCCCCCGAAGGCCACTGTTGTTCCGGAGATGGCGCTTCCATTGATTCCTGTCATTTGAAAAAGAGCTTGGCGCCCAGGCGGTGACTACTTTTGGTGCACGCCTCCGTACTCAGAGTTCATGTTTCCCTTATTGTCACGTTGGTCACACAGCCACTCGTCCAAAGAGGGACACTTCATCTCTAGCAACCTGATGTCGAAACGCCTCTGGAAAGTTGGTGTGAGAATGTACCGGTTCTGGTGAGTTCACGGAAGTGGTGGCTTCATCTCTAGTTCCATCACCGCATCATTACTGAACTCAAGCCCGCTTGGGATGAACTATCTAGCTTTAGTCCGCTATTTATGAGCGCTGCGAACGAAACATAAGGTAGGCTTCGACTCGTCTCAACCCACGAAGCGAGCATGGTCTCTGTTTGTAAGATAGCTAGTCGTGACGGATTGAAAGATCTCATGGCTGGCACTTACCCTCACATTTTGCTCAGAGACTTGACCCCGGCTTTTTTCTCACACCAAAAGCAAAGCTAGATTTGCGGCAAGCTCCAGGTCACAGTACATGCAGATTCTCTAACGGAACATATTGTACAACCACCCTCTGGCTTACAGTGTCGCTCTAATCATTTCCAGCAAACTTCATCTACTTCGCTGCAGGAAATGCTTGTGCCACGAACACCAACTTGTTTTGAGGGTGTTGTATCCTATCAGATCTTGATAACTGTCCTCTTGCAATGACATGCATCGACAGCACTACAATGTTAGCCTTCGACTCCAGCTATCTCGCCAGCCTAGATGTTATGGCGTGGTGCTTGGATAGTGTTATCGTTCTGGGTATCGCTTGCTGACTTAATACAGCTCGAATTCTATGGCAGGATTCTGTACCATTGATATCATAGAAGCGAACTCTTATCAGCATACTAGCTATAGCTACTATTCATACCCTATTACCCTAGACACCTATGGGACAACATATTCGTCCGGACCTTCAGCTGCAAATTATACTGTGACTTTGCTAAATGCGATCTACTCACCAGCTCCTACACTGACTCTTGCAACATCAACAACCTCGACAACAACTAATCCTATTACGCCTCCGATCTCTCCCAACTCCGCCTCCTCCTCCCTCTCCGTCCGTCGACTTAGGATCTATCGTTGGCGGCGCGCCCGACGCATCCAACGGCGTCGAGAAGCGGACGCGCATTAAGTCAACAAAGCATTTTGATGGCGGTGCGACAGGTAGCAAGTGATGGGATTTCTTCAAAGACAAACGATGAACGAAGAGGCGATTGTCGGCAACCAGGGAATGGCCAACGGTGGGCTTGCCCAACTCAACACGCAGCAGGTGGCGTTGCAAAATACGCAACAGCAAAAGATAATGGAACAGCAAGCCGCGATGATCGTAAGCCTTCAAGAGGGTGATATGCCATCAAAAAAAGGGACAGAAGGTGGCGGCGGCTGCACAGAAGGCGGCACTTGACGAGCAAGAAGCAATGACCAAGGGAATGCAAGAACAGCTCAAGACTCTTTCCCAGATGGTATTCGAAATGGAAAACACTATCGTGACGCTGTCCATGCCGGCGAGTCTCTCTCCTCGCAACTTACACGCCCTCCGCCTTTTCCGTTAGCGTCCTGACGATAGTCATTTCTAGCGCGTCACTCTTCACGAAGAACCTCTCTCCATAATGCCCGTCACGCACCCGCTTGGTCTCGATGTCGGCAGCGACGCTTCCCGCTTCAATCTGAATGATTGGTGTTGTGCAACCCCTTAAAATCCTCTTCGATATCTGTTTTGCGTCTGCTAGGCAGGGAGGTTCGGTCGAGCTAACTTTGAGTTGCGAGGCACTGGAGAGAGATGCCCACCGAGGATCTCGATGGGGGTATATCCGCGTAATCGAAGCGCCAGAGCTGTCGCCAAACCAAACAACCCCGCGCTAACGAATGAGATTAGAATAGAATCGATGTTCGAATGGAGGTGCCCATGCCTAGCTTTGTCAGATATATCTCTCCGCGAGGTAGCTAAAGATGACATTACTTGCGTTCTCGGATGATTTGCTCCCACTGCATTCTGGTATCCTTGCAGCGCCCGCAGGTACATTGCCTCCGCCTCCGCCCAGTCTAAGTCGAAATGATTTGGGGATTGATAGTTAGGGCGAAAGTAATGAGCGAAGGTAGCAGCACTGTAAGCAGCGCGTTCAAACTGGAATGATGGAATTCGCCACCTGCACGTCTTTCAACAATCTCTCTCTTCATCATGCCATGGACGTAGGCCTCTCCGATAGGTTTGTAGTGCCTGGGCACATGAGCAACACAGGTCCGATAGTGAATAGTGTTCTTACACCGAAGATTATGCAGCAGGTGTCTCCTGCTCTCACAGTTGGAGGGCAATACCATAGTATCCGTTTTGCGTAGCGATAAATCGGCGATTAATCAACGGAGAAGCCATCTCTGTCTCACACAACTGAGCGTTGCTACCTGCCACTTTATCTTGGTGTGCTTGGGCACGCGACTGACCAATATGAGATTTGATAGTCGTGAGGAAAGGGAGGGAAATGCTATAGCGTGGGATTCGAATTCCGCCAGGATCCTGGGTACATTCCAGCGGTCAGTGTAGCAGCGCATGTCATAAATCGTCGATCGTCTGCGTAAATGCACGTTGAGGAGGGATCCAGGAAATGCGACAAGATCGCAGCCCAACGCCTCCCACCTTCAAACACCTGCTATGTTTGAACAGCTGCGGTGCGGTCTTGCTTGACGTGCCTGCACTGAAGATTGACTTCTCATGCATTCCACATTGGCACCCAGGATGAGACTGGAGTATCCCGGGTACCGACATCGTTGCGTTGCACGAACGAAAGAATATTCAAGTCCTGTGTCCACTCTAGCCAACCGATCGCAAAGTCACAATACGTTTGCATTGTGTCGATCGTGTGGTCTGGATTGACGTTGAGCTCTCCGGTGAGAGCCTGCAATGCCGAAGGATGCCCTAAAAAGGCACAGATGTGGTTCTTAGGCCCTGAGGCTTCCAACCGCCCGGGAAGCACTGACGACATCCAGAGGTGACCATGGGTATCCGAGAGGGGGTTACATTTGTCATTCACAGTTGATTCCTCTTGCTCCTGATAGCGATTAGCGTTGGACCATACCTGCAGTCTGTCCACGTGAATGGCATGCCACTCGATGGGGAATATTTACGTACATGAAGAGGACATTGGCTGAGAACGTAAGCGCTACGTAGGCGGCCAGAGAAGGTATGCGGCAGAATAAAATTTGCGGCCTGAGGACGTTTGTGTGGGACTCGCTTCAAAAGACACTTTACTCAAACGGGGCGGGTTTGAGCATCAGCTATGGCGGACGAGCGATGTCTGACTGCATCGTACTCCGACTTGCTATTGGCAGTGACGTGTCTAGGCTACAATCCCAGGCAATATGCATCTCACTAGGTAAGGCTGTCGTATTTCCATGCCCCAGTCCCACCCTAAAACCCACTTAGTTTGTGAGGGGAGACTGAATGTTTCCCCCGCGCCGCTTCCTGCCCAAACATGACGAACCACTTTCGTTGGACCGTTCCTGAATAATAGGTCAAAGATCTGCGCTCTACCATTGTGGAAAGCCGTTACATTCAAACGCTCCATTGCTGTAGCTATTCCTTTCGGCCATCATCATGGCTTGCGGCAGCATCTGTACGCGGTCAGTCTTGCACAAATAGCGGATCATCAGAATTGAGACTAACTAGTCTTGGGCCAGCTCGAGTAAGAACTTGTGGGAAGAGGCAACCAAAGCGTTGTTCCTCGAAGACATCGAAAGTATAGATTCCGATCACTCAAAGGGCCAGCCTTGGCTGGTCATACTCGAGGGTTTGAAGCAAGAAGCTGAAGAGAAAAAAGAACAGTGGACGAAAAAGAGATGGACGATTAATAGGACGGATAAGGGCGCTTTAATACCGCGCGAAAAGATGGACCGAATCCTTTTCTGGGTGGATAAGTTCGTTCAGATTGGTGACTGTGCCGTTCAATATGACCCAGGACATGCTGCGCTTGCTTGGGCAGCGATTCGGTTTGTTCTAAAGGTCGAGACTAGACAGCGTTCCCTAAACTGCAATCAGCCAGTTCTAATGGATGAGCAGGTAGCCGTGATCGAACAACAGACATTTGATGCTATCCTCGAAGGAATGGAACGCATCAGCAACCTCATCAGCCGTTATGCGATCTTCGAAGACCTCTATCTCCATCCGCAGCTGAAGTCATATACCGGGCTCGAAGCGGCGTTGACCGAGTTGTACCGAAGGGTGTTAAAATATCTGTCAAAAGCAAAGCGATTCTACTCTAAGAGCACATCAGGTATGCCTCGCCTCCCTTCGCCAAACGTGATAAAGTTACCGTGCCATAGGCTGAGAGGACCGACCAAGCTCGTCTAGTTAAAATGGTCATACGGGATGACAGACACGATTTCGAAAATCTTCTGAACGAAATCCTAATACAGCAGTCGGAAGTCGATTACCTTGCGCAACTTGCCGACGCGGAGAGTACGTTGCAGGTTTTGGCAGACTTGACAAGAAACACACTGACAATAACAGAGCAAGATACTGGTAATCAGGACCTGAAGGATCTGTTAACCCAAATCAATGAAATGGTCACAAGTTTGCATGGTGACCATCAGGGTAACTAACAATCATCGGCTTTTGAAATGACTTGTCACTAAGCACCTTGCAGCATGTAAACGACCCGAAGTGTTGAAGTGGATGTCCACTATCCTCTACACACAACACCACGAAAACATCCGCCGAGGCCTTTTAAAGGGTTCGGGAACATGGTTACTCCGGAAGGAGGGTTTCCAAAAGTGGAGAGAATCTAGTTCTAGCTCTATTCTGTGGCTAAGTGGAATACGTATGTGATCCGGCATGAGCTGTTGACATCATTTGGAATTGCTAATTTGTTAACTTCTAGCGGGATCGGGCAAGACTAAACTTTCGTATGTGCTTTTTTTACGCTGGACTTGGTGAAAATTCTGGCTGATCTCTCGGTCTCCTCATTTCAGATCTCTTGTCATTGATCATCTACTGGAAGAGACGAAATTGACGAAGGACACATTAGCTTACTTCTATTGTGCGCGGAATACCGGTGAGCAAGAACGAGGTGACCCAGAGGAGATCCTCCGTAGCATCCTCCGACAGCTGTCATGTCCAGCACCGGGTTCCCCAATCTTGGAGTCAGTCCAGCAAAAATACCGGGAGCTTCGAGACGAAGGGTTTGAATCAAAGAAACTAACCCTCAATGAAACGAGGAAGCTCATCCTTGACATAACTCAAATTTATCCGCGGATAACGATCATAATAGACGCGTTGAATGAATGCAACACAGACAAACTACCCGACTTGTTGGACTCACTAGAGGAAATTGCCGAACAGTCGCCAAACCCAGTAAAGATCATGATATCAAGCCGCGACGACGAAGGTCTTGCTCGTCAGTTCAGCAACTCTGTTCACCTGCACATTCGAGAAACTGACAACGCCGACGACATCAAACGGTTTGTTGAGCATCAGGTAGAAGAAGCTATAAGCAAGAAGAGGCTGCTTGGTGGTGAGGTTTCTGCCGAGCTGAAAGAGCATGTAATCCGAACTTTGGTGACCGGTGCCCAGGGAATGTGAGTTCCTCTTACTTGTATCGCCCGAGATCCGCTGACACCCTGGTTCTCTGTAGGTTCGGCTGGGTTGCTCTTCAGCTTCAATGTCTTTGTAGCCCGGGAATGATAGTGGAGGCTGATGTTCAGGAAAAACTCCGACACCTTCCGCCAGGCCTGATGGATACGTATTCCCTGATTTACGAACAAATGTTTTCCACGTTAGGCAACCAAAGTCGATTGGTCATGCAGCGGGTACTAAAATGGTTGCTCTGCGCACAGAAACAGCTCTCAACCGACGAATTTGTCGCAGCAATATCCCTGGAGCCAAGCGTTACCTTCACTGAAGTCTCGAAGCAACAGATACTGAATATGTGCCGCAACTTTGTTGTTCTCGATGAACAAATGGATGTTTTCCGATTTGCACACCTTTCAGTACGAGAGTTTCTTGAACAGCGCGAAGAAGATGCTACGGCCCTTGCACATTCGCTTGCCGCTGAGACATGTCTGCGTTTCTGCCTTGATACCCCTTCTGGTAACAGCAAGTCGGAAACTGCGCTTTCTCGGGCAAAAGCGCTCCGCGAATACGCCATATTGTACTGGGCCACCCATTGTCGTATGAGTGGCAAGTATCTTCGCGACGGTAACCTCGGACAACTGTTCAGGGAGTTCGTCTTACGAGATCTTGATGAACACTCACCATTTGGGGAATGGACCTACTCAGCCAAACGATACCTGCAGTCCAGGCCTTGGAACGATGCTCTTAAGGCAAAATGGGAGTCATCATTCAGTTTGTCACCCAATCCCCTTTTTGTTGGTTGTGTCTGGGGCTTGCTTGACCTAGTGGAATTCTCTTTACAATCCAAGAGCGTCGCCTCTCGGGACTTTAATTCACGAGGACAGTCTGCTTTACGAATTGCAAGTGAGTATGGTCAGTATGACATTGTCAAGTTGTTGGTCGACAGAGGGGCCGATGTCACAGCGCTGTGTGATGATGGGAGCACAGCTTTGCATGTTGCCGCGGGAAGGGGGAACAAGGATGTGGCTCAACTGCTGCTGGAAAAGGGGGCCGAGATCAAAGCAAAGGATGAAAATGGCCAGACGGCTCTACACCACGCATCAGCGACGGGAAATGGGGCGATAGTACTGTTACTACTTGGAAAGGGGGCAGACAATTGTACAAGGGACAAGCGAGGGTGGACGCCACTGCATTGGGCAGCCAAAATGGGAAACGACGAAGCAGTGTGCCTGCTGCTCGACAGAAAGGCCGACATTGAGGCGTGTGATGATTACGGATGTACAGCAATCTCTCTTGCTTCTGAGCAAGGACATGAGCAGGTCGTCCAACAGCTGCTCGAAAAGAAAGCCCGCACGGACTCGATGGATAGTCAAGGAAGCACCGCTCTGGACCTAGCAGTTGAGGGGCAACACGAGGAAGTTGTTCGGCTGCTGCTCAAATCGGGAGCACAGGTCGAAAGGTGCAATGCACTGCACTTGGCGGCCGAGAGAGGAAATGATGGACTACTGCAGCTGTTATTCGACCACGGAGCCGATATCGAGGCAAAAGACAGCTCGGGAAAGCGAGCGCTCCACTGGGCCTGCGCAAAAGGCCACGCGACAGTAGTTCAGCAACTACTCAAAAACGGGGTCGACATTCACTCAAAGGATAAGCATGGATGCGGAGCACTCTACCACGCTACTGCGGGAGGATATGAAAAAGTGGTGTTGCTCCTGCTTGATAAGGGAGTCGAAGTTGATACGAGGAACACTGAGGGCAAAACGCCACTACACGAGGCAGCCGCAAGGGGACACACGTCAGTTGTGCAGCTACTGGTGGAACGGGGAGCCAGCATCGACGCAGAAGATAAAGCTGGACGGGTTGCCGTTCACCATGCCGCCACCGCCCGCACCAACGAAGTGATACGATTCCTCCTGGAGAAGGGCGCCAACGCCAATGCCCTGGATAATTTCGGTTGGACAGCATGGCACTGGGCAGCTAAAGAAGGGCGTGAGGCGGTTGTGCGGCTGCTGTTGGAGAAACAGGGCAGTCAGCACCCAGGAAGGGATAACTATGACAAGAACGCGTTGGAGTGGGCAAGAGAAGGGCAGCACATGGTTGTGGCGCATTTGTTGGAATCACATTTTCAGCATGCTTAATGTATCACACTCTGTTGTAGTACCATTTGGCCGCTTCTTGGCTTTGGAAACTTTGAAGCAGGCCGACAATGCAAGAGTGCACACTCATCAGTCATGACACAAAATGACATCCACACTTTCGCGAACGCTGATAGAATTCATTCTCGACCCTAGGTTCCAATAACACGTTTTGCATTCGGAACGGCTTGGAACAGTCTAGTCGACGGCAGCTATCGAGACAAGAGAGCATATGCCAGCTAAACGATACGGCCCCGTATGAGAGATGAAGCCCCGTTCGTAGACAGGAGGCCGATCGAAACTCTGCGTAGAATGTCCTTGAGAAATCTGTGTCCGCTTCCCGGGATTTATTTCGAAAAATCTCTTTCCTCGTACATTGAAGGACTATATTAGCCAAAGGGTCTAGTGCGATTGTATCTAGGAGGTTTGAGCGGCGGATTGTTTTGCCCCATCGTAGGAGGAAAGAGACTCATTGCTGAAGGGATCATCGGATTTTGCTCGGTGCCGATTGAAGGGTTTTGCATTGGATTTGAAGCTTCATTTAGCCTATCTTGGAACTGCAAGCCATCAGACTGACCGAAGCCATATTGATAGGGCCCCCTAGATAGGGGCCCGTACTCGTTTTGCTGGCCAGGGGGAATGTCCCTCCCTGGATACTGACTCGGACGTGGTCTAGGTGGCTGATTTGGTGGTGCGGGTTTGCTCCTCGGGAAACCCAGATGAGGTGCGAGACGGTCGCGATTCCCACTGATGCCTGGGCTGTCATTCGGTAGGTAAGGGAAGCCGCTCGGGCTTTCTGAACTTGCTAGCGAAAGGTTGTTTAGCTTTTCTGCCTCCTCCATTACCAGGTTGTCTACGGCCCTATTGCTGAGAAATCTTTGCTCCAGCCCGCGCAACACTTCCATCTTTTCCAAGATCTCCCCCCTCTCATTCCCCAGCTCGATCCTCTCCGGTGAATTAGGCCAATAGCCGTTCTTCTCCAATTCTTCTTCTTGTTGGTCCACATCTTCGAGCGAATGATGATACTTTTGTAACGTGCTCTGCAACTCCTCCAACGCGACGCGGCCGGCTTCGGTTTCCGAAAGCGGCTTCTGCTCGTTGATACTTTCTAGCTGAATACCTAATATGGTGTTGTCGGCGGAAGCTCGGCGCAACAAGTTGTCGATGATGGCAATTGCTGACTCGTGGGAGCCATCAAACCGCTCCACCATCGCTCCCTTCTCAATCAGGTCTCTCCAAAATTCGCTCTTCAACTGCTCCTCGCGGGAATCACCAATGTCTTTGTCGATATGGTTCCACATAGTCGTGCACAAGTGCACATGTCTGAGAAATTGGTCGCCACAGATTTTGGTGAGTAGCTGTAGGTTCTTCTGGGCGGAACCGTACATTCTGTTGTTGTTGATGCGGTGGAAATATATGATGCCGGAGAGGCGGAGCCCCCGACGAGAGATTTTCCGTAGATACTCGACAAACTCTTCCAGGAGGATAATGTCAGGCTTATTCGCATCGTCAAATCCGGGGGTGTCAAGCAAGAGAATGTGGTATTCCTTGCGTCTAAAGGCATATGCCTGTATCGACGGCGAAGCTGCATTAAAAGGCTTGGTGAGCAACCTGCTCCGCGAACGGAGGACTCTCCAACATGGGTGGGTTTCTAACATGACTCTAACGAGTTCTCCATACGCAGTTCCTTTCCAAGGACTTTGGATGCAAAAACCGTCTTCCCTGCGCCTGTGATGCCCATCAGTGCTATCACCAGGGGACGATTTGGGGACAGCCCGAGTCTGAGTGGAAAGTTAACATCCAGCGGTTATCCTCTCTTGCTTGGAACTCTTCGGTAGATTTTCGTTGAAGAATTCACTATCGACTTACCTGTTTTGACGGTCTCTATCCATGACGTCGTCTCGCAATCCAGAATGATTCACACTCCAACTTTTAGCCGAGGAAAGCCTTGTTAAAGGAGCAGTAAGACGATCCGGATTTAGTCAGGATTCTACAGACAAAGCAACAAGTTTGCGCTGATAGGCATCTTCCTCATGCTCAAGGCCTAAAGGCCGATGTTGGAGAAATTCACCTATTCCTATTGCGATTTTGATGTGCTGGTATTTCCAAAACGCACTGTCGTGTCGCAGGATCTCGTTTTTGGGCTTAATGCTACGAGTAAACCTAAACACGTGGTCATGCCCCCGCTGACGTGGAGGATTGAGGGGAATATTAGCGGCAGCTGGTGGCACGGATGACCAGGACCCCGGCGCCGAAGCACCACGGCTGCGCTCCAGGTGATCAAGTCTTCCAAAACTCCCCAGGAGGCTAAAGGAACATTGAATGGCACGAATTTGCAATTTTTTTCCTCATCTCTAACCATTGGATGGAGCATGGCGCGTCGCTGCTCGCTCCTTATCTGGCCTCGTCCGCAAGTCAAAGACGCATGAGGAAAAAGAGTCTGCCATCTCTAAAGACGGATTACAGGGGAAGGGGGGAAGAAATCATGCTTGTGCACCCTTTCGGCCTTGTACATATGCAGCTGCAGCGAATGTGCGGTCAACACGTTCCTTCGGTCTTTCAGGGCGTAACTCGCGCGAAATGCGGAGGCTCTTTTGTTATCAGCATGTGCCAATTCGAAAATTGAGCGCAAGGCCTTCGTTGCATGGTGTCCAAAGATATTATTCTGGCGTTGCGATTGAATACTAGGCTTGTGGCCCCATTCTCACTTTGTTTTCATATCCTAGATTGTCCAGTCTTAAGTTCTAGCCAAACAGATTGCGAACACATACGCATGTACTCATTGCTTACAGGAATTCGTTAATATCATCCTCGAATCTTCCTATTGCCTCTCCTTTGCTCTGATCATTTCTGCATCTGGAACAAACACTATGGCCGCAGCCAACCCCACTGAGCCTGACCTATCAACGGGCACAGACAATGTCACCGCCACCAAGAAGGCCACAGAGAAGGCTGTATCGAGTCCACCACAGGAGGAGGGCAGCGTGGCCGCATCCAAGTCGATAGCAGAGGCCGCCAAGTCAGCGCCAATAGCGATAAAAAGAGAAAGCGCCGCGACTGAGGCCACGAAACCCATTGTATCGCCAACCACACAATCTCCTCCAACGCCGACACGGACCGTCAGCACAAAGACTGAGAAAAAACCCGAAGCCCAAATACCCAGTCCTCCACCAGTTCAAAAGGGCGCCACCGCAGCAACACCACAGAAGAGTGTCACAGCCGGGGTTGCCACTGAGACTGAGAAACCTGATTTGCCTCTAGAGGCGACTACCGCTGCAACGACTGACACGGCTGACACGACTGACACGGCTGGTGAGGCTGCTCCACCACCATACTCGCCTCCACCCGTCTATATTGCTGTTATAGGCCAAACTGGGGCAGGAAAGACCACGTTTATAAGCGAAGTGACAGGGAAAGACTTATTAATTGGGCATCGCCTGGACTCTTGTGTGTACCCTATCCCCAACACAGTAAAGTGCATTTAACCAGAACCCTTTGCTAACGAGTTCGAAACAGGCACGCAGGATGTTCAAGAAGTCGAGACCACCATTGACGGTCGGATTGTAAATCTTATAGACACTCCCGGTTTCAACGATAGTCGCCGCAGTGACTCTGACGTCCTGGAGACTATCGGTACCTATCTGAAAGTTGCGTACGCAAAGAGAGTTCACCTCACTGGGGTAATATACCTCCAATGGATTTACGAAAAAAGGATGCAAGGCACCGCCATTAGGAACTTGCGGCTCTTGAAAGACCTGTGCGGCTCAGAGAATTACGGTAACATTGTGCTGGTGACGCTTGGGTGGAGTCATCCCCCGAATGCTGAAGATGAGATGCGCGAGACAGAACTGAGGACCACCGATCGATTCTGGGGAGAATTCATTAAACAAGGTGCCACCATCCGACGGCATCACGGAGGAAAAGAAAGTGCAATTAAGATTGTGAAGCATTTGCTAGACAAAACGCCGGTTGTCTTGAAGTTTCAGAAGGAACTGGCCAAATTTGGAATTATCGGAAAGACCTCGGCAGGCGAGGAGGTCATTCTCAACCTCGCAAAGGACAAGGAAGCAGACCAGAAGATGATTGAAATGCTTCAAAGAGAACTCAAGACCGCAACCGAAGAGAAGTCGAATTTGCAGGCACAAATCACGAACCTACAAGAAGATCTCGACGAAATGTCCAAACAGATAGAACAATTGAACACCAGTCTGGCGCAAAGGCTTAAGGAAGATGCTAGATTGCGAGAACTTGGCGATGACGGACAAAAAGGTGACAGACCGCTCTGCTCTGTTCAATAGTGTTGTGAACCGTAGAGGCAATTTTGTACTGTAGATATAAGAACGAAAAGAACGAGGTGTTCAGCTGAATGTCATGCTCGCTCTACGCGGGTATGGGCCGACATCTCTTAAATCTTGCAACATTGCTCGATCAAAAAATGGGTATGACTACAGCATTCCCAAAACAAGGTGTTGTTGCAGACTTGGGATAAATGCTGAAACCATCAGGAGAGCTAGGATGATGGGAGGAGAAATCTACGATCCTGCCGAGGGTAACGGCAGGCGGCGTGAACTACGTAATCAGATCTTCGTGGACGCAACGAGCACGTAATGAAAATCTTGGTGCTTGAACAGTGTTTTGGAGGGAGCTACTTCTTCCACCGTATCTTGATCCTCTTGATGTTGTTCTTGGTAGAGGTCTAGTGGTTCTTTCAGTGGTAATTCGTACGCTCCTACAGTTCAGCTGTGTCGTTTGGAGAGGCCTAGTACTGCCCGGAGGAGCTTTTCCACAACCAATTCTACGTGTACCTGTCTGCTGCGCACAATATCAATGACCAGGCCGAGCTTTAGACAGACCAACTGATGTACACTACGAGTTCGCTTGTGGGGTCAGCGATGAGTTGCAATCAGAGACATCACCCGCGTCTCTGAGAAGCGATGATACAGTTGTAGAGCTGATGTCATAAGTCCCTTGGTTAGGGCAAATGAAGTCGGTTCAAACGAAATTGTTTTGAAGTAGTATGCCTCAACTCTGAAGCTGTATGTACACCTCTTGCGATTTTCCTAACTTTACATCTCCTCCGAAGCAGTAGCGCCAGTAATGATCTCCACTAGCTCTCCTGTAATGACGGCTTGACGAGTTCTATTGTAGAGAATCGAGTACCTGTTGATCATGTCTCCAGCGTTCTTCGAGGCGTTCTAGCGGTTCCTGGTCAGCATTGCTGGTAAAGTATTTGCGCAAGTTAGATACTCACATCCATTGCGTTCCGCCTAGCAGACTGCTCACAAGCATGTCCCTCCGCAAGAGCCCAGTACAATGAATTTGCCAAAGCGTATTCCCTCATGTTTGAAAGGACCTCTTCATCGATTTCGAAAGCGGCGAAATTGGCTGAATTCGCGATGGATTCTTCCGAATAAGCTTCAATCGGTGTTGGTTCGTAGCTTGTGGCGTTGATGAACCTGTTATAGAGGATCTTGATGCTGGCGTAGTCGGTGGGAAGCATTGTGAGCTGATCTGCAATTGCTTGAGCGTCGGCGAAGGTTGGGATGTCCCTGCCAATGCCTGCAAAGCTCAGGACGACATTCTTGCCGTTGGATCGACCAATTTGTGCTTTGCATTTCTCGCCAATGATTGCAATATCCATCCCCGGGTCATCAATCAACATGCGTCTTGTGGTTCGAGTCAAGCCGGAATGGATACCGCCGCACAGTCCTTTATCAGAGCTCGCAATGACCAGCAGCGTTTTTTTGCCTTCCGCAGGCTTTGTCTCGGCTTCTTCAAAGACCTGATTTGAGGTTTGACCATAGGTTCGAGAGTCTGTCATAGCCCTTTGGGCTCGAGTCATCTTCGTGGAAGCAACAATCTTCATTGTCTTGGTGATTTTCTCAATGTTTCGAATGGACTTGAGCCGACCTGTAACCAAAGGTGAGTTTCCCCTACCCACTAAAGCATTTAGGCCTCTGGACTCACCTTCGATTTCTCGAAGGGTAGCATAGTTGGCTGCACTTGGCGCGGCGGCACTGAAGTCTGTCAGCAAGGAAATCCAGGAAGCTCTGCTGGACGAATCCGCAAGCTGTCAAGTTCGGGTGTTGAGGAGCTCCTACCGTGCCAAAGCAGCATTGCCTGCGCACAGGGCCGGCCGGGTAGCCCGCGAGAGCATCCTGTCAAGCTGGACTCAGCACAGGTGATGTGAAAGAGGAATAATAGCTCCTTTGGTGGAGTGTAGGTGGGCTTTGCAGCTTGATTGTAGCTCTCGGCGTAAGTGGTTGAAGTTGCTTGAGGAGGTTCCGCAGCAAGTGTGATGGCGCTAGGCTTCAATCACCGTAGTGGCTTTCCTTGAGGGCAACTTAGTCGATGAGGAAAGGGAATCGGCTTCGTGAGTGGCTTCAATTAATCTTTTCCCCCCAAGTCTAACCCTCGGCCTGCCCTGCGAACGTGTTTTTCCTTTTCCTTTCTTCCACCTTTCACTTAATTCATGTTTACGCACACTCATTATTATTCGCTCACCCCACAAACACATCTTAATCTCTAGACGAAGTCGCCAAAGTCTCGAGTCCCGCATTTATACTCGCAATCATTTCCATTCTTCCGCACCGCACCCTCTGCACCCAGACTTCTTTATCGCTTCAAATCAGGCACTTCACCAGCCTTATCTGCTAAAGCCCCCCATTAGTCCATCAGTTTTGCGTCAAATCACCTTCCCAAACTTCAGTACACACTCAAATAAATGGCTTCTTCAGACGATGACATGCCTCTTATGGCGTCCAAGGTCAATGGTACGCACAGAGGTCAGTCTCCCCCACTGCGTCTGCCAAAAGGAGCTAAGACACCTATTATCCTACTCCTCATTGCTACAACCATAGCATAGAGTCTCTTAGGCTCTCACCTTGCTTGCTTAGTACTCCACTACATGCTAACCTCGACTTAAACTCTAGTCGACTTACCCCTCTCCAAAGATACAATCTCCAAAAATGTTGACAAAGCAATGAATCGAGCGTTGCCATCGAATGGAGAGGTACTGCCAGGAATCTCGATACGCAACGGACCCGTACAAGACGTAGATACACCTATGCCTGACGCGAAAGGCGTGGAGACGAATGGAGGGCTGGCCAAACGCAAAGTTCGAGAAAGCCTTACCCGGCCATCTTACGCGGATGCTGAAACTAGCGAAGAAGACGACAAACCACTGGTATGGATTGCATCAACCATGTCTCCATTTCTCCATTATCAGTGCCTGACACCTCCTGCAGAGCAAGCGTCGAAAAACTGCCATCACATCAGCCACTGCTGTTGAACCAGACTCTGACGATGCCCCCCTTATTAGCAGAACCAACGGAAAGGTGTCCAAGAAACCTCCACGAGCCAGTGATGCCCAAATAGGCGAGTCATCAGATTCCGATGCACCCATCGGCAAAAAGTTGGCGGTTAAGAAGCAGCAAATCGAGAAGCAGGCAGAAAAGGAGGCTGTGGCAATCCGCAAAGAGGAGAAGAAGAAGGCTAAGGCGGCCCCTGCCAAAAAGAAGGCAAAGACAAAGGACAGTGACGACGACGATGTTGATGTCGCCAAGGGCCGGCGCAAGTCCACTGCGAAGGCTGCCGCTTCGAAGAAATCTAACGGGATTAAGGCTGAGTCCAGTGACGATGACATGCCACTTGCAAGGAAAGCGGGACCAAGCAAGACGAACAAAAAGGTCAAATCGGAGACTTCAACACCTGTCAAGAAGGCGAAGGCAGAAACGGTGAAGAAAGAAGACGCCGCTGAGGATGACGAAGAAGGAGAAGAAGAAACTCGCTGGTGGGACAACCCTATGGCAAATGATGGCACAAAGAAATGGGATACTCTTGAACATTCAGGCGTCGTGTTCCCTCCACCATATGAGCCACTGCCGGAAAATGTCAAATTGTTGTACGATGGCAAGCCAGTTTCGATGCACCCTGACGCCGAAGAGGTCGCTGGCTTTTTCGGCGGCATGCTCAATTCTACCCACAATGTCGAGAACCCGACGTTCCAGAAGAATTTCTTCCATGACTTCAAGGACATTCTCAAGAAAACTGGTGGTGCCACAGATAGCTCTGGCCAGAAGGTGGACATCAAAGAATTCTCGAAATGCGATTTTAGACCCATCTTTCACTACTACGATGCGCAGCGTGAAGCAAAGAAAGCTCTTCCCGCCGCGGAGAAGAAAGCTCTCAAGGCTGCGAAGGATGCAGCGGAAGCGCCATACATGTACTGCCTCTGGGATGGTCGCAAGCAGAAAGTTGGGAACTTCCGTGTCGAGCCGCCTGGTCTCTTCCGCGGCCGTGGTGAGCATCCCAAGACCGGCAAGGTCAAGACTCGTGTCCTGCCAGAGCAAATCACCATCAACATCGGCAAGGAAGCAACAGTTCCCGCTCCACCAGAAGGCCACAGATGGAAAGAGATCAAGCATGACCAAGAGGGCACGTGGCTTGCGATGTGGCAGGAAAACGTCAATAGCAATTACAAGTACGTCATGCTCGCGGCCAACTCAGATGTCAAAGGCCAGAGCGACTACAAGAAGTTCGAAAAGGCCAGAGAATTGAAAAAACACATCGACAAGATTCGTGCAGACTACCGCAAAGGACTGAAAGCCGAGCTGATGGCTGATCGGCAAAAGGCCACTGCCGTCTATCTGATCGATCAATTCGCACTCCGTGCCGGCAACGAAAAGGGAGAAGATGAGGCCGATACCGTTGGGTGCTGCTCGCTTAAATTCGAGCATGTCACTTTGAAACCACCCACCACCGTTGTCTTCGACTTTCTGGGCAAGGACAGCATTCGCTTCTATGACGAGGTCCAGGTCGATCCACAAGTCTTTAAGAATTTGATCATCTTCAAGAAGCCTCCCAAGAAGGAAGGCGATGAGATCTTCGACAGGTTGACCACCTCGGCTCTTAACAAGCATTTGGCAAATTACATGCCTGGACTGACTGCTAAGGTGTTCCGTACCTATAATGCCTCTTACACAATGGCTCGGTTGTTGAAGAACATGAAGGAGACTAACAGAACGATCCTCGAGAAGGTCAATGACTACAACGCTGCCAACCGTGAAGTCGCCATACTCTGCAACCACAAGCGAACCGTCGCCGCTGCTCATGAAGGTCAAATGGAGAAACTGACGGACCGAATCAAGGGCCTTCGCTATCAACAGTGGCGCATTAAACAGATGATGATCGACCTCGATTCCAAAATCAGGAAGAAAAAGGGAGCTGAATACTTTGATTTGCCCGCGGATCTTGACGAGGCGTGGATTCTTGAGCATCAGGCCTTTCTCGTTGAAGAGCAGAGGACCAAGATCACCAAGAAATTCGAGAAGGACAATGAGAAGCTCAAGGCCGAGGGTCAAAGGGAAATGAAGCCTAAAGAGCTCGAGGAGAGGCTAGAAGTGGTCAAGGAGCTTGAGAAGAAGTTCAAGAAGGAGAACAAGTCGAAGAAGGTGGAGGCGGAGGGGAAGGGTCCCACGGTCGAGAAACTCGAAGCCAACTTGGAGAAGCTGGATCAGCGGATCAAGAACATGGAGCTACAGGCCCAAGACAAGGAGAGCAACAAGGAGGTTGCTCTTGGCACGTCGAAGATTGTAAGTCCCTCCAGTTTGCTTCCTCAACTTATGAAGCCTAACTTGACCTACAGAACTACATCGATCCGCGATTGACCGTAGTCTTTTCTAAGAAATTCAATGTGCCGATCGAAAAGTTCTTCTCCAAGACACTGCGAGAGAAATTCGAATGGGCAATCAAGTCTGCCGACGAGGATTGGGAATTTTGAGGCTTTGCTGGGTACTTTCATGAGCCTAGACCGAGTAACCAACATCGCATGAAGACGAAGAAATTTATGAAGAGCAAGAACCTAGCATACTTGAACGAACGGCTGCTTCAAATAACGCTTAGACGCATAAAGTTTCAGAACTCATATAGGATCATGAATGTAGATATCAAACAAGAGTTGAGTAAAGAAAATGACGGACGCCCTTGTAGGCAGGATCATGAGATATTATCGATGGCGGGGAATCACCGTCGCAAACAGTACAGGGTAAAGAGCCTGGAACCCAAGTCACATGAAGCAGGATTGGAGATTTTGGCCTGCGAGCGGGACATATTTGTTCATAGTACCGGCTGACCTACATAGGATGCGTCTTTGGCCTGGGCAGGAATCTAGATGGCAGTCACTGAAATGGCTCTTTTCCGTTGTGCCGGCATTTCCTGGGCGCTGATCAAAAGTTCTGCGGTTGGCCAATTTTCCAAGTCTGTGAGCTTTGCAGACCTCTACACGCATTTAGGTTGACACACTGCCCGCTTTCCAAGGCGGTGGAGCGCCCGTCCCGAGTACAAGTCAGTGAGGGCATTCCTGATGCGCAGAGCAAACGGTGCATATATTCTGTGTTTGAACCTTTCATTCCTTGCTGGCAGCTTATGTTCGTGTTGCTCTAACATTGAGGTGCTGCGGGTGATCTGCAACTAGTAGCATGCTTTCCCCGGACTTGCGCAGTCGCCCTTGCTAAAGAACACTCTGGCATATCACACAAAGCCATGCTAGGACTGACCATCTGGCCTTTCCTATATCATAAGCTTGACCCTTGAAAGTGCTATCTCAATTCTTCCCATAAACCTAATATGGCTCGTGGCTCAATTCTCGGGTTGCTGGCTGCCTTACTAGCTGTTGTTCGTGCAGATGCCATCTACACCAAAAACTCTCCAGTTCTACAAGTCGATGCGAAGAGCTATGATGCTTTGATTGCACAGTCAAATTATACCTCAGTCAGTCTGATCCCATGACAAAAGGAACATGAAGCTGACTATGAACACAGATCCTCGAGTAATACCCCTGCCCCTTTCGTGACGACCTAGTGATACGAAATGTCTTCTCTCTTCGTGCAGCTGTGCTGACGACAAGGCCAGGTTCTACGCTCCCTGGTGTGGCCACTGCCAAAACCTCAAACCTGCATACGAAAAAGCGGCCAAAAACCTTGCGGGTCTCGCCAAAGTCGCAGCAATCAATTGTGATGAAGACTCCAACAAGCCTTTCTGTGGTCAGATGGGCGTTCAAGGCTTTCCCACTCTGAAAATCGTCAAGCCAGGCTCTAAACCAGGCCGACCGCTTGTCGAAGATTATCAAGGAGCTCGAACAGCCAAAGCAATTGTCGAAACAGTTGTGGAGAAGATACCGAACCATGTTCAGAAACTGCAAGATTCAGGGTTGAGTGCTTGGTTGGCCAAGAACAACGATACCGCAAAAGCTATCTTATTCACCGACAAGGGCACAATAAGTGCTTTATTGAAGTCGGTAGCAATAGACTTCTTGGATGGAATAACGGTTGCACAAGTCCGAAGCAAAGAGTCTGCTAGTGTGGAGATGTTTGGCATCAGCAAGTTCCCGTCGTTGGTGCTCCTACCGGGAGGTGAACAAGAGCCGCTATTCTACGACGGGGAGATGAAAAAGGAACCAATTGTCGCATTTCTGAGCCAGATCATGCCTCCCAATCCAGATCCGGCTCCGAAGAAGGCAAAAGCATCGTCTCCGAAAAAGGTCAAGCCATCTTCCTCTAAGGCTTCTGCGTTTTCTGAAGCATCGGAATCGCATAAATCGGCTGATGCATCTCATTTCGCTGGAAGTGCAAGTGAGATTACTCTCGAACACCTACCCACGGAATCGCCAGATCCAATCATCCAGCCAACCGAGACGCCTATTTCAGTTCCAGAAGTTGCACCACCAATCCCAACGCTGACGACCCCGGCAGAGGTCAAATCGATATGTTTCGCCCCTAGAAGTGGCACTTGTGTTTTGGCTCTCCTGCCTTCTAAGCCAGAAAGTCAAACGGCATTAGCACAGCCTGTAATTGATGCCCTTGCTGGTATGGCTGAGATAGCGGAGAAGCACGTCAAACGCCAGGCCAAGATCTTCCCGTTCTTCGCTGTACCAGCAGACAATGAGGTGGCAAAGACCATACGGGGTGATCTTGGGCTGAAACCCCATACCGAGTTAGAGATTGTGGTTGTCAATATGAAAAGAAGCTGGTGGAGGAGATATCAAGGTGAAAATTTTGATTTCACCAGCATTGAGACCTTCATTGATGCCATCAAACTCGGTGAAGGCGCTAAGGAAAGGCTGCCCGACGGTTTCTTTAGTGAAGTCGTTGAAGAAGGGAGTGCAAGTCAGGACCCAGAGACTGCAGCAGAAACCCCAGAAGCAGTCACCGTAGAGCCAGACCTGGTGGAGGATGAAGCGCAGGAGTCAGATCTGCCCGTACAAGCTCCAGAGCCTGTACCTGCTGAGCCGGACCATGATGAGCTTTGAGACTGGAGTGAAGAATGAATGATGTCCTTGACCTTCAACTTATGCCATTGCAGACTTGCTAATCTTCGCTTTCAATCTTTTCCTCGTAATTGCACGTTCATGTCAAGCTCATCGAGAAATTCACTTGTTCTTTACATGCCTTAAAAATCACGATTTTGTCAAACATTCCCCCGGGCCTTTCTCAGATGCTTCCCACCTAAGCGAGTAGCCTTTCAATCTATTCCTTGTTGACTGCTCGATACAATTTCAGCATCCTCATCATCTGTACAGCTGCATAGCCACGACCCCAAGGCCGCGGGCTAACTTTGAGGATCCTATGTCCGCTTGATCAGCATCTCGAAGGCCGCCGATCTTCTCCTAATATTACCTTCTGCTCAAAGTACGGTTTGAGGGCACATAGTATACATATTTTGCAGTGCTAACATCCTCCAGAATCCCCGTAACTTGGAACTTTCTCATTTTCCCCACCGGTCCACTTTCTTGTCTTGTCAAACGCGATGGCAGCAGAAGCCTCAGCCCCGAGGGTGCCACCCACAGCTGCGTCGAGTCCCAAGACTGAATCCAAGGCAGAAATAGATGTCACCAAGAAGTCAGATGCTGTCATCGTCACTAAAGAACCATCTGAATCAATGGCACCTTCATCGCCAGAATCCAGTCGCGGACCTTTGAAGAAATTCCGATCTTTCACTCCAACCCCAGTATTCTTCGGGTCGCGCAACGTCAAAGACAAGCCAGATTCTACATCCGCCGACGACGTCGGTACACTTACTGAAGCTCCAAAGCTCTTCGCTGACAGAGAGATCATCTCCAAACATCAGCTCCCGATCTCGCAGTGGCCCACGTACAGTTCCTATGTCGCGATGGCGGTTGATAAGCGATCTACCATCCCAACTTCCACGAAGCTCGATGAGGCTCCACGGCAGACCAAGCATGAAGATATTCTTGACTATGTCTACGACTGGGCTGCCTGGGCTGCTGAAATACCTAATGAGGCACGCAGAAACGAGGCATTAGGTTGGGTGATGAAGACACTGGAGCGGGTTTTGAAAAATGGTATGGAGAGGACGGGGATGATATTGGAAGCCCGCGATGTCCAAGGGACCAAGAATGGAACCAAGAGAACTCTGGAGGGAGAAGTAAACATTCAAGTCATTATCACAAGCAGCTTGAAGGAGAAACCGGGTAATGAGTTGACCAAGCTGGCTGTACAAAAGGCGAAGGACAATATTGCAAAGCACAAGCAGGCTAATCAAGGTCCTGCTGCCACTGTCCCTTCAGAACCAACGGCTGAGCAGCTGTTGGCCATCGAACAGGCTGCACAAACATCATTGAAGAAGACGAAGAGGCCGGCCGGTGAGCTGGATGCGTTCGGGGCTGCCCAGGACACCAAGAGACAGAAGGTAGAAGTTGCAAAAGAAAGCAAGGAGCGTTTGACCACCACCAAGGCGGACGTGCAGCAGGAGTTGTCGCGAGAGAGCCAAGATCGATCTACTTCCGAATCGACAACGACAGAAGATGACAAGAAGTGGGCCCAATACATTCAGCACATCTTCCAGCCGCGATTGAACCATATTTTGAAGCGAGCAGGCGAGAGGCTGGGCCGTGGTAAGTGCGAGAACTGGGAGACTGTGAGAGAGCGACTTACAGTGGCTGGGGTAAGCGTGAAGTACCGGAACATGATGCTCCGAGACTTCCAGCACGGACATGAGAAGTGGGATGAAGACAACCAGGTAGACCCGAACGTGGAACTCGCTGGCTTTGCGGAGAGCTTTCAACGTCCTCCCAAAGCTGCGCCGGTGGTGGCAACTAACAATGTTGACAAGCAAGCTGTCAAGAAAGATGCTGAGAACAACACATCCAACACCCAAACATTGCTCCTCGCACTCGAAGGCTTGCCAGTTCTGAGCACCAAAACCCCAATTCCTAGCGCATTCGTACCAGCTCAGCCCGTAAGTCCTCCCCCCTTCCAAATAACACACACGCACACATACCGTCACTTCTGATCCCACTCATCAGCTAACATCCTCCACCAGCCAGCAGCACCGAAGAAGAAGTCGTTGACCCTCACCCTCCCCACCTTCCCTGGCTTCAACCCAGAAGACTACTCCGTCTACGGCGAGTACCAACACGAGAACTTCATGTTCGCCTTCACGCAGACCTCGACGGTGAAAGATCGTGTCCGGATCAGCGACACGCTCGCGACCAAGATCGACGCGGAGCTCGACGCGGCCGTCGCCAACGAGGATATCCTCGACGCCAGGACGCGGCTGATCCGCAACAAACGGGGAAAAGTGGTGGCGGTGGGGAATTTTGTCGATTTGAATTCCAACTACATGGTGCAGAAGGGGATGGCGGATGCGGAGAAGCCGTGGGTGTGGAAGGGGAGGACGTTTAAGGGGGAAGTGGTGCCAGTTGTAGACGTTGGGATTTGAGCTAAAGGGAGGAGGGAGGGACCTGGGTAACTGATATGGGATCGAGGTGCCAGATTTGGATGGAATGGCTCAGAGCGGTAAGCTTCACTTGACATGCATGGATTTTGAAAGCAGTAGAAGAACGACCACGAGGTGCTTAGAAGTCATGAGACATGGCTGGTTTGGCAGTTGCATTTCGAGATTCAGGGTAGCATTGCCGTCACGATCTAGCATGCTTCTCCTTCTTCTTCCTTTTCCGCTCCTTCATTTCGCCGTCGCCGGTCTTTGACGACCTACCATCATCTACCTTCCTCTTGGTCGACTTGCTCGATTTGACGCTCACAACCGTGCTCTTGCCTAAACTGTTCGCCTTACTAGCTTCTCGTATTTGGCGCTCGGCATCCTCCCAGGCCTTGTCATCTTCGGCTATCTCGTATCTGAAGACTAGGTATCAGTCACCCAAAGTTCAAACCTGAAGCTCAAAAAGTGCCTTTGGTATCGACTTAACTTACCTGTCTAATGGTAGGGCATCAATAAGCGCCTTCTGCTTCTCCTTCAGCTCCTTATCCACTTCCTCGCCACCTTCACGAAGTTCATCATCCAGGTTTTGGTCAAGTGGCTGGAACCTGCTATCACTTGTAGCATGGCTCGGATCTCCATTGGCACCGTTCGTGGCGCTAGCTGATGGAGCAGGCATCGTCTCTGCGATAGCACCCTCAACAATCGCGCCTAGACATGTCGAGACTTTCCTCACAACTTTGACGAACATAGCTAATAACTGACTGGTCGGCACATTCAGCTCCTTCTCTACATCGTCCAAAGTCTTTCGTTGCAAGCCAATTGCAAGTATGATGCTCTGTTGCACGCCACTCAAGCTCACGCCTGCAGCTTTCAGTCGGCCAGTAAAGTATAACTGCGCTAGCGCGGGCATCAGGTCGAGTATCACGTGGTAGTCCAGCATGTTGTTTGCGTAACTATCCAGCCTTTTCAGATCGAATGGTGAGAACAGTGTGTCGAGTTCGGCTTTGGTTAGTGGTAAAGCTGGGTTTTTCGAATTTGGCCTTGATGCTGACTCTGAGATACTTAGTGCCAAAACAGAGGCGAAATTGCGAAATTGGTAAGACAGGAGTGTCAGGAAACGCTTGTGAAAGTCAAGTGCATATGCGCCAAGCCATGAACTATCGATATTCATACTACTGCTATTCGAACTCAGTGGGCGAAGCATGACGCAGGAGTGCTCGCCAGTGAGGTCATTTGGCGTCTGACGTAGGTAGACTGGCGCAAAAGTAGCCCTCTTCCAGAACTTGTGGAGTGGTTGGGTTAGACCAAACGAGACACCGAGGTAATCCAACAAAGGAGGAGGTATCTCGGTCAGCTTCCCGAATAATGGTGGCATGGAGTGTATTGAGCGAACTTGAATGTCGTCTGTGAGGAGATTGGACGATTCGAGCTCCTCATCAGTAATCCGAGTAATGCTATTTTCGAGATCTTGAGAAGGGGCATCTTCCGACAGAGAAGCGAACTTATTTTCGTAGAAATCGGTCAGGAGTTGCAATGCGCGAGAGCCGTAGCCCATGTTCAGGTATTCAGGATTGGTAGCAATGCGGACTATTCGCGATCCAGAAAGTCCAGCAAAGTCGGAATCTTGGAACTGCTGGCTGACGAGCCAAGGAATTAAGTCACCGCCAGCACGCTGACCACGACTGAGGCTGCTGAGCACGCTTTGACGTGAGATACGACCTTCAAGAGCGACTTGGATGACACAGAGCGGTTCTGGCAGGCGATCGGTATTGTCTGGTATTGGTGGAACAAGGACGAAGAGTTGGTGAGCTGGGGCGTCGGACATGAGCTGAAGATCGTTGGGAGAGTTTTTGTAGTGGGAGGCCACGTATAGAGCCATCATCTGCTCGAGAAATCTTTCGGAAACGGGATGAAACGAGAAAAGTGTGTCACGATTTACGTAAAGCAATTGACACTCCGAAGGATGAGGGCAACCCTGCGTGTTCACTCTTGCTTTTGGCAGTGTAGCGTCCAGGCAGAGAAGTCGGTTGAGCCACTTCTCAACGTTGTCTCCCGCAGCGTAGCGAATTGGCTCCGAAAGTGTTATCTCTCGTAATGAACGGCCTCCGGTAAAGACTTTCTCGCCGTCTCTTGCCGATTTGCCTGTGGAACGGTCTGCAACACTGGTGTCTTCTCCATTCGCTTTAGGTCCACCTCTAGATTGCTCCCGAAGTTGCTGAATGAGCTTCAGCGATAAGGACCTGCCAGTTCCTTCGTAGCCATTGATGGTGGATGCCATAAAGACTAGATAAGGTCCCATCAGCTTCCGGACAAGGGGCAAAGGTATGGCTGCAGCCTCATCAATGACGAGAAGTTCAGCTTGGCCTAAGACATGAGCGTCTTGTGGTTGTATGTACTGGATGGTCTGGCGATGTTGTCGGTGTACATTGACACGGACGATGGCTTTATTGAAATCCGGATTTGTGGACTGCAAAATGGTGTAGTCAACATGATCAAGGTAATTCAACGCATCGAAGCCTTTGAAGATGAATTCGAACAAGGTCTTCAGGTTCTCAGGACTCGGAGATGTAATGAAAATATTGCTGTAGCCATGCGCGATCGCGGCTGCCACGGCCACACCCAGTGCCGCCGACTTTCCACGCCCTCGAGCCGCCGTGAGTGTCACTGTACTTCGGAGCGTCTTCTCAGAGATCGCGTCGACGAACGTGAGCAACGCCTTGGCCTGATCCACCGTCTTTGCCAAGGTTATCAGCGATCCCACTGGCTGTGTGTCAAGTAAGCTATCTTTTATCTCTTTCAATTCCTTCGTCGCAGGACTGATATCATCGTTATCAGGGTTCGGTGGAGGGAGAGGCTTGACGTTTTTGCCTCCTGATATGGGAAGAACGTTTAGTTCATCATCCACAACCAAGCAAGACTCGCAACTGCCGAGGGACAAAATGAATCTTTCATTGAACCTTGCGACAACGTCGTCATGTGCCTCTGTTCTGTATCTAGAATGGACATCCATAGACATGGTATAGAGCTGTTTCAAGCTTTTCATTCCTTTCAAGAGCAAGAGGACCAGCCCGCCTCCTTCCACAGTCTCGATCGTCCTCGCCAGTAGATTTGGTGTGATTGCTTCAAAGTCCTGTAATATGCACATCCCAAAAGTTTGGCCCAAGATCTTATCTGTCTCTTTGTAGTAGACATAGCGAATATTGTGTAGGGTGACGAAGAGTTCGAAGGGATCTTCTGTATTGGCTTCTCGAATGCCTCGTTTGACCTCTTTCTTGATCTTGGCTTCGCGCTTTTTACGGTGACTCGTAAATCCTAGGAGATCTTTCTTGTAAGCCCACAGAACAGACTTGTTCTGTTTGATATCGACACTGGACATGATATAATGCAGGTGAACAATAACATCTTTGGCTCTGTCGCCCACGACCACCATGAAGCTTCTTTTCTTCTCCTGAACGCCATTACGTATGAGCGCAGGTATGCGGGAGTCGATCGCTTTCCGTGGCATCGTTTTTTGCAGCCCGACCACCACCCGCTGAACTCTGAATCGAAGATAAATTTGATCGGCGCACTTTCCTCTGTGAGAATCAAGCTTTTGTGGATCGCCCAGCCATTAACGCCAATCGTGATAGCCTCGGCCCGTTAGGAGCCCGTCGCCAAGTGCTCGATTGAGGCTTCTTGACGAGACTCTCTACGCGCCATACTGCAACTCTTGACAGACTCCGCGAGCGAGGCTCGCTATCTCTAGCGATGACCGTTCAGCCAGGCAACGTCTTCCTAAGGCGAAGACGGTAAAAGCCCTGCGAGAACCCATACTCTGTAAATATGCATCGGTCCCCCACATTTTCTACTGCTCTGGTAATTTCTTGCTATGGTCATGGATCAGGAAAACAAGGCTTTACATAGGTAGGGATGGACTAGAAGCTTTATTTTGTGGCCGTAAGCTCACACTTCTTGCAGTTTTCTATTTATCGGTGCCGCGACCCTCGCTTACTCCTACCCGACCTCAATCGCATATGGTATGGCCAACCAATCCTCCCAATCGATAAGGCATCAATCGCTCATACTTGCACAGACAGACCGGTCCATACAGTTGTCTTTTGTCTTGCTGTCGCTGGCTTCCTGCTTCTCGGCGTAAGTAAGGTATGGCCAGGACTATTCAGAACACCGCAGGGTGCAGCAGGATACGTCGAAATACCACTAGACGATCGCGAAGAGACGAGTGCTCATGGAGAAATACTCCCAAACCGAGATACGCATATTGTTGGCCCTGGCCTTCCAATGTCAAGGCTACTATTGGTTGCCTCGATATGCGCGCTCACCGTGCGCATTGAACTTTTTCGGCGGATCTACAAAGCAACAGAATGTACTGTAAGCAGCGTCGAGGTAATGCCAAGTTCTAAACACAATCACACATGTCAACCTTCTGACAACTGCACAACAGATCGTTTTATCCCTTAGTATCTCCATCTACGATGCGCTACGCTTCCAACAGCCTCGACAAACGGAAAATGAAGAAGCTCCTGATAGAAGCATATGCGACGTCGGGTTTGCGTCATTGCAACGTATCATTCGTGGCTCGCGCTGGAGGTATATTCCATCTACATGCGCTCTTGTTCTTGGATCTTATATGGCTCTGGGTCTTTGGTCAGGTCTGACCTCGACCTACATATGCCCATTGGTTGTTGGGGAGACGAGAAGCATACCGCTAATGCAGTGGCTCGCTGCCGCTTTTGACTCGTTCCTCGCCATAGCCGCATACGAACTCTGCCTGCCTCAAAGTACTCCGTTTGGTACTAGTCGGGGGCGTGGACCAACTATCTGGAGCACCATCGTGATCGTGAGTTGATGAACGTCCGTCATCTGTACCTGACTGATCGATTGTAAAGGCAACAGCCACTCTTTGGTCGACTATTGGCATTTTTCTATACTTTGCAAAGCCGCAGTACCGACTCTGGCTTTTACCGCTTGACTTGTTGTTCAATGCTCGGTACCTCGCCTCTCTGCTTTACCAGACTTTTCTCTTCTCTGCTCTATTTATATGCGTTGCTCATTGTGTAAGTTGATAATCTGTTTTCTCTTGATATATGCTGAGTCTTTAGATATTACATTCTGGCATCCTCTCCATTGCTATGTACGTAACGGCCATCTTCGTTATGATACCCAGCATACGGTTCTTATGGCTTACACGACATCCCTTCCCACCACAAGCGTTTACCGCAACAACGTTGTCATTCCTGTTTATATATTTCTGGAAGTGGTCCTGGGACGGCACACGACATGCCATGGGCATCACTACTCGGACGTCCACATCCAATCGTGTTGTCCTTTTCATGCTACTTGTAATACTCACATATCCTGGGTGGTGGAGGAGGAACGTAATTAATTTTCATCCAATCGACAAGCTTGCCTACGAGGCTAAGGTACAACACGATCAATATCGCGCAGATATGACACGAAGCCACTCCCTGGAAGGAGCTGTTGCGCAGTATCGGCAAAGATACTTACGAAACCCTCCTCCCGGCTTCGATATCTGGTATCAGTATGCCATCAATCGTTCGTCATTGATCATCGACAATTACGACCAGATCTACAACGACCTCTTACCACTATGGACGCTTTCGCCAAAAGATCTTCGTGTTAGCACGTGGGAAATGGTTTCCCATCCATGGAATGAAATATCCGGGATTACTGTTCGACAGGGCGTTGCCACAGTCCAAGAGAACGTCTTGCCTACCCACCGGTGGATGCTTGAGGGAGTTGCCATTTTCATGAATAGCTTCGCCCAATATTTGCCTGACATGGATCTCGCATTCAACCTCAATGACGAATCGCGAATCGCTGTGCCGTATGAAGACATAACACGCAGTCGGGAAACGGGCAGAGGGTCAGGAAATCCAAATGGCGCAGAAAATTGGTCTAATAATCGTAGTGAAGGGTGGTTACCAATATCCGAGGAAGATTTCCCTGAGACCGTATTTCACGACATGTCTTTCCGTAACACGTTTGCGGCATACGGTTCTGTAGGCTGTCCTCCGTCTTCAGCAGCTCGCAGTAACCCTCACATCTTCTCGCAATCCCATATTTGCGCCAGCTGCATAGCACCGCATTCACTGGATCAATTCATCTCAAACTGGTCCCTTGCTGCGGATGTGTGTCATCAACCTGATCTCGCTCATCTCCACGGGTTCTACCTCACTCCTGCCGCCTTCAAAGCCTCGTACATTCTACGACCGGTCTTCTCGCAGTCCAAACCGCACAACTACAACGATATCCTCTACCCATCTGCTTGGAATTACATGGACAAAGCAGTTTACCGCCCTACCGAACCAAAAGGCAACCCAGGCGAAGAAGACTACAACCCTGGCCATCCCGATCCTGACTTCTCTGCGAAACATAACACGCTCTTCTGGCGCGGGGCGACGTCAGAAGGTGTATCATCGGGCGACCACAGCTGGCGCGGCATGGCACGCCAACGTTTCGTCCACATGGCTAACAACCTCACTTCCTCAAGTCACGACACCGTCACCATTCTCCTCTCCAACTCAAAGCCCCATAGTGGAAAGCTCACGTACGAAGTGATTCCCGGCACCAAGATTCAGGACCTTGGACTATCTACTGACATCGCAATCGTCGACCACATTGCTCGCTGCGGTGGCATCGGCCTCCACGACTGCACAGACCAGGAAGCTGAATTTGGTCTAGTGAAGCCAACCGAATTCCAAGATCACTGGCAGTATCGCTACCTCTTTGACCTCGATGGCGCTGGTTTCTCTGGCCGGTTCTTGCCGTTCCTGCAGTCGAAGTCCCTACCTTTCAAAACAGCGCTGTTCCGCGAATGGTATGATGACCGATTGACGGCGTGGCGGCATTTCGTGCCGCAGGACCTTAGGTTGCATGGGGTGTGGAGTACATTGGCGTACTTTGCGGGTGTCAATGGCAAGGTAAATGGAAAGGAGTTTTATATGGCTGCGCATTTGAAAGAGGGGGAGATGATTGCTGAGGAAGGGAGGAAGTGGGCGGCCCAAGTACTGAGGAAGGAGGATATGGAAATTTACTTCTTCCGATTGTTGTTGGAGTGGGGCAGGCTAACAGACGATAATAGAGACAATCTTGGATTTGTACCATAGCTTTTCCAGCACCGCCACTATTTTTCTGACCATCGAGTGTGGTTCGGGAGAGCTTGAATGACTTATGAAATAATTGACCAAGGTGATTTGTCTTGTTATGTCTCTGCTATTCAACCATGACAAGATAACTAGTGACGAAAATGGAGTTAGCCTAATTTTGGCAAGGATAGGAAGTAAAAGGAGTTCAAATCAACATGCGAGTAACCCGCAGAGCTTTCCTGGACCTCGTTCTGAGCTCTCTTGTCCAGCTGTGCACTTGCCCGTGACCGCGCATTGCCTTATGGGTCCGGAAACTTTGCCATCAATTCTTTGGCAATCAGTGCTGTGACTTGGGCCATAGAAGATTCGGTCTTGGTGTGCTCTTTCCAAGAGTAATATCTGTCGGAAGGACGGGGTGTTGAAAGCGGCCAGGAAGGATGGTTGCTTTATGTGGTGAAGTTCTGTCGTGACAAATTAGGAACAGCTAACGCCAGACTGCGCGCCGAGTCAGCTTGGTGGAAGCCTTGCTGTGAAAAGCCACAGGGAGGTAGACACAGTAATGAAAGTAGTGATCTAGAGCTGCTGCTTTTGGGCAGATCGGGAAGGGCTCTAATGACGTGCAGGGATGAAAGTTTCACAAAATGGACACCGGGGCGCTGGATCCTAGCATCAGAACGGTCGAAGAGCCATGAGACAACTAAACCGTTATAAAGCCCGTTTCCGACCCTAGGTGAATCACTCACCTTCGTCTCACCCTGATTACCCTCGCTTTACCATACTCCAGCCCTAGTCGCATGTTCAAGGCAGCACCGTGTCCGCGACGAGGTGGGCTGGACGCAGAAATGTAAACCTCCTGCCCAAATGCCAATGCAAGTTGCATCTTTCATCGAAAGTTCGCGTCCCCTTTCAAATGACCTGAGTACAACAAGCCCTCTTCATATCTGAATTCATCTCACGAATCTTGCCAGCTGCTCCAGTGTCGTTGAGAAACCAAGAGGTTGAGGCATTCCCAAATTAGTTGACTTGCTTCGACTGGGATATTCCGGGATTTTGAACCCTTAAATGTAGTCCTTTGTTGATCACGAAGCACACTCAGCCCTCGAGTTGGCAAATTTTTCTCAATTCATGACACATTCCCCAAGAAACCAATCACCGCCTCCTAGCCCTACAGCTTACTGTCTCTCCCCTTCCTCTCCTGCCCATTGCCTCCGCCATGTTTCTCGTTCGCCTGCTGCCATGCAAAACTGATCGTCTTGCCCAACCCCGGCTCCACCACCACATTCACAAGCACCACCTTCTCCCTCTCCAGAAACCCATCCCTACTGGCCCTCTCCAACTCCTCCTCCGTTCTCACAAAATAACCCCTTCCACCCACCATCTCCGCCAATTTCTCATATCTTGTCTCATACCACAGACTCGTGCTTCGCAACCCCTTTTTGTTCCCCCGTCCTGTTGTACGATCCCGCTCCGGTATACCCTGCCCTACCAGATCTATTGCTGTCTCCCCAGCTAGACTCTGCTGGCGCATTTTATGCCACTCGTCCTCAGACTCGGAGTCTCCGTGGTAGACGCCGCTGTTGTTCATGACGAAAATCAAGACATCCATCCCTTGCCGCGCCATCGTCTCGATCTCCATGGCGGAGAAACCAAACGCTGAGTCGCCTTCTAGCGCCACGATCTTCTTTGTCCGGTTTGGCCAGTTGTACGCCGCGTGCGCCGCGACGCAGTATCCCATTCCGACGCCCATGGTCGCGTAGGTTCCAGCATCGAGGCGCTGGCGTGGTTTGGATAAGGGGAAGGCACTGCGGGAGATATCCATCGTGTTCGCACCCTCACTGACATATACAATCCCACCGTCTTCAGGTGGCGAGAGCTTGTTGAGGGTGGATTTTATAACCTCGTAAGCGCGCTCGTAAGTCAGCTGCGCACCAAATGCTGTCTTCGTCGTTGCTTTTGCCTGCGCCTTCTGTTCGTTTTTAGCTGCCGCCGCGGCCAACTCCGCAGGGAAAGTGCCAGCCGGTGCGGCAGACATGTCAGGGCTGGGAAACGCTTTCCAGCTCCCTAGCTTCTGGGACAGCTGCTCAACAACGGAGCCGATGTCAGCGAGGATGCTGAGAGCAGGGTTGCCGACCCCATTTGTTCGACCGAGTTCTTCAGCCGAGATGTCTACTTGTATGATCTTTACATCTTTGCGGAATTTGGGCGGGGCGCCAAAGTGCAAAATCCAGTTTAGGCGGGCGCCGAGCAGGAGGACGACATCGGCGGATCGAAGGGCAGTGGAGCGCGCGGAGGAAGCGTTGAGGGGGGAGGAATCGGGGACGATGCCTTTGCCCATCGGGGTGGGGAGGAAGGGGATATTGGTGCGGGTGATGAGGGTGTTGATGAGGTGTTCGGAGCGGGAGTAGGCGGCGCCTTTGCCGAGGATTACGAGGGGAGCTTGGGCGTTACGGAGGAGGGTAACAGCGTGGTTAATGAGGGTGGGGTTGGCCATGGGTTTGGGTGGAGGAGAGACCAGGATGTGGGAGGTGGGGCGCTGTAATGAGGATGGTGACGGATTGAGGATGAGATCTGCCGGGAGGTCGATGAAGGAGGGCCCTGGACGGCCGTACCAGCATATTCGGTAGGCGTTGTAGATAGCGTCTACGATAGTGGAGGGGTCGTTGGATGAAGGACGGACGGCGGATTTGGTGTGCGGTGTAAGGAGGGATATGGCGTCCATTTCTTGGAATGCGCCTTTGGTTGCGAGGTTTGACTCGGACGAGCCAGCAAGGAATAGGGTAGGAAAGGCATTGACGGAAGAGTTTCCAATCTGCTCGACGCATTAGTATGTAGCAGAATGAGTGAGTGTGGATGCATACTCCAGCCATGCCATGGAGGACGCCAGGTCCCCCGACTAGCAGACAAACGCCAGGTTTGCCAGTAATGTAGCCATAAGCAGTCGCGGCATAGCTGCAAGCTTGCTCATTGCGGAAGCCTATGAATCGAATTCCCAGATTGATGGCTTCTTCCGCGATATCCACGACTGGGATGCCCACGAGCCCAAAGATGACAGTGACGCCTAGGTTATGCAGAGCGTTTGCGATAACCTTTGCGCCTGTCATAGGAGCCATGATGTTCGAAGGAGAAAGGGCAGAGGCAACCTGCCTCTAGCTACTGTACCGACATTGTTATACGCCATGAAACGCTCCAGCATTTAGCCAGGGACAAACGTTCACGCGCGCATTGGAAAAATTGCGGAGGAGCTATTAACACCAAGCGAGGATGACGCCATTGTTAGCTGTACCGCGGCATTAAGGCCTAATCCCCGTTCCCGCACTCTGATTAGGGTACTATCACAAGTATCTGCGCGACATCTCGTCTTGGTCCGTTGATGGGCGAAGCGTGGATTCCTCTACGTGAAGAATACGACTTTACAACTGTAGAATGCTAACCTACCGCTGTCTTCTAGAGCCAATCAGGCCAACGTCGCCTCCGCCCTTCTTGTCAGGCCAACAAGACTCCGATGCTCTTTGTGACTACTGTCAAAACATTGCCAGAAACTTCCAAGAAATCTCTGGGTGGCTGAAAAGGGGTGAGCGCATAAGACCAGTGGAATATGTCCGTCTCAACCATTACCCACACTTTCCTAAACTTACAACATCCGCTGAGCAAGGCTGCGCCTGTTGTGCGCTTCTTCGTTACACCATTAGGAAGAATTGGAGCTTGAGACTATTTACAGAAGATAGAGTGGGAGACTTGAATGATGGCACGCGCCTCTATAGCGAATTTCTAAATACTGAATGGGACGGCGAGGTTCGCATTGACGACCTGCGATTCATAACAAGCTCGACCATGGCAGAACAGGTGGAGTTCTTAACCGTGAGAGTAGGGCCATCTGCGTACACCAAAACCAAGGGCTATCGAGTGATCGAAGAAGATGACAGCATTGACACACTCGGTCAAATTGCAGCAGAATCCGTGTTGAAAGTGTTCAAACCAGCCTGTTCGTCACTTCTTTTCTTTTAACCTTTCGGCGAAAGCAATAATCTACTAACTGGATAGATCAGGCGAGGTACAGGATGATTTAGTGGACGCGCTTCGATTCCCAAGCCTGGAATGTCTTTCCAAACAGAATGTGGAGCTTATCTTCAAATGGTTACACGACTGCGACAGGACGCATATTGGCTGCTCTGTGGGCGAGCCACCCATGCTGCCGACTCGTGTCGTAGATGTTGGGATAGCTTCTTCTGAATCCCCAAAGCCGTACCTGTTGTGCTCGAATGGACTTGAAGGGCGCTATGTTGCCTTAAGCCACTGCTGGGGAACGCCCAGCGCCAGTAATCCCGGCTTCAAGACCGAGACACGCAACTACGCCATAATGCAAGCTGGAATCGTATTCGAAAGCATGCCGCCGTTGTTCCGGGACGCTGTTATCACGACTTGGAAGCTGGGCATTCGATATCTATGGATTGACTCGATATGCACGTATTCCAGTCGATCCAGCATCAAACCCCGCAGAAACTTGAGGTTCCCAACGTCTATTTTCTGAGGGGTTTAATTGGTGTGTCCGCCTTCCCGTCGCCTTGCCTGTTCTTCGTCTTCCTTGTAACCATGTATCCTTGTTTTGAAACTGCGCGAATTTTGCTTTTACCGGCCATAGGAGGTGGCAGTGCGTAAAAAAGCAACATGGTTAGAAGTCATTGATCTGCTCTACCCCAAGTTCCCAGCAGGGAGCTCGGTACAAAATGCTGCGTAAGGGGTGGGAGTGCCGAGCGAGTAGGTAGGTGCTAGGAGAGTGTGTGAGCGCCGGCTATACTGCGGGTGAGCGCTGGGTGCGTAGTGGGTAAGCGTTGGGTGGACAATGGGTGAGCGCCTGGGTAGGTAATAGGTGCAGGTGAGCGTGGGGTACGGTAAGCGCTGCATAGCGTCGTTTTCCTCTTTCTTGCCTAAATTGACTGCGCCGTCCCTTAAATGCACACTTTGGGGTCAAATTCCAAGTACATACGGTTTTTAGGCAGGCGTCAATATCCAGGTTCTTCTTACATATTCCTTCACTGACTCTTAAGCCTCGCCCATAAACCATTAATTAGTGTCCAGGCCACGAAGACAGCTCCACGGGGCTAACGAGCAACATACCCATGCTGAAAGGCATCAAGTAGGATACGAGCAAGTTCAAAGCCCGCTAACGCGGCGTATCGGACGCTATAACCCTAAAAGTATTCCGTAGTCAGTTTACCCTTACTCCTCAGTCGCGTTCAATCGCAGGCTTAAAAGTCACATGAGATAACCGGCGTGAGAATACTTAGGTACTTAAATCAGCTTTTTGTCCATCTACATCCTGTAGTTCCTACCCGCTCTCCAGCTTCTGCCCACTATCCAGCTCCTGCCCGCCATCTCGCCATCCTACCTACCATCAAACTCCTGCCCGCCATCTATCCAGCTCCTACCTACTGTCCAGCTCCTGCCTGCCATCCAGCCCCTCCCTGTCATCCAGCTCCTGCCTGCCATCTAGTTCCCGCCCGCCGTCTAGCTCCCGCCCACTACCTAGCTCCCGCCCGCCATCCAGCTCTCGCTATCTAGCTCCCACCTACCATCCAGCCCCTACCCACCACCCAGCTCCCACCCGCTATCCAGCTCCTTCCCGCCATCCCACCATTCTACCTACCATCAAACACCTACCCGCCATCTATCTAGCTCCTGCCCACCATCCAACCCCTGCCCACTCTCTACATCCTGCCCGCTATCGCTGTGCCTAGGCTTCTCCTTCCTTCTCTTCCCGCTTGATTGTGCTTGTAGAGGTGGCGCGCGGAGGAGGTAGGCTCGTTGGGGTACGTAAGCTTGTTAGAGAAGGTCGTGCTAGTGCTTCTCGCCGTCGACGCTAGTGTCGTCAAGGAGGGTTCTAAGTTCTTGCCACAAGGCGGGTGTCTAAAGCGGGATCGGGATCTTACTTTGGCGGTTGTCGCCAAGGCGGATTCTGGGTCGTGCTGTCAAGGAGGGTGCAGGCTCTTAAAGCAGGTCAAAGGCGCATCAACCTCGCTTCGAGTCTAGATTCTGTTCATAGCTGCTGTGGCCGGCAGAGCCGTCACGGGAGCTCGTGGTTCTGGGTCTGTCGGTGCCTCATGGGTAGGTCAGGTCTGGATTCGCTCTGTACCTAGCAAGGTCAGACCCGGGTTCGCTCCATGCCCAGCAGGCAAGTTAGATCTGGGCTCGTTACCATACCATGTAGGCGGGTCCGATGTGGATTCTAGCGGTAGCAAGCTTTGGGGGTGACAGTAAGCTCTGGAGGTGGTAGCAAGCTCTGAGGCGGTACCAACCTCTGAAGGCGGTAACAAGCTTTGGAGGTGGTAGTAAGCTCTAGAGGCGGTAGCAAGCTCTGGAGGCGGCAGCAAGCTCTAGAGGCGGCAGCAAGCTCTGGAGGAGGGTAGCAAGCTCTGGAGGCGGTAGCAATCTTTGGAGGTGGTAGCAAGCTCTGGAGGCGGTAGCAACCTCTAGAGATAGCAGTAAGCTCTGTAGGCGGCAGCAAGCTCTGGAGCGGCAGCAGGCTCTGGAGGGAGTAGCAAGCTCTGAACGCGGCAGCAAGCTCTGGAGGCGGCAGCAAGCTCTGGAGGAGGGTAGCAAGCTCTGGAGGAGGGTAGCAAGCTCTGGAGGTAGCACGCTTTGGAGGTGGCAGCAAATTGTAGAGGTGGCAGCAAGCTCCAGAGATGGTGAACTATGACCCGGCAAAGTAACCTGGGTGGCTGAGAGGTTAAACAAGGCCTGACAAAGCGCGTGAAGGAGGCGATCGCAATGCAATAACGCGGCGCATGCGGCGGTTGCCACTAGGCGAGGGAGAAGGGTAGGATTCCTCGTCACAGCGCTCTCCGCTCTCAGCGAGCTTATCGAGATCTTACTCTTCGCGAGGCAAGATGTGGCCCAGAGAGGCGGAGAGAAAGAGCCCGGAAAAGGTAGTAGCTAAACGGGTATGAGAAATGAGCGTAGAGTGATTCCCGAGCGAGTCGATAGCGTCCAAGTGAGGCATAGTGATGCCGAAGTAAGGCGGGTGACACAGTTTTGATGCGCAGAATGGCTTAGTAAGCACGAAGATTCAGATGGAGCGTTGTATGGAGAATTCAACATCTTCTTCGATGCCATAAAAGGCCTGCCTCTGCAGGCATATATGTACATGACATGAAATCTGCTCGTTCATGGCAGACACAGTAAGAGATAACCTGAGCTGACACTAGGTAAGCTCACGAGTACAAGGTGCCTCACCGAAACAGTGCACATGTCGAATTAATATGCATATATTTGACAACATGGGACAGGTGGTGCAAACCACCAGTCGCGGTTTGCCTAAAAAGGCCTTGAGGAACGAAACTAGTACTTACCACCACCTCCAGAGCCTTTCCACCGTCTCCAGAGCTTGCCGCTACCTCCAGAGTCTACTCACCATCGCCTCCAGACCTCGCTGCCGCCAGTGCTTGCCGCCGCTTCCAGAGCTTGCTACACCTCCGAACCTTACCGCTGTCTCCAGGCCTTGCTTACCACTACACCCAGAGCCTCCAACCGTCTCCAGACCTTGCTGCCGCCTCCAGACCTTGCCTACCACTATATTCAGAGCCTTCCGCGGTCTCTAGAGCTTGCTTATCGCTGCCTCCAGAGCTTGCCGCAGTCTCTAGAGCTTGCTGTCGCCTCTATAGCTTGCCGCTACTTCTATAGCTTGCTTACCAGGACCTCCAGAGCTTTCCGCCACCTCAAGAGCTTGTCGCCGCCTCCAGAGCTTGCTTACTACTACATCCAGAGCCTGCCGCCGCCTCCAGAACTTTCTTACTACCACATCCAGAGCCTTCCACCATCTCTAGAGCTTACTACCACTTCCAGAGCTTGCTTACCGCCACCTCCAGAGCTTGCCGCCGCCTCCAGAGCTTGCTTACTACCACATCCAGAGCCCGCCGCATCCAGAGTTGCCTACCGCCGCGTTCAGAGTCTTCCATCGTCCGTCCTCCCCAGTCTGTCCGCGTATCCGATGACCTCTTCATTCTTTCTAAGAATATAAGTCCACGAGGCTTGGCGCGGTTGATCGTGTGGATTCGTGCAGGCCGCAGCCATATCTAATGAGGAAATTTTCCGTGGGTGAAGACCGCTTTTCTGGTCTGCGCGCCTCCTAAACTACTCTTGGCACCAATGTGCGTTGAATATCATAAGAATGGCACCCAGATTTGAGGTGATTAAGAGCATTTCGATTGACCAAGATTAGACACTGCTACCTAGCTTCGGTCTCACCCGCCGCTCATCTTTGCAAACCAGTTGTTCTCAATTGCAAAGTCCGCTTACTTTTAACCAGTCGCTTTGTCCTACGACTTGGAGCTCGTCTACCGAGAGCAATCTCAAAGGCCCTTTCATCTAGATCTGCGAACTCATCGGCGAAGGCCCTCAACATTTGTGTACCTACACTTAATATCTTCGTGTCGATTGGTATGAATCGCGAGCCTGCATTACAGTTCAAACAGTTTGGTCTTCGCTCGATATATTTTGGAGGCTTCCCTCTAGTCCATCTTGGATCCATGTCTAGACACTTGTTGCCGCCGTCGGATAGCCGTGACTTTTCTTTGCACTCAATACACCAGCTCTGCACTTTACTCGGTAGATCTTTACACATGTCCTTTGCGCGCACGCAGCGCTGCCAATTTGTCCGAGGAGCTCTTCGCAAGGCCAGCAGGCTTTCCTTATTCGGGAAACAGGAAGAGATAGAACCGTCCTTGGGATTGCCGTAGTATCGACCGATTCCGCTGCATTGATGGCTCGGAGCTTTCTTTTTCACGTACGATTCTGGGTCAAGAGTCGCCCACCTGGCAGCTTCGTCATGTGGTAATGTTGCCTGACAGTGGTTGCATTCCACCTGCATAACTCGGCGTTCCCCAAATCCGTAAAATGTGAGGGTATCGAGAATAGAATCTTTTGCACGTTGTCCTCTAATGTGTTTTTGCTGCAGATGTAAAAGTTCTTGAATCATTCTCACTGGACTCACGTCCTTTTTCGTAGTGTTGGTTGGCCCTCCACAGTATTTTTCGTGAAATGTGCTCAACTCTATTGCAGTAGATACTCTCCGCCCTTCGAAAAAGCTGAACTGTTGGTCACGCAGCCACTCTTTGAGCATTTCTGGAAGATAGCTGTATTCACCGGTTTCGTCTACATCAGTCAAGTCCCGCCCAAAGAGCTCGTCATAATGCTGCAGAATTTTTCGCAACCGGAAGGTGCTGAGGACTATCCGTGAGTGCATCTGAAGAAGCTTGGAAGCCCTTGCTTCTTGACGCTTCTTTGCGGCCTTAACAGCTTCCGAAGCTGCCCATTCGAGCTTTTGTCTTTCGAGAGAGCATACCAGCTTAACGAAGTTACTTTTGGTTGTCAACTGGCGAGATTGGAAGAAGTCTGGGATCATTTCAACCTTCGCCAGCTTGCCGGCGGCCATCAGCTTGAGATCCTGAACAGCAGCATGCTTCACTCCCCACTTGTGCAGAAACATCTGCGGGTGCATTACGAAGACGATCAGCCTAATCAGTTCTCGCTTGGTTGTGTTAGTTGGATAGCCCCATTCAAGGAACAAGCTCAATCCGTTATATGTTCCCCAAAGCCTAAGTTCTGTGAGGGGGTTTTTCTTCTCACGGTAGACTTTCTTCATTCTCTCTCGTACTGGAGCGCCCCAAACTACTTCAACAGGAGCTGACATGTTGCTCCGCAGTTCATCCACATATGTTTCGTGGTAATCGAGAATCTCTTGGGGGTAATCTCTAATACCATCGACTTCCTCTGATTTCTCTCTCCGTGCAAGATGGTCGAAGATTAGCGTTTTGTCCTTCTCAAAACCGTTGCGCATTACGAGCCAGATACATGCATTTGTCTCGTCAGCGGTCTCAATGCCATTCACATCATTGGTGTTGAAGCTTGGGTTGTGAAGATGATGTGCAATAGGTGAATCTAGTCTTCCTGACGGCCGAACAAGATGATTGGCTGGTCTCGGGGGTTCCCACAATGATGGTTCTGTCTTGCGGAATTCCTCAAAGCGGGCACGAAAGTCGAACTTGGGAGATTCTAATGAGGCTTCTGGGGATTAGAACTTGGCTTTTCTTGATATTGATGTTGCTACTCACCCTGGGCGCTTCGCATTTCTAAGCTTCTGAGATGTGATTCGAGATTTCGTAATGTATCGAGGTGTGAAGAGTCTAGAATCCCTATCGGATATTCCAGGTATAGCTCCCCAAACAGGCGATATGGGAGACATGCCATTGGCCGATTCCTTGACCATGTGCTACTCAGATGGATTGGATGGGATTCAGCGTGGTTGCAATGGAAGCTTATGGATGGTAAAGGGACCGGGAATTTTCAACTTTGGGGTCTCGCACCGCAGCAAGTTTGGGGGCAGTTTCGAGTATGTAAGTACATATCTGCGGGGTAACATGGCTCTTTCACTCACGTGGCCTCTGCGCTTAAGAAACTAGGTAATCTTGAACGGGGTGAGTGTCGCTAGTTTAATTATACTATGACATGTTATTAGCATAAAATGGTCGGGTAGCTCAGTCGGTTAGAGCGTGGGTCACCCATCAATTCTTTACAGCCAAACTGACATCCCATAGGTGGTGCTAATAACGCCAAGGTACACTCTCACTTCTTCCTTGGAGCAATTAATTAATTCTTAGGCCGTGGGTTCGACCCCCATTCCGACCAGTCAGTCCTGACGTTTCTTTTTTGGCGCTTTCTCATTTTTGTTTCATTAGCCCAACCTGCTAAACCATTCGTCGGTTTCGGTCGACTATGTATCAAGACTCGAAAGAGGATTGGGAGGCAGAATCCGCGAAGATGGGCTCGATATCCAGGAATGCTTATGTTACTATTGCTGCGTCAGTTCCTCGATCCCAGGCTACCTCTTGAGCGACTAACACCATCCAGCACATCAGCAACCGCAAGTAACCAGAGCTTCCTTGAACGCTCGGTGGATTCCATGCCCGTGGCAAAGATTACGATCTCACCTACGAACCCTTCCCAAAGTCCGGCATATGTCTACCTTAGCCCGCGCCTAGAGCCGAAGGATGAAGGGACGTGGACAGGCGACGTTTTTGGCTCGACGTGGAACCACAGAGGGTGGTGCTTACAAGAAAATATGCTGTCAAAAAGACTTTTACATTTCTGTAAGAATAAGATTTATTTCGAATGTAGAGCGATCCTTACTTCGGAGGAGAATGAACTTAGACGGCGGGTATCGCCTACAGGCGTGTCTACTGATAGTACATCTACTCTATGTCTGTTGCCGCTGGACATAGCTCGACAAGGGAAACCTGTCAAACAAGACTTCCAAGGCGACTTGACACCAGAGCTATCGAAAGCGACTTTGGAGCGGAGATGGGAGACAGTCTTGCACCAGTACTCACGGTGCCAATTGACCTACACTTCGGACAAGTTGCCAGCCCTTTCTGGCTTGGCCTCCCACTACTCCAGGCTAACTGGCCAGACCTATCTCGCGGGACTCTGGCGTGAAGACCTCGCGCGACTCCTGCTTTGGAGTATGGATCCTCAAATCACACCATCTCCCCTCCCGCCCAAATACAGAGCCCCGTCGTGGTCCTGGGCATCGCTTGATGGTCGGATAAGTATGCCAATCTCACGATCTTCCGAACCGCCGAGCCTCAGAGTGCTGGAAGCAGATACTAGGCCCTCTGGCTTAGATCCGCTTGGCGCCGTTGAATCAGGGTATCTGAAGGTCTCAGGGCTCATGCTCAAGATCGACTACGTACCCGAGTACAGCCATTTCGATAGATTCGTCGCCTATAATCGGATAGGGTTTCCTTATGATCTAGAAATCAAGAATGAAACAAGTGGCGAGCGTTTGAAGGTCGGCGAGTGTCATCTTGACAGAGACGACGTTGGTCTGCTTCGTCCAGAAGTGTGGTATCTAGAAATCTTCTCCGATAGGCACTGCATGCCTACCGGGCTACTTCTTCAAACAACGAACAAGGTTGACAATGAGTTCGTGCGTGTTGGAATTGCAACCACAAACGCATTTGGGCAAGGGCGGTACACGACGTTCGCGGATGCTTCTGTACTTAGTGAGATGCAGCGAAGGACGATTACGATTTTCTGAAAAATTCTCGGATTTTCTTCGTTCTCGGTTACGTGCTCATATAGACATGCTACAAGGCCGAGAACAGTGTGAGTCCCCCTACTTCCAATAAACACAACATCCAAAAGCATCAGCAAAGCATAGAAGATCCTGAACTTCATGACTATTTCGACTAGACGGGTCGGGAGAAGATATCGAGAGGCTCAATCGTGGTCGCCCCACCGAAAGAGACCTGCTGAAGCGTGAAGATAGCAGACTAAAAGTAGGTTTGAGCCTTTGATTGATGGATATGCCCCAACAGAGAACCACGTTCAGGATAGAAACGGGTCTAAAATATGTTTGATTCTATACAGATCTTCCAAGCTCCAGATCAGCTAGGGCAGGGGCAAACATTTCCTAAAGGTCCCAAATCCCGATTCCCTTTCTATCACTTGGAAGCACTTAATTCGCGTCCACGATCACTAATCCCGGTAACTCTCGTCCGCCCACCTGACCCTTCCCCTCTGCTCCGGCCTCGGCGATCTGACCTCGAAGTTGATATCCCCCGCACCATCGAACCTCAAACTCCCTGCTCCGTTCATGCTCGAGTACCTCCTTCTATCTGCGCTGCGCCTGGCACTCCTCAACACCTCACATTGACAGCGAACCATCGTATATCCACAGTCCTCACACCTCCTCGCCAGTCTCTCCTGCTCTATGGCCTGTGATGCGCGAAACTGATCCCTCAACTCCCTCATCTCCGCCTGGAGTACCGCATTCCTCGCCGTTAGGTCACTGAGTAGGTCTACTCGTGGCGAAGCCGCAGGTGCTGGCGACGGAGGCGGTGCGACTTGGTGGTAGTAATGGCTATGGTAGTGCTGCCTCGGTTCCGGGCGGCTCGGCGGCGGCGAGCTGTAGCGGCGCTGGTAGGACTCGGAAGGCTCGATCTCGATGATTTGTGGTTCGGGACTGGGACTTCTTGTGCGGCGGGAGCAGTAGGGGTCCGACCTCCTCGATGAGCGGATGAAGACGCAGGCGTTGCGATACCGGCGAACGTGGGTCATATTTTCTTCGACATGCAGTGGGCGGGCTTGATTGCGGTAGACTTCGATGCGCGGGCCAAGGCGGAGGTCGAGGTGTAGGCCAAAAATGTAGTAAATGGGCATTTTTTGGACGGGGTTTCGGTGGGGTTGGGCTGCGACGACGAATGCCGTCGTCAACAACGGGGCGGAAAGTTTTGCGTGAATAGGCTTGCATCTAGATGTCAAAGATTGTGGGTGGAAAATAATGGCATGCACGGGGTTTCAAGACGTGGTGGTCGTGGTGATCATTCGTCGGGTGATGGTTATGTGATGATGGTGGGATGCGTGAGTAGTGATGATGCAGCATAGCTGCTGTTACTGTTCTTATGGACAGCACGTACGAAGGCAAGGCAATGTCATGACTTTTCTGTCGACAGTGTTCTCGTGCCTTCTTCCGTTGCATTCTTAACAAGAAAACTTGAAGTGCCGTAGGCGCTTCTACGATTGTCGATGCCTGGATGTGCATAATGGCTTTCATTTCTAAAAGCAAAGGCAGAGAAAAGCGTCCTAAGGCATGCATTTAACAACTAGTGGGGGAAACGGGTGAAAAACAAAAGATGCCCCTCCCTTTGTTGCAAAGGTTAGAATCACGGGTTCGAGAAGAAGGGAGGGTCATTGGGGAAGGAGAAAAAGAAGTTGATCATGCAGGGCATCTGAGCACGAGAACAATAGTGGGGGATGTCACAAGGGACGGATCGGCGGCACTTCGTCTCGAAACAACTTCAACAAACCTTTGTCAGTTGAAATCGGGCTCCAAAAAGGGTGCGAGAAAGGAGTTTTATTGAGCATTGAGAATGATGAAATACTTAGTAGAAAGAAAGGGAGAGAGGATTGAAGGAAATGATTGAGGGAGGTTTGCCAAATACGGGGGTTGGGGCCAGAACTCCGGGGACCACGAGGTGACATTGCCTTTCCTGTTCTGGCGGGTAAGCCTCGCCGCCCTGACCTCGTGCGACCCAGGTGAGGCCGGGGTGAGCAGGGGTGGGCCCGTGGGGGAGCAGCTGATGCTGAACGGGGGTTGGTCCTCACCTGCGACGCACTGCAAAACCAACGCTGCTGCCCTACGACTGGTCTTCCTCTACCTCCTACATATGGACAATGTTCCACAAAGACGGGGACAGAATCTTCTTCCTGCCAATCTCACAATCTTCTCAAGTGCCAAGATCTGTAAAATCTGTTCCAAGGCTCACCCCGATCCAGCTAACAGGTGGTGCCGCCCTGAGCGGGCGAGAGCTCGTGAAGGTCGCAGGGCGAGATTCAGCCCAAGTTGCGCCGGGGCTTACCTGGCTTACAAAAGGGCAACTACGTAGGTGGGCTTTGATGTTAAGACTGGACCTCAGCCTTGCAATTAGAAACAATGCTTACATGAATCACTCTTGCAGTAAACTTCCCACGCATTCTCCTTTACTGCGCAGTAGGCCATGCCAAAGACCACGTCATAGCTGTAATTCAACGCTTTGTGCGCTGTAAGAGCTCTGCGCTGCTATCTGTCCAGATAACAATACACCTTGAAGCAGTGAGAATCCAACAGCTAGTTAACCTCGAGATGTTATCCGGAAAGCCCAGTTCTAGCCGTGTTAGGGTGGTTGTTGTGCCAGGAGAACGCGAATCCAACCATGTTGAAGAGGGTATGAATCTTTCCACAGTCTAAGAAGCCTGCGATGAGCCCTGAAGCAAACGGTCGTGATTCGTCAGAGCTACCAAGGGAATCCTCTCATGCTCGAGGCTCCTGTACAATCGGATTCAGGTCCATGCCTGCAGCTAATTGCACATACCTAGCCATGTTAACGCAGAGCCTCTGAACAAGCTTGAATGTCATCTGGTAGCGCTGGTCTACTTTTTGTGCTTAAGCGTCACTGTTCCTATCCTTGGACGACTCTCTGACATCTTTGGCGAACATGGGTTCTTCATTATCGACTCTGTCGTTAGCCTTATTGGCAGCATACGTTCCGCAACAGCAGAGATTGTTGACCAGATGATCATTGCAGAAGTGCTTATTGGAAGAGCACCTGAGCTCTAGGCATCTTTCTTCCGGGTTATGCAGAGCTCGTAAGTCCCTCTGCGCCCCTTTGTCTGTGGAGATAATTTTGAATTTCGCTCATTGAAACTCGTGGAGCGACGTTTGATTTAAGCGGCGTCTTCGGCCAAATTGGTGGAAGTGTCATTGCAACTTTTACGAGTTCGACGCCAGCATAGTCTTTCGCGTGGCCTCCGCAGCACCACATCATATCGATTTGGCGGCTTATCTACTCAATGAGAGCTTATCTATGGCTCTCATCACTACAGGCGGTCTGCTCCGCTGCAATTCCAGGAATGGGCAGGGGGCGGTGATGTTGGCCGGCGGAAAGAGCTGGGTTGCCCGCATCATCCATTCATGCACCATCCGCTACTCTGTCAAACGGTTCTCTCAATCATGGCGGTCCCTGACATCAACACTCACGTTCTTTTTTGCAGCGTCATCGGCGTATAATCCAGCAAAGCTGCAGGCATACCCGACCATCTTCTGACCAGTTTTGCATTTGAAGGCTTGAGGATGATACTGGACTCTTTTTTGTTGTGCAGGAAGGAGATCTTTGTGGCTGGAGATATTCCCAGGGCAGCTGATGAGAGAGAAGCTAGGAGACGGCAGAGCTGAATTGAGCCTCGTCAGCTCGCGAGTTCGAAAGGACCAGCTTTGGCGCGTGTGGGCGATTTCGGAGTTGTCTGGACTATGCCAATGCGAGACTAGGTTGGCTATCGAGGCGGCGCACGCTGTGATTGTGTAATACTTTCGGCTGTAACGCAGGTTAATTGACTCAGAACCGCTCCAACTATTTCAAACGGATCCATTGTTCGATCCTATAATGTGGAACGGTGGTGTCGTTTCCGTGCTTGAGCATTGCGCCTCGCCACATTGGTGCTTCTTCATTGCTTGGCAAGACTCGTCCGTTAATTGAGCGGAAATTGCTATTGTTCTTACTGGCATTATTACTGTCAGCACACGATTAGACAGTCGCCACCGAAGATGCTTTGTTCTACCCAAGGGTACAGTTACACTAAGCAAATGGAACTGAACAAACTTTCACCCTGTTCACAAAGAGCCTGCGATAGAACCGAGTGATTTAGTGTTTCGAATAGGGGGTGCACGGCCCTCAACGTGGCAAAGTTTAAGCGCCTCAGGCGGCACCCAAGCCTAGACTTTTTAGCCTAGACACCATTTCGGAAAAAGCAGTACAATTCGGTTGCTCAATATTGTACGTGGAGGCGGTGAGAGAAATGTGGTGTTCTTCAACATGCTGAAATTCATAAGGCAAATGGTAGATTCATGTCATTCAACACGCTCGTATTCTCAACAAGATCCTTCATACCGACGTGTATGCCATAATATCGTATTCTCGAGATCTAAACGGATTGAAGTCAACGCGTGGTGCGAACGTAAGTACTGGCATTAAAGGATCAGGAAAGTACATTGACAAAAACGGACTCGACATCACGCCTCCAATTGCGGTGCATGCGCGGCTGCTCATGATAGTCTGGCTCTGGGAGCTTCTTGTTTCTCTCTCTCCTTTTTCTCCCATCCTTCTCTTATCCTGGCCTCATCCTGGGCCTTCTCATTAGCCCTCTGCAACACTGCGAGTCGCACTCTTTCTCTGTGCTCATCCTGCTCCTCTGTAGTACTACAGTCAGCGAGATGCCATGAGTGAAAGAGACTTGAAAGCATACTCTTTATGCGCTTCGACGTGGTGAATGTTAACGCGTCGTTAGCTGCCGGAACGACTGGTTTCTCACAAGCAGTAGGGCCCAGTATGATACGGCATGCGGTTCCCTCGATTTTTTCGACGACAACGAAGACAGTCGACGCTGTCGCTGAGCATCCTTTCCAGCCCCACCGGAACTCACATTGGCCCAGCGGTGGTGAAGCGTGGTCACTGAAATCGTACGTGATTCCGCTTTCATCGCGCGTCCATGGTCGCCGCAATTCTTCGAGGCAAGCTCTTTCAATGATGTTGCAAGACACTCTCTGACTCAACAAAGCGGACAGTGTTGTGTACTTTTGTGTCCCAAGATTAACTGTCTCGATATCCGCTTCTTCTGAATCTGCCATTTCGCGGTTCCGCGGTATCCGACCAACGATTGTGTTCCGAGGCGGATGGTATTCCTTAGAGGCAGGCCACTCGTTCGCTTGCTCGCTTGCAGATAAGGATAGGTGAGATTTGAGAATCAGAGAAACATCGATGTAAGCTCGAATGTTGCTTCGAGTACAATGTGTATCAAAATCGATGCGGCCATACCTTTCTTCTTATTTCCGCCACCAACATCTAATGTTGACCAAAGTACAGACAGTCGGTCAAGGCCGTGTTGGAACCGGTCAACACCTCTTTGTTCTCTATTGGACTGGAAAGCTGCCCCCCTGGATACGTCTGCCTGGATGGCCTTCCAAGAGGGTGGTATGAAAACACAAATCAAATCTCTTGCTCAGGTCGCATGCCGTAAATTCATAAGGCAATGGGGGAACCTCGGGCATGCATGCAGGCATCAAACATGGGGAGGTCGACGGGCTCATGACCTTTCGCGCCCGACCAGAACAGGAGGAAGCCTCACCGCCCTGAGGCTCTCAAATTGACTCGTGGACAGATGAGCATTGCGTGGTCGACAATTGGGTCGCACTGGCAAGACAGGACTTATTGGGCGATCAGCATCCTTGAGCCGTTCGTGCTAAGTAGCTAAATATTGCGAAGCTAAACCGAGAAGGACAAAGCAACCCTGCCATCGCATGCTAGGCTTGAGCGGCGTGTGACCAATAACAGAACTTCCTCTCCGTACATATCTCCATTATCTTCACATATCGGTATACTTCATTGATACTCAGGGCTCAGTACAAGTATCCCCAAGCGTTTGATGAATTTATCACACATCAATGCATCATAGCGGTACTTCACGTGTGAATCCGGAAGGACTTGAAAGGGAACTTCGAGCCATTTTGTCCTCGATCTCACTAGAACATGGAGCTTAATTTCGCCCATTGTCCGGACCCCATTGTTGCCTAGGTCATTCACGGTTACCCATCTGCTCCTATCAATTCTCTCCAGGCCAAATCTGTCTGCGACGACGTGTTCCGCCAAAAGACACAACTTTGTGCCAGTGTCTAATTTCCCTCTGAAGTCTTTCACATCAGGTGCATCTAGGGATTTCACAACCGGTGTTTTCGCTAGACAAGCGAAAATCGGAATGTCTGGGAACAGATTGTCGCGGGTTGCCGAAGACATGACAGATACGCTGTCGGAGAGTTCTGGAAAGGCATTGATGCGGCGATCCGGCTCACCGTCCGACATTGCGCTTTCTTTCCAGATAGATTCGGAGACCTGGCCTGGTTTTGACGGCAAAGTCTGATTGCTAGACCGAATTGAGATTCAGGTATCTTCGGAGCCTCGTGCTTCCTATTTGTCGATTGACTGAGAAATTGGATATGGACAGGTAATGGTGGAAAGTTTGTTTGAGGTTCGCGCTCTGTAGTGGGTTTGTGCGAGCTCTTGTGTATGCGAAAATATTGCACCCTGCTATTGCAGCGTCGCCGGTCTTGTCGAACAAGCAGGAATCCCCAGGAAGGCGCAGGATAGATGCTGTAGCTTGAAATTTTCGTGCGAGTCCGTTGTGGTTGCCCAAGCCTACTGTCTGTGCCGATGACTTGTTGTCGACTCCGAAGCATGAATTTTCGACTTGCTGCCGGCTTCCCCTTTGCGTGCACGTACCGACAGAGGGAACTTCGACCCGTAGATATCGAATTCACGGTATCAACAGCCAAATGCCACTTGCAGAGATATGACTGTCGAATGTCTGATATCCGGATTCGGTCGCTGGATAATGGCAGCGGACCAAATTCCGTTTTTATGCCGCCATGACGTCTTCGTGGGCTTCTTGCTCCTTCCCTTCCTGGGCGACTTAGGGCTCATCGCCGCTAACTTGCATTGGCCGTAGCCATCCCTATCGACGCGGTTTTCTTCCGAATTTTCCGGTTAGTTGTCTTGTTTCCACAGCTGAAAGTGCAGCTCGTACTCATGGTCCGCTAGAATCTCAGTTCATCAATGTAGGAAATATGGAAACGGAAGAAAGCAAGTCAAGCAATATTTGTAAGCCTTCGAAATGGGAGAAACAGTATGGAAATGGGCTGAATGAAAATATGTAGGGAAGAAGTGCAATGGAACGCTGCTTGCACATCCGGGACTTCTCCGGGCTGAGCGGGGTTTTTCTCAGCATTTCTTGACATAGACAGTTGCGTGAAGAACTGGTGAGAGCAAGTCCTCGAAGGGGGCCACTTCTACCCCCTATTTGCATGGATTGACTGGGATGTGACTAGAGCTCATAAATTGAGACATCTGGGGACCAGATTGTGCAGGTACAAGGGCGGCAGAATAACCGACCTGAATGAACGATACCAACGTCAGCAGGTAACAAGAGAATGTGATCAAGTTGCAGTCCCACTGCTACTTAGATATGTCGTGATTGTTGCGCCGATCTTTCAAATGCACGTAGCACAGTCACACAACGGGATGTTTGCATCCGAACGATTCGGGCCGCATGCTCTAGACTAATAGGTGGCCATGCATGTGCTTTGCACGAACTACACCAGCACTGGCAGGGAACTATCCTCTTGGGCTGCAGGCTTTGATTCGCTCCCCGGTCCTCTTCACACCCTCCTCTACGCTTCGGTCGCATCCCATGTCGCCACATTTCACGTAGTGATTGGGCGCCAATTCCCTCCCAATTCCCAAACACTGATGTGTTCTCTCTTCGAACGCAGCCTTGATGCTGGGCCCATTAGCATTCGATGCAAGGTGTAAAGCGACGGTTGGCCATGGCATATCCACCTTCGCAACCGGCGTCCGGTCATTGTGTACCTTGGTATGCTCCAGCTTGCTTGCCGATGTCAGTCTTTCCTTTTCCCTCAGGCTGTCAGCTCGGCTTGAAGAAAGACTTCCTTATCATTCACACCAGCAAAAGGGGCCTGATTGATAAAGATCACCGCACTCATGGCCGGCTACAGTCGATTAGCAGCCCTGATGAGAAATCGTCATGACTTGGCCATCTTTCGCCAGTTCTCAGACCTCAACGCGAAGAACCTCTTATACATGCAAGGCGAACTGGTACGTCTTGAGGTTGAGCTAGAAATGATCGCAACCGAGAACAAAAAGTCAAAAGACACTGAGAAGAATGACTTCGAGAAATCGATCACTACCATGATCGGTCCTCATCGGGCTGAAGATGGACAAAAGCACTGGGCAAAGGTTTTGGAGATTCGAGAGAAGCTGAAGGACTACAGTTCGTGATCGCACTTTCACAACCCACCTGACCTGCTAGCTTACCCTCCCACGAATCGAAGACGAAGCTTTGTGTCGCTTCCGGACGATATGCACATTCGAACGGCCAAACCGGTCAGATCTGGATAGCCTCCGCGACTGGCTTGAAGATAGAAACGGAGGGGACTTGTTCTTGAAAGGGTATGAAGCAGATACATGGGATGTAGTGAATGAGGAGGATCTTGTCTCGATGACCGATAGATATCACGACAAGGATATCATTGCGAAGTGGATTGATGTCTACATCATCCCTTTATATCACAGGACATTGGGCTATCGACTCAAGGCAAGAAGACCCTCTTCCGCGGCGCAGATTAACACACCTAGCAAGCTGCTGCAAAGCTGTCGTGGATCTTCATTGCGTCTAATCTTGCCTTGTCGTTTAGGACCCGGAAAAGCTTCGTGAAGGTTCTTCCGTCACAGCTACTCGGCTATTCTACTATTCCGACGCAACAGTCCGGACAATTGTTGACACCTTTGGCACGATCATGGCTTCTATCCTGCCTACCATACCGGCTTTCGCTCTCTACTACATCCAATCACCGATTATCAGACTCGGTGCTATCTTCGTTTCCACCGTTTTGTTTTCAGTGGTGCTAGCAGTGATTGCCAGACCGAGAAGGGTGGAGTGTTTTGGAGCGACAGCCGCGTTAGTACAACCCAGCTGGTAAAGACCTCCAAATACAACAGTGACTGACAAGATACGCTCGGCTACAGGTACGCAGCCGTACTGGTTGTGTTCATCGGCAATATCGGCCCACCAGCATGACTTCCTACCAAAGTATGATACCTCTATCTCCCGCGAGATCTAACCATAAGTCACGACCTCTTTTCCCTTCCTTCTACGAAGTTTGTGGTTCTTGCCATGTTAACTTCTCTTTCACGGCGAGATACTTTACAAAAGCAGGGATCCCATAGAACAGGCAAGCAAATAGCGAAGAGAAAATGGCACAGGCATACAATCCGGCTGCGTAAGAGCGAGAAATTGAAGGGAGACCTTACAGCGAAATGTTTCTAAATCGGTCTGGTCATTGCCTAAAGATTAGGAAAGGGTGGCTCCGTCCTTTCGGGAGTGTTTCGATTGAGACTCTACACTGGCACTATGCCTTCCCTATTTCTTCATGTTAGTATCCAGAACAAATCGCCATATGAATGCAGATACAATATCGATTGCTTTGACTTGCTCAGCGATTGAAGGCTCTCCAAAATCCTGAAAAGCCATTGACAGGACACAATTGTCACTCCCCAAAGAAATCGTCAACTTCGCTTTGAAACGGCGCTCCCCCCCCCCCCTCCCCTTCTGAGGCACTTCATTCAAAGAAACATCACAAGACTCGACAAGAATGAATGGAGGTGGTAATGAGAATCTGGCACAGCTCTTGGTAATGCACCGCACTTCCGAAAATGGACCCCGTCCACGTCGCTTCGGATCTTCCATATCTAATGACCAAGCACAGTGACACGAATTAACATCCAAACCTCCCACAGCACTTGGAGAGCCCAGTAGTATGTTCAAGTAGACATGATTTTCGCAGCCCCGTAGTACCGTACGGGCACCTAGAATGCCACCGAATGTCCGTCCTTGAAATCGAGTGGATCAGTCATGTCGAATGCCAACATTGACCCTTCTCCAACTGGCACCTCCAAAGTAACGACCGATCAATAACCTCCTCTGATTGTCCTTGTGGACGAAGCTGTCGACTTCTCGCATTGCTCCCCTGGGGCGTTAAATGCAGCAAGGAATGTTTTTACCCTTCTCAGAAGTTCCAGGATTCCTTCAGCTTTACAACGAATTGGCGACTCATCATCGGCAAAGAAGGCATGAAAGTCTTGAGACCGAAGGCCGAAATTCTTGCGCGACACAGGGGCTTGTTATTGTTGATCCTTTTTGGGCTGCTCCGCATACCCCCCGGTTGACGCAAGCGAGGACAGGATCTCCTCGCAGGTAAACCCCACAAAACTTCACCACCTTCCCTGACCTGTGTGGATACCTACTGGGGGTCGTGCTCCTACGAGGGGTCTAGAGCAACCGTTTCTAAGCCGCCCATATGTCCGTTTCCGCATGGTACTGAATGCCCTTGTGAATTGATAGGTGTCTTAGGTAGGGTCACATTATGTACCCCGAGCATTAGATCCCATGCTAAACGAGTACCGGGCGAAATGCTCACTCGAGGCGCTTCGAGTTGCTTTCATTGTCATTTGGGTGGTCTTCCAAGATTCGTAGAAACGATATTGACTACAGGTCATTCTACCATTGACAGCCACTTCGTGTAACTGCCAAGGCCTTGTCCACCCACCTGCTGGCTCCGGCCTGGCCAGCAGTGCAAAGGGTCTCGCTGTGACATCCTCTGATGAGCTCGATGACGAGCCTGCCTAACCATTTGGGCGTGGTAAAATCTGGAATATACAGGTCCATGAAGTACACTTTGTTGGGGTTTTTGGGCAAAACTCATTGTACCCCGCCGTAGTTTTCAAAACTCCAAGTGAAGGTCGGCATTTTCGACCACCACTTCAACGTACCAATTGCAATATTTTACACGTTTTTTTGCTTGCAGAACACTGGCCTAGTGCTTAAGCATCAAATTCCATGCCTTCAGGCTGTCCCCATCCTAAGTGATGCATATCAAGTGGTGGGTGACAGAACCACCAATCATTTGGACTTTTGAAAACGACAATATTGGTGCTCGGCTCACTCGTGCTCGTTCTGCAACTCACACGTGGTTCGCCTTTTCGCGGCATTCTGCGAGGTCTCCCTCTAGCCCCAGAGGACCGTCACACAAGCTTGATAGAAAGCTTCCATTCTACCCGAGTTGTCTCATCCCATCTGCTGTAATGCACGGACCATGTTTTGGTGATGGGCACCCAGCAAAGAGGTACCCCGAGCACGACCTTCGACAACAGAGGCAATGTCGCAAATCAAGCTGGCCGAGACATCAACATCAACTGGTTAGTCTTCTATCACATACTTGAAGCCCGACTGACAGGAACATCCAAGCACCCGAGAAGATGATTTACTTCAGAAGCTACCCTATGCTATTCAAGCAGCCTTCAACTCTTTCCACAATCAACACGACCCGTTTTGCCTCCCAAATACCCGAGTCGACGTCCTCGGGCAGATAATAGCATGGGCTGATGGGTGTGACGAAAGATGCATCTTCTGGCTAAACGGCATGGCCGGCACTGGAAAATCTACTATCGCCCGCACAGTCGCCCACGAATACTACAATCGAAACCGTCTCGGAGCTAGTTTCTTCTTTTCCAGGGGCGGGGGAGATGTTAGCCATGCCGGCAAATTCTTTACCAGCATTGCCGCGCAGCTAGCAAGTAAGTCATCGTCTCTCAAACGCTCCATCTGCGAAGCTATTGCGGAGCACAGCGACGTTGCTAACCAGGCCCTCCGCGATCAATGGAATCAGCTTATCCTTCAACCGCTTTCCAAACTGGAACCCAACTCCCTTCAGTCGCCGTTGCTTATCGTAATCGACGCCTTGGATGAGTGTGAAGGCGAGAACAATATTCGAATGATCCTTCAACTCCTAGCCGAAGCTCGAGCTCCGAGAACTGTTCAGTTACGAATCTTCTTGACGAGCAGACCTGAAATTCCAATTCACTTTGGCTTCCATACCATGCCCAGGATTTTGTGTTACGATCTGGTCCTCCATGATATATCTCGGGCTGTTGTCGATAATGATATTTCCATTTTCTTCGAACAAAATTTCGGAATCATAAGGAGGGAATGTTCCCTTCCTGCTGATTGGCCCGGTAAGCAGACGATTACACATCTGGTTCAGAGCGCCGGTGGTCTGTTTATATGGGCTGCAACTGCCTACCGTTTTGTTAGAGAGGGCAGACAATTTGCTAAAGATCGTTTGTCTCGTATCCTCAAAGGCGACCTCGCTGTTAAAGGACCAGAAGGCAAGCTCAACGAGATTTACACTGCAATCCTGACAAACTCCATCCGTGATGGATATGACGACCAAGAGAAAGAGATGTTGTACAAAATGTTGAAAGTGACTCTTGGAACTATTGCTATCCTTTTTTCCTCCCTTTCTGTTGTTTCTTTAGCCAAGCTGCTTTACATTCCCAAAGAGGATATATACCGGGCGCTATATGATCTGCGGTCTATTCTAGTGGTATCAGAAGACCAAGATCACTCCATCCGTTTGCACCATCCTTCGTTCCGCGACTTTCTCTTCGACAAACAGAGATGCCGTGATCAACACTTCTGGGTAGATGAAGAGGAGGCGCATCGGATACTAGCTGTGAGCTGCCTGCGGCTTATGTCTGAGCATCTCAAGCGTGACATCTGTGGCCTGCACTCTCCAGGTGCCCTTGCAGCTGAAGTGCACGGCGACCAGATAGCGAGGTGTTTACCTAAAGAACTCCAGTACGCGTGCCGCTACTGGGTTGAACATCTTCAGCGGAGCAAGACTCGCCTCAGCGATAACGTCCAGGTCCATCACTTCCTAACGAAGCACTTTCTTCATTGGCTTGAAGCTCTTGCTCTAATGGGAAATATCTCTGACGGGGCTGTTATGATGAGCGTATTAGAGTCTATACTTACGGTGAGTAACTGATTCCACCAAGCTGTAGTCCTACTGGCTAATACAGCATAGCATGAATTTAACGCTAATTCACTTCTATGGGCGATAGTTCATGATACAAAACCCTTTATTCTCCGGTTTGGATCCATGATGGAAAAAGCTCCTCTCCAGACATATTGTGCCGCACTTATATTCAGTCCAAGCGAGGGTAATATTGTGCGACAGTTCTGGGATCAAAGATATCCTGGTATCAAAAATGCCGTACAGGTAGGAAAAGCTGCGAATTTATCGCCGCTACAGATGCTTAGGGGCCATTCGTGCTCGGTCACCTCGGCTGCCTTCTCGCCAGACGGCAAGCTGGTCGCGTCGGGCTCAGCCGACAGGACGGTCAGGCTCTGGAAGGCAGCGACGGGCGCGCCCCGCGGTGAGCCGCTCAAGGGCCATTCGGGCGGGGTCTACTCGGTCGCCTTCTCGCCGGACGGCAAGCTGGTCGCGTCGGGCTCAGACGACAGGACGGTCAGGCTCTGGGAGACGGCGACG
>Ga0335072_10000464_pt1 | contig 79699 bp, 65 predicted proteins | sample Lox_Sample_21_FD_206725 | JGI IMG/M metagenome (GOLD analysis project Ga0335072, IMG submission 206725) | Soil microbial communities from Loxahatchee National Wildlife Refuge, Florida, United States - Lox_Sample_2.1 | ecosystem: Environmental > Terrestrial > Soil > Wetlands | place: USA... | reverse complement strand
GGGCTCGTAGGCGCGCGCGATCACGATGCCGTGGCGCTCGATGGCCGGAGCAGAGATGCGCAGCGCATTCTCCATCAGTTCGGCGGCAGGAACCTTCTCAAGGAGGCCGCAGTTGCGGGCGTAGCCCTGCTGCATGGCAACTACCTCTTTGACATGGGCGACGTGCCGCACCAGGGTTTCGGACTCTTTGCCGATCTCGTCGCGTTCGGCGAGGAGATGGTCGGAGAGCTTGCCGAGGTAGGGAATGATGCGCTGGCCGCGCGGATCGGCGGCGAGGAACTCGGCGATGTGGCCGTTGTGGCCGGCCAGCAGCTGGGAGAGGTCGCGCAACTGCGCGAGGCGCGAAGAGCGCACGCGGTCGGAGATGAGGGTGGCGCTGACATTGATGCTGTTGAGGACGTTGCCGACGTTGTGGAGGACGCCGGTGGCGACCTCGGCCATGCCCGACATGCGCGAGAGCTCGATGAGCTTTTGCTGGGCCTGCTGGAGCTCGGCGAGGGCGTTGTCCTTGGCGGCCATCTGGTCGCGCAGCTCGAGAGTGCGCTCCTCGACGCGCTGCTCGAGCTGGTCGCGGGCGGCCACGAGGGCGCGCTGGGCGCCCTGGCGCAGGATGGAGGCCCCGAGCATATCGGCGATGGCGCGGGCCGAATGCTGCTCGACATCACGCCACTCGCGGTCTTCGCGGCACTCATGGAGGGCGAGTGCTCCCCAGAAGCGGTCAGCGAGAAAGACGGGAGCGGCGAGGATGGAGAGTGGGTGAGGGACGGCACAGACCATGCCGTCGGCCTCGAGCTCGGCTCTATGCCGTGTGACGACGAGGCCGTCGGCGAGGAGGGAGTAACGGGCGGCGATGCCCAATTCCTCGGCGGTCTTTCCCTGCCAGAGACAGGCGCAAGGTTCGATATCCCCGGCGCACCACTCGAGGCGGACCATGGGAAAGACGGCGCCGTCCGGGCGGGAGGAGAACTCGACCAGCAGAGCGCGGGAGGCACGGGCAGCCTGGCCGAAACGGGCGACCACGCCGTCCATCACCGCGTCCCATTCGTCGGAGCTTTGCAGGGTCTGGGCGGCATAGCGCACACTTTCGACAATGCGGTCCCGCTGCAGGATGGCCTCGGCCATCTCATTGAAGGCGCCGGCAAGCTGCTCGATCTCGTCGCGGGTGTGGATGCGGGCGCGGGCATCGAGATCGCCGTGGGCGACTCTATCGACGGTCTCGCGAAGGCTGAGGATGGGGCGGACGAACCGTTTGGCGAAGAGGGCTGAGGCGGCCAGGCCGATGCAGATGCAGACGATACCGATGAAGCAGGTGCGGATGTAGACGGCGTCGACGCTCTTGTCGTAGGAGTTGAGCGAGAGGCCGATGTGGATCCAGCCCCAGGGAATGCCGAGGCAGTCGAGGGGTGCGTGGTAGTGGAACAGGCGCTTGCCGACGAGGGGCACGATGCCGATTTCACCGCCGGGAACGCGGGGCCCGCTGTGCCAGGAGGCCTGGAGGTTGGGGAGGATGCGCCAGCCGGTGCGGTCGACGAGCACCGCGTAGCCGGAGGATTTGGCGATGACGATGAACTCGACGGAGGGGTCGCCGGCCAGGACCTGCATGGCGTGCTCGATGACCGAGGAGTAGTCCTCGGTGACGGCGGCGCTGGCGACTTCGCCCTGAAGGGCGGCGGCGATGCCCTGTGCCTTGGACTGAAGGCCGAACTCAAGGTCGCGCTTCTGCTCGGGGATGATGAAGGCGACGAACAGGCACACGGTGGCCAGGGTGATCATCCACGCCAGCTGCGTGGTCCTGGCCGCGATGCTCGAACTGACCTTCATAGCCTGACCTGAACCGATGTGGTGCGGCGGTTGGTGGTCATCGTCTTCATCCCTCCGCCCTTCCCTCTCCGTAAGTTGAGGCCCGCGGTGCGCGGCGGACGTCTTTGCATTCCGCGGTCAACGTCGGGCGCCGCGGCTCCGCAGCTTGTTGTATTGGCCGATGAGTTCGAGGGTCGGCCTCATGATCGAGCAGGGCCGCTCGCAAAATCCGGTGGACTGGTAGAGAGCCAGGACCTGCCGGCCGGCGGGGACGGAGTTGAGCCGGAGAACAGACTCCTGAAAGGCAAGTTTGTCGGCGGGGTCGCAACCCTTGCGGAACCAGAAGCCGGCAGGAATCAGGCTTGGCGAGGTGGCGAGGACGCGGAGCTGCCGTCCGAGCTGAGGGTTGAGCTCGACCGCTGTTGCGAAGGAGCGCTGCGTGAGCGCGGCGGCCTGAATGCTGCCAAAGAAGAGCGGCAGGATGACCTCGGAGACTTTGTCGCGCGTCTCCGGCGCGCCGAAGAACCCGTCGAAGGGTCCCAGGCCCTCGGCGGCGAGACGGATGGTGATCCAGGGCTCGAGGAGGCAGGTATCACGGTGATGATGGACGAGCAGCTTGGTGTTCCTGAGGTCCTTGAGAGAGTGGAAGGGGCTGTCGTCCCGGACCAGGAGGAGATATTCGAGGCCGGGGACGGCGTAGTCTTCGACGACCATCCAGGCGGGATCGAGGTAATCGAGGATGCGGGCGTATTCGAGGGCGGTGAGGGCGAAGCAGTCGACGCGGCCCTCGCGGATCATCTGCAGCAGCTCGGCCGAGGGGATGAAGACCTGGGACAACATCTCGGAGTGACGCATGGCCAGGGTGCGGGCGATCTCGTCGCCCCAGACGCGGTAGGCGGCGCGGGCGTCGTTGACGTTGACGCCGGCCAGGGTGTCCATGCTGACGGCGACGCGGATGGGCGGGCCTTCAGGGCGCGCTTTCGCGGGGCGAATGGAGACGCCGGCCGCCAGTGCGGCGATCCTGGTCATGAATTGGCGTCGAGTGATCATCTCGTTCTCGCTTTTTGGTGTTGCCGGCCGCCCGTCAGCGGGCGGTGTTGAGGGCGTCCTCGACCTCGCGGCCGACGGTCTGGTCGATCTGGGATTCGAGGGCGCGGTGTTCGTAGACAGCGCGGTAGTAGGCCGAGGAGACCAGGGCCTGCTGAATCTGGGCGCGGATGACCTTCTCGGTGGTAAGCAGGCCCTGGCCGTAGCCGCGGGTGGTGAGGTCGCTGTCATCCTGGGCGGCCTGCATGGCGTCGCGGGTAGCGGTGTAAGCCTCTTCGGAGGCCTTGAGCTGGAGGAAGAGCTCGCGGAGCTGAAGACCGATGCCTTCCTTGAGCACGAGCTTCTGCTGCTCGAGGCGATTGATCCGGGCCTGGGCCTCGGCGACCTTGGCGCGGGTGAGGAAGCCGTCAAAGATGGGAATCTCGACGCCGGCCCCGACCTTCCAGCCCTGCAGGTTGGGCGAGACGGCGAGTCCCGCTCCGTAGCTGTTCCAGTAGCGGTGCAAGGCGCCGGTGAGCGCCAGGCGGGGCGCATAGCCGCTCTCGGCCTCGGTGCGCTGGCCTTCGAGGGCGCGCAGGCTGGCCTTGAGCTGTTCCCAGTCCGGGTTGAACTGGTAGGCCGTGGAGACCAGATCGTCGAGGCTGGCGGTGGATGGCGCGTAGGGAACCTCGGCGTCGGCGGGCTCGACGCTGGCATTCCACGAGAGGCCCATGGTGTAGGCCAGCGCGGCCTGGGCGGCGGCCTCATTTTGGGCCAGCGAGGCGACCATGGCGCGGATGCTCTCAACCATGACCTTGTTGTCGAGGTAGTCGGCCTTGGTGACGGTGCCAGTGCCGTCTTTGTAGAGGCTTTCGGTGAGTCGCAGCGTGACCTCCATGCGCGCCAGGGTGTCATCGCCGAGGGCATGAAGCTGGCGGGCCAGGACGGCGCCGTAGTAGAGGCGGGTGACGCTGCCGGCGACCTCGAGGTCGGTGCGGCGGGCGTCGGCCTGGGCGGCGTTGACGGCGCCCAGGGCCTGCTCGCTCAAGCCGCGGCGCATCCCGCCGTCCCAGAGCAGCCACTTGAGGTCGCCTTCAAGAGACTCCGTGGTGGTGTCCATCAGCTTGACGTTCTGGGCGGGCACGGGAAAGAGCTGGGCCTGCGTGTTGATGGTCTGGCCGGGAAAGGAGACGGGCAACTGCACGTTGACGGGCGGCGCGCCGGGACCGAAGGCGTTGGCGGGGATGGTGACGGTGGCCTGACCGGCAGGGGTGGTGATGGTCTGGGCCGGGATGTACATCTGGGTGGCCGGATAGACGAAGAGGGGCGCGTGCTCCATCTGCTCGACGCCGCCCTGGGCGGTGATCTGGGGCCAGTAGGCGGCCAGGGCCTGGCGATGCTCGGCCTCGGCGACAGCCACGGCGAACTGGCTGGCCGGGCGCGTATGGTTGCGCTGCATGGCAATGTGCAGGCACTGGTCGAGGGTGAGGCTCTGGCGGGCGGGGTAGGCCGGCGGTGCCTGTGCGGGGCCGCGAACGGCGGCGTCAAGGCACAGGACGGCAGTGAACAAGGGCAGCGCTCGAACAAGCTTCGGTCGGCGCATTTTAAGGCCAGATAAGAGCGTACTCATGCATAACTCATCGGCGGGAAAGGGTATTCCATGAGGCGAGCGGCGATGCGCGGTGGCGCGGCACGGTAACGTTGCTGCGCGGCGGGGCCGGCCGCGCGGGGCGGCGAGGGGACGCGAAAGAACCGGGCGGCAGGCGTTATGCTATTTGGCATTACGCTATTTAGCATAATCAACTTGATGGATTACGCTGAAAAGCGTTACGCTATTTAGCGTATGGATGCGATTCACGAAAACCCGTTCGTCTTCGGCGAAATTGTCGACGACGTCAACTTCGTCAACCGGATCGAGGAGACGGGCCAGATGGTCCGGGACCTGGCGGACGGGCAAAAGGTCTTCCTGCTGTCTCCGCGGCGGTTTGGGAAGAGCTCGCTGGTGGCGGTGGTCTTGCTCCGGCTGAAGAAGCGGCACATCCGCACCGTGAGCCTGACCGTGAGCAGCTATTCGAGCTACACGCAGTTCCTGGAGAAGTTCGCCGAGAAGGTGCTGCGCGCGGCCGGCCCATGGGACCGCGTGAAGGACTGGGTGACGCGATTCGGGCGGCAGGTGCGGCCGGAGATCAACTACGACATGAACACCGGGGAGGTGAGCGTATCGCTGGGGCGGGGATCGGGGTACGATCCGGGGCCGGTGGCGGCCGAAGTATTCGCGCTGCCCGGCGAGCTGACCAGGAGCGGGGGAATCCGGATGGCGATCTGCCTGGACGAGTTCCAGCAGATTGCGCAGTTCAACGGTGGTTCGGTGGAAAACGTGTTGCGCAACCAGGTGCAGAAGCAGCGGGAGGTGGGGTACGTCTTTGCGGGCTCGCAGCCGTCGCTGATGCAGGAGATGCTTTCCGCGCGGAGGCCGTTTCACAAGGCGGGTCCGCAGATATTTCTGGACAAGATCGAGGCCAAGGACTGGAAGGAGTTCATCGGCGGGCGATTCCGCAGGCGGGGCAGGACGTTGAGCGACGGGGGGATGGGAGCCTTGCTGCAGGCCGCCGATCTGATTCCATACGACGTGCAGCGGATTGCGCACGAGCTATGGGACTATGCGGAGCTGAAGGATAAGCGCCAGCTCGACGGATCGGACGTGCAGGCGGTGATTGCCGCCCTGGTGTCGGGCCAGGCGACCTACTACGAGCTTTTGTGGGAGCAGCTCCCGGCCCGGCAGCGGGCGGCGCTGGAGGTGCTTGCCCATCGCGGAGCCGCGGAGATCTACGCGGAGAGCGTGCGCGCGGAATATCGGCTGGGGCCGGCGTCGACGGTTCAAAAGGCGCTTCAGTCGCTCGACTCGAGAGACGTGCTCGACCGCTACAAGGGGAAGTATTTCTTTCTCGACCCGCTTTTCCCTTACTGGATCCGGAAAAAGGGGGCGTAGACCGGCCGCGGAGACCAGGCCGGCTGCACGGCGGGGCCGAGGCGGGCAGGCGGGGCGGTGCGTGATAGGCTGGCACGTGGTTCGAGGAGAACCACCCTGGGGGCGAGTCCAATGCATGGGAATCATGCTGCGCATTTCAATCTGGTGAAGGCGGCACACGCCGCGATGATCGAGCACGGGTTTGCGCCGGACTTTCCGGAGGCGGCGAAAGCGGAATTGGTGGCTATCGAGGCTGCGGACGGGCCGTCGGCCGCGGCAGGTGTGCGGGACCTGCGCGGGCTGTTGTGGTCGTCGATCGACAACGATACGTCGCGGGATCTGGACCAGATCGAGTGGGCGGAGCGGCTGCCGGACGGGCGCACCCGGGTGATTGTGGGCGTGGCGGACGTGGACGCGCGGGTGCGCGAGGGGAGCGCGATCGACGGTCATGCGCAGAGCGAGACGACGTCTGTGTATACCGGGGTCAAGGTCTTTCCGATGCTGCCGGCGGCGCTTTCGGAGGGCGCGACCTCGCTGAACGAGAACCAGGACCGGGCGGCGGTGGCGATCGAGTTCTGCGTGGACGCGGCGGGCGCGGCGAGCGACGGGAAGGCGTACCGGGCGCTGGTGCGGAACCGGGCGCAACTGGCCTACCCGAGCGTGGGAGCGTGGCTCGAAGACAAGGGGCCGGCGCCGGAGAAGGTGGCGGCCGACGGGGAGCTGGCCGCGCAATTGAAGTTACAGGATGAAGCAGCGCGGCGGATGGTGGACAGCCGGTTCCAGCACGGGGCGCTCAATCTGGAGACGATCGAGACGCGGCCGGTGATGCTGGCTGAGGAGGCGGTGGAGATTGCGCGGCTCGAAAAGAACCGGGCCACGTCGCTGATCGAGGAGTTTATGGTGGCGGCCAACGGGGTGGTGGCGCGGACGCTCGAGAACGCGGGCATGGCGTCGATCCGGCGGGTGGTGCGGACGCCCAAGCGGTGGGACCGGATTGTGGAGGTGGCGGGGCGGCTGGGCACCGCGCTGCCGGCCGAGCCGGACTCGAAGGCGCTGAACGACTTTCTGCTGGCGCAGAAGAAGAAAGATCCGGACCATTTTCCGGACCTGTCCTTGACGGTGGTGAAGCTGATGGGGCCGGGGGAGTACGTGCTGGTGCGTCCGCACGTGGAGTCGCCGGGGCACTTTGGACTGGCCGTCCAGGACTATACGCACTCGACGGCGCCCAACCGGCGGTTTGCGGACGTGGTGACGCAGAGGCTGCTGAAGGCGATGTTTGGGGACGGCGGGCAACCCTATACGGAAGAGCAGCTCGATGCAATTGCGACGCGGTGCACGCTGATGGAGGATGCGGCGCGAAAGGTGGAGCGGGAGATGCAGAAGCGGATCGCGGCGGTGGTGCTGGCCAAGCACATCGGGCAGAGCTACGCGGCGATTGTGACGGGCGTGAATAAGTACGGGATGTTTGTGCGGACGCTGGAGCCGCACGTGGACGGGATGCTGGTGCGCGGGGGCAAGGGGCTGGACGTGGGCGACAAGGTGACGGTGAAGCTTGTCTCGACTGATCCGGAGCGGGGTTTTGTTGATTTTGCGGGGTGAAGGGGGGCGGTGCGTTGCCTCCAGTAGTGGCGCCGCTTGGGTGATACCACCCCTCAGGGGCTAAAGCCCATTGATTTGAATGGACTTATGGCACGGCTGAAGGCGTGCCCCCTCGCAGCCCTAAGCTCTTCCGCTGACTATAAAGCCGTGCCTTTTCGAAAACCGCACGTTTCCGTGACGAACGGGATCGTAGCGCACACGAGCGATCCGGACGTCCTTTTCAGCTCAGCGAATAACTCTCCTACGATTTTTCTTGACACTTATTACAGATTGCGATATTAATATTGCATATTGCAATGGGCGAGCAAACGGAAAGCGATGCCATTGCGGCAAACCTATGAAGCTGGGCGAAAAGATCCGCTATCTGCGCGAGGTGGAGGGAAGCCTCCGGGGGCTGGAGCGCGCCATGAGCCAGCAGGAGCTGGTGCGGGCGATCGAGGCGGAGACGGGCTCGAAGCTGAGCCAGAGCTACCTATCGCAGATTGAGAGCGGGGCGCGGCCGCACCTGACCAACACCACGCGGCAGATATTGGCCAAATTCTTCAAGGTGCATCCGGGCTACCTGGTGGACGACCCGGAGGGGTACTCGCCGGAGCTGCAGAGCGAGGTGCGGCACCTGGAAGACAAGCTGGACCTGTGGCTGGTGTCGGGGGCGGAGCGGTTCCGGCGGGACCCGGAGCTGAAGCAGGCGCTGCTGACGCTGGCGCGGCACGAGCACACGCGGGATTGCCTGCTGCTAATGGAGGCGATTCTGGAGACGCCGGGACTGACGCCGAGGCTGACCGAGGTGCTGAGACCGAAAAAGCAGGGGTCAGGGAACAGAGATCAGAGATCAGAGAACAGAGATCAGGCGGCAGGTGGCAGGGGGCAGGGAACGAACGGAGCGGAGCGGGGAGCTACGACCGGGGATCGACAACACGGGCGCGGCCGGTAAGAGGGGGCGCAGAGATGAACTGGGCGACGTTTTATCTGGTGTGTTTTCTGGTGGGGCTGCTGCTGAGCGCGGTGTCGCTGCTGGGGGGCATGGGGCACTTTGGCGGGCACGTGCATCTGCCCCATGCGGCGCACATTCCGCATGTGGGGCACATGGGGCATGTGGCGCATCTGCCCCATGCTGGCGCGGCCGTGCGGGGCGTTGGCGTGAAGGGCGGCGCAGTGCTGGGGGCGCGCGGCGCGGCCACGGTGCCGTGGTGGAACGCATTCTCCATCATGATCTTTCTCTGCTGGTTTGGCGCGTCGGGGTACCTGCTGACGCGTTTTGGGGCGCTGGTGGCGGGCATTGTGCTGCTGGTGGCGACGATCTGCGGGCTAATCGGCGGCGCGATCGTCTTTTTGTTCCTTGCCAAGGTGCTGTTGCCCCACGAGCGGGAGTTGGGCGCCGACGAGACGGCGGTCGTCGGCGTGGTGGGCCGGGTGGCGTCCGCAATACGGGCAGGCGGCACCGGCGAGATCGTGTACGAGCAGATGGGAGCGTGGCGGTCGGCGCCCGCGCGCGCAGAGGACGGCGAGCCGATTCAGAAACAGGAAGAGGTGTTCGTGGTCCGGTACGAGAAGGGGATTGCGTATGTGCGGCGGTGGGAGGAAGACAGTGTTCAGTGATCGGTGTTCAGCGGTCTGTTTGTTGTCCGCGGCCGACGCTGGACTCGCCGGCGACTGGAGTGTTCAAGTGCCTGCCGCTGAACGATGCCGGTTATCGGCTGGTTTTCCTGACCACTGACCACTCAAAACTGAAAACTGACAACCGAGGTTTGTCATGACGAGCACGGCATTATTGATAACGGATATGAGCATCCTGGTGGGGATCTTTCTGCTGGGACTGCTGGCGAAGCTGTTTCCGCGGGGCGGGCGCAAGGCCGGCCCCAAGCACTGAACCATCCACTCTAACCTTTCCCGGACGAAAGGACCGGGATTGCAATGACGAATGACATTGTTCTGTTCGTTGGGCTGGGCGTACTGGCGCTGATTCTGATCATGGGCCTGTTGGCGCGGATGTACCGCAAGGCCGGGCCCAATGAAGCGCTGATCGTGTACGGGTTTCGGGGACCGCGGGTGATCTCGGGCGGGGGCACGGTGATCTTTCCCATGGTGGAGAACTGCCGGGAGCTGAGCCTGGAGCTGATGAGCTTCGACGTGGCGCCGCAACAGGATCTCTATACCAAGCAGGGCGTGGCGGTGACGGTGGAAGCGGTGGCGCAGATCAAGGTGCGCAGCGACCGGGCGTCGATCCTGACCGCGGCCGAACAGTTTCTGTCGAAGGCGCCGCCGCAGCGCGAGGGGCTGATCCGGCTGGTGATGGAGGGGCATCTGCGGGGGATCATCGGGCAGTTGACGGTGGAGCAGATTGTGAAGGAGCCGGAGATGGTGGGGGACCGGATGCGGGCCACCTGCGCCGATGATATGAGCAAGATGGGGCTGGAGGTGGTGTCGTTCACGATCAAGGAAGTGCGGGACAAGAACGAGTACATCACCAACATGGGACGGCCGGACATTGCGCGGATCCGGCGCGACGCGGACGTGGCCACGGCCGAGGCCGAACGGGATACGGCCATCCAGCGGGCCATCGCGCAAAGAGAAGCAGCCGTGGCCAAGGCGCAGGCCGACCAGGACCGGGTGATCGCGGAGACGGCGTCGCAGACGCGGCAGGCCGAGGCGCAGCGGGATCTGGACATCAAGAAGGCGCAGTACACCGAGCTGAGCCGGCGCCAGGAGGCGCAGGCGGACAAGGCGTACGAGCTGCAGACCAACGTGATGCAGCAGCAGGTGATGGCCGAGCAGGTAAAGATTCAACAGGTGGAGAAGGAAGGCCAGATCAAGGTGCAGGAGGCCGAGATCCAGCGGCATGAGAAGGAGCTGATCGCGACGGTGCTGAAGGCTGCCGAGATCGAGCGGCAGCGGATCGAGACGCTGGCCGGCGCGCAGCGGACGAAATTGACGACCGAGGCCGACGGCACGGCGGCGGCGATCCGGGCGCAGGGCGAGGCGGAGGCCGCGGTGATCTTCCAGAAGGGCGAGGCCGAAGCCAAGGCGATGAACGTGAAGGCCGAGGCGTATCTGCAGTGGAACCAGGCTGCGGTGGTCGATCGGCTGCTGACCAACATGGCCGACGTGGTGCGCGCCATGTCCGAGCCGTTATCGAAGGTCGATAAGATCACGATCGTATCGACCGGCGACGGCGAGGCGGCCGGGGTGAACAAGATCACCGGCGACATGACCAAGATTGCCGCGCAGGTGCCGGCGCTGTTCGAGGCGTTGAGCGGCATGGACCTGAAACAACTGATCGGGAACGTGAAGGCCATGAACCCGAAGGAAGAAAAGTGAAAGGCAGCTTTCAGCCGTCGGCTTTCAGCTCTCAGCCCAGATGCTGGGAGCTGGAGGCGCGGCGGCGGAGGTTGAGAGCTAACGGCTGAAGGATGGGAAGAAGGACAAAGGAGGAAACCCCATGGCACTGCTGGAAAGAGTGAGCACGCTGCTGAAGGCGAATTTGAACGACCTGATCGAGAAGGCCGAGGACCCGGAGCGGCTGTTGAAGCAGATCGTTCTGGACATGGAGAACCAACTGCTGCAGGTGAAGACGCAGGTGGCGATTGCGATCGCCGACGAGCACCTGCTGGAGAAGAAGCGCGCCGAGCACGAGGAGCAAGCGGCGGAGTGGCGGCGGAAGGCGGAGCTGGCCGTGGAGAAGGGCAAGGACGATATGGCGCGGTCGGCGCTGGAGCGGGCGCTGAGCCACGACCAACTGGTGGAGGGGTTCCGGACGCAGGCCGAGGACCAGAAGCACGAGGCCGACAACCTGCGGCAGGCGCTGCGCAAGCTGGAGCAGAAACTGAACGAGACGCGGGCGCGGAGCGAGATGCTGGTGGCTGAGCACCGGCGGGCCAAGGTGGTGGGCCGGGCCACGCACGCGCAGCAGGTGGTGGGCAACGGGCAGGAGGCGGCCTTCAACCGCATGAAGAGCAAGGTGCGGGTGAAGTCGGCTGAGAACGCGGCGGCCAGCGAGGTGTTGGCGCCGGAGACGCTGGAAGACCGCTTCCAGGCCCTGGAGAGTGAAGACAAGGTTGAAGTGATGTTAAAGGAAATTAAGGACCGGCAGGCGGCGCGTTAGCCGGCGATGAACGAGAGGGCCCATGGGCGCCGCGCATCCGCGCCCCGGGCTGCGGGCTCGAAAATTACTGTGTCCGAGAGAAGGGGTTCCGCGTCTAACGGTGAGAGAAGTATTAGCCACGGACTCCCTCGGGAGAGAGGGTTTTGAGGTCGCTCTCCGGTGAGGGAAGACTCACATGCATTGGCGGAGTCGACTCTTCGTCTTGTGCTGCGGGCAGTCCGGATAACTGGGAAAATCTGTTACCGGTGGATGGATGCGCGTAAAGTCATACTATATCCCTGTCTTATTGCTTTGCGGGGCAAGCTATTGTGCGATGCCCCCCCAGCTTTCCTCGCAGACTGCGGGAGCGAACGGTGCTTCGTTCAGCGCGGCGGGCAGCAAATCGGCCGTCGATCCGGCGGCTGGGCAAAAGGCTGCCACGGGGCCAGCGGTAGTCGCCGCCAACCCGGAGATGGGAAGCCTGAGCGCCACTGTGACGGACACCAACGGCGATCTGGTCTCGGGCGCCTCGGTATCCATCCATGCCGAGAACGGGACGGACGGTCAGAACACGGTGGCGGACGATAATGGCGGATTCGAGTTCAAGAATCTCAAGCCCGGGACTCCCTACATCATCGCTATCAAGGCGGAGGGTTTTGTCGACTGGAGCTCCTCGCCGATTGTGCTGCAGCCTGGCCAGTACGATTTTTTGCCCGCCATCAAGCTGACGTTGACGGCGGCGGGCACCTCGGTAACGGTCTCAGCCGCCACCGAGCATGAAATCGCGGTTCAGCAGGTGCAGGCAGAGGAGAAGCAGCGAGTTCTGGGGATTATTCCCAACTTCTACGTGGTGTACGACTCGAAGAATGCCGTTCCGCTGACACCCCGGCTGAAGTTCCAGATGGCGTTCCGGGTTTCAATCGATCCGGTGGCCTTTGCGGGTTCGGCTTTTCTGGGCGCGGTGAACCAGGCGGCGGACACGCCGAATTACCCGCAGGGCTGGGGAGGTTACGGGAAGAGAGTGGGCGCGGTGTACACCGACGGACTGACCGACATCATGTTCGGCGGAGCCATCCTGCCGACGCTGCTGCGCCAGGACCCGCGCTACTTCTACCAGGGCACGGGCACCATCCGGTCGCGCACGTTCCACGCGCTGGAGGCTCCGTTTGTCTGCAAGGGCGACGACGGCAAATGGCAGCCGAACTATTCGAGCGTGGGGGGCGACCTGGCGTCGAGCGCCATCTCGAACCTCTACTATCCGAAGTCCAACCGCGGGGTGGGGCTGGTGTTCGCGAACACCGGGATCAATACCGGCGAGCGGATGGTGAGCACGCTGATCCAGGAGTTTGTGCTGCGCCGCCTCACGCCCAGCGCCCGGCAATAAGGCTGTCTTCCAGGCCGCGCGGGGTTTCAAGGGAGAGATCAAACGAGCTTTCCTGATGGAAAGTGCCGCCGAACCCGCGACGCTCTGGCCGGCACCGGTTCAAGAAAAATTAAAGCTTTGCACCGGCCGATTCTGAGGCGGACTGCAGTCCGGCGGGCGGCATTCTACGTCTAATCACCAAGAACTGTCCTCAAGTAAGCGGAAGCGGCTGACAAACAGATGCGTCGTGCAGGCGCTTCAAAGGCCGAATTGTACGATGGTGGAAGGTCACCTTTGAGCTGCCTTGGGAAACGGGTTCGGCGCATGACGCCGGCGGGCAGCCGGGGATTGAACTTCTGGTGATTGGATGCGTTTAAAGAAGTACTCCCTCTCTGTGGGGCTCATGTGCGGCGTAGTGCTGATTACAGGGGCGTGTCTGCTGATCTCCCAAGCCGCCGCCCAAGATACGGAAGCGTCGGAAAATTCATCGCCAACGCTGCCGGATGCACCCACACCGCTGACAGAGGCCGCGGCTTTAGACCCGGGCGGTCTATCGGCTGTGGCAAGCGGGGCGGCGGCGCAGAACGGGGCGCCGACAGATGCCGCGAATGGCTCGCCGAGCGGGGCTGGACAGAGCAGTTCCAGCACGCAAAGCACGGCCCAGCAGCCCAGCGACAAGCAGACGCAGCGGGAAAAGGCCGCCGAACAGATCAAGCAGCAGGAGACCCAAAGGGTTGCGGGGATCGTGCCTTCGTTCAACGTCTCCTACGTGAGCAATGCCGCATCGATGAGTCCCGGGCAGAAGATGAGCCTGGCGTTCCGGTCCACGATTGATCCTTACGCTTTTGGATTGGCGTTTGTGGTCGCCGGCATCAATGAAGCGGACGACGACGATCCGGGCTTTGGCTGGGGCGCCGAGGGGTACTTCAAGCGGTCGGGTGCGGCCTATCTGGACGCCTTCGATGGCGAGATAATCGGCAACGGAATCCTTCCGGTGATCTTGCATCAGGATCCAAGGTATTTCCGGCTGGGCTACGGCAGCGCGATCCACCGCATTCTTTACTCGGCGATGACCAGCTACATGTGCAAACACGACAATACGGGCAAGTGGCAGCCAAACTACTCGAATGTGGGCGGCAACATCATCGCGGGTGCGATCTCGAACCTCTACTATCCGGACCAGAACTCCGGCTGGGGCCAGACCATCACGAACGGGTTCATCGTAACATCCGAAGGAATGGTGGGGGCGGAGATCCAGGAGTTCTGGCCGGACTTTTCGCGGAGGTTCCTGCACCGGGACCCGACGCATGGGCTGGATGCGCAGGCGCGGGCCCGGTACGCGGCGCAGAAGGCAGCCAAAATGCAGGCGAAGAAGGACGCCAGGGAAGAAAAGAAAAGCCAGCAGTAGGGTCGGCCAGGCCCATGGGTCGGCACGGGCGCGCCATTGTTTACACTCGGGTGTATGGAGACCGCGAGTTCTTCTATCCCCCCCAGGGCGATCAAGTTCGGCACCGACGGCTGGCGAGGCGTGATCGGAGACGACTTCAACTTTGCCAATGTGCGGCTGGCCGCGGAAGCAATTTCCGTCTACGTTCATGCGCAGGAGGATCCGGCGAAGGGACTGTGCATCGGCTACGACACGCGGTTCGGATCAAGAGCCTTTGCGCGGACCTGCGCGGAGGTGGCGGCGGCGACGGGGATTCCGGTGATGCTGGCGCGGGGCATAACGCCTACGCCGGCGCTGAGCTACGCGGTACGCGACCGGGGCGCGGCGGGCGGCATCATGATCACCTCGTCGCACAACCCGCCGCAGTGGAACGGCGTGAAGTACAAGGCGTGGTACGGGGGATCGGGCAAGCCGTCGATCATCGCGGCCATCGAGTCGTACCTGGGCAAGCCGGCGCCAAAGTCCGCGCAGGCGGCGGCCATTACCGAGGTGGACTTTTTGCCGCCTTATCTCAAAGCCATTGAGAGCTTTGCGGATCTGGAGATGATCGCGCGGTCGGGGATGAAGTTCGGCATCGACTCGATGTATGGGGCGGGCGGGACGATCCTGGCGAACATCTTTGCGCGCATCGGCGTGGAACATGTGCAGATTCGCGCTAATCCCGATCCGCTGTTTCCGGGCATCAATCCGGAGCCGATCGAGCCGCACATCCGGGCGCTGGGCGAGGCGGTGGTGGCGACGGGCTGCCAAGCGGGGTTGTGCACGGACGGGGACGCGGATCGTATTGGCGCGACGGACGAGCACGGGAACTTTGTCGATCCGCACAAGATTTACTCGGTGCTGCTGAGCTGGGTGCTGCGGCGCAAGGGCTGGCCGGGCGCGGTGACGCGGGCCTTCAACACGACGAAGATGCTGGACCGGATCTGCGCCAAGCACGGGCGGGAGCTGATCGAGCACGGGATCGGGTTCAAGTATGTGTGCGACCTTATGCTGGAGCGCGAGATCGTGATGGGTGGCGAGGAGTCGGGCGGCATCGGCTTCCAGCGGCACCTGCCGGAGCGGGACGGGCTGCTGAACGCGCTGCTGCTGGCCAACGTGATGGCCGAGGAGGGCAAGACGCTGGGCCAGCTTGTGGCCGACCTGCAGGCCGAGTACGGCGAGCATCAGTACGGGCGCATCGATCTGCACATCCCGGACGACGTGAAGAATGGGGCGATTGCCCGGGCCCGGGCCTTGAAGCCGGGCGACGCGGTGTTTGCCGCAATGCCGATCCTGCGCGTGGAGACGCTGGACGGGGTGAAGTTTTATCTCGATAACCCGGAGGCGGCGACGAAGCCGAACGCGGCCGAGACCTGGCTGCTGCTCAGGGCCAGCGGGACGGAGCCGCTGATGCGGATCTATACGGAGTCTTGCTCGAAGGAGTCGGTGGTGCGGCTACTCGAGGCGGCGCGGGGGTTTGCGCTGGGCGGGTGAGTGCGATCACTAAGGCTGCTCGAACGTCGGCTCTGCGCAGGGGACCATGCGATACCAGGCGGCGTGCAGGGCGCCGGAGCGCAGCTCGAGGCAAACGACTTCACCAGGCGAGATGTTCCGGTACATAGATTGAGAGACGGAGAGCTGATTCCTGTGCTGAACCGGTCCCCAAGGAGCAAGGTCGAGATAGTAGGTGGTGGATTTGCCTCTCGATATGTGTTTGCCGGCGATGGTCGCGGCATAGTTGACGGCAGGTGAGCGATCGGCGAGGGTATCGGCGGTCATGGCGAGACCGATGCCGTACATGCCGGCGAAGATCGTCAGGAGAGTCAGTGAGCCCCAGGATAGGGGGTTTCCGCGCAAGGCGGGCAGGAGCGCCCAGACAAACACAAGAACGATGAAAATCGTCAGGAGGGCCAGCGGGATGCGAGAGACGAACGCCACTCCCCGACCGCCCAGCAGCAGCGCCGCCCCAGCCGCCAAGGGAAGGCTGATGTCTGTGCGCGGATCGTGTTTGGGCTTGAAGACCGTATAGAGCAGCGGCTGGCTGCGTACAAGATACAACATCGCGGCTGGGACAAGGACCAGAGCGACCGCGGAAAGCTGCCGCATGGGCAGCGAGCCGAAGTATAGTCCCACGGCCGCGGCAATGGCGACGGCGCTGAGAATCACGTTCCAGTCTTTGGCACGCTTCAGAGCGTACAGCCGTTCTTCCGGGGTTGCGCCCAGGTCCTGCTGCTGCGCTATTTCGTCGAGGAGCTTTTTGCGGTCTACCTCATCGAGGTCAGTGAGTTGCTGGAACCACGCGCGCAGATCGTCATCTTGCTGAAACGAGTTTATGATCGAGATCGACTTGCGGCCGTCCTTGAGCCGAAGCTGCCTAAAAGAACTATTGCGTGTCCTGACGGTACGAAGGCCTTCAATCTCACTTAGATCAGCCGAGCGCTCGCGGAAGGCATAGCGGATCACAATGCGGTTTCCGTCAATTTCGAGACGGGAATTGATAGCGTACGCCGTTAGATAGCCGCCAATTCCCAATGGGAGCAAGCCGATGAATAATATGGACGGGTCTTGGGCAGCTTGGAAAAACCCGATCGAGACAGCTGCGCAGCCCATTCCGCCCACCAAGAGGCCAAGCACCAGATAAAGCCCACGCTGCCAGCCTTTGAGACGATACACGTGCCGCGTTCCGCCTGAGACCGCTAAATCATTCATTCTGTGCTCCGGTTCCAGCCTTTGTACCACAGGAAGGCGAGGATTTCCAAAGGGAGACAGAGAGATATTCCTGACGCTTCTGCGAGCGGTGCCACTGTTAACGGGGCCGGATATGGAGGCGGCCTAGGTAGCTAAGCGACGACGGCGACCTTTGCGCGCTTGCCGAGGCGGACGACGAGGCGTGCTGGAAGCGTCGGTGCGGAGACCAGCGGATTCTCCGCCAGTTCTCCATCGAGTTTGACGGCCTTCTCGGCGATTTTGCGATTGGCTTCGGCACCCGAGGCGGCAAGGCCGAGTTGAACGAGCAGCTTGGATAGGCGGATTTGTGAGGTTCCGTTCGGTCCGGCGACATCGGCAAAGGCCACGGCTACCTCTTCAAGGTTTTCCGGGATACCTTTCTGCTGAAACATCCAGGACCAGCTCTCCTCCGCAGCCGTAGCAGCCCTATCGCCGTGGAACCCCGCGGTGATCGTGCCCGCCAACCTTCTCTTGATCCACATCGGATGCTGTAGTCCCGACGCAGCGTCTTTGCGCAGGACGTCGATCTCGCTCTGCTTGAGGTCGGTGAGCAGCGTCCAGTAACTCCACATCAACTCGTCGGAGATGCTCATCAGCTTGCCGTACATCTCGGCGGGGGGCTCGTTGATGCCGATGGCGTTGCCCAGCGATTTGGACATCTTCTGCACGCCGTCGAGGCCCTCGAGGATGGGGGTCATGAGGATGATCTGCGGCTTCTGGCCGTAGTGGCGCTGGAGCTCGCGGCCGCAGCCGAGGTTGAAGCGCTGATCGGTGCCGCCGAGCTCGACGTCGCACTGGAGGGCCACCGAGTCATAGCCCTGCATGACGGGGTAGAGCAGTTCGTGAAGACTGATGGGCTGCTCGGCCTGGAAGCGCTTGTGAAACTCGTCGCGCTCGAGCATCTGCGAGACGGTGAAGTGGGCAGTGAGCCGGATGGTCTGCTCGTAGTCGAGCTTGCCGAGCCACTCGGAGTTGTAGCGGACCTCGGTGGCCTCGGGGTCGAGGATCTTGAAGACCTGTTGCTTGTAGGTCTCGGCGTTCGCGTCAATTTGCTCCCGAGTCAGCGGCTTGCGGGTAACGTTGCGGCCGGTGGGGTCGCCGATCAGCGAGGTGAAGTCGCCGACCAGAAAGATGACGGTGTGGCCGAGCTGCTGAAAGTGGCGGAGCTTGCGCATGAGCACGGTGTGGCCAAGGTGCAGATCGGGCGCGGTGGGGTCAAAACCGGCTTTCACGCGCAGCGGGCGGCCGGCTTTGCGGCTTTCTTCCAGGCGCTCGCGGAGGTCGGCGAGGCGGATGATCTCGGCGGCGCCTTTCTCAAGCAGGTCCAGTTGTTCGTCTACGGGCAAAAACTCGGGCATGTCAGATCAAGTATAAAGTTCGCGCGACCAGAGGGGCTGCGAGCCTTACACCAATGAGCGGAACATCACATAGGCATCCACGTAGCCGCGCTCGGGATGCAGGAAGGCGGCGGGCAGGCGGCCGGCGATCTCGAAGCCCAGGCTCTGCCACAGGCGCAGGGCGCGATCGTTGGTGCTGACCACGAAGTTGAACTGCATGGCGCGGAAGCCGCGGCTGCGGGCGCGGTCGAGGGAGTGGGCACACATGGCGCGGGCCACGCCGCGGCCGGCGGCACAGGGAGCGGTGACGTAGCCGCAATTGGCCACGTGGGCACCGCCGCCCTGCTGGTTGGCGCGCAGATAATAGGTCCCGACCACCCGGCCGTCTTCCTCGGCGGCGAAGACCTCGTGCACGGGGCCGAACCAGTAGGCGAGCGCTGCGTCGCGGTCCATGTCGCGGGGCAGGGTATAGGTGTCGCCGGCGCGGATCATGGGCTCGAGGACCTGCCAGATTGCCTCGCGGTCGCCGGGGCCGGCCGGCCGAACGATGAACATGGTCCGATGGTAGCCCGCCAAGGCGTCTGGGAGCCGATCACGGCCAGCGGCGAATGCGGAACTTTCACAAACTCCTTGCACCGCAAAGCCAGCGGGCCCATCTAAGCTAATCGACAGGAGCGTCGTCCGCTATGCCATCTGTAACCGGTCGTGCCGTGCAGGTTCCCGCCGCGGGCGGGGAGTTTCAACTGGTCGAAAAGGAGTTTCCGGAGCCGGGGCCGGGCCATGTGCGCATTCGCGTGGAGGCCTGCGGCATCTGCCACAGCGACACGATTACGAAGTTCGGGGTCTTCCTGCCCATTCAGTTTCCGCGGGTGCCGGGGCACGAGGTGGCCGGTGTGGTGGACGCGGTGGGGCCGGACGTGCCGCTGTTCAAGCCGGGGCAGCGGGTGGGGCTGGGCTGGCACGGGGGCCATTGCAACTATTGCAATCCCTGCCGGCGCGGGGACTTCATCCTGTGCGAGAACCAACTGGTCTCGGGCGCGAGCTTCGATGGGGGCTATGCAGATTACGTGATTGCCCCGGCGAATGTGCTGGCCTTTGTACCCGATGAGCTGACGGCCGAGGACGCAGCGCCGCTATTGTGCGCGGGGATCACCACCTACAACGCCCTGCGCAACAGTGGAGCGCGGCCCGGCGACACCGTGGCGATCCTGGGCATTGGCGGCCTCGGCCACCTGGCCGTGCAGTACGCAGCAAAGAGCGGCTACCGGACCGTGGCGATCGCGCGCGGTCAGGACAAGGCGCCGCTGGCGCAGCAGCTTGGCGCGCATCTTTACATCGACAGCACCCTGCAGGACCCGGCCGTGCAGTTGCAGAAGATGGGCGGAGCAGCGGTGATCCTGTCCACGCTGACCAGCGCCGAGGCGATTTCAGGTGCAGTGGATGCGCTGGCTCCCGGCGGCAAGCTGATTGTCATCGGCGTGCCGGAGAAGCCGTTCGGGGTGGATGCGGGGGCGCTGATCCTGCCGCGGCGATCGATTGTGGGCTGGCCCTCGGGCACGGGAATGGATTCGGAAGACACGCTGAAGTTCAGCGCGCTGATGGGGATCAAGCCGATGATCGAGACGTATCCCCTGGAGCGCGCCGCGGAGGCCTTCGACCGGATGATGAGCGGCAAGGCGCGGTTCCGGGTGGTGGTGACGACGAGACGCTGACACCAGTGATCGTCGCCCGGAATGACATCCGGGGATGACATCCGGGGCGGATGATGGGTGGGGCAGCCGTCTTGTGCTGCGGGATCTTTCCAGTGGAAATCTCCGTCATTCTTGGCGGGAATGCCGTCGTGTTCACGTTAGCGTAATGCCAATGTAACAACAGGTTCATGTGCGGCACGCATACTGGTGCTGCCTGCCGCGATCGTGCACCTCTCCCCGGTGCCGCGGTCTTCCTGTGATGCGCCTTCCGCAGCAAAACCACCGAAGAGTCTCACTGCTTGCTTTAGGCGGGCTGGCGCTGAGCCTCTCTGTCGTGCTATGGGGCGAAAGCTACAAGATGGCGCTGTATCCGGAGAACGGCCAGGCCTTCCGGATGATGACGCCGGCCAAGCTGCTCACGGAGAGAGAGCGACCCAGGCAGGCGGGCGGCCTGCGGAGCATACACACTCGCGCCGTGGGTCGCCGGCCGCTCCCGAAGCATCTGCCTCCGCGGATCGAGTGCGTTCGCCGTTCAGCGCCGCAGATCGCTCAGGCTGGATCGCCCGTCACGGCCGCGCGCCGTGCCAGGATCATCCATCCCCAGCTCACCTACTTTTCCTTCCGTCCGCCTCCTCCATACATTTTCCCCTGATGCGATCTCTCATGCGGCGCAGGCGCTGCCGCGCCCTGGATGGCGCGGCCTCTTTCCGCCGCTTCCGCTGACCGGGCGGACCCGCGCACCGAGATCGCCGCGAATACCGGGGTATGCGATTTCACCGCGTTGCGCGATCGATAGTGCGGGCCTGTGAATCCGTTCTCCGGTCCGGCTCTGCGCGGGTGATGGAGTGCCGTGCAGAGTACGTCAGCAGCCCATGACAAAAGGATTTGGAGAGTATGATGCGAAGGTTTTTTGCTCTATGCTTTCTTGCGCTGGTGGGGTTTGCCGTGGCGCACGCCGCGGGCGCCGCAAGCACCCAGGTTGAGGGAAAAGTAGTGGATTCTGCCGGAGCGGCAATCCCCAATGCGGTGGTTACCTTAACGGACTTGACCACGGCCACAACGATCAACACGACAACGGGCGCGGACGGTCAGTTTGTCTTCAGCCATGTGTTTGCCGGGCCGCAGCTTATCAGCGTCCAGAGGTCTGGATTCGAGTCGTTCAGCGAGCGGGTGACGCCGACGGCGCAGCAGACAACCACTGTTACGGCCGCATTGCAGGTGGCCAAGTTGGATGAGAGCGTGATTGTGCGCGGCACCATCGACCCCGAGGCCACGCCCGTGCCCACCCGCGAAGACGTGATGCTGACGCCGGACACGGTTCGGGTGCTCGACCGCAAACAGTTGGACGCTGCCGGCCCGCTGGCCGGTGGAGCGCAGATGCTTTCCTACACTCCCGGCACAAACGTGGTGGGCTATGGAGAGACCGGCGCAACAAAATATACGGTCATTATGAACGGACTACAGCAGGGGTGGGCCGGCGAAGCGACGAGCTTCATCGGAGCCGGCTCGCTGGGCGTCACGTATGACGGCATCCCCGTCGCCGACCCCGCCACCGGCTTGTGGCAATCGGCCACCATGCCGCAGAACCTTGTGATCCAGGATGTGGAGACCACCTACGGCCCTGGCGAAGCGGCGGACCGCGGGTACTTCGACATCGGCGGACGGGTGGAGTTCACGCCCATTCAGCCGACCGTGGACCGTCACTTGAGCGTTGCGGTCACAGACGGCCCCTACGGCCAGCAGAACTTCGCATTCGTGGGCAATACCGGCGGCTTTAAAGGGTGGTCCACGGTACTCGGCGGCGGATTGGGACGCGGCGACGATTACCGCGTGGCTCCGGACGGATTCGGCAACCACAGCCAGAGCGGCTCGGTGTACGGCAAGACGGTCAAGACATTCTCGGCGGGCAGCCTTGGTTTCGGCGTCCTTTACGCGAAGGGCGGCGGCTATCGCCCCACGGTGATTCCGACCACGGACGTGGGTCTGATCGAACCCACAAGCGGCATCCACTTCAGCGAGGCGACCAGCGGATTTTATAGCTCGCTGCCCTACGCCGACTACAACAAGTACGACACCAACGAAATGGCCTTGATCTACGCGCGCCAGAGGCTGTTTTTGAGCCGCACCAGCACGCTTGAGAATTCGACCTGGTACAACCATATTCGCCGCTTTCACAGGCGCAACGAGGACGCTCTTGCCGGGGGCGACCAGGTGGACGAGTGGAACAACCCGCACAGCGACATCTTCGGCGACCAGATCTCCTTCTCCCAGGTTCTGCCCTACAACACGGTCAGTTTCGGCGGCTACCTGATTGCCGAGTCCTACAACCCACACAACCTTTTCTACAACCCTGCCAATGGCGGCAGCGGCGCGCTGCAGATCGTCGGCCAGGGCTCAAAGTTCCGTTCGGGCTACTTCCAGCAGGACAACGTAACGTTCTTTGCCCAGGACGACATTCACCCCATTGCCCGCATTCACGTGATTCCCAGCGTGCGCGTGGACGGTTTCCGTACCAGCTACAGCGACCAGGCGGCGCGCGACTTCACCTTCGCTTCCAGCACCTACTTCTACCAGAACTCGAGCGGCGCGGTCGTCGCGTCGAACTCGCCTGTCTATGAGACCCACTGCTCGCTCTTCCCGCAAACGGGAAGCAGCGCCAGCGATCCGTATTACAACGTGTTCGGAGATCCGGTGGCCACCACGGACGGCGGCGACAAAGCCAAAGACCAGGGTTCTCTCTGCGGAGCGCATGAGAGCCGCTCAGCCGTCGAGCCTGGCATCGACGTTTCGGTAATGCCCAAAGACTGGCTGACGATCTACGGCGGCTATGACACCACCTATCGCTCGCCCGAGCTGGGCGGCGGCGGCGGTCAGTTCCAATCCGTAAACCCGGCCTACTACCAATTGGCGGAGGGGGCTTACGGCCAAATCGGCGCCAAGATTCACTTCACCAATGCACCCGGACTCAGAAACTTCATTGTAGGCGTGGACTACTTCCACAACGATTACACCAACCAGGAGATTGACGTGGAAACCGCCACCGGCGTCGAGGAGACCAGCGGCGGCAGCTCCACATACCACGGCGTGGACGCCTTTTTCGACGCCGATCCCCGCAGCAATATCCACTTCTTCCTGAATGTGGCAGGAGAAGCGTCGGACTTCTCAACCTTCGTTACGGGGGGTCCCCTGGCCGAGTGCGGCTCGAGTTCGAATGCTGCCGGCCTCGCCGCGGGATGCGCGTATTACAACGGCCTCCCGGTGTCCTACGTCCCCAACTACACCCTGAATACCGGTATCTACTACGGGATCCAGTACCACAACCGGACCATCGTCGAGCCTCGCTTCTGGGTCGAGTCGACCGGGTCGCAACACCTCTGGTCGAACAATACCGGCGCCCCAACCACGCAGACGATGCCGGCCTACACGATCGCGAATCTCTCGTTCAATGCCCCGATCGAATTCGAAAAGCAGTCGTTCAATCTGCGGCTTGACATGTTGAACATCGGGGATTCGGAGTACAACGAATATGAGTACATCTCCAGCGGCGGCTACTTTTCGGCGCTGAACCCGAACGTGAGCGGCTACATCAACGCGTATCCCGGGGCTCCGCGCGCGATCTACGGCACGCTCACGTACCAGTTCTGATCGCGGTGCGAAGCGGCACTTTCATGGCCGCTCGGGGCGCACCGGTTGCTCGAAAAGCAAGGTTGAAGCAGGAAGGCCCGCCGATGAGGCGGGCCTTTGTGTCACGGAGGGATTTGGCGGTGCTCAGATGCCCATGCCGTATTCGCTGGCGGTCTGCTCGCCTGAACTCGAATAGAAGTCGTAGGGAGTGCGGTGGTTGAAGCGGTAGCGGCTGCGCAGCTCCGTGCCGACGTAGATGCCGAGGGCAGCCACCGCCATGCCCATGGAAAACCAGCCGATCACCTGCAGGGCCTTGCGGCCTTTCGATTCGCCAACTTCGTTCTCGGTTACGTCGCTCACCGGTACGTGCACGAGGGGAGCGGGATCGGTGGACATGGGAGCCTGCCTCCTACTGGCATGATACCCCAGTTTCAGCTCGGCTGGCCCGGGGTGTGGAACGCACGGCGCTCACTTCGTCAGGACGCTGAGCCGATTCGGGAGAGCCAGGCGGACTTGTCTGCTTCCTGAAGAAAGCTCGCCTGAATGGAGTTGGCGGCGAGCTGACGGAGCTCGTCGCGCGTAAATCCCTGCTCGATGTGGGCGAGGAGGTACTCGTTGGCCACATCGGAGCCGAAGAAGGCGGGGTCGTCGGAGTTGATGGTGACGAGGAGGCCCCGGTCGAAGTAGCGGCGCAGGGGGTGGGCGGCGAAGGAGGGGCAGACGCCGGTGCGGACGTTGGAGGTGGGGTTCAGCTCCAGCGGGGTGTTCCGCACCTTTAGCTCTTGGACGAGGGTCTCGTCGCTGCCGGCGGATAAGGCGTGGCCGATGCGCTCGGAGCCGATGGCGAGTGCCTCCCAGATGGCCTCGGGACCGGTGGTTTCGCCGGCGTGGTTGGTGAGGCGGAGACCGGCGTCGCGGGCCTCGGCATAGAGCGCCCGGAAGGGCTCGGAGCCCGAGCGGCGCTCGTCACCGCCGAGGCCGATGCCGATGATGGCCGGGAACTCGGCGCGCATGGCTGCGGCCTTGCGGAAGACGCGCTCGGCTTCGGGGACGGTGAAGTGGCGGACGGCGTCGAAGATCCAGTAGAGGGAAAGGCCCAGCTCGCTCTGGGCGCGGGTGCGGGCGCGCTCCAGGGCGGCGAAGATGGGCTCGAAGCATTCGGGATCGTGGTTGCGCCACATGTAGATGACGCCGACGGAGATGTAGACCTCGGCGTGGACGACACCCTGCCCGGCGAGGTGCTGCATCATGCTCCAGGCGGCCAGCTCGTAGTCTTCGGGTACGGTGAGCAGGCGGGTGACGGCCTTAAAGGATTCAATGAAGCCGGTGAAGTCGGTGAACTGATAGAGGGCCTCGGCTTGGGGAAGAGTGAGCGGGCGGGCGTCGTGGCGCGCGCTCAGCTCGACGAGGGTGGCGGGGAGGATGGTGCCTTCGAGGTGGAGATGAAGCTCGGCCTTTGGGAGGCGGCGGATGAAGGACTGAATCTCCGACATCGTTCAATTTTAGCGGGGCGGGTGCGGGGTTCAGCGGAGCTTGGGCCGCTGCGGCGCGAACTCCGAGCGGTGGCGGCTGTAGAGGAAGTAGATGAAGAGGCCGATGACGAGCCAGATGAGGAAGCGGAACCAGGTGATGATGGGCAGGCCAGCCATGAGGAGGAAGCAGAAGAGGACGCTGAGGATGGGGATGATGGGACCTCCGGGCACGACAAAGCCGCGATGGCGCTCCGGCTCGCGGTAGCGGAGAATGACGACGCCGAGGGAGACGAGGACGAAAGCAAAGAGCGTGCCGATGTTCGAGAGATCGGCGAGGGTGCCGATGTCAAAAAGGCCGGAGGGGATGGCGACCACGATGCCGGCGATCCAGGTGGAGAAGGCCGGGGTGCGGAAGACGGGATGGACGTTGGAGAAGACCTTGGGCAACAGGCCGTCGCGGGACATGGAAAACCAGATGCGGGACTGGCCGAGCTGGTAGACAAGGATGGAGGAGATCATGCCCAGGATGGCGCCGAAGAGGACGATGAGGCGGACCCAGTGAAGTTCGCCGCCGCCGCCGTGGGCGATGGAGAGCCGCTTGAGGGCGTTGACGACCGGCGCGGCGTCGCCGACCATGGACTGCCAGGGTTCGAGGCCGGTGAGGCAGACGGCGACCGCGACGTAAAGCAGCGAGCAGACGACCAGGGTGGCGATGATGCCGATGGGCAGGTCGCGCTGCGGGTTGCGGCACTCTTCGGCGGCGGTGGAGACGGAGTCGAAGCCGATGTAGGTGAAGAAGATGATGGAGCCGCCGGTGAGCACGCCCGACCAGCCGTTGGGCATGTAGGGGTGGTAGTACTTGGGATGGATGAAGCTGATGGCCGCCATGATGAAGATGACGATGGCGATGAGCTTGAGCCCCACCATGGTGTTGTTGGCGCTGGCCGACTCGCGGATGCCGCGGACCAGGATGACAGTGAGGATGAGAACGATGAGGAAGGCCGGAATGTTGAAGCCGAAGTGCCAGCCGGGACGGTAGATCCAGTTGCCGCCAAAGTCCTGCAGGCCCTCGGGGAGATAGGCGGGCGAGATCCATGTGGCGGCGGGGTGCAGGCCGAACCAGTCGAGGAGATCGACAACGTGGGCGGCAAAGCCCACGCTGACGGTCATATTGGAGCCGGCGTACTCGAGGATGAGATCCCAGCCGATGATCCAGGCGACGAGCTCGCCCATGGTGGCGTAGGTGTAGGTGTAGGCAGAGCCCGCAATCGGAATCATGGACGCGAGCTCGGCGTAGCAGAGGCCGGTGAGCGCGCAGACGAAGGCGACCAGGATGAGCGAGATGGAGATAGCGGGCCCGGCGCCGGGCCGGCCGGCCATGGTGGTGTGCAGCACCAGCCAGTGCAGGAGCGGCGTGTCGAGGATGGAGGGGGCCTCAAACCGCTCGCCGGCGATGGCGGTGCCGATGACGGTGAAGATGCCGGAGCCGATGACCGCGCCGATGCCCAGCGACGTGAGCGACCAGGGGCCAAGACTCTTCTTGAGCGCACGCCCGGGCTCATCCGACTCGCGGATGAGCTTATCGATGGATTTGCGGGCGAGCAGTTGGCTGGGCAGGGACGCTCTCCTCCGGTTGGGTATGCGGCGCTTGTTCAACAGAATACAGGCTGCCGCACGGGAGGAGGAGAAAAACAGCTTTCAGCCGTCAGCTATCAGCCTTCAGCTCAATCCGTGTTGCGGCGATCATCGCGCGCCGCCGGACCGAACCGAAAGCTGATCGCTAAAGGCTGGAACTGGAAGCTGCCTTGACTACCGTTTCGACTGGCCGCGAGCCAGTTTCTTGACCTTCTTCTTGTTGGAGCCGCGCGGGGTGGTGCGCTTGGCCTTGGGGGCGGCCTTTTTGCGGGCGGTGCGCTTGAGCTTTTTACGTTCCAGTTTGTCTTCGATCTTGGTGGTGTCGGCCACGAATGAACCTCTCTCCATGCAGCTTTCCTGTAATCCCGCGCCATGCATGCGCGAAACCACTATGTTATCAGGGTTGATGCGGCGGTGAAAGGCGGCGGGCTCTGTTTCGGATCTCCGCATTTGCCCCATGCTGCGCCGCGGGGATGCACGCAGGGCTCTGGCGCCCTTCGCGATCGCAAAGGGCGATGTCGGCGCCATGCGGCGGAATGCCGGTCGATAATCTCGCGCGGCAAAGAGCGCATTCCGTCTGGTTCCGGCATACAATGGTGGAAGACTTGGATTGAGAACAGGATTGCCCAGCCTGCTCGGCTCCGGTGCTATTCCGCTACTGACGAGCTCCGCAACCCACGCAGCATTCACCATGTTCGCCGGAGTTCAACCATGCGTTCCGATCGAATCCACCGCGCCCTGGCGCAGGGAATGAATCGTTTTGACGTCTGCCAGCTTGTATCGAAGGGCGTGAGAGCCACGCACAAGACCGGCTCCCGTTTTGAAGACTCCATCAACGACGTGCTCGACTGCCTGGGCACGCAACAGGCCCGCGAGTCCAGCCTGCAGCACGATGTGCCGCAAGCGGGCGCCAGGGATCCGGAGTCCATACCATAAAGCGGCGCCATAAGGCGGGCCGGGGCGCCGCGCCTGCACGCACAAAGCAAAGGGACGGCAGATTTGCCGTCCCTTTGCTTTGTGCGTGCAAAATCCCGGTACAGGAGCCCTTAGGCAACCTGAACGTCTTCTGCCTGCCAGCCCTTGGGGCCCTTGACCACGTTGAACTGCACCCGCTGGCCCTCCTGGAGCGAACGGAAACCGGTGGCCTTGATGGCAGTGTGATGGACGAAGACGTCCTCGCCGTTGTCACGGCTCAGAAATCCGAATCCCTTGGCGTCATTGAACCACTTGACTGTGCCTTGTTCCATGATGAGTTGTTCCTTTTGATAGTGAATTACCGCGAACGCAATGTGGAAGTGTTTGCGTGTAGAGCGGTAACTCGGAACAGGCAAGTACTTCAGATCGAATTCTGCGACTAAACGAAGTATAGCACGGAACTTGCGGCCGCCGGGGCGATCTCGGGAGCTGAATCCAGGGCAAACGCATCTTAATTTTCTGCGGACAAAGATTACTTCTTTGATCCATTTCGGCGAGTTTGGCAAGCTAATTCAACGCCATCTGGGCCTGAAGCCGTATCACAGAGATCCCTCCGGGAGGAAATCGGCGCATCTCCGACACGTTTCGGATCGGTTGTGCCTGACAAAACAGTTCGTCAACGAGCCTCACAGTCAAAAACAAAATTGGATGCGTCGCCCCTGGCCTTTGCGTGCGTTGACACGCTCCGCGCTGCTTTGCTGTACTTTTTTCTGCAACGGGGCGAGGGCATGGCGACCGGAAGTGCGACACCAGCGGCAGAGGGGCGGCTAGGGATTCCGCATATGGAGCGGTACTGGCGGCGCATGACCACCGGCGCTCCGGCCCCGGATTTTGGCGAGTGGGATCTGGACAATACGCTGCTCGCCGGATTGCACATCAACCTGCGCGAGGCGGCAGCGTTCCTGAACCAGCCGCCCGCGCCCACGCTCGAGGCCTTCGAGGCATGGGTGCTGGCGGCCAATGGAGGCGCTATTGAAGAGTCGCGCTTGGGCCGGCTGCGAGATGCGCTTGCGGGCCGGCCCGTGGGTTCGCCAGCGGGAAGCCTGGACGGCGTGCCCGGACTGACCGCCGAAGAGCTGGCCCATTGGGACGAGCACGGATACGTAGTGGTGCACGAGGCGGTGGATGCCCCGATGCGCGAGGCTGCCGCGGCGGCGATTTACGGCTTTCTGGGCGCGAACCCCGATGAGCCCGAGAGCTGGTACGGCAAGCTGGACTCGGCCACGATCTGGGTCCCGCTCTTCCGCGAGGCCGCGCTCGAGGCCGCCCGGCGCGCGCCGCGAGTGGTGCGGGCCTTCGCCGAGCTTTGGGATCGTCAGGGGAGACGCGAGGATCTGTGGGCCGTGGTGGACCAGGCGGGGTTCAACCCGCCGGAGCGGGTAGACTGGCGGTTCCCTGGCCCGCACATCCACTGGGATATGACGCTGGCGCCGCCGCACGTCTTTGGCGTGCAGGGGATTCTCTACCTGACGGACACGCCGGCCGAGCAGGGAGCCTTCTGCTGTATTCCCGGCTTTCACCGGCGATTGGCCGCGTGGCTCGAGGGGCTGCGTCCAGGCGAGGATCCGCGGCAGGCCATCTGCCGCGAACCCGGCCTTGTGCCCATCGCGGGCCGGGCCGGGGACCTGGTGATCTGGCATCACGCGCTGCCCCACGCCAGCAGCGCCAACCGCGGCAAACTGCCCCGCGTGGTCGAGTACATGACGCTGCGGCCGACGCGATGGCCGTATACGGCTGAGTGGGTGTGAAAAAAGCGAGTTAGCAGGTTAGCGAGTCGGCGGGAATGCGACGAGTCTTCAATTTGAATCGTCGTGCGCGGGTCTCCGCGAGTGCGATGGTCAGATTCGCTCGAGGTTGGCGAACTTTTCCATCAGCTTTTTGAGGCCGTGGCGGGGGAACATGACGGTGAGCTTGGCGTCTTCGCCGTCGCCCTCGCGCATCATCACGGTGCCTTCCCCGTATTTGCTGTGGCGGACACGCTGGCCCTGCTTGAGGCCGGCGGCGCCCGTGGGCGTGGGAACGTCCATGAGAGGGCGGGCGGCGGGGCGGGCAGCGGCGGGGTGGGCAAAAGAGGCCGGTTTCGACAAACCGGATTTGCCGCCGAAAAAACGAGCGATGTTGTCGATGGAGTTCGCGTCCGCGCCTTTAGGCTTTGGGGCAGATTCGCCCGAAGACGCAAGCTGCGTCGCCTCCTGGCTCTCGTCCTCGTAGTTGTAGTGGCGGCCGTCGAAGTCACCGGAGGGGGCGCGCTGGCGGCCCGAACCATAGCCTGATCCATACCGCGAGCCGAAGCGTGAGCCGTAACCGCCGCCAGAGGCCGATTCGTAGGCCGGCGTGGACCAGGCAGGCGACCGTCCGCCGAGATTTTCTACCAGAGGCTCGGGAACCTCTTCAAGGAAACGCGAGGGGATGCTCATCTCGGGGGCGTCGTTGCCGTAGCGGCGGCGGTAATGGGCGCGGGTAAGCACCAGCGTGTTCATGGCGCGGGTCATGCCCACGTAGCAGAGGCGGCGCTCCTCTTCGAGCTCCTCGGGGTTGTTGAGGGTGCGGGAGTGGGGGAAGAGGCCCTCTTCGAGTCCCGAGAGAAAGACCAGCGGGAACTCGAGGCCCTTGGCGGCGTGGAGGGTCATGAGGGTGACGCGGGCGTTGGGGTCGATCTGGTCGGTGTCCGAGGCCAGAGCCGCGTGGTCGAGGAAGTCGGCCAGGGTTTCGCCTCGGGCTTCGGCGTCGTGGGCGGCGTTGGCCAGTTCCTTCAGGTTTTCGATGCGGCTGAAGGCCTCGGGCGAGCCCTCGGTTTCAAGGGCCTTGATGTAGCCGGTGCGGTCGATGATGAAGCGGATGAGTTCGGGCAGTGTGGCGGCGTCGCCGGGGGCGCGGAAGGCTTCGGCGGCTTTTTCCTGTGCGATTTCTGCAGGGTCGGACTCGAAGTCGGGGGTGGGTCTGTTGGCTCCGGTCCTCGACAGGGGGGATTCAGGGACGTGCTTCGGCATCTTCAGGAAAGGTCGTTTGGGCTCGGCTGCAAAAGGGGAAAAACTGGCCGAGTCGAGCAGCGGAAGCTGATCCGCGTTGCCGCCGAAGTTGAAGGTTGCATCAGAGGCCTGTGCCTCAGGGACTGAAGCCCGGGCGGATTTTTCGCCGGATGCGGCACGACTGAAGTCGCGTCCTGTGACAAGACCTGGCCCTCCGGAGTCGTGCCCTGCTACAAGGCCCGGGTCTCCGGCAGGTGATCCGGAGCGGGGCTCGACGACGCCAAAGGAAAAGTCTGTATCCGCTTCCTCGGCTGCGGACTCGGCGACATCGGCTGCGAGCTTGCCGGCAAAGTCGGGGTCCATCATGGCCTGGGCGTCGAGGATGAGCTGCCGGAAGGATTCGAGAGCCATCAGCGCGCGCGACGGAACGAGGCGGTTCGAGATGGCGGCGGCGATGCCATCCCATATCGACGCGCCGGTTTCAAGCGCTAGCCGCTCCAGGGTTTCCATGGTGGTTTTGCCGATGCCGCGGGCCGGCGTGTTGATGACGCGCTGCAGGGCCATGGAGTCGTGGGGGTTGCGGACGAGGCGGAGGTAGCTGAGCAGATCCTTGATCTCGGCGCGCTCGTAAAAGCTGAAGCCGCCGACCATGGTGTAGGCGATGCCGTAGCGGCGGAGGGCCTCTTCGACCAGCCGCGATTGCGAGTTGGTACGGTACAGCACCGCGCAATGCGCCGCTTCGGGGTTTTGCGCTTCGGAGGAGTCTGTCTGGCGAAGGAACGTCTGGATGCGGTCGGCGATGAAGAGGGCCTCGTTTTCGCCGTCGGGGGCCTCGTAAAAGCCGATGAGCGAGCCGCCCTGGCGATCGGTCCAGAGCTTCTTGCCCTTGCGGCGGAGGTTGTTCTGGACGACGGCCCCGGCGGCCTCCAGAATCACCTGGGTCGAGCGGTAGTTCTGCTCCAGGCGAATGATCTTGGCGTTGGGGAAGTCCTTTTCGAACTCGAGGATGTTGCGGATGTCGGCGCCGCGCCAGGAGTAGATGCTCTGGTCCTCGTCGCCGACGGCGCAGACGTTCTTCTGCTCTCCGGCGAGGAGCTTCATGAGCTCGTACTGGGGGCGGTTGGTGTCCTGGTACTCGTCGACGAGGAGATAGCGATAGCGGCGCTGGTAGCGCTCGCGGACCTCGGCAGAGACTTTGAGCAGGCGGGCGGCTTCGAGGAGCAGATCGTCGAAGTCGAGGGCGTTATTTTTGGTGAGCTCGGCCTGGTAGCTCTTGTAGATGTGGGCGATGCGCTCGCTGTTGGGGTCTTTGGAGCCGAGGTAGTATTCCTGGGGGTCGACCATGTGGTTCTTGGCCCAGGAGATGCGGCCGAGGACGGTGCGCGGCGTGAGCTGTTTGGTGTCGAGCCCCATGCGGCGCATCACCTGCTTGACGATCCCCTGCTGGTCGTTCTCGTCGAAGATGGTGAAGGAGCGGGTGAGGCCCGTGTCTCCGACTTTCAGGGCTTCAATGTCGCGGCGGAGGATGCGGACGCAAAGCGAGTGGAAGGTCGAAATCAGTGGTTTGGCGAGCGATGCGTGGCCCAGGAGGCGCTCGACGCGCTCGGCCATCTCGGCGGCGGCTTTATTGGTGAAGGTGACGGCCAGGATCGAGTCCGGGGCGACGTTTTTCTCCTGGATGAGCCAGGCGATGCGGCTGGTGATGACGCGGGTTTTGCCGGAACCGGCGCCGGCCAGGATGAGCAGCGGGCCCTCGGTGGTTTCAACGGCGGCGCGCTGTTCGGGATTCAGGTTGGCGAGGAGCGATTGCACGGCGGCGGGTCCAGGTGGGAAGGGTCCTGATGCCAGTTTACCGTTGATGGCGAAGGTTTGCTTTGACGCACACAGACGCGCGCGCAGAGATGCGGCGCGAAGCTACCGCACACGAACGCGCTCGCGCCGCTGAGGGTGCTTGGTTTCTTTTGGGGGAAAGCCACGAGGAGCCGGCTACGAAGAAGACGCGCTGACAGAACGAGGGCTGGAAGTTTCCCCAGCCCTCGCTCCGATCGCTTAGACTCTGCCGGACCCGGCCCAGGTGGGATTTACAGCGGCTGCACGTCGGCAGCCTGCCATCCCTTGGGCCCCTTCACTACGTTGAACTGCACGGCTTGGCCCTCCTGCAGGCTCTTGAACCCCGCCGCATTGATGGCGGAGTAGTGCACGAAGACATCCTCGCCGTTCTGACGCGAGATGAAGCCGAAGCCCTTCGCGTCATTGAACCACTTCACGGTACCTTGTTCCATTTTGATCGAATTTCCTGGTATTGAATTGCGCTGGATGAATCGGAGCGATCACTGGCAGAATCTTGCTTGTTTGGGCGAGTACTGCTCACGCCCGGTTCGGTTCTAACGCTGCAGACAGTGTACCATTATGCCGGATATTCTCTGCACGAAATGTTCCCCCCGCTTGCGCGGCCGCGTCCCTGATTGGGAAGCCGTTGACCAGAATGGGTTTAATGCCTGCGCCTTGTACTGTGATACGTTGAAGTTTCGCCATGCCTTCCGATCCCGTTCCCGCCCTGCTTGCCCGCGCCACGGAGCGCCTGGAAGCTGAGTTCGCCGGGTTGCCGGAGTGGGAGGGCCGGACCGGAACCGGGGCGATGGAGCTGGTTCTCGAAGCCACGGCCCGGCGGCTGGGCGACAACTATCCCTACTTTCACCCTCTTTATGCGGGCCAGATGCTCAAGCCTCCGCATCCGGTAGCGCGGGCGGCCTACGCGCTGGCCATGATCGTCAACCCGAATAACCACGCGCGGGACGGCGGCCGGGCCAGCTCGACGATGGAGATCGAGGCGGTGCGGGCCATCGCGGGAATGTTTGGCTGGACAGAGTGTCAGGGCTCATTCTTAGGCCATCTGACCTCGAGCGGGACCCTGGCCAACCTGGAGGCCCTGTGGGTGGCCGGGCAGCTGGCGCCGGGACGAAAAATTGTCGGCTCGGCGCAGGCGCACTACACTCACCGGCGCATCTCCGCCGTGTTGCGGCTCGACTACGGGGAGATCGCCGCCGACGGCCGCGGGCGCATGAGGCTGGAGGCGCTCGAAGACGGGCTGAGCAAAGGGGATGTGGGTACGGTGGTGGTGACGCTCGGGACCACAGCCATGGGCGCCGTCGATCCGCTGGACGAGATTCTGGCGCTGCGCGAGCGGTACGGCTTCCGGGTGCATGTGGATGGGGCCTACGGCGGCTACTTCGGGCTGATTGCCGATTCGCTGGACGAGCCGGCGCGGCGGGCCTACGCGGCGATCGGCGCGGCGGACTCGATCGTGATCGATCCCCACAAGCACGGCCTGCAGCCCTACGGCTGCGGCTGCGTGCTCTTCCGCGATCCTGCGGTGGGGCGGTTCTACAAGCATGACTCGCCCTACACGTACTTCACGTCGAAAGAGTTGCACTTGGGCGAGATCAGTCTCGAGTGCTCGCGGGCGGGGGCGTCAGCAGTCGCCCTGTGGGCCACGCTGCAACTGCTGCCGCTCGAGGCAGGCGGAGAGTTTGCGAACGGGCTGGCCCAAGGGCGCGCGGCCGCGATGGAGCTCGACCGGCGGCTCAGAGCTGACCTGAGTTTTGAGCCTTTAGCTGCAGGCCCTCCCGAGCTCGACATCGTGGTCTGGAAGCTGAAAGCGCCAGCGGCCGAGCGGGCCTCGGAACTGGCCGAAGAGGTGTTCCGGCTTTGCGCACTACGGGATTTGCACCTGGCTCTTGTACAATTGCCGCGATCCTGGTTTGAGCCGCAGCGCGATGCCGAACCTGGAAGCCGGTTGGAGGTGGTGACGTGCCTGCGCAGCGTGCTGATGAAGCCGGAGCACGCGGCGTGGCTCGACAGGATATGGGAAAAACTAATGTCCGCCTGCGCGGAAGCGATGGGCGAGTAGCGGGAACGGAAGGGGCAAGAGGATGGGGCGAAAAGAAAACGTTCTCAATTCCCATTCGGCTTCTGCCCATCCGGTTCACGCAGCCTTGGCCGCCGCTGCCTTCCTGCGTTTCTATCCATTTTCTTTTGAAGGATGATCCGACATGCACGATCCTGCCGTACTCCGCTCCATCCACGTCGCGCGTTTCCAGGCCGAGCCGGCCATCTTTGTGGCGCCGGGCCGCGTGAACCTCATCGGCGAACACACCGACTACGCCGAGGGCTTCGTGATGCCGGCGGCGATCAACTTCGCCACGCTGGCCGGCATCTCGCCGCGCTCCGACGGCAAAATCGTCTTCTACTCGGAGAATAACGCCGAGGAGCGGACCTACGAGGCCGCGGCGCTGCCCGCCAAACCCATCGGCCACTGGAGCGACTACACCATGGGCGTGGTGGTGACGCTCACCGGCGAGGGCCATAAGATTCCCGGCTTCAGCCTGAGCATCTGGAGCGACGTTCCGCTGGGCTCGGGGTTGTCGAGTTCGGCCGCCCTGGAAGTTTCGACGATGCTGGCGGTGCTTTCGCTGGTGGGCGCGAGCTACCCGGGGCCGATGCTGGGGCGGCTTGCCCAGCGGGGCGAGAACGAGTTCGTGGGTGTCAACTGCGGCATCATGGACCAGTTCATCTCGGCCAATGGCAAGGAGGACCATGCCCTCCTGCTCGACTGCCGCAGCCTGGACTACAAGCTGGCGCCGATCCCCGATCATGTGGCGCTGGTGATTGCCAACACCATGGTCAAGCACTCGAATGTGGGCGGGGACTACAAGACGCGGCGGGCGGAGTCGGAGGCCGCGTGCGCGGTGATCGCCAGCCACCGGCCGGGGGTGCCTTTCCTGCGCGACGCGACCCTGGAAGACCTGGACAAGTGGGGCCATGAGATGGCGCCCAAGTCGCTGATGCGGGCGCGACACGTGATCAGCGAGAACCTGCGCACCGTGGCGGCATGTGATGCGCTGCTCAAGGGCGACATGAAGGAACTGGGGCGGCTGATGGGCGAAGCCCACACCAGCTACAGCAAGGACTTTGAAGGCAGCTGCGTGGAGGCCGACGCCATGGTGGAGCTGGCGCAGGACCTGCCGGGGCTGATCGGGGCGCGGCTCACTGGCGGCGGCTTCGGCGGCTGCACGGTGAACCTGGTGGAACAAAGCGACGCGGCTGCCTTTGCCAGGGAACTGGGCTCGCGCTACTCGGCGCAGATCGGCATCGCGCCGCAGATCCACGTGTGCCACGCTTCGGCGGGGGCGCACCGGCTCGAATAGCTCCGGGCGTTCGGTGTTCTGCGAAAGCGGCGCCAGGATCAGAACTAAATCTCCAGGGATACCGACGGCTCCAGCCGGCATCGGGGAACGCCTTCGCGGCTCATGGACAGCGCACGGCTACGGTGAGGGGCCGCGTGCAGTCGCAGATTCTTGTGTGATCCACAAGCCGGATTCCGTTACATTAAAGATGGATAAGGCATTTTCAGAGATACTGTTAACATTCTACGGATCCGACAGACCCATCACTCCTTAATCGTCGCTGCGACCCCGTCGTCGCAAATGCGGACGCCCATTTGCTGAAGATGCGCCAGAGCCGCTGCAGGCGCTGCGGCCCCCACCCCGGGGGGGCCGGCAGATCGAGAAAGTGACGGCGGCCACGGCAGTCAAGATATATTGATTTCTTCGCGGTGTATGCCGATAGGAAAGACGAGCCGCTCATTCGCCGCCCACCGCCGCTTCCAGGCTTCGGCGGGCAGACGCCGGTGCGGGTGGAGGGGTGCAGATAGGCCAGCGATGACCCTTGGGGAGCAGCGCGGATGCGGATTGCCGGCACCGGGCGCGGTGTCCGCGCGGCACGGGCGGCTGGTACGGGGTCTGTGGAAGGGGACTCTGGCGCTGGCAACAGCGAGCCTGCTCAGTCTTTCTCAAGGGCCGTCGCGCGCCGCGGCGCAGACGTTCAGCTTTCAGAGCTTCGGGCAGCAGGAGGGGCTTACCAACGTTGGCATCACCGCTATCGCGGAGGCGCCCGACGGCAGGCTGTGGATCGGCACGCAGTACGGGCTGTTTCTCTTCGATGGCGTGCGGTTCACGCGCATTCCGTTTGCCGGGGCCGGCGAATCGCCTTTTGTCTCCGCGCTCTTTGTGGACCGGCAACAGCGGCTTTGGTTCACGGCCGGTGACGGGCTCTACCTGCGCGATGGAAGCGATGTGCGCAGGGTCTCGCCGGGCAGCCTCGGCTTTGGTTATGGCGGCCCGCCGCAGATGGTTTCTCCTCCCGGCGGCGCCCAAGGCGTCTATTTCACAGGCGGGGACCGGCTGCGACGCGCCGTGCCGGGCCCCGATGGGCGCGGTTGGCGCATTGAGGATGTCTTCAGTGCCGTCCGGGAGGCCGCTCTCCCGGAGCTGAAGGAGATTACCAGCCTGGCGGCCGCGCCTGACGGCCGGTTATGGATAGGCTGCAGCAGCGCCATCTGCGAGGACGCGGGCGGCCGGGTGCGCGTGTGGGGTCCATCGCAGGGCGTCCCGGCCACTCCGTGGGAAGATGTCTTCGTCGATCGCAACGGCCAGGTTTGGATTCGGGGCGGCAATCACGTTCTGACGCTGGCCCCGGGCGCATCAGCCTTCCGGCGTGAAGAAGATGGTCTGGCGCCACAGGCTCTGGACGCCGGCACGGGGATGTTTGCCGAAGATGGCGACGGCCATGTGCTGACCGGCCTCGCCAATGGGTTTGCCCTGCACGCCGGCAAAGTCTGGCACTCGATCACCACCCGTGACGGCTTTCCCGCGGAGATCATCAACGTTCTATTCGTGGATCCCCAGGGGTCGGTGTGGATGGGCGTGACCGGACTGGGCCTGGTGCGATGGCTGGGCGCGGAGAACTGGGAGGGCTGGACCTCCAGCGACGGGCTGAGCAGCAACAACGTCTGGAGCGTCGCGCGCGATACCGGGGGACGGCTGTGGGTGGGCACGGAGAGCAACCTCGAGCTATTGCGGCCGGGAACGAACCGGTTTATCCCGGCCCAGCCTGACCGCGGACGGGCCATCCGTCATGTGCTCACGCTGCTGGCGATGCCGGACGGCCGTCTTTGGTCGGGGAGCGGCGCGGGGACGCTGATGGCGTACGATCCCGTGACGCAATGGTCCTCGTCGGTCATGATTCCGAAGGGGATCTTTCACATCTTCGCCGACCGCGCGGGGCGCATCTGGGTCTGCTCGGGAGACGGCCTCTGGTCGGTGAATCCCGCACCCGAGCCGGAACCGGTAGTCGCTCGGCCTGCCGGTGGGCCCGCCATGCATAGGGAGATCTTTGACGGCGCCGAAGATCCCTCAGGGGCGCTCTGGTTCGTCGGGAACGACCGGATGTTCCGCTACGACGGGCGCGCCTGGAGCATGGTTCCTCTGGCCCAGGGCCTGCGGGTAAACATCTTCGGCCAGGTGGCGCCGGCGCCCGACGGAACGCTCTGGCTGACCGTGGCCGGACGCGGCCCCGTGCACCTGCGCTACGTGAATGGTGTGCTCACTCCGATCGCCAGTCCCGCCGAGCCACAAAGCTCTTCGAAAAACGTGGTGATGCTGCACTTCGACGGCCGAGGCTGGCTGTGGGCCGGAACCGACAGCGGTGTGGACGTCTACAACGGAAGCCGCTGGCGGCATTTCTCGAAACAGGACGGGCTGGTATGGGACGACACGGACTCGAATGCCTTTCTGAGCGATGGCGACGGATCGATCTGGATCGGCACCAGCGGCGGCGTCGCGCACCTGCTGCATCCGGAGGGAATCTTCCGCGAGCTTCCCATGATTGTGTCTCTGGGGGGCTCGCGTCTTGGCAGCGTGCGTCTTGTTCCGGGAGGTGTCGCGGTGTTTCCCTGGAAAAACCAGGCGTTCACCGTCTGTCTTTCAGTTTCGAACCTCGCCCGCGCGCACGCCGCCGAGTATCACTACCGACTCACGGGGCTGGAGAGCGACTGGACACATACAGCCGAGGCCCAGGTGCGGTACCCGTCGCTGCCCCCGGGTCGATACCGCTTCGAGGCCTATGCCACCGACACGGACTTTGGGGCGCGGACCGCGGTGGTCGAGCTGCCGTTTCGCATCCTGGCGCCGTGGTGGCGGCGGCCGTGGTTCATCGGTCTGCTCATCCTCGCGGGAATCGGCGCCCTGGCGTTGCTGTGGCGGTGGAGGAACCGCGCCATTCTCGAGCGGCAGCGATACCTGGAGAAGCTGGTGGAGGCCCGCACGCGGGAGCTGGCGGAGCTGGCCATCCGCGACTCGCTCACCGGACTGCTGAATCGGGCGGCGATCTTCGAGCTCCTCGAAAAGGAGATCGACCGCGCCCATCGGGGTAACGGCCTGCTCGCCGTGGTGCTCGCCGACCTCGACCACTTCAAAGAAATCAACGATCGCTACGGCCATCCGGCCGGCGATGCCGTCCTGGCTTCGTTTTCCCGCCGGGTGGAGTGCTTTCTGCGCCCCTACGACGGACTGGGCCGCTACGGAGGCGAGGAGTTCCTGATCCTGATTCCAGGCATCGAGGAAGCGCAGCTGCTCGATCGGATGGAAGAGCTGCGCGCTGCCATTGCGTCGGAGAGGTTTGAATGGAACGGTGCGGCCCTGCAGCTTACCTGCAGCTTCGGGCTGGCGATGCTGCGGCCGGGCGAGACCGCCTGCAAGATGCTGATCGAGCGGGTCGACGCGGCCCTCTACCGGGCCAAGCGCGGCGGCAGGAACCGGGTGTGCGGCGAGGAAAGCCCGCAGAACCGGGCTCCTGTGCGTTAAACCAGCTCTCTTGGTAACCGCGGCACGTAACCGCGCTGACACCGAGTTTCCCACAAAAGTGCGATCGCCTGTGCACTTTGGGATCGTGATCGGTAAACGTGTCCTTGCTAAACTTGAAAAGTGCGTGCCCCGATAGAGACAACGGGGAAGCACGCCCGGCAGTCTGGCGGCCAACTTCAAATTTCCAGGGCGTGCCCGGTACGACGGAGCGCGCCGCGGAGAAGTAGATATATGCAATCAAACTCTTCGAAACCGTTTTCTTATGAGAACCTGCCCGGCTCGGGCCAGGTGGCTTATTTCTCGATGGAGATCGCCATCAACCCCGGCATGCCCACGTACTCGGGCGGCCTGGGGGTCTTGGCCGGCGACACGCTGCGCTCTGCGGCGGACCAGGGCGTTCCCCTGGCCGCCTTTACGCTGCTGCACCGCAAGGGCTACTTCCAGCAACATCTCGACCCAGCCGGCACGCAGACCGAGGAGGTCCAGTCGTGGAATCCTGGCGACTTTTGCACCGAGGAGTCGGCGCGCATCACGGTCTCGATCGAGGACCGCACCGTGGCCGTGCGCGCCTGGCGCTACGACATGATGGGGCGCTCCGGCCATGTGGTTCCCATCTACCTGCTCGATACGGATATTGACGGCAACTCCGGCTGGGACCGCGGCCTCACCGACCATCTCTACGGCGGCGACACCAACTACCGCCTGCAGCAGGAGATCGTGCTGGGCATGGGCGGGGTGCGCATGGCCCATGCTCTGGGCCTGATTGTAAACGTGTATCACATGAACGAGGGCCACGCGGCGCTGCTGACCCTGGCCCTGCTGGAGCGCGAGCTCGGCGGCGGCCCGGCCGGCCCGGCGTCCGCGACCGATATCGAGCGGGTCCGCCAGAAGTGTGTCTTCACCACCCACACCCCGGTTCCCGCCGGCCACGACCGCTTTTCGACCGAGCAGACCATCCGCATCCTGGGTGGCGAGCGCACCGCGCGCCTCCAGCGCCAGGGCTGCTTCAAAGAAGGCCTGCTGAACATGACCCTGCTGGCCCTGCATTTTTCCCGCTACGCCAACGGCGTGGCCATGCAGCACGGCAAGGTCTCCCGCGAGATGTTTCCTGAGTTCGGCGTTGGCTCCATTACGAACGGCGTCCACGCGCCCACTTGGATGTGCGAGCCCTTCCAGCGGATGCTCGACGAGCACATTCCCGAGTGGCGGCGCGACAACCTCTACATGCGCAACGCCATCGACCTGCCCGAGCGGGAGATCCTGGCCGCGCACGCCCGCGCCAAGAACGAGTTGCTGGGCGAAGTGGCTTCCCGTACCGGCGTGGTGCTCAACCCGCGCGTGCTCACGCTTGGATTTGCGCGCCGCGCAGCCACCTACAAGCGGGCGACGCTCATGTTCACCGATCCGGAGCGGCTGCAGAGGATCGCCGCCGAGGCCGGCGGGCTGCAGATTCTTTACGCCGGCAAGGCCCACCCCCAGGATGAGCCCGGCAAGGCACTGGTGCGCCAGGTGATCGAGGATGCGGCGCAGCTCTCGAATGACACCCTGCGGATCGTCTACATCGAGAATTACGCCTGGGACCTGGGCGCGCTGCTGACCGCGGGCGTGGACGTGTGGGTGAACAACCCCCGCCGGCCGTATGAGGCTTCGGGCACCAGCGGCATGAAGGCTGCTCTTAACGGCGTCCCCAGCCTGTCGATCCTCGATGGCTGGTGGATCGAGGGCTGCATCGAAGGCGTGACGGGATGGGCCATCGAGGACGGCGCCAGCGACGAGGAAGAGGCTGCGGCGCTCTACCGCAAGCTCGAAACTGCCGTTGTGCCGCTCTACCGGGCAGCTCCGGAGCGCTGGGCCCGCCTGATGCGCACGACGCTTGCCTTTAACGGCTCGTATTTCAACACCAACCGGATGGTCAAGCAGTACGTGCGCAACGCTTACTACCCTGTGCCCCTTCTCGAGTTGGCGAAGGTGGAAGAAGAGACCTACGCGGACTGATGGGCTGCCGCCGTGCGGGCATGGTCGGACCATCCCCGCACGGCGGCGGCCCGCAAATCTATTGGTAACGTTAACTCATTTCTTTTCAAAAAAATAACTAAAAAAGCCCCTCCGTAAAGAATTGCTTGACAACTCTCGAAGCTATCTGTAAATATTCTGGCCGCGATTGAGGTGGTCCGACCACGCGGGCCGAAAGTTCCCGTGTGGACGGAACCGTCTTCAATCCGGAGGCTTCGATGCAAGCGATTTCACTGAAAATACGAGAATTGGCCATCCGCTGGGCGACGCTGCTCGGTTGCGCGGCGATCCTTCTGTTCGCCACAACCAGCCACGCGCAGATCGCCGGAACCGCCAACATCCAGGGCACCGTATCTGACTCGACGGGCGCCGTCGTACCCAACGCGACCGTCACTCTTACCGACGAAGCGACACAGGTGAAGCAGACCACCGTCACCAGCAGCGCCGGCGTCTACCTCTTTCCCGGAATCCCCATTGGAACCTACGACGTGACCGCCGCGGCGCCGGGATTCAAGACCTACGTGCAAAGGGGCATCGTGCTCGAAGTGGGCAGCAGCATCGCCATCAACCCGACACTCTCGGTAGGTGCGGCCGATGTGCAGGTGCAGGTGCAGGCCGAAGGGCTGGCGCTGCAAACCGAGGACCCGACGTTCAAGCAGACCATCGATCACAACGAAGTGAACGAGATGCCGCTGAACGGCCGGCAGATGACGGCCCTGATTACACTCTCCGGCGGCTCCAGCATCGCTCCCAATGGAGACTTCACCGGCAGCAAATACTCATACCAGACGATCTCAGTCTCGGTGGCCGGCGGCGGAGGCAACACCACGCTGTGGCGGCTCGACGGTGGCGACAACCAGGACTACATGGCCAACGGCAACCTGCCCTATCCTTTTCCTGACGCGGTGAGCGAGTTCAGTGTCGAATCGACCGATCTTGGCGCGCAGGACGGCGGGCACGTGGGCGGCCTGGTGAACGTGGTCACCAAGTCAGGAACCAATCAGTACCACGGCGAGGCCTTTGAGTTCATCCGCAACAACTACATCGACGCCACAAACTTCTACTCGTCCACTCCCGATACCCTCCATCAGAACCAGTTCGGCGGCACCTTCGGCGGTCCCATCAAGCGCAACAAGATGTTTGCCTTTGCTGCGTACCAGCGCACAATTGCCAAACAGTCGCAATCGAGCACGCAGGCGCAGGTGCCCACGGCCGCGAATCTCAATGGCGACTGGTCCACCAGCGATGGCGTTCCCGGCGTCTTAAACAGCAACCCCTGCAACTCGAGCCATGCTCCCATTCAGTTGAAGGACCCGCTCACCGGCGCCACCCTGACAGGCAACAAGTACTCGGCGTCACCGGCTTACAACCAGCAGGCGCTTAACCTGCAAAGCCACCTGCCCGTACCACAGGCGGCGACGGATCCGAACAACTGCGGATTTGTCTTCTACTCCATTCCCTACTCGGTTACGGACAACCAATTTGTCACCAGGGTCGACTACACCGTCAGTTCCAAGCAGAACATCTACGGCCGCTACTTTATCGATGGCTATCAGTTTCCGGCGTACTACTACGACAAGAACATCCTGGTGACGACGCAGTCGGGAAATATCGAGCGCGTGCAGACGTTTGTGCTGGGCGACGCCTACACGATCTCGCCTAACCTCGTGAACTCCGCGCACGTTTCGGTCCTGCGGCGAGTTGATAACCGCGGCTACGCGCCCAACGATATCAATGCCGCGTCGCTCGGCGTCAATCTCTATCAATTCGTACCCAACGGCCTGCAGTTGTCGGTGACGGGCAGCCGATTCAATATCGGCGGCGGCACCAACTCGGTGGCGCACTTCAATGACAATACGGCGACATTTGATGACGATGTGACCTGGGTGCATGGCAAGCATCAGTTCGCATTTGGCGGTGAGTGGGTCCAGAACCAGCTCAACATCGGCAATGTGTACGAGGGCAACGGCATCTTTACCTTCAGCGGCATCTACAGCGCCAGCGGGCCTGCCGGCGGCACCGCTGTCGGCGACCCCAACCTCGACTTCCTGTGGGGCGCGCTGGGGGCGAACGGGTCGACGGCTCCATTCCAGCAGAGCAAGAAACAGCAGAACGCGCTGCGCGGCCCGATCCCCAGCCTCTACGTCCAAGACACCTTCCACGCCAGTTCGCGGCTGACTTTGGTCGGCGGCTTGCGCTGGGGGCCCAATATCATGCCGCACGACTACTTCAACCGCGGCGTGGTCTTCAATATGGCCGACTTTCTGGCCAACGTGCACAGCAGCGTCTATCCCAACGCTCCCGCCGGCGCTCTCTACTACGGAGACAAAGGCGTGACGCGGCAGTTCACGAGCAATTCGATCTGGCAGTTCTCGCCTAATGTCGGCGTGTCATTCGACCCCACCGGCACCGGTAAAACTGTGATTCGCGCGGGCGGCGCGCTGATGTACGACAATCCCAACTTTTTTACCGCGCAGCGTAACCAGCAGAACCCGCCCTTCGCCACGGCCGTGAACCAGACGCAGGCGTCGGGAGGAGCGCCCATCAGCTTCAGCAATCCATGGGCCAACGGCGCCTTCACCAGCAGTCCGTTCCCGCAACCCGCCGTACCCACAGCGTCGCAGGCCCTGTTCTTTGCCCAGTCGCAGTACATCGTGACGGTGCCGCAATTCAAACCGGCCTATGCGATTCAATGGACCCTCAGCATCCAGCGGCAGTTCGGCCACGGCTGGCAGGCGCAGTTGGATTACATCGGCAACACCACCCGCCACGATCCCCTGGGATACACCTTTGACCCGGCCGTATTTATCCCCGGTGAATGGGGACCGAACGGCACTGGCTGCACGGGCATCGTGACCACCGGCCCCGCGGCCGTCAAGCCCGGCGCCGCCGGCACGGATTGCTCCACAACGGGCAATCAGTCTTCGCGGTTCCTGCTCACGATTGACAACCCCGCCGGCACAAATTCAAGCGGAGGACCCTCAGGGGGCAATCAGTACCAGGGTGGCGGAGGCGGCTCGGTGATGGTCGGCGATGAAGCCACCGCCAACTACAACGGCCTGGTCTCTTCCCTCCAGCATCGCCTCTCCGCGACCTTCAGCCTGCTGGCCAACTGGACCTGGTCAAAGTGCCTGAACATCTACGATGCCCAGGGTGACTACGCGGGCACGGCCACCGAGAATCCCAACAACATCGCGCTAGACTACGGTCCTTGCGGCGCCGACTACACGAACATCGAGAACGTGTCACTCGTCGCCAAGAGCAACTTTACCCGCTTCAATCTCCTTACGAGGACGCTGGTGAACGGATGGGAACTGGCGCCGCTGATTCACGTCCAGAGCGGTGCTCCGTTTACTGTAACCTCGGGCCAGGACAACTCCCGCACCGACGTGGGCAACGACCGTCCCAACCTGGTAGCCGGCGTGAAACCGTACTCTGAAGTCAACTTCCGCAAGGCAACCGGCGAATCCAATCGCGAGTACTTGAATCCGGCCGCCTTCGCTCAGGTGACCGCACCGTGCCCGACCGACAGCAAAGGCAACCTGCTCGCCGGCTGCCAGTACCTTGGCACTTACGGAAACGTTGGCCGGAACTCCTTCCGGGGACCCAAATACCTGCAGTTCGACGCGCAGATCTCGCGCGTCTTTCCGATCCACGAAAGCATCAGCACGACGCTTCGGCTGGAAGCGTTCAACGTGCTGAATCACCCCAACTTCGCCAACCCCGATGCCAAGCTGACCGATTCCACCTTCGGCCAGGTCTCGGCCACCGCCTCCAGCGGAACCAACAACACCTTCGGCGCCCGCGTCTTCCAGGGCAGCATCAAGGTCAACTTCTAGACATTACTTGAAACGTTTGCCAAGCATCAGGAAACATCGCCCCGGATCCTCTCAGATCCGGGGCGATACCGCCTTAAGAAATAAGCAAAGCGGTACTTGACCTCCACCCTTCGCGGCCCAACCATGGGTTCTTGCGCACAATACAGGGGCGCATCTGCGCCAACAGTTCAAACAGTGCTCATTCCACGTTCGCCCGCTGCACCGCGATCTTAGAACCCTGAAAAGGACCCCATCATGGAATCGAATCCGAACTCACGCAGAGAATTCATGAAGACCGGCGCTGCCGCGCTGGCCGCGACCGCCTTTGCTTCGAGCGCCCGCAGCTACGCGGCCATTCCCGGCGCCAACGACCGCGTGCGCGTGGGCGTGGTGGGCTGCGGCGACCGCATGAAGGGAGGCGACCTGCCGGCCTTCTATCAGCACGCCGCGGAGATGAATTTCCAGATCGTGGCCGTCTCCGACATCTGGAACCGTAGGCGCGAAGAGGGCGCGGCCTACATTCAGAAGCTCAGCGGGAGCTCCGATCCCGTCGATCCGGTGCGCAATAACGACGAGCTCTACGCGCGCAAAGACGTGGATGCGGTGATTATTGCAACCGCCGACTTCCAGCACGCTTACCACGGCGCGGAGGCCGTCAACGCGGGCCGCGACGCCTACGTGGAGAAGCCTATCGCGCACACCATGGCGGACGCGCGCATGATTCTCGACGCGGTACACAAGACGGGCCGCGTCGTGCAGGTGGGCACGCAGCGGCGGTCGACGCCGAGCTACATGAAAGCTGCCGAGTACATCAAGTCGGGGGCCTTCGGCGACATCGTGATGGTGGAGATGACCTGGAACGTGAACCAGCCCGGCCGCTGGCGCCGGCCCGACGTGGTGCCGCTGCTCAAGGAGCAGGACACGGACTGGCGGCGCTACCTGCTCGATCGGACATTGGTGCCTTTCAACGCGCGTCACTATCTCGAGTTCCGGCTCTTCTGGCCGTACTCGTCGGGCATTCCCGATCAGTGGCTCGTCCACCAGATCGACACGGTGCACTGGTTTACCGGGCTGCCGCATCCGCGCTCGTGCGTGGCCAACGGCGGCATCTATCTGTGGAAGGACGGCCGCAAGAACTGGGACACGATGACGGCTGTTTTCGACTACGGCCCACTCGACGATCTCTCCAAGGGCTTCCAGGTGCAGTACACCTCGCGCTTCACCAACTCGGCCGGTGGCGTCAAGGAGCTCTACTATTCGAACGGCGGCATGTTGAACATGGCCACGCAGCAGGTAACCCCCGCGGGCGGCCTGACGGAGCGCTACGCGGCCGAGATGAACATGAAGCCGAATCTGCTGCCCACCTTCTCGCTGCTTGAGAAGACCGAGACCGTGGCCACCGACCCCAGCACCACCGGCGTCCATGCCGACCCGGAGACCAGCGCCAACATGCGTAACTGGATGGAGTGCGTGCGCTCACGCAAGACGCCCAACGCACCCATCGAGGCGGGCTATGCACATTCTGTTGCACTATGCATGAACATCGCCGCCATCCAGACCGGCGAGAAGGTCACCTTCGACGACAAGACCCAGCAGGTGCTGGCCGGGGGCAGAGTGCATGAAGCATAGTACGCCCCACGGCATCGGAATCCTTGCCATCGCAGCCGCGAACATGGCGCTTGCGGCCGCAGCCCTCGCCGCGCCCGCCGACAAAGGTGTGCAGGTCACGCCGGATGTCGCCAACCGCGAGGTTGCGATCACGATCGACGGCCAGCCCTTCACGTCGTACATCTGGCCCACCACGCTGAAGAAGCCCGCTCTCTATCCCATCATCGATGCGGACGGCCTGACCGTGACGCGCGGCTACCCGCTCGATCCGCGGCCGGGCGAGCGCACCGACCATCCCCACCACGCCGGCCTCTGGTTCAATTACTCGAACGTGAACGGCTTCGATTTCTGGAACAACTCCGACGCGATTCCGGCGGCGCGGCGGCCCAGGATGGGCACCATCGTCTTCGACAAGATCGTGTCGTCGTCGAGCGGGGCACGGCGCGGCACGCTCGTCACCGAGTCCACGTGGATCACCGGCGCCGGCGAGCCGATCCTGGCCGAAACCACGCGCTTCGTCTTTGCATCCCGGCCCGGCGGCGTGCGCGTCATCGACCGCGTTGCCACGTTGCGCGCTCTCGATAAAGTGGTATTTCACGACGACAAGGACGGTCTGCTGGGCCTGCGCGTCGCCAGTTGGCTTGAGTCGCCCACGGCCAAGGGCGGCGAATTCCGGGACGCCGGCGGAGCCGTCACCAAAGTCAAAGACGCCGCCTCGCCCGGCGCTTCCGGCGTTTACCTTACCAGCGAAGGCGTCACAGGCGATGCGGCCTGGGGAACGCGCGGCGCGTGGTGCTCGCTCACCGGCCACACCGGCGATCACACCGCGACGATCGCCATCTTCGACAATCCGAAGAATCCCGATTTCCCAACCTACTGGCACGCGCGCGGCTACGGCCTCTTCGCCGCCAATCCGCTGGGGCGCGATAACTTTGATCCGAAGCAGCCGCCGCTCAACTACACGCTCGAAAAGGGGCAGACGGCCGTCTTCCGCTACCGCATCGTGATCTATCCGCGGGCGGCTACTCCGGCGGAGATGAACCGCGAAGAGGCGGCCTTCGCCGCAGAGTACAAATAAACTTCGGGCGTCAGTCGAAGGAATAGACACCGCTCGCGATGTCCTGCTCGGCCTGGGCCAGGTGCTCAGGCCGGCCCAGGTCGCGCCAGTAGCGGTCATTGGCGCAACATGCGGTGATCTTTTCGCCCTCGCCCGCCAGCCGCAGATATGCATTGACGATCGAAAACGCGCCCTCTTCGCTGAGCGCGGCAAAGATGCGCGGCGAGAGCACGTGAATGCCGCAGAAGCCGACCGAGTGCAGCCCAGTCGCCGGCCGTACGAGATCTTCAGGGTCGTTGCGGACCGCGCCGCGCCCGCACAATTGACAGTCTTCGTCAAAGAGCAGCGGACGCGAGGTGGGGCGCTGCTTTACGGCCAGCGTGGCCAGCGCGCCGCTCTCCCTGTGCGCGCCCAGCATCTGCCCAAGGTCAATCGAGCTCAGCACGTCCACGTTGTGTACGAGGAAGGGTTCACTGGGTTCATCTTCGACAAAGAACCACGCGGCTTTCTTCAGTCCGCCGCCGGTGTCGAGCAGTTCATCCTCCCGCGAAACCTCAATCCGCATCCCGAAGTCGTGCGCATCAAGATAAGCTGCGATCATCTCCGCGTGGTGGTGCGCGTTGACAATCGCCGCGTCCACGCCCGCTGCGCGCAGCCTCCGGAGTACGATCTCCAGCAGCGGCCGGCCGCCCACTTCCACCAGCGCCTTGGGACGGTTCTCGGTGAGCGGGAGCAGCCTTGTGCCGAGCCCCGCGGCCAGCACCATCGCCTTCATCGGCCCATCTTCTCCAGCTCCACATGGCGCACGGTTACGCCCACGCCACCCGCCGCACGCAGGTGTTTGGCCAACTGCTCGGCCAGGTAAACGGAGCGGTGCTGGCCTCCGGTGCAGCCAAAGCTCACCATCAGGCTTGAAAAGCCGCGCTGCCGGTAATTGGTGACGCTGGCATCGACGAGCGACTCTGCGCTCGCCAGAAACTGGCGCACGCTCTCCTCTTTTTCGAGATATTCGATCACCGGCGCGTCCCGGCCCGTCAACTGCTTGAAGCGCTCCTCGCGGCCGGGATTGGGCAGGCTGCGCGCGTCAAAGACGAACCCGCCGCCGTTGCCCGATTCGTCCGCGGGCATCTGCTGGCGGAACGAGAAGCTGAAGATGCGCACCGTCAAAGCGGCCTCAGGGGGATTGAGTTGCGCGAGCTTCTCCGACTTCGCCATGGCCTCAAAAGCATCCATCAGAGCCGGCAGCGCCACCGGCAGCTTCACATTTTCGGCCAGCCAGCCCAGATTCTTTAACGCATAAGGCACGCTCTGCAGAAAATGCGTCTTGCGCTCGTAGAATCCGCGAAAGCCGTAAGCGCCCAGCGCCTGCATGATCCGAACATAGACATAGGCGTAGTAATGCTCCATGAAGGCCGCACGGTCTAAGTCGACATAACTCGCCAACCGGTCGAGATAGTAATCAAGTAACTGCTGCCGTAACTCTGGGGGTAAGTCGGCCTTTCCATCGTATAAGAGCGAAGCTATGTCGTACTGCAGCGCTCCCTTGCGGCCGCCCTGATAATCGAGGAAGTACGGCTGTCCGTCGCGCAGCATCACATTGCGCGATTGAAAGTCGCGGTAGAGGAAGTAGTCGTGATCGGCGCCGAGAAGGAACTTGGTGAGCCGCGCAAAGTCGTGCTCCAGAGCCTGCTCATTGAAGGGCACTCCAGCCAGGCGCAAGAAATAATACTTGAAGTAATTCAGATCCCAGGCGATCGACTGGCGGTCGAAACTCGCGCGTGGATAGCAGACCTTGTAATTCAGGTCGCGGCCGGCCACCACCTGGAAGCGGGGCAGTTCGGAGACCACGCTGCGATAGGCTGCGACGGCCTCTGGCGCGATGCTGGCGCCGCTGCGGTGCGCGCCCAGGAAATCGAAGAGCGTGGTGTCGCCCAGGTCCTCTTCGAGGTAAGCTCCCTGGCCCAGGTCCTCAACGTAAATCTCTGGTACCGGCAATCCGTGCCTGCGAAAGTGCCGCGAGAACTCGAGAAACGCAACGTTCTCCTCGTGTACCGAGTAAAGAATTCCAATGGCTGTTCTGCCGCCTCCGGTGACACGCACAATCATGCGCCCCGACCCGCCGAGCTGGCCCTGCAGCGGTTTAATCTCTTCGGCCGGGGTGCGGAAGTGCCGCTCGAAGAGGTTGTTCAAAGCATCCATCGATCTCTTTCCATCCCTGAAGCATGGGCTCTCTCAAAAAGATACCGGGTATAGCGGCTCCTGGTCACGGAGGGAAGCCAATGGTCGAGACTGCAGGGCCCGCGTTTGCCCCCGGAGCCTACGCCGGATTCGTGTACGCGATGCGTCCTTCGGCGATGGTCCAGCGCACGCGGCCCAGCATCGCCCATCCGTCGAAGGGCGTGTTGCGGGCCTTCGACTTCGTGTCCAGCGCGCGATAAGTCCACTCGGCCTTGGGGTCGAAGACCACCACATCGGCAAAGCTGCCGACGGCCAGCGTTCCGCGGCTTTTCAGGCCAAGCAGCGCCGCTGGCTGCGCGCTCAGGAGGCTTAGCACGCGGCCCAGGGGCATCTTCCACTCGCGATGCAGCCAGCGCAGGGCCAGGCCCAGGGCCGTCTCCAGGCCGGTGATGCCGTTGGGCGCGTTCTCGAACTCGACCTCTTTCTCGTGCGTGGCGTGGGGTGCGTGATCGGTAGCGATCGCGTCCACCACGCCGTCCAGCAGAGCTTCGACCATCGCGTCGCGGTCGGCGGCCGAGCGCAGCGGCGGATTCATCTTGGCGTTGGTGTTGTACAGGCCCACATGTTCATCTGTGAGCAAAAAATGGTGCGGGGCGACTTCGCAGGTGACGCGCAGTCCGTTGCGCCGGGCCCGGCGCACGGCGGCAAGGGCCGCAGCAGTGGAGGTGTGCGCCACGTGCAAGTGGACGCGGGCGTCGCGCAGGTCGGCCACCAGGCGAATGTCGCGCTCCACCAGCGAGGACTCAGCCTCTGGCGCCATGCCGCGCAGCCCCAACCGGAATGACGCCGGCCCCAGATTCATGGATGCGCCCTGGGTCATCCGCGTATCTTCGGCGTGCTGAATGACGCTCAGGCCCACGCGCGCGGCGGCGGCCAGGGTCTCGCGCATGGTGCTGTCTTTCAGGATGGGCCGGCCGTCGTCGGTGACTGCGACCGCGCCGGCTGACTTGAGCGCCGCGTAATCGTTCAGGGCCTCGCCCTTCGACCCGCGCGTCGCCGCGGCGATGGGAAAGACGCGGATGGCCGCGCCGCGCTCGGGGGCCTGCATCCAGCGAGTGATCTCGGGGGAATCGTTCACCGGCGTGGTGTTGGGCATGGCGGCCACGGCCGTGAATCCGCCGGCTGCCGCCGCCGCAGTCCCCGTGGCGATGGTCTCTTTGTAACCCTGGCCCGGCTCGCGCAGGTGGACGTGCATATCCACGAGACCAGGCGCTACGACCAGACCAGCCGCATCGAGTGTCTCAGCGCCGTTGGCGAGCTTCAGCTTGCCGGGCGCCGCGATTTCGGCCACGCGGCCGTCCCTGAGCAGAATATCGCGGGGCGCGTCCACGCCGGCCGCCGGGTCAAGGAGTTGTCCGCCGCGAATCGCCAGAGCCGTCATGCGTGTTCTCCCTGTGTCGTCAGCGCCCGCTCCAGCACGGCCATGCGGATGGCGACGCCGTTGTGCACCTGTTCGAGGATGGCGGACTGGACGCCATCGGCGACGCCTGCAGTGACCTCCATGCCGCGGATGATCGGCCCCGGGTGCATCACGACAGCTTTGGGCGCATGAGCCGCCAAGCGTGGTCCGGTGAGCTGATAGCCGGCCTTGTACTGCTCGAGGTCGAGCTGCAGGCCGGCCAGCCGCTCGGCCTGGATGCGCAGCATCATCACGACCTCGGAGCCGCGCAGCGCCGCGTCGAAGTCGCGCTCGATGCTCACGCCCGGGCCAGCCGTCGCGGCCAGCTCCGGCAGCAGCTCCCTGGGCCCGCACAGCAACACGCGCGCGCCCATGCGCGGCAGCAGCAGCATGTTCGAGCGCGCCACGCGGCTGTGCAGAATATCGCCCACAATGGCGACCGTTACGCCGGCCAGCGTCTGGGTGTCTACGGCCTGCGCACCTTCGCGCAGATGTCCCAGGATCGTGCGCAGGTCCAGCAGCGCCTGGGTGGGATGTTCGTGCATGCCGTCGCCGGCGTTCAGCACCGGCAGCCGGGTCGCTTCCTCCAGCAGCCAGGGCGCGCCTGAGGAGTTGTGGCGCAGGATGATCGCCTCCGCGCCCAGCGCGCGCAGGGTCAGGCCTGTGTCCTTCAGCGACTCGCCCTTCTCGATGCTCGAGCTCAGGCTCGAAACCAGCGTGGTGTCGGCGCCGAGGCTCTTGGCGGCCAGCTCAAAGCTGGTGCGCGTGCGCGTGGACGACTCGTAGAAGAGCAGCGCCACCCGCCGCTTGGCCAGGATCTCGCCGCGCGTGATCGGGTTCTGGTTCTCGAGCTCGGTCGCGCGCCTGAGCAAACGGCTTACACCGTCCAGAGACAGATCCTGCAGCGACAGCAGCGAACCCGGGTTGTAGGGAAACGGCGATGCCGGCGCGGGCGGCGTAGCAAGCTGGCGGCGTACGGGCGTTGCGGTCGGGCTCATCGGGTCTGGCTTTCAGCTTTCAGCTCTCAGCTCTCAGCTTTCGGCCAGAGCCCCGAGCCCAAAAAACCCAAGCTGAAGGCCGGCGGCTGGAAGCTGTTCTTCTCAACTCATTCTCTCAACGAGCAGTACCTGCTCGTCGTCATCCACTTCACGGAACTTCACTTCAATAATCTCGCGGCTGCTGGTGGGCACGTTTTTGCCCACATATTGTGCCTCGATGGGCAGCTCGCGGTGGCCGCGGTCGATGAGCACCGCCAGCTGTACGCGGCGCGGGCGGCCATGGTCGAAGAGCGCATCCAGCGCGGCGCGCACGGTGCGGCCGGTGTAGAGCACGTCGTCGCAGAGGACCACGTCGCGCCCCTCGACGTCGAACCCGATTGTGCCTGGCGTCACCACCGGCCGGATGCCGGACGTCGACAGGTCGTCGCGGTAAAACTGGATATCGAGTATACCCGTATCCACGGTTCGCTTTTCGATATTCGAGATCAGCGCGCCCAGCCGCTCCGCCAGGGGAATGCCGCGCCGCTTGATGCCGATCAGGGCAAGGTCGTCGCTGCCGTTGCTCTTCTCCACAATTTCGTGGGCCAGCCGCACCAGGGTGCGCTCGATCTCGGAGGCCGACATCAGCCGGCCTTTCACACGCAGATTCGGCTCGCTCTTGGCTTCAGTCATGGTTGCTCGCAGTGCTTGTCTCTCGACGGATGATACGAGGGGTTGCCGGTGGAGGGCAAGTTGTGGAGAAGTGGGAGCTCTCAGACGCCGGATTTGCGCGGACGGCCCATTACCCGCGCACCCAGCGCACCCCCCGCGACAGCAAAGAGGACAAGCATAGCGGCCAGGAGGCAGGCCATCGCTACCGCCCATCCGGCACGGCCCTCCGGCGAGAGCATCCACGCCTTGGTCAGTTGCATGGCTTTTGCGTCCACGCCCATCGATGTCCACTCCTGGGTTAGCTGCTGGTTGACCGCGTTTTCCCACCAGCCGTCGATCGTGCCGCCCAGATGGAAGAAGTAGCGCATGGCGAAGAGCGTGGCACCGGTGGCCGCGGCGGCCGTCCACCCGCCCAAAATCCCGGTGACCAGCCCGATGCGCGCGCCGGCGCCCAGGGTGATCCACGCAGGCTGTTCGGTCCGCAGGTACAGGGCTACTGTCCACGCGCCGGTGCCCGCCATTAACACAAAGCCGAGGAAACTCAACGGCGACAGCAGCGAACATAGAACCCCGGCGGGAACGGCCAGCGCCAAGGCCGAGCGCATCGCCGCTTTCCAGTGGACGCTGCCGGCGTCGCGCACCACGACCTCGCCCCGTTCCGCCTGCCCCTCGTCGCTCCCCGATTCAACGGAATAGACCAGTTGCGGCAAGCCGCAGCTCGGGCAGAAACATGTGCCAGACTCGACCGTCTGGTGGCACCGCGCGCAGGTCATCTCCATGCATTTATGAGCCTATCGCATCCGTGCGTGCCATGGACAGTGCCGGCTGGCGAGTTCCTCACGCCCGGCACACTGCCCGTTGCCCTAACACCGTCCATACGATCGAAAATAAGGAGTTCGCAACCCCACGCAGCGCCAGCAGTTATTCCTCGCCGGTGTTCTTTGCCGCAGATCGTGCGCGGGGCTGCAGTTTCTCCTTAGACCCGATCCTCAACGCACTCAACATAAATACATAACGGCGTTCCCGGCATGTTCGGCAACGCACCGGGAGTTGAAGGGCCAGCACGCGACCGAGGTCTCGACTACGGACACGAGAGAGGCGGAAGTCGGACATCCCGCAGACGCGGCAACGAAGAGCCATTCAGGTTTTCTCCAGTTTTGAGGCAAGGAAGGAAACTTCAATCAGCAAGGACAGCTCTGAACCGGATTCTAAATCAAGGCCGAATCGGCAAATCTAAATCGGCTCTATTTCACGGACGGCTCTCTTGGTTTTTTTGCGCCATACTACCTATTCACGCGGCGCAATCGGCACACTGAAGCAACGTGCACCCCTTAAGGCCGCATCTCCTCGCAGTTGCGGACACTGAATTGCACGTCCTCCCGGTACAGTCCGGATGGCCTCCTTTTGGAGATGAAAGCCGACCTGGAACGACCCTGCTGCTGATTGTCATCAGGCTCGCGCCGCACGCGAGTCCGAAAGAGCCGCCAGCGTCACACCTGCATCACTTCGGCTTCTTTCCTGCGCGAAAGCTCTTCCATGCGGCGAATCTCTTCGTCAGTCATCTTCTGGACCTCTTCGAGAGCCCGCTTCTCCTCGTCCTCGCTGATCTTCTTCTCCTTGGCCAGCTTCTTGAGCGCGTCGTTGCCGTCCCGGCGGACGTTACGTACCGCCGTGCGATGTTCCTCCAGCACCTTGTTTAGATGCTTGCAAACCTCGCGCCGCCGCTCCTCGGTCATGGGCGGCACGGGTACCCGGATCACTTTTCCGTCCGACATCGGATTGAAGCCCAGGTCCGACGCCTGAATGGCCTTCTCCACTTCTTTGACGATCGTTGGATCCCAGGGTGAGATCAGGATCAGTTGGGGCTCGGGTGCCGACACCTGCGCCAGCTGGCTGATGGGCGTGGGCGTGCCGTAGTAGTCCACCTTCACCTGATCGAGCATGTGTGCGCTGGCGCGGCCCGTGCGTGTGGAGGCCAGGCTGGCCTGAAAGTCCGTCACCGCCTTGTCCATGCGCCGCTTGAGGTCGCCGTTCAGATCTTTGAGCGCCGGAATGCCGGCCATCGTGGAAGGTGCCATGGGTTCAAGTCCTCGCTGGGCCAACTTGCCAACGCATATTCTACAACCCGGAAGGGCGGTAGCGGTTTCTATGCGATGGCCCGTGCTCCGCTCGCCGCCACCTGCTCGTGCGCGTGATAGCTCGACCGCACCAGCGGCCCTGACTCCACATGCCGGAAGCCCATCTTCAGCGCCTCCGTCTTCAACTCGGCGAACTCGCGCGGCGTATAAAGCCGCGTCATGGGCAGGTGGTTGCGCGAGGGGCGCAGGTACTGGCCGATCGTGAGTATGTCGCAGCCAACGCGCGCCAGATCGCGAAAGACTCCAACGAGCTCCCAGGTCTCTTCGCCCAGCCCGACCATGACGCCGGATTTGGTCAACCCCTCCGGCCGCAGCTCCTTGGCGTAGCGAAGCAGCTCCAGGGTACGCTCGTAGCGCGCGCCGGAGCGCACCACGCGATACAACCGCGGCACGCTTTCCGTGTTGTGGTTCAATACCTCGGGCACCGCCTCCACCACAATGCGGATCGCTTCCCGGTCGCCCTGAAAGTCCGGAATCAGCACTTCCACGCGGCACCCCGGCGCCTTGCGGCGAATCTCTTCGATGACCATGACGAAGGCGCGCGCTCCGCCCACGAGGTCGTCGTCGCGGTTCACGCTGGTGACCACGGCGTGCTGCAGGCCGAGAGCAGCTACGGCCTCGGCGACGCGCCGGGGCTCGTCAAAGTCGATCGGCTCCGGCCGTCCCTTGGGAACCGCGCAGAACCCGCAGCGCCGCGTGCACAGGTTGCCCAGCATCATGAATGTCGCTGTCTTGTGGTGCCAGCACTCGCCGATGTTGGGGCACTGCGCGCTCTCGCACACCGTGTGCAGCCCCAGCGACCGCGCCAGCCGCTTCAGGTCGTGGTAGTTCTCGCCCACCGGCGCGCGCGCCTTCAGCCACTCCGGCTTCGGCGCGGGCGCGCGGCGCACGGGCTCGATCTGTACCAGCTCCATCACGTTTTCATTTTAACTGGAGCCGAACACCTGGAGCCTCAGTCCAATAAAGCAGGAGGGGCGATGCTAGGCGCGGGAGGGGTGGAAGTTCTGTTTATCGCGGGCTTTGGTCCGATTGATCGTGATGTTGCTGAAAGCCGCAAACTCTACGCCGATGGCCTCGGTATCGCCTTGAAGGAAGACCCAGGCGGCTATCTTTATACAGGCGCTCTTGAGGGGGCAAAGCACTTTGCGGTGTGGCCCCTTGCGCAGGCCGCGCAGTCATGCTTTGGCAAAGTTGCCTGGCCTGACGACGTTCCCATTCCACAAGCATGGCTGGAGTTCGAAGTTGATAGTGTGGAAGAGGCCACCGCCAAACTTGAATCGCGAGGATATCGAATGTTCATCAGGAACAAGAGAGAACCCTGGGGGCAAACCGTGAGCCGCTTCCTCTCGCCGGAGGGCCTGCTTGTTGGCCTCACCTTCACGCCTGCGATGCGCGAGGCAGGGTAACTTTTCCAGACTATGACGGACATGACTCGAGATCCCCGCATCATCCGCCTGCTGACGTGTGCGATGGCTTTCACCGTTTTCGCGGCGCTCGCCTCTGCTTCCCCATCGCGCACTCCTGGCAGAACATCCACGGCCGTACAGCCCGCGCCAGCCCACTTTCATCTCAAGCGCCATCCCGTCGTTGCCCTCACCTTCGACGATCTGCCCGCGGGGGGCGGGCTGCACGTGGGCCAGACGCGCACCGGCACCGCCACGCGGCTTGCCGGCGAGCTCAGAGCCAACCATCTCAAAGGCGTCTACGGCTTTGTGATCGGCTCCGACATCGATGACGATCCCGACACACAGGGGGCCCTGCGCATCTGGCTCGACGCCGGCATGAACATCGGCAACCATACATGGTCCCACCCCGAACTCACGGCCGTCAGCGCCGCCGACTACATTCACGAGATCGCTCTCGACGAGCCGGCCCTGCGCCAGTACGCCGGCGACCGCGACTGGCGCTGGTTCCGCTACCCCTATCTCGAGGAGGGCGATACCCTGGCCAAGCGCGACGCCGTCCGCGGCTGGCTTTTTGCGCACGGCTACCGCGTAGCCCAGGTCACCCTCAACTTCCAGGACGACGACTGGGACGACCCCTACGGCCGCTGCCTGGCCCGCCACGACGAGGCCGGCATCGCCTGGCTCAAGCAGAGCTACATGGACAATGCCGCCGAGTTTATCCGCGTGGGCCGCGAGGAGCAGGACATCGCCTTCGGCCACGAGATTCCCAACGTTCTGCTTCTGCACGCCACTTCGTTTACCACCCTCATGCTGCCCAGCCTCCTCCAACTGCTGCGCAGCGAGGGCTTCCGCTTCGCTCCGCTGGCCAAGGTCGAGCGCAACCCCGTCTACGCGCTCAATCCCAACGCCGCCCTGCCCGACGGCGGCTCGCTGACCAATCAGTTCCTCGATGCCCGCCACCTGCCCTATCCGCCCTTCAAGCCCGAGCCCGTGGAAAAGCTGAACAGCCTCTGCCAGTAGCGGCCTGGGAGCTTGTGCGCGTCGGGCAGGCTCGTGAACGTCCGACTTGCCGGCAAGATGCGGGCTGCGTCCGAACTCACTATCGTCGGTCTCATGCGCAGGACGATTGAACCGACCATCCTTTACTTTAGGGCCTGTTAACACCACCAGGGCGATGGCGACGGGAGGCCAGGGCTGCGGCGAAAATCTGGCCATACTTCGTTCTCGCCCTCGACCTTGGAGCCACCCAAGCCTTCGGGTTCGGCCTCCCACCCCAGCGACGAAGACCTGTCGCTGGGGACCCCGGTCTCCCACCCCAGCGACGAAGACCTGTCGCTGGGGACCCGGTCTCGTCTGGTCCGATTTTCGACCGCAACGCCACCCCCCTGGTAGTGTTAACAGGCCCTGGAACGCAAGTAGCCCTCATCCGTAGCCTGAACCCGGGCGGCTCGCCCAACCTGGCGCCGGGCATCACCCTGGCGGTCAAATGAAAGCCGGCGATGAACCCAACCCATTGGGCTGCTCGCCGCATCTGTTCAAGCAAGAGGCGCGCTTTCTGCCCGGCGAACCGGGTGGAGGGAGGGTTGCGCACCAAAGAGTCCCAAGCGACACGCAAAAGGAGCCTGCCCATGAAAGCCGACCGTCCCCTGATTGGCGCCGTCCTGCTGCTGGCCACCGGCCTCAGCCTCGTCTTTATCTACGGCACCGGAACCAGCGGTTTCAACATCGCTTTCCCGTTCTCCGGTTCCACCCTGCACCTGGATCTGACCACCAGCGGCCTGGCTGTGCTGGGCGGCGTGGCGTGTACTGCCCTCGGGGCGCTTCTCCTGGTCTGGGCCTTCCTTGTGGCCATCGTATGCCAGATCGGCATGCTGCTCGGCCGGGACAGGTACGCCGACGACCGCTACTTCGGCCGCCATTCCAGCGAACCGGACGATTCGGACCGCAACTCTGAACGCAACCCGTTGTCGATCACCGGTGAGCAGCGGCATACCCTGTTCTGATCTGCCGGAGAGGGTGTCTCGAACGGATTCTCCTGCCTGCACCGTCCGCCCACCCAATCAGATACTGTCAAAGAAGCCCTTCTGGCCGTGCCAACCGGCCCTACCTGAGCTTCTCCCGCACCTCGCCCCGCACCAGGTACAGGAAGAACACCAGGTTCAAGAGCCCCTGCGCGATGAAGGCGATCGCGTGGTCGGTGGAGAACCGCCAGAAATACATCCCCGCCAGCAGCACCACCGCGCCCAGCGTCAGGGCCCACGCCCAGCGCAGCAGCAGCAGCAGCCCCAGTCCTCCGGTGATAAAGAAAGCGGCAAACAACAGGTAAACCGGCCCGATGTGCCCGCCCGCCACGCCAATCACAAACGTTGCTGCGAGGACGAACATGTAAAGGCAGATGGCCGCCAGCCCCGGGAGCGGCAGCAGCGAGCGCCGCGGCGGTGGAACCCTCGTCGCCTGTCCTGCGCCAGCGGAAGCCTCGCCCGCCGGCACTTCCTCCTTGGGGGCCTCTCGACTCTTCGTATTGGGCCCGTCTGTCATAGCGTATGCAGGTACGCCAGCAGGTCCTGCAACTGGCTGTCGGTAAGCGCCGTCGCTGGCATCATGCCGTGCCCGTGCAGAATCACGTCGGTGAGCCGGCCGTCGGTGGGCGGCGCGCCCGAGGGCATGGCCTTGAGCTTGGTGAGCGCCTGCAAGCCTGGCCCGTGCAGCCCGCGCGTGTTAGTCGCGTAATGGCAGCGGGCGCAGTCCTGTCGAAACACCTCGGCCCCGCGGGCTTCCTGCGCATTCCACTGGGAGGGTGGCATGGACGGCGGCAGCGACCTGCAACCGGCAAGAACGGCGGCAAGCCCTGCCGCACAGAGCAAAGAAGCAAATAGAGCAGCAAAAAGCCGGGAGTGCATTTGCATTCGATGATACAGGCTCAATCCGCAGCCGCAATCGCTTCCACGATCCTGTCGATCGCCTCGTACTCCGCCAGGCTCCCGGGCCGCCGCCCGTTGACGAGGATCGAAAAAGCCAGGGTTCGGCCGCTTGCCGTCTCCACGTAGCCTGAGAGCGCGTTCACCTCATCCAGAGTTCCCGTCTTCGCCCAGACCTTTCCCTTCAGCGGCGGGTTGCGGAAGCGGTCTTCAAGCGTTCCATCCACGCCGCCGACAGGCAGCGTCGCCCGCCACTCGGCGCCCCACGCTTGATGCGACGCGTAGTCGAGCAGCGTCGTGAAGGCCCGCGGCGCCACGCGGTCGTTCGGGCTCATCCCCGATCCGTCATAGAGAAAGAAATCCTTATCGTCGACGCCCGCATTCACCATGAACTGCCGCACCACGCGCGCGCCTTCCTCAAAGCTGCCGTCCGCTCCTTCGAGCTTGCCCAGCAGCCGCAGCAGCAGCTCGGCGTGCAGGTTGTCGCTGATCTTGTTCGTGACCTTGATATCCTCGGCGATGGGCACCGAGGTGCGTTGAGCCAGTACCTCGCGCCCGTTGATGGGCGCCTCCGCTGTGCTCAGGTCCACCGGTACAAGGTGTACCGGCCGATCCCGCTCCTGAGCAAACTCGCCGGTGCCGTTGGGCATCTGGTGCGCCGACACGGCCGAGCCGTCTACATGGATTCCGCGGCCCATCAGCGCTACCTGAAAGGCCTGCGCCGTAAACTCTGCCGGATCGTCCACAGCCAGGTCCACCGTCAGCCCCCGCGCCGGAATCGTGCCCCAGGTGCGCACCAGCATCGACCCCGGCTTGCGCGCCAGCCCCGGGTGCGCCTCCGGGCCCGACGGCGCCACGGTCATCGTGTTCTCCAGCGTGTAGTAGTCGATGTCCGGCGTCCACTGCGCCCTGGTCGCCTGGTAGGGCGAGTTGTTGGGCGTGATCGTCAGCTCCTGCGAGTTGTCGTTGAAGGTGAGCGCCGAAATGGGCGCGCCATAGCCCCACTGCAGATCGTCCCAACCCCAGTCCGTCCCGTAAGGCTCGTAGAGAAAGTAGCTGTCGTCGCCCACGATGTTGCCGTCGATGGTGCGCACACCGGCCTGCTCGATCTTCTCGGCCAGCAGGTCGAGCACGGTCATGGGCGTCACCGGCGGCGTCACTTCGCCGGGGTTTGCCGGCGGCGCCGGCGTGGCCGAAGGCTCCTGATACGGGTACGGGCGCGCGCTCAGCGTGGGATCGCCGCAGCCCAGGATGATCAGGTCCCCGTGCAGTGTGCCGCTCGAGTCCAGGTCGCCTCCGGCCACTACGTTCGTCGTCCACGTCATCGTGTCTACGGGCAGCAGGGCAAAGGCCGCGGCCGTCGTGGTCAGCTTCACGTTCGAGGCCGGAATGAACAGCCGGTCGGCATTCAGCGCGTAAAGCGACTGGCCGTCGAGCGTGGTCACGCTGATGCCGAACTCCGCATGGCTGAGGTCGGGCTCCGCCAGGATGGCGTCGATGCGCGCCGCCAACGGGCCGCCGGCAGTCTGCTCGCGCCGATGGGCATGGTGGGTCTGCGCCGCGGGACGCATGGAGAAGAGTACCGAGGCAGCCAGCGCCAGAGCCAGGAATCGGCCAAAGGTTTTCATGGACGGAGTGTAGCAGGCGCTGGAAGCCGCGGCCGGCACAGAGTAACTTCCGGCTCGTAGAATCAAAGGCAGATTTGCCCACGCCCGCTTGTATGTTTGCCACACGCCGCATCGCCGTCCCCTGGAAGCTGCGCACCCGCACCCTCGAGCTCGGCGTGCGCACGCTGGTGATGGGCGCGGTCAACATCACGCCCGACTCGTTCAGCGACGGCGGTCTCTTCCTCGCGTCCGATGCCGCAGTCGCCCGCGGGCTGCAAGCCCTCGACGAGGGGGCCGATCTGCTCGACCTGGGCGCGGAGAGCACGCGGCCCGGCTCGCACGCCGGCGGCGCGGCCCCGGCCGTCAGCGCCGAAGAAGAGCAGGCGCGTCTGCTGCCGGTGCTGGAAGGAATTCTCAGCAAGCTGCCCGACACGGTGATCTCCGTGGACACGTACAAGGCCGCGACGGCGCGGGCCGCGTTGAATGCCGGCGCCGAGATTATCAACGATGTAAGCGGATTCACCTGGGATGCGGAGCTGCCTGCGGTCTGCGCGGAGTTGGGCGCGGGCATTGTGCTCTCGCACACACGCGGCCGTCCCGAAGAGTGGCGCACCCAATCCCAGCTTACCTCCGATGCGCTGCTCTCCACTGTGCACGAAGGCCTGACCGCCAGCCTCGCCGCCGCGTCGCAGGCTGGAATCCCGCCCGAAGCCATTGTCCTCGACCCCGGCTACGGCTTCGGCAAGCGATTCGGCGAAAACTACGCGCTTCTTGCCCGCCAGGCCGAGCTTCTAGCCCTCGGCAGGCCGCTGCTCGCCGGCCTCAGCCGCAAGTCTTTTCTGGGCCACACACTTGCCCCGCTCTTCGGCGGCGCCGATGCACCCGTCGCTGCGCGCGAAGCAGCAAGCCTCGCGGCGCTCACCGCCTCGATCCTCAACGGCGCTTCCATCGTCCGCGTCCACGCCGTCCGCCCCGCCGTTGAAGCCGCCCGCATCGCCGACGCCATCGTCGCGGCCGGGCAGTGAAGAGGCAAATTGATTTGCGCCTAGGTTGGAAGCCCGGCCCCATCGTTTCGCAGCGCCCGCAAGCGACCGCCAAAACGACGGGGCCCAGCTCTTTTAGGCGTTCCGCCCTTAACGATCGTCCGGGCCTTGACCACTGACCACTGACCACTGACCACTGACCACTGACCACTGACCACTGCTTAGATGCTGATGCCGACCTTGTACCGCGCCCACAGCGGCCGCTCCGCACTGTGGTCCACCACCGGCGGCCCGTCGCACTCCAGCGCGATCACCGTTGCCGGCGAGTCCGGCGGTTCGATCGGCAGCCCCGTCAGCCGCAGCGTGAACTCATCCTGCGTAAACTTCACCGGCTCGCCCGTCTTGAGCAGCCGCGCCGAGAGCACCTTCTGCTGCAAGCCCCCGATCCCGACCACCGACTCCGGCTGGAAGAACGTGAGCCAATCGGCCGCCGGCGTGTGCCCGGGCCAGTTGATCATGTGCGCATACAGCGTATTGCCGTCGCATGTGAAGTTGATGTTCGGGTTCGCCGTCATCTTCCCCGTCGCGCGGTTGGTCTGGTAGATCGCCTTCCCGTTCGTGTCCATCCACTTGCCCACGGCTTCCAGGATCTCGATCGTCGCCGGCGGCACAGACCCATCCGGCTCCGGCCCGATATTCAACAAATAGTTGCCGCCGCCCAGCGCACACGTGGCCAGGTTGTCCACGATTGTCTTGGGAGTCTTCCAGCCGTCGTCGTAGCGGTTGAATCCCCAGCTATTGTTGAGGGTCATGCACGTCTCCCAGGCGCGGCCCACCTCTGCCGCCTGGATGTGCTGTTCAGGCGTAGAGAAATCGCCCGGCAGACCGTTGCGGTTGTTCACAATGATCTCCGGCTGCAGCGAGAAGACCATCTCGTTCATCTTTTCTGACTCCCATCCCTCCGGCGTCAGCGGCCAGTCCACGTCGTACCACAGCACGTCGATCTTCCCGTAGTTCGTCAGCAGCTCGCGGATCAGCCCATGCGTGTAGTCCACAAAGCGCCGCCGCGCATCTTCATCCGTCTTGCACTTCGCGCCGTCGGGATGGTGCCAGTCCATCAGCGAGTAATAGAAGCCCACGCGCAGTCCCTCGGCCCGCGCCGCTTCCACATATTCGCGCACCAGGTCGCGTCCCGGCCCCTGCTGCATGGCGTTATAGTCGGTCAGCTTGGTGTCCCAGTTGCAGAACCCTTCGTGATGCTTGGTGGTCATCACCATGTACTTCTGTCCGGCGGCCTTGGCCAGCCGCGCCCAGTCGCGCGCCGCATTCGGCTTCGGCTTGAAGTGCTTGGCTACGATCTCGTACTGCGGAATCGGAATGCCCTCGAACTCCTTGGCCCACTCGTGCTGGCCGATCACGCTGTAGAGACCCCAGTGGATGAACATGCCGAACTTGGCCTCGTGCCACCACTGCATCCGCTCGGCGCGTGTGGCCGCCTGTCTCTGGTCGGTCGCCGTTTCGGCCGGCGTCTCTGCGGCCTGCGCCGCGGTTTGTGCCCCGGCCGCGCTCTTCGCAGCCGCCAGCGCCATCGCCCCGGCCGCGCCGAACTGCTTCAAGAACGTGCGTCTCGTGCTGTCATTCCAATGCATGGCGATCTCCCTTTTTCCCTTTTCGAAAGCGCTTTCGATGCGCAATTTCGCGCGAAAGCAAATATAGCAGGCCGCCCCTTCGGAGGCATCGGACAGACGGCAAAGTACGGCCCGCAAAACGCCAATCCCGCATGGTCCGCAGATGCACTTGCACGGATAGCTCTCAGGCCAGCAGTTGCCCCACCGCCCGCTGCGCCTCGGCGATCGAGGCCCGGTGGTCCATAATCCCCGAAAGATCGGAGTTGGCGAAGGCGATCCGCCCGAACGGAGCCCTGCGCAGCACCCCCCGCGGGGCCGGCTCGCCGTTCAGCCCAAAGAAGAACCCCGGCTGCGCGCACAGGTAGGCGTGGCCCCACCGGTTGAGGATGATCCCGGCAATGTCTGTGCGCGCGTCGAAGCCCCACCGGCCGAACATCTGTTGGAACTGCTCGCGGATGCTGCGCTCGTACTCGGAGAATGGCGTGCTCAGCATCTTCATGCGCCCGCGCAGCGCCTGCTGCTCCAGGGGCAGCCCCGGCTCCGTGAAGATGATCTTGATGGTCACCGGAACGGGCGCGTCCGGAGAAAGCGTAGACCCGCTGAAGTCGAAGACAGGCATCCGCCGCACTGTGAACGCACGGCCCAGCCCCTCGAACCACGCGCACTCGCTGATCCCGTTCCTGGCCATGAACCGCCAGTTGGTCAGGCATACATTCGCGATCAGACAGGGCATCCGGTAAAACTGACGGTAAGCCGCGCGATGCGTCTCCGGCAGGTCCAGGATGGTTCGCCACGTGGTCCAGCCCCCGGCCATCACCACCGAACGCGCGCGCACGCGATGCGGCTTGCCATCGAGAATATAGGTCACGGCCACAGACGAGGCCGTCTCCGGCGAACCCTCGTGCTTGACGGCGAAGACCGTCGCGTTCAGCCGCACGCGTACCGGCTGGTGCGGGCGATCGAGCGCGCTGAAGTCCACCTTCGACTCGAAGACTCCGCTCAGGCTCAGCGGGCCGGGCAGTGCGTGGGGAATAAGGGCCTTCAACTGGTAGCGCGCGATGCCGGCGTTGCCGCCGGGAAACATCTGCGCGTCCTGCCTGGTGTCCCACGGAAACTGGATGTCGGGAATGTAGTCGGCCACGCCGGAGATCACATCGGCCGAGGCGCCCGCCGCGCTGGCCGCATAGTTCTGATAGGTGCGGATGGTCTCCCGCGTCAGCCCGTCGCGCCGGATCATCACGTCTTCCTGGTTCATCGAGTCCAGCTCACGGCACCACGCGTCGCCATACTGCTTGGGCGCCGGCGTCCACGGGTTGGCCGGCTTGGTCTGGCCCAGGAGCTGGCGTTTTACCTCGGGTGGGAATGGCGTTCCCTCAAGCTGCTTGCCCCAGGGGTCGGTCACCCACATCCCCTCCGGCTGGCCGAAGAGCTGGCCGAAGTACATGCCCAGACTGCGTCCTTCGTCGGCATAGAGCGTGTTCCCCACCTCCAGGTCGGCGGCCTCGCCCGCGAGCGTCTGGTAGTCCAGGCCCTTGCCGTCGAACCCCATCCCCTCGTAGAAAGCCAGCAGCGACGACCCGGGCAGCGGCGGAAAGAACATCGCCGATCCCTGGGCCGTGATCACCCTCCTGCCATCCACGCGGAACTCGTTGCGGCGGGCCTCGCCGCCAAAGATGGCGTGGTTTTCCAGAATCAGGCAGGTCTTGCCGGGCGCCTTCTGCACAAAGGTCTGCGCGGCGGCCATGCCGCTGATGCCCCCGCCCACGATCACGCAGTCGTAAGTCTCCTCCGGTTCGCCGGCCGCGGCCGCGAGCCCCGCGTAAAGTCCATCGCGAATCCCGTGGCCGGCGGCCATCGCCGCGTGGGTGTTGCCGTTGGCGCGGGCGTAGTCGCCTTCGCCCGTATAGCCGTCCCAGTCCTCCGCGGTCAGGCCGTAGACCCGCGTAGGAGCCGCGAACACATGGTCCTCGCGTTGGATCTTCATGTCCATGCCGAGTGAGGCGCTCGGCGGATCGGCTGGCGGCAACGGGTTCATGGGAGCTCTCTCTCGCGGTCTAAATCGGTAGAAGGTTTGGCGCGCTCTGCGCTGCCGTTCAGGCGTACTCCAGCATCCGCATGAAGCCGAAGTCCATGTGGAGCTGCTGATGGCAGTGGAAGAGCGTGGGGCCGGGCTGATTGGCCACCAGGTCCACATCGATCACCCCATAGCGGTCCAGCAGCACGGTGTCCTTCAAGATGCCCGACATGGGCGCCTCGGCCACCCGTTTCAGCTCAAAGCTGTGCCGGTGCAGGTGGACGGGATGCGCGCAGCCGCTGGCGTTTACGAAGCGCAGCCGGTAGCGCCTGCCCTGCTCCACGCGCATCGCGGGCACCTCGGGAAAGCTCTTGCCGTCGATGGTCCACAGGTTGGGCTGGCCCATGGGCACGGCCTTCATCTCAAACAGCATGGTCACCGGCTCGGCCGGTTCGCGCGGGCCGGGAGCGGGCGCGGAGAAGAGCCCGTAGTGCCAGTTCATGGCTTGCGGCGGCTCCCAGCGCGGCTCGCCCACCGCGCCTTCGTACTCCACCACAATGCCCAGTCCCTTTTCACGTTCTGAGGCGCTGAGGGAGCCGAGGATCCACTTGCCCGGCTCGGTCATTTCCACCAGGACATCCACGCGCTCAGCCACTCCGAGCGAGAGCACGTCTACGGCGGCAGGGTGTGGAACGGGGTTGCCGTCTAATGCCACCACGTTGAACCGGTGCCGCGGCAGGGCCAGCAGAATATTCTCGGTGGCGCTGGCGTTGAGGATGCGGAACAGCACCCGCTGGCCCTTGCGCACCCGGACCGGTTCGCCCGCGCCCAGCATCTTGCCGTTGATGGTGGCATAGCGGTAGGCGACCTCGGTGCAATTCACGTCGTCGGGTTGCATCGAGACCAGCGAAGGCTCCCAGTAGTGCGCGGCCAGAAAGATCTCCTGGTCGTAGCCGCCGGGGTCCCGCCCCGGTTCGCGCGCAGGATCGATGTAGAGAAAGCCGAACTGGCCCGTATACGTGCCCAGCGAAAGGTCGCGTCCCGCCATGGTGTGCGTGTGGTACCAGCGCGTGCCCGCGGGCCGCGGAACAAAGTGGTAGCGCAGCGGCTGCCCCGGCGGAATCATCGGCGAGCCTTCCTCGCTGGCCCCATCGAGCGCTGACGGAATGTGCAGCCCGTGCCAGTGCACGATCTCGGCGTGCGACGTCCGATTGGTCACATCGATCGTTACCGGCTCGCCCTCGCGCATTCGCAGGAGCGGCCCCGGGACCTGGCCGTTATAGCCGGTCGTGGCGATGGTCACGCCAGGCGCGAGCTCCGCCTGCACCGGGCCGATCTCCAGCTTGAACGAGCGGCCAAGCGGCGCGGGCTCGCCGGGCGTGCGCAAACCCAGCGCGCCGCCGGCCGCCGCCACGCCGGCCACTTGCAGAAACTCCCTCCGATCCATTTTTCCCCCAAACCATCCCGCGATCGGGCGCTTCCAGCAACACTTCCCGCCAACGGACTACCGGCTCCGGGTGGGAAAGACCCGCTCGTCCAACCTATATCAGTTGCTCTCCGAGAGAAGATGCGGCTTTAGACCTATCAGGCGGAATTCCACTGCACGCACGCCGTCAGTTCGGCGAAGGCTTCTCGAGATGATCCACCACGATCGTATCCACCGGCCCCTTGGCCGCAACCAGCCTCAGCCCAAGCTGCTCCTCAAGCGCCGCAAAGATCGACGGCCCCGAATCCGCTGTCTCCTGCTGGCCGTCGGGCGTCCACTTCAGCGTGATCCCGTAGTTGCCTGTAAGCCCGGTCTTGTTGGTGACGACTCGACCCACCGTGTTCGACAGGCCATAGACCAGGCTGTCGATCGGCACCGACTTGCCCTCGAACCGCCCATTGCCCATCGACCAGCCCGAGTGCAAATCCGCGGGCGCCGCTTTCATCTTGAGGCCGCCCTTCGCAATCACCAGGTCATAGGTCGGAAGTTCCCGGGTCTCGTGATGTACCTTGAGCCCGAAGCGATCGGCGAGCATCGACTGCAGCATCAGGTCCTGCTGGTGACCCCGTTCCTTTGGAGGCAGTTTCTGCATGGCCGCCACGGTGTCGTCGTCCATCTTGGTTTGGACGTCGAACTGCTCGGAGTCGGCCCAGCCGGGCAGGCCGGAGATCTGGTCCGGCATGGTGAGATCGAAGGCGTTCATCATCAGCTCTTCTACCGTTTCCCCGGTCGCGGTGAAACCGTCTTTCGCGCTTCGCCAATAACTGACCGTTCCGGAGGCGCTGTCCGACTTGTGCGGCTTGACTGAGACGATATCGTAAGCCGGCAGATTGGCAGAGGCGGCAGCCGTCGAAACCGGCGAGTATGCCTGCGCCAGCGATAGCGCCGCAAGAGTCATGCCGGCCGCCGCGAGAAATACGATCCTGCTTTGAGGAAAAGTGAGAAGGAGAGCGCCCTGTGCCATGGCCCCGTGATTCCTCTCGGAAAGGTCTCTCTTATTGTCGCTCTGCCGCCAGCCACCCTGCACCCCGCTCAACCCGCACAGGGTTTATCATCGAAAACGGTGCGGAATGCTTTCTCCGCGCCGTTGTTTTGCCGCTCCGGTGATCCGCGTGTCCATTCCATCGGCCGCTCGCCCTGCGGAATTCCCCTTGACAAACGGGCTGTACACAAGGCACACGAGGATCGAGATGCGAGCGAAAACGGCGGTGGTGGTGGGCGCCCAGTGGGGCGACGAGGGCAAGGGCAAGATCGTAGACGTGCTCAGCGAGCGGTTCTTCGCCGTCGCCCGCTACTCCGGCGGCCACAACGCCGGCCACACCGTCATCATCGGCAAGCAGAGATTCGTCCTCCAGCTCATCCCCTGCGGCATTCCCCGCCCCGGCTGCCAGTGCATCATCGGCAACGGCGTCGTCCTCGACCCCATCTACTTCCTCTCCGAGCTCGACAAAGTCCGCGGCTTCGGCGTCGACCTCGACGGCCGTCTCTTTATCTCCAACCGCGCGCAGGTCATCCTGCCCTATCACCGCATGATCGAGCTGGCCGCCGAAAGCGCCCCCGGCCGCCAGAAGATCGGCACCACCAGCAAGGGCATCGGCCCCGCTTACGAGGACAAGATGTCCCGCGGCGGCCTGCGTATCGTTGACCTGCTCAACACATCGCTGCTCAAAACCCACGTCGAAGCCGCCTGCGCCGAAAAGAACGCCATCGCCCATGCCCTCTTCGGCACCGCCCCCCTCGACCCCGCCAAAATGTACGACGAGTACGCCGCCGCCGCCGAGCAGATTCGCCCCCTCGCCGCCGACACCGGCCGTCTCCTCAACAAGATCATCGCCGAGGGCGGCAGCGTGATGTTCGAGGGCGCGCAGGGCACCATGCTCGACATCGACCACGGCACCTATCCCTTCGTCACCTCGTCTTCGTCCACCGCCGGCGGCGCCGTTACCGGAACTGGCGTCGGCCCCACCGCCATCGGCACCGTCATCTCCGTCACCAAGGCCTACGTCACCCGCGTCGGCGAAGGGCCCTTCCCCACCGAGATCCACGACGACGCCTGCGAGCACCTCCGCGCCCGCGGCAACGAGTACGGCGCCGTCACCGGCCGCCCGCGCCGCTGCGGCTGGCTCGACATCCCGCTCCTCCGCTACTCCAACCAGGTCAACGGCGCCGAGTGGCTGGTCGTCACCAAACTTGACGTCCTCGATGAGCTCGCCGAGATCCCCGTCTGCACCGGCTACGAGATCGGCGGCCGCGTCACCGACGAGATCCCAGCCGATGTCCGCGGCCTCGAGGCCATCAAGCCGGTCTACACCGTGCTCAAAGGCTGGCAGCAGTCCACCGAGGGCATCACCGACTTCGATCGCCTGCCCGCCGCCGCGCGCGACTACCTGCGCTTCCAGGAGCGCGAGAGCGGCGCCCGCATCGGCATGATCTCGACCGGCCCCGACCGCGACCAGACCATCGTGCTTCCCGAGTTTGTCCACGCGCTCGAAACCCTGCACGCGTATGCTTAAGAAGCGCCTGCCCGGCTTCGCCGCGTAGGCAGAAGGAGCCGCGCAAGATGGTCAGCGTCATCGTCCGCTTTAAATTCGCGCCGGAAGACCGCGCCGAGATTGCCGAAATCCTGCGTCAGCTAGCCGTCGCCTCCCGCACCGAGCCCGGCATCAACGTCTTCATCCCCCATTATTTGCAGGAGGATCCCGACACGGTCGTGATCTACGAGCAGTACCAGGACGAAAAGGCCGTCGCCGCCCACCGCGCAACCGAGCACTTCAAGAAGTACGTCACCGCCGGGCTCTACCAGAAGATGCGCGACAGATCCCTCGAAAGCCTCGTGGCTCTCGTTTAGCCGCCGTGGCGCGTCTAAGCAAGAGGGAGGCGGCTTCTCGTGGAGCTCTTCCCGGAGGAACGAGGCATAGGGTAGGTTCGGCACTCGGCCCGTCGCGCGAAATGAATTTCATTGACCTCCGTCCCCCGTCAGGGCTACCATCCGTTACGCCCATGCAGCACTCTGCGCCCAGAATTTGCAACTTCCGCGGCCTTCCTGTGGCCGCCTTCCGGTGGCTCTCCCTCCTGCTCATGGTCACGATCCCCAGTGCGCTTCAGGCCCGGCCGGCTCACGAACAAAAGCACGAGAGCCGCCGCGCCATCGACCAGCTTGAAGACGAGTGGCGCTCCGCGATCCTCAAGTCCGACACCGCCCAGATGGCCGCGCTGCTCGCCGACGACTATATGGGCATCAGCTCCAACGGCACCCTCCAGACCAAGGGAGAAACCCTGGCCAGCCTCGGCTCCGGCCGCCTCCACTTCACCACCCTCGACATCTCCGACCGCAAGGTCCGCTTCTACGGAAAAACCGCCGTCGTCACCTCGCGCGCCGAGGTCGAGGCCAGCACCCCGGACGGGAATCTGTCGGGCAGCTACCGCTATACGAGGGTCTATGCCGAAGACTCCGAGGGGCAGTGGAAGATCGTCAGCTTCGAGGCCAGCCGGATTCGCGATCCCTCCGAACGCGCCGCCGACCATGCCGTCGAAGGACCCTGACCCGCCGGGCTCAAGCCCTCAAGCCGTACCAGGATAGTAATCATATAGTTATTACTTTTGCTGGAAGCCGTATTACTTTTGGATGCTCCCGGAGCGAAGACATCCTCTGGCTTCGTGTTTCGGTCTCCGCTAGAATTTCATTGCCTGTGCTGTCAACAGTTTACGTCGCCTCATGGCGACGTGACAGTGGGTTACTTGTGGGCCTGGGTGTGCGGCTTGCTGGCGCGGGAGGGCCGCTTTTCTCTGTTTGAGAATCGCGGTGCGTCGGTTAGCCTCTCTGTCTGTTCTTTCGCGGGTCTCCAACCGGTTGGGCGCGGAGCGTCATCGTTCAGCAGTTCTTTCATCAAGAAAGAGCCGCCGTGCAAGACGCCCAAAATACCACGTGGAGATGGGAGAACCGCCGTCAGGGGTGAGAACGTTTCGGAACCGCGGCGCCACATCGTCTGACTTATTCTGCCGCGGTGGAAGCGAGGTGTGCAGAATGAAGGCCGCTCGGTTGACCGCATTGAAGATCCTGGCGTTGGCGTTCCTGCTGCCCGGCCTGGGAGGCCTGATCGGCTCGGCCATCGTCTCCGCGCACTATCTTGACGTCATGCCCAAACATCCTGATCCCGGCACCCTGCAGATGATTCCCCGCAACATCCACGGCACCGTCATCTACCAGACCGCCCGGCAGAACCAGAGACTCAATCTTCTCGAGTACGTGTCCGTGGGCGTCTTTGCAGTCGGCCTGGCCGTGGGCCTGATATACCTCGAACAGTGGGGTAGCACGCAGAATCCCGACGGCGAGGAAGCGCCCGAATTGGCGCAAAACCACTCTTCCTGACGCCTGTCCGGGACTTTCCTTCGCCTGGCGAACGTCTTTCCGCCCTTCCGGCTCCCTCCGCGGAATCCTTGTCCGTCCGCTGCAAAGCGCCAATTGGTGTTGCCGTGTTGACGGGCCCAGGCGTCACGATGCACAGCCTTCGCGGGAGGTCTCCTTCGAGGATGGCGCGCTCTCAGCGCAGGCCTGTGCCGAGCGGCAGTCGCAGCGCCGCCTGGCGGGCGCGTCGCCGGGACTGATCTTTGCCGAAAGCTTGCCCGCGAAGGTCTCGATGTCCCCATCGCCGGCGACACTCACGCGGTCCGCAACAGCCGGCAGCTCTGAACTGCGACCCCGAGCCGCCACCCCGGCTCGAGCCGGTGGACAATGCTCGGCCTGAGCGAGAGAATGGTCGGTGCTCGGGAGACAGCGATGGAGGCAGCATTGATAACGCGGCGCGATCTTGTGCGCTGGGGCGCGGCGGCGGTGGCAGGAGCCGCAGCGAAAACCATTTGGCTTGATCCAACCGCTGTTGCGGCCCAGCAGCCAACCACGGAGCGCACCATTCGCTTTGCTTCTATCGGCACAGGCATCCGCGGCTGCGACCTGCTGCGCTCGGCGCGCAAGGTGCCGAACAGCGAACTGGTGGGCACTGCCGATCTCTACACCATGCACCGCCAGGCCGGTGTGGAAGCCTACGGCAAGGACGTGCCGACGACCGGCGACTACCGCAAGCTCCTCGACCGCAAGGATGTCGACGCGGTGATTGTGGCCGTCTCCGATCATCTGCATCGCGCCATCGTGCTCGACTGCCTGGCCGCGGGCAAAGACGTCTACTGTGAGAAGCCGATGTCGCACACCGTGGCCGACGGCTTTGCCATGCGCGACGCGGTCCGGGCTCACAAGCGCATCTTCCAGGTGGGCAGCCAGCGCGTCAGCAACATCGTCTACATGAAAGCGCGAGAGATCTATGCCTCCGGCCGCCTTGGCCCGGTCACCTATATTGAGGGCCACTCCGACCGGAACTCGCCCTCCGGCGCCTGGGTCTATCCCATACCGCCCGACGCCAGTGCGCAGACCATTGACTGGCAGGCCTTTCTGCGCGACGCGCCCGACCGCCCTTTCGATGCAGTCCGCTTCTTCCGCTGGCGCTGCTTCGAGGATTACGGAGAAGGCCTGGCCGGCGATCTCTTCGTCCACCTCCTCTCCGGCATTCAGTGCGTTACCGGACTGAACTCCGCGCCGGAGCGCGCGCAATCCTCCGGCAGCCTCACCTGGTTCAAGGACGGCCGCGATTTTCCTGACCTGCTGGTTACGCTCTACGACTACCCTGGCGTGACCGTGAACATGCACTGTAACCAGAACAACGCCGAGGGAGAGCCGATCCACTTCTACGGCAAAGAAGCCACGATGACGATCGTGGGCAACACTCTTGCCGTTGCACCACAGGACACGCGCCCGCAGCCCGAGGGCTACTCCCTGGATGGCTGGACCGCCGCGGCCAAAGAGCAGTATCTCGATGCGTGGCACGACGCGCACCCGGCCCCTCCCGCTGCCCTCGCTGAAGTGGAGACCTATTCGGCCACGCCCGGTTACGACGATACCGCCGATCACATCGCCAATTTCTTCCGCGCCGTGGAGACGCGCGAGCCGGTCGTCGAAAACGAAGACTTCGGCAACCACGCGGCCATCGCATGCCACATGGCCAACTATTCGTACTTCCACCGCTGCGCCGCGCACTGGGACGAGGCAGCGAAAATGATCAAGAGCTAGTGCGGATCACCGCTGTTGAATCCATCACAGGAGACTGCCTTGCCCCAGTTATCGACGAAGCCTTCGCGTCGCATCTTTCTGAAATCTGCCGCTGCGCTGGCTGCCTGCACGGCCTTTCGGGTTGATGCGCATCCGCTCCATCTGCCCATCGGCCTGCAACTCTATAGCGTGCGCAACCTGCTGCCGAAAGACTTCGACGGCACGCTGTCGCAGGTGCGCGCCGCCGGCTACACCGTGGTGGAGGCAGCCGGCTATTACGACCGCAGCGCCAAGGAGTTCCGCCAATCCATGGATAAGGCCGGCCTGCGCTGCGTCAGCACCCACCATACCCTCAAGCAACTCACCACCGAGTTCGACCGCTGGTCGGAGTACGCGCAGGAACTCGGTCTCGAATACATGGTCTGTTCGTCTTCGGGCGGTATGCACCGCAATCCCGGCGCCACCGGCGCGCCCACTCTCGACGACTGGCGCTGGATCGCCGGCGAGTTCAACCACGTGGGCGAAAAGGTGAAGGCGGCCGGCATGACCTTCGGCGTGCACAATCACACGCCCGAGTTCGCCGTAATCGATGGCACGCTGGTCTACGACGAACTGCTGCGGCTCACCGATCCCAAGTATGTCGTGTTCGAAATGGATTCCGGCTGGGTGGCGGCCTCCGGCCACGACCCGGTCACCTTTTTGCGTCGCGCGCCGCAGCGCTTTCTTCTCATGCACGTGAAAGACATGATCAAGGGCTCTAACGGCGAGATGCACGCCACCGAATTGGGCCGTGGCGATTTGCATTACGCGCGGATTCTGCGCGCCGCCACCGCGCTCAAATACTACTTCATCGAGCAGGAGGAGTTCGACATCGATCCCATGGAGGCGCTCCGCATCGATGCCAACTACATGCGCGCGCTGAGCATCTGAGTTGCTGGCAGAGCGTGGAGTGATCGTTGATCGCCGGGGATCGCGTGCGGAAGTCGTGGTCCATCGCCAAGGAGTGGAGACATGACGCAAACGACATCCGGGGGGCGGTTTCACCTTTTCGAAATCGCGGCCGCGTTCCCCGACACCGCCGAGACGCTGTTGTTGGACACCTATCTGACCGATCAAGAGTCGGCCAGCAGCCGCGTGTTTCGCGTCTATCGCGGCACTCCGCCGCACTACCACGTTCACTCCGACGAACATCTCTACGTGCTGTCGGGCCGCGGCACCTTCTGGATGGAAACGGCCGAAAACAGAGGGGTCTTCGCGCCCGGCGACTTTCTAACCTTCAGGCGGGGCACAGTGCACGCGCTGCCCGATATTTTGGAACCTCCGGTCGTTTTCCTTGCCATTGATGCGCCGTGCCGCGATCCGAAAGACATTGTCTTCGTGAACCCGGAGGATGGAACCCCGGAAACCTTCATCCGCAAACACGAACTCTAACGGTGGCCGCAATTCAAGCGGACCGGAAGGCGCGAGAAGTCAGACACGCTTACTTTGCAGACGGATGGTAAAAAGACGCAGGGCTTGGGCCGTTGAACGCCAACTCTTCATCGATCACCTGATGAACGGACTTCCGCGACGGACCGGGACCGCCATCCTCAGAGGCTCCAGCCGGTCGGAAGCAACTCCGAGGCACTGTCCCGGTGGTGACGTGCTCTGGCAGCGGATCCTATGCTTTGTTTTGCCGCGAGTGCGTTCCTGACGTTCTTCGTCGCGCGCGGTAGGCATAGAACACTGCCAGCAGCGGCGGTGCCGCCAGCACCCCCCAGAATGGCCAGATCACTCCCAGCACGATGGGCGTAAGCAGGGATGCCCAGATAGGCACTTGGGCCGCTCTTCTCATGATGTACGGCTGGAGCAACAATCCGTCGATCACGACGATCGCCGCGTAAAGCCCGAGCACCGCGAGAGGGTGCTCCCAGTCCATCCACTTGAGGGTTGCGGTGATCACAGGACCCAGCACTCCCAGGATCGGGCCAAAATGCGGCACGATCTGGAGCACGGCTGCGATCGCCGCCCACATCGGAGCCAGCGGCACATGCAGGATTCGGAGTCCGATCAGCCAGAGCACGCCGACGGCAAGGGAATCCAGGAGCTGGCCGATTACCCAGTTTTTGAGCGCGCCGCCCGTCGTGCGCAGATGATCTCTGAGGTCCATGATTCGCGGTTGCCGGCGATTGCCGATCGTGAGGCTCCAATCTTTGAGTTGCGCGGAGCCGGCAATCCGTTTCTTCCATTCTCCGCCCTGTAAACTCTGATTTGTGAATCTGCACGCAGTGGCTGAGGCCGTAGCGATCGGCACCACCGTAATGGCGGTGGCCGGGATGGGGTACTACTTTGCGGCGATGACGGCGGCGCGGCTGTGGCTCTTCGAGCGGCGCCGGCTGCCGGGCAATCCCGCGGGGAGTGCGCCCGGCGTAAGTATCCTGAAGTCGCTCAAAGGGCTGGATCCGGGGATGCTGGATGCCTTTCGCAGCCATTGCCGGCAGAGTTATGCGGGGGAGTTCGAGCTGCTCTTCGGGGTTTCGTCGTTGAGTGACCCGGCGGCAGCGGCGGTGGAGCAGCTGAAGCAGGAGTTTCCGGAGCGGGCCATCCGGCTGGTGGAGTGCCCGGAGCGGCTGGGAACCAACGGCAAGGTGAGCACCCTGGTGCAGCTCGCTGCCCATGCGTGGCACCCGTACCTGGTGATCAACGACTCGGACATCACGGTTTCTCTGCGCTACCTGGAGCGGGTGATGGCCTGCTTTGCGCCAGCGGAGACGGAGCTTGGGAAGGTGAAGGCGCCGGTGGGGCTGGTGACGGCGCTTTATCGCGGGCGGGCGCATGGCACGCTGTGCTCGCTGATGGAGGCCATGGGGATTGCGACGGACTTTCTGCCCGGAGTGCTGATCGCGAAGTGGATGGAGGGCGGGCTGCACTTCGGGCTGGGTTCAACGCTGGCCGTGAGCCGGGATGCGCTGGAGAAGTCGGGCGGGCTGCTGCCGCTGGTGGATCAACTGGCGGACGATTACGAGTTGGGCGTGCGCGTGGCGCGGGCGGGGTATCGCGTGGCGCTGAGCGCGGAGGTAGTGGAGACCAGCGTCCCCGCGTACAGGTGGCGAGGACTTGCCGATCACCAGCTGCGATGGATGCGGACAGTGCGGGACGCGCGGCCGTGGGGCTATGCGGGCCTGGTGTTTACGCATGGGCTGGCCTGGGCGCTCGTGAACGTGCTGGCAAGCGGGGCGAGCGCGGTGAGCGTGTGGCTGCTGGCGCTGAGTTTTTTTCTGCGGCTGGCCGAGGCGATGACGGTGGGCGCGGGCGTGCTGGGCGACCGGCAGGTGCTGGGGACGCTGTGGCTGATCCCGGTGCGCGACGTGGTGGCGATGGGGCTGTGGGCGGCGGGTTTCGCGGGGAACACGATTGTGTGGCGCGGAGAACGGTTTGTGCTCAAGGACGGTCGGCTGCGCAGAGCGGCGGAGCCGGCCGTCGAAGCGGGCAGCGGCGGGAATTGAATGAGTCCCGGCGCAGTCCTGGAGCATCCTGCATTGCGAGTGCAGGAGGTTTCCCGAGGTGAGCGTTGCGAATGTGCGCACGGCCGCGTTCGTTCCTGGCCCCGCGCTGCGCCCTTATGTGCGCCGGTTCCTGGTGGTCGAGAACCTGGGCGACCGGACCAACACGCTACTGCCCGATACCGCCATCATTGCGGGCTTCCGCTTCCGGGGCGCGTGCTCGCGGAACGGCGCCGAAGCGCTGCGGGCGGTGGTGACGGGCCTGCGCGACCTGCCCCGCACGCTCACGCACGCGGCCGGCAGCGGAACCATCCTGGCGATGTTTACGGCCACCGGCGCGGCGGCCTTTGTGTGTGAGCCGCTCGAAGAACTCTTCAACGGAACCATGCCCATCGATGCGCAGGTGCGGCGTTCGCGGCTGGAACTGATCGAAGAGCAACTGGCGGAGGCTCCGGATCATGCACGCCGCGCCCAGGCCCTCGAAAGATTTCTTCTGGATCATTTGCGTCGATGGGAGCCTTCCGCTGCGGTCTCGACGGCGGTGGCGCGGATTCAGGATGCAAAGGGCTCGCTGCGGATAGGCGAATTGGCGAGAGTGACGGGCCTGAGCCAGAGCGCGCTGGAACGGCGATTCCGGCGCGAGGTGGGCGCATCGCCGAAGAAGTTCGCGGCCATTGTCAGGCTGCGGCACGTGGTGCGGCTGCGCCGCGCCGGGACAAACCTCACCGACATTGCCCACGCGGCGGGCTACGCGGATCAGTCGCACTTCATCAAAGACTTCAGGCGCTTTTCAGGTCAGTCGCCCGAGGCCTTCTTCAGCTCGGAGCCCACCTACTGCTGAAACCTCGCGCAGATGCGCCAGCGCCGAATTTATACAAGCAATCGCGACGCGCTGCGGGATAAGTTGGCCTCATGGGAGATGCAGCGAGGATCTCCCATGAGGAGCAGCCATGAAGCCATTTGTTTTTGTATTCCGTCAGTCGGGCCCGCCGCCAGCGGGGGAACAGGCGCAGCGTCGTAGTGAAGAGGTGCGCGCCTGGGCGCTTGAACTGCGCGACCAGGGGCATAAGCTCCAACCCCATATTCTCGGCGAGCAATCCTACTTCGCCACAGCCAATGGAAACACGCATACTGCCGCTGGTGATACTGTGACCGCGGTGCTGATCGTCGATTTTTCCAGCCTGGACGAGGCGAAGGCCGCCGCCGAGGCTCATCCCGGCCTTCGCTACGGAGCGAGCGTGGAGGTGCGCGAGGCATTCCCGCCGGCGGGCGCCGCGCAAGCGCAGTGAGCAGCGCGACGGCGAAGCGGCGCGTTCACGGCCTTGAAAGCGAGAGGAAAAGATGAAACTGCTGGTCCTGGGTGCTACCGGCGGCATCGGCATCGAGATCGTTCGCCAGGCGCTTGCGCGTCATCATGCGGTCACCGCTCTGGTGCGCAATCCGGATGCGCTGAAGCACATTGACGGCGCTCTGACTGTGACGCGAGGAAACCTGCTCTCAAGGGACGACCTGGCGCGGACCGCGGCCGGCCACGATGCGGTGCTTTCGGCCTTTGGGCCGCGCGTCCCCATCGCCAGAGACGACGCGCACCTGCTGCGCGACTTTGCTTTGGCGCTTACGGCAGCGATGCCGCGGGCGGCGGTGCGGCGCGGGCTGGTTGTCTCGACAGCGTTTCTCTTCAAGGATGCGATTTTTCCCCCCGTGTACCCGATCGGCCGGTTGTTCTTCCCCGGCGTGGTTGCGGACGCAACGGACATGGAGAGGATTCTTGACCAGACCGACCTCGATCTGACGATCGTAAGGCCTCCGCAGCTCACGGACCGGCCACACACGGGAAGGTTCCGTGTGCGCGAAGGCCGCCTGCCATTCGCCGGATTCTCGATTCCGCGGGCGGATGTGGCAGACTTCATGCTTCAAACCGTGGAAAGTGGAGCTTTCCCGCGGGCCGTGGTCGCCGTTTGTTCGTGACGGGCAACCGGGCTTTAGGCCATCACCCGCTATAAGCCCACTGCGAGGAGACATTCCCACTTGGGGCGCATTCACCGCGGCGTCGAATGCCAAATTGACTTCAACCTCGCCTCTTTGCACTCTCGATTCAGAAGTGTTACGGCTTGAGCACCGGCGCGTGGAGCGGCGTCGTCTCAATCTCGATCCGCGTGTCCTTGGGGAATACCACGTCGCGGCCCATGCGCAGGAAGTTGTCGTAGAACGACAGCCCCGCAGCATAGAATCCAATGCCCGCCGCGAGATTCGGCGCTCCCGCCGTCAAGCCTACAATGCGTCCAGCCAGGCCGAATCCGTTGGAAGCCACGCCTTGCTTGACCACCATACCGCCTTCATCCTGATCGAGCGCCCGGCCGGCCAGCAGCGTCAGCAGCAGAGGCGCAACCGCGCTGGACTTGTTGCGCGGAGTCACGGTCCCTTCCGCATCCATCTGCAGGTCCTGGGTCTTTTCCGCCGTGGCTCCTGCCAGCGATCCCTCGACAGGCGCGACAAATCCCTGCGGAAACCGCACCTGCTGAAACGTAAAGCGCAACTTTCCGTTGCGCCCAAGCGAACGCGCCGCCTTCGCTTCGGTCACATGGCCGATCAGCGTTGAGCCCTGCGGAACCACCAGCTTCTTCTCTCTGTCGTAAACCGGCTGCACCACCAGCGCCTGCACGGGGTCGCCCGAGTGCGCGCGCGCTGAGGTCAGCCCGCGCGTAAGCAACGCGTTCACGGTCCAGATTTCCGGCTTCCCGTGGGCTCCGAATGCCGGCGCGG